>NICF_comb_assmDRAFT_10004187_pt1 | contig 10112 bp, 10 predicted proteins | sample NewIslPassag4_SG_FD_11279 | JGI IMG/M metagenome (IMG submission 11279) | reverse complement strand
GGAGTCGCTCGGCTGTATGAGCGTGCGAGTATGTCGGCTTGTTAAATCGAAAACGAACTTTTCAGCGACACGGTCAAATTGAACACGAGCTTATCCGCCGACGTATGCTTCGGATCGACATTGAAATAGCCGTGGCGGAAAAACTGGAACTTGTCGCCCGGGCGCGCCTCTTTCATATTCGGCTCCACATAGCCCTGCAGCACTTCCAGCGAATGCGGATTGATTCTGTCCAAAAGCGAGCTTTCTTCCCCTTCCTCGCCCGGCAGCACCAGGTCGCCGTACAGGCGGAACTCCGCCGGCACCGCGTGCCGCGCCTCCACCCAATGGATCGTTCCTTTTACCTTGCGTCCGGTGAACCCGGTGCCGCTTTTCGTTTCCGGGTCATACGTGCAGCGAATTTCCGTCACCCTGCCGTGCTCGTCCTTGACGACTTCCTCGCATTTGACGAAATACGCGTGCTTCAGCCGCACTTCGTTGCCCGGGAACAGACGGAAATATTTGCTCGGCGGGTTTTCCATGAAATCGTCCTGTTCAATGTACAGTTCGCGCGAAAACGGAATTTTGCGGACGCCCATGTCCGGATTTTCCGGATTGATTTCCGCATCCAGCCATTCGATCTGGCCTTCCGGATAATTGGTGATCACGAGCTTGAGCGGCCGCAGCACCGCCATCGTGCGCGGCGCCTTCAGCTTCAAGTCTTCGCGCACAAAATGCTCCAGCATGCGCGGATCGACGACGCCGTTGCTTTTGGACACGCCGGTCTCGCGGATAAAGGCGCGAATCGCCTCCGGCGTGAACCCGCGCCGGCGCATGCCGCTGATCGTGTACACGCGCGGATCGTCCCAGCCGTCGAGCACGCCGTTTTCCACCAGCTGTTTGATGTACCGCTTGCCGAGAATGGCCCCCGCCAAACTGAGCTTGCCGAATTCGTACTGGCGCGGCTGATTTTCCATCTCGCACTCGCGGACGACCCAGTCGTAGAACGGCCGCTGGTCCTCGAACTCCAGCGAACAGAGCGAATGCGTCACGCCCTCGATCGCATCCTCCAGCGGATGGGCAAACGTGTACGTCGGATAGATGCACCACTTGTCGCCGGTATGGTGATGGGTTGCATGAATAATCCGGTAAATGACCGGGTCACGCAAGTTGATGTTCGGCGATGCCATGTCGATTTTGGCGCGCAGCACCTTTTCGCCGTCGCGAAACTCCCCTTCGCGCATGCGCCGGAACAAGTCCAGGTTTTCTTCCACGCTGCGGTTCCGATACGGGCTTTCTTTCCCCGGTTCGGTCAGCGTTCCGCGCGTGAGGCGGATTTCTTCGGCGCTTTGGTCGTCGACATATGCCAGCCCTTTTTTAATCAGCAGCACCGCCCGATTGTACATTTCCTCAAAATAGTCCGAGGCGAAATACAGCCCGTCCCATTCATAACCGAGCCAGCGGATGTCGCGCTTGATCGCCTCCACATATTCGACGTCTTCCTTGGTCGGGTTCGTGTCGTCAAACCGCAAATGCGTGCGGCCGCCGAATTCGTCGGCGATGTCGAAGTTGGTGCAAATCGCCCGAGCGTGCCCGATGTGCAAGTATCCGTTCGGCTCGGGAGGAAAACGGGTGACGACCGTTTTCGTGCGGCCCGATTTTACGTCTTCCGTCACAATGGTCCGGATAAAATTCGATCCCGGCGATTTTACTGCTTCCTTCATGCCATCCGACCCTTTCCAGCCATGTAGCCCTTTCCCTTCAATGTTCCCGATTTTTCAAAAGATTTTCAAATGTTTTTTCGCCGCCGCGCGCGGGTTCTCCGAGCGAAAAAAATTCCCGCCGTGAACACTTTTCCCCCGGGCAGAAGGTTGCCTCCGAGCGGAAGCGACATGTCGGCAGGAACATTCCGCGGCCCGGCTCAACATTTTCGATCATAAATATTTTCTTATTATAGCAGGAATTTCCGCGGAGAAAAAGAAAGCGGGCGCCTCCGAAAGACCGTCTCATGAACTCCCTTTTCGTTTTCCTCGTTTCCCGGATATGAACCGGGAAAACAAGAGACTTCCCGCTTTTCGCGCCTGACCGCGAATCGTCACAGCCCATCGTTTTCGCGAATATGGGCGAGCAGCAGGTCGCAGCCGCGGTCGATCATCTCGTGGACTTCGTCAAAATTGCCGTGATAGTACGGGTCCGGGACGTTTTTGTTTTCGCAGTCCGGCTGCAAATCGAGCAGACGGAACAGCCGCGGATGCTTTTTCCCGCCGAAGATGTGCTCCAGATCTTGCACGTGGCGGTCGTCCATCGCCACTATATAATCAAACTTGTGGAAATCCTCCCTGACGACCGGCCGGGCGAAGATCCCGCTGTAGTCGATCCCGTGGCGATCGAGCACGCGCCGCGTTCCGTGATGGGGAGGCTCGCCTTCGTGCCATCCGCTCGTGCCTGCCGAATCCGCCTCGATGACTCCCGCAAGCCCCGCTTCCTTCACCTTGTGTCGGAAAACCGCTTCCGCCATCGGCGAACGGCAGATGTTCCCCAGACAGACAAACAGCACCCGAATCACAACAAGCTCCTCCTTTGTCATACTGCCGTACATTGGCCTTTGATCGCGATGCGACGTCGGCCCGTCATGTTCCCATTATGCGTTTTTTTGGCGGTTTTGTCATCCTGCGCGCATAATCCGCGGCACATTTTTCATACTAAAAAGGACGATGTTCAAGGAAGGATGTGGAAACGATGCAGAATAAATGGAAGGTCGCCTGGATTTGCTCCGTATTGGCGTTGGCGACGGGATGGTTCGCCGGCGCGGAGGCGCTGGCCGCGACCGGCTCCGCGGCGGCAGGGGACACGAGCGCGCTAACGGCGGCGGCGACGTCTCCGACAACGGCGGAAAAAGACTCGGAAGTTCGCCTCCATGTACGCGCGCTTCCGCACGAGGAACGGTTTTTCGGCGTGCTGCTGATTCAGGAGGCGGCACAGCTGCTCGAAATGGAGAAGAAGGAGCTTTTTGAAACGCTGCGCAGCGAATCGCTGGCGGACATCGCCGAAAAAAAGGGAATGGCGGAATCCGAGCTGATGCGGAAACTGCGAAAGTCTCTGCAACAGCGCATCAACCGGGAAGTGTCCGCAGGCCATCTTAACAAAGAAACGGCGAAAACGTGGAAAGCGGAACTGAACGACCGCATCGCGCGCTGGATCCACCGGCCGGTGCACATGCCGCGCTTGATGCACCGCGGGTTTTGGCTGTTCGGCAAAGAGAAGCTCGCGGCCATTCTCGGCATGACGGAGGAACAGCTGCAGTCCGAACTGCAGCAAGGCCGGTCGCTCGCCGAAATCGCCGAAAGCCGCGGGATGTCGAAACAGGAGCTGGTCGATAAAATCAAAGAGGAAATGACGCCGTGGATCGAAAAGATGGTCGATCGAAAAATGCGCGACCACAAGGAAGCTTCGCATTGATCCGCGATTTGCGCGGCCATGGCTTGCGAAAAACCTCCGGAACCGCTCCATACGGGGCTCCGGAGGTTTTTGCGTCCGTGCGGCCGCGAAGGCGACCTTCGCAGTCCGCCTGCGTCACCGGTTCGTAGTCCGCGATCAGCCTTGTTTGATCGCTTCGATTTCCAGCGCGATCTTCACTTCGTCGCTGACCATCACGCCGCCGGTCTCCAGCACGGCGTTCCAAGTCAATCCGTAGTCGCTGCGGTTGATCGTGCCGCTGGCGCTGAAACCGACTTTTTCGTTGCCCCACGGGTCCTTGCCCGCGCCCTCGAAGGTGACGGTAAACGTTTCCTGACGCGTGACGCCGCGGATCGTCAAGTCGCCGGTCACCTCGTATTCTCCGTCTCCCTTTTTGGTGATGTCGGTTGCCTTGAANGTCATTTTCGGATATTGGTCCGCATCGAAAAAGTCGGCGGAACGCAGATGGTTGTCACGGTCGGCGTTGCGGGTGTCCACGCTCTTCACGTCGACTTCAAATTCGATGTTCGCCGTCGTCAAATCTTCCGGGTCCGCTTCGATCGATGCCGTAAATTCGTGGAACGTTCCCTTCACTTTCGCAATCATCATGTGTCTGACCGTAAATTCCACCGTGCTGTGCGCCGCGTCCACTGCCCATTTCGATTTCGCCACGACGAAAACCTCCTCAACGAATTTTTTCATATTTGCTTATTTTTTATAAGTAACAAATAGATTGTATACCGAGTGGGCCCTCCCTGTCAACGCGAAAAACGACGGCGCCGGCTTTCGCTTTGCCGGCAGGCGGGGATCGACATCCAGGCCGCTCCATATGCTTGCGGCACGTCTGACTCGCCGCTCTTGCGCCAAACAGCAAAACGCCCGCCGGGGAATCCCCGTGCGGGCATGATGCTCAGGTCGTCTGCTGCCGGCGGTCCGCAAAGGCCGCCATCGCGTCGCGCATGAACCGGGCCAAACCGGCGCCGAACCGGTCAATGGATTTCGTGAAGCGCTCGTCGTCCACGTACATCTGACCGAGGCCCTTGAACATTTCCGGCGTATAATGGCCGAACCGGTTCAACAGTTCATACCATTCGCCGATCGCGGCCTGGGCCTCGTCCGATGTCGGGTCTGTGCCGCGAAGTTCCGCCAGTTTCCGGTAAACGCGGTACATATCTTCGCCGAAAGCAGCCTGCTCCTCAGACGACATGGCGCCGACCCTGGCGTTGGCTTCGTCCACCGCCCGGTCGCCCCAAAGCTTGCGCGCCTCTTCCTCGTACGGATTGCGGCTGAAATCGAATCCTTCAAGATGCTGTTTGCCGGTCATTTCCAACTCTCCTTTCTCGTGTCGGATCGAACGTTCCACGGTCTCGATCATGCGATCGAGACGCCGTTTCTGCTCCAGCAAAAACTCGCGGTGCATCGTTAACGCATGCAGCCGGTTGAACGACGGATCGTCGATCAGACGCTTGATTTCGGTCAAGGGCAGCCCCATTTCCCTGAACAGCAAAATCTGCTGCAGCTTTCGCAAATCGTCGTCGGAATACAGGCGGTATCCCGACGCGGCCGCCCGGCCGGGCGAGAGCAAGCCGATCTGGTCGTAGTGATGCAGCGTGCGCACGCTGACGCCGATCAGTTCCGCNACCTCTTTCACGGTCATGGCCATGGAAGCAACCCCCCCTCCGAGTTCCACTCTAAAGGATGACGCAACGTTAGAGTCAATAGGTGCATGCAAAAATTTTTCTCACTTCCCCCGGCCGAAAAAAAAGGACGGCTTCGGGCCGTCCGCTATCGGAACAACCGCCACGCGCCGCTCCATCTCGACGGTTTCCGGTACTCTTTCAGGAACCGGTAATCCGTCAGCGTCACCTTCGCGTCGCGCAGCGCGTACGCCATATCGTCGTCCAGCATCAGGCGGTATTCCCACACGCGCTTTTCCCAATGGGGAATCATGCGCCGCATGTCGGCGTCGTCGTCCGCGGGATGGATGTACGTTTCGCTCACGCCTTCCGGCAGGTCGTACAGTTTCTCGATGATCGACTGCTTGAAGGAAGCGTAGGTTTCCCCCTCCTGCACCGCATAAGGATGGGAAAGCAAATAATCCGGGATGGCCACGCCGAGCGCATCGGCCAGCGCGGACACTTTCCGCAATCTCGCCTGAGCGTCCGGAATGGAAGCGAGAAACCGGTCTTTTGCATGCACGTAACGCGGCACGCGAAACGGCAGCCCGCGTTTCGAACATTGCCAAAACACATAGGGCAAATGGCTTCGGCCGGTGGCGAGTCCGTACAGACTGCCCATGTGGTTGTCCACGTGAGTGATGTTCACCCCGGCTTTTCGGACCGCTTCGAACTGGGCGCGAATTTCCGCGCGCACATCGCGGGTGGCGGCTTTCTTCTCCACGTCTTCCACCGTCATATGCAGAAAGCCGCTGCCGTCGTGCAGCGACGCCGCCCCCGTCAAGCCGCGCCAACGCCATTCCGCAAACTCGCTCGTCAACGTCAAATGCAGGCCGACCTTCGGTTCCCGCTGCTTGCGACACCATTCCGCCGCCTCTTCGAAACCCGGCGCCGGCGGCATCACCGTCGCGGACGACACTTTGCCCGCTTCCAGCAGGTGGATGATCGCGCGGTTCGCGGCGGCGCACTGCCCGAAATCGTCGCAGTTGATAATCAAATATTTGCTCATCGGAAGTTTTCCCCCCGGTTGATGTCTTGGTCGGCACGGCGCACCGCTTCGCCGGATTGGCCCATCTGCCGTTCGTTCGTTTTCGGCAAGAAAAGCGACACCGCCAGCGCGATCACGAGCAGGCCGAGCGGAATGAGGCTGATCAAAGTGCGAAACGCCGCTTCCGGATGCTCGCCGGGTTGGTCACCGCTGACATAGCCGAACAACATGCCGACAATCCAAAAGGCCGCCGCGGAAATGACGCCGCTGGAGCGGGTGATGAAGCCGCTGACGGCGGTGTACATCCCTTCCCGGCGTTGGCCGGTCGCCTGGTGATCGCGGTCGATGATCTGGCCGCTCAGCACCGCCGGCGTCACGAGAAATCCCGCCAGTCCGAATCCGACCGCAATGCCCGCCAGGATTCCGCCGGCCAGTCCCTCGGCGAACCACAGCGGAATGACGGATAACGCGTACGCGGCGAGCGACAGCCGCCAGCCCGCGACGCCGCCGGTTTTGCGGATAATCCAATACCAGACGGCCACCAGCGGGATGACCGACACGAACACGGAGGCCAGAAGCAGCGTCACCTGCTCGTCCTGGATGCGCAGCGCATACTTGGCGTAGAAAGGAATTATCGAGCTGATCAGCCCGTTCACCGTCTGGGCGAACGAGTTGGCGATGTTGAACACCCAAAATTCCTTGTTTTTCAGCGTAATCCGAAACGCTTCCTTCATCGCCATCGGCGGTTGGCGCGACGCGCTCTCGTCTTCGCGGACGGACCGCATGCACAGAAGCATGAACACCGCAAACAGCAGCGCGTACATCACGGACATCCAGCCGAATCCGAACGCGGCGTACACGAGCGGCGTCGCCGCAGACCCGATCAACAGCGCGACGATTTGGAACGCCTGCTGAACCGCCGAAGCTTTCGCGCGCACCCGATCGCCCCGGAACAGTTCCGGAAACAGCGCCCCGTAGTTGACCCAAATCAACGTCGCCACGCCTTCGTAGAAAATCAGCGCCGTCAAAAACCAAACAAACAGGCCGGTTCCCTCAAGACCTGCGGGAACCGCATACACCATTATGAACGCAGCCATGAACAGCGGCATCGACGCGTAGATCCACGGTTTGCGCCGCCCCCAGCGCGTTCGCGTCCGATCGGAAAAATATCCGGCCAGCGGCTGATTGACCGCGTCCCAAATCATGAAGATCGTCCGCGCCACGGTGGCGAGGCCGACCGCGAGCCCGAGCCGGTCGACATAATAGAAACTGTAAAAAGCGCTGAACGCCTGGCTGGGCACCATCATCGCAAACATGCCCAGCGCGAATGCGGCCGGACTGTTGATCCACCCGGACTTTTTGCGCATCTCCTCCATCTTCCCGCGCTCCTCCCGTTTTCAATGTGAACGCTTGCAAAAATCATTGCAGCAATCGCAGCATATGAACCCTTCAAGCATTCTTCTTGTGCGGCTTTCATGAACGCCCGAACGCCCGCATGTAAAAACGGATCCCGGACATCGGGTTTTGCCCGATGATGGCGTTCGCCGCCGCGAATACAGGCGTTCGTCACGCATCCGCCGGCGCCTGCATAGACTGCAGCATGACTTACGATAGGAGTGGCTGATTCATGCCGATTTCACCGGGAACACATGTGGTTTACACCATCCGCTTCGGGGATACGCTGTACGATATCGCCAACCGGTTCGGCACGTCGGTGGAAGCCATCGTACGGATGAACGCGCTCTATCCCCCCATTACGGAACCCGATCTGATCCGCCCCGGCCAAAAACTGCTCATTCGTGTGCCGGGCATGTCGCAGACGAGCGCGGTGCAGCATCAGGTGACGGAAGGCGACACCATGTATGGGCTGTCCCAGCGCTATTCCGTCGGTCTCGACATGCTTGCCGCCCTGAACCGGATGGAAAGGCCGGACATTCTCCGGGTGGCCCAGCTCGTGTATATTCCGGCGTTCGTGTACGAAGTGGAAGAGGGCGACTCGTTATACCGCATTGCCCGGCGTTTCGGAACGACGATGGGCGAACTGGTCAGCGCGAACCGCAACCGCATCGGCTTTTCGCCCGATCTGATTTATCCCGGCTTCCGATTTGTCGTCCCGCTGCCGTCGTCGGCCAATGTGGTCGTGTTCCAACCGCTGCCCGGCACCCGCCTGACGCCGGGAATGACGCTGGCCGGCGCCGCCCGAGCGTTTGAAGCGGCGCTGTTGTACCAAATCCGCGATGCCGCGGACCAGATCGTGACGCGGGAAAGAGCGTTCACCGCTTCGGAGGGGGCGCCCGCCTTCGGCACGTTTCAGGTGCCGGTCGCCTTCGAGCGGAAGCCTTCGACAGCGTCGGGTACGCTTATGGTGTACACGCGCAGCGCGCGCGACGGCAGCGTGCAGGATCTCGTGGAAGTCGCCGTCACGTTTTGACCGTCGGCCGTTCCGGCTGTGCCGGAGCGGCCCGTTTGATGCTCGCTCACCATATACTTATTCTGTATTTCCTGGAGAAAATAACCGGTTCCGGACACGGACGACGCCTCGCCGCGCTCATACCATCAAATCCATAAAAAAGTAGAAACCGTTGCCGAGCGGAAACGAGTACGTCTGGATGAGACACGGACTGTCCAAATCGGTGTATTCCGAGGACAAAATGCCCTTGCCGCGCTTTTTCATGATGACGATGTTGGACACAAAATACGGCCGCCAGGCCCAATTGGATCCCCGGTAATTCCTCTCCCGCCGCCAAGGCTGCCCGGCGGCGCGGGAATAATTGGAAGACACCTGCACCCCGTCCTCCTGGCAGATGTACATGCGGATACAGTTGTCGTCCACCATCTTGATGACGTTTTCGATCAGCCAATCGGCCCGTTCGGGGTCTTCCAACGTCAGGTCCCGCGAAAACAGATGGTCGAACTGTTCTTCCAGCGCCATCAGCTGTTGGAATTTGCCGAACTTTTCGCTGCTGAACCGCGACAACGCTTCCCGCAGCATGGCCGAATACGTGTTTTTGGACGGAAATTCCGGCTTCGCCTTCGAGAACAAGTACCCCTGCAAATACCGCGCGCCCATCTGCATGGCGTTGTAGAGATCCTCCCGGGTTTCCACGCCCTCGGCCAACAGCGAGGCGCCCATCTGGGACGAAAGGATGGAGAAAGATCGCAAGAGCGCCTGAAAGCCCGCGTGATGCGCGCTTTTTTTCAGCAAATTCAGATCGATCTTCAGAATGTCCGGCTGAATCAGCGCAATGCGTTCAAAACTGCTGAAGCCGCTGCCGACATCGTCCACCGCGATGGCGCAGCCCGCTTCTTTATACAGCTTCACGATGTCCACCAGTTCGCACAGATCTCCCGAAAATGCCTCTTCGGTAACCTCAATGACAACGCGCTGCGGATCCACCTCGTGTCGGCGCAGCATCTCCAGCGTGGTCAGCTTCCCGCTTGCCTTATATTCACTGTAAATCCAGGAAGGTTTCAGGTTGATAAACAGCCGCTGATCCGCATCCAGCTGCGGAATGCTGCGGATCGCGCGTTCGCGGAGAAGACGGTCCAATTCGAGTCGTGTGTCGTCACTGACGTCCGGATTTTGGAAAAAGGGCCCCAGACTTTCCTCCCTGCCGTCTTTCAACATTCGGCCCAGCACTTCAAACCCGATCACTTGCGTCGTCTGCAGCGAAACAATCGGCTGAAAGTATGGCGCAACCACCGCTTCCATCACGATCGGTCGCATGACGGCCTCCCATCCGCTCGATGTTTCCGGATTTCTCTTTCCGGCAGCAATGCCCGTCCGTATGGTTACCTCAATTCTGCCCTATCGTGCGTTTTTTTGCAACAGAAGGACGCGCGTGGGGGCGGTTCGCGTCCGCCTTCTCCGTCACGCCTTCATTCGGATGGGCCGTGCATGGGGAGATGGGAAAACGTGCGGCTTTGGCGCCGAACGACCGGACTTTTGCGTTTCAAAAACTCGGTGGTGTGGCTGGCCGTGTCTCTGGTGCGCGATGCGGATTTGCGTTTGGCTA
>NICF_comb_assmDRAFT_10004186_pt1 | contig 10116 bp, 7 predicted proteins | sample NewIslPassag4_SG_FD_11279 | JGI IMG/M metagenome (IMG submission 11279) | reverse complement strand
TATCCTCCCTCGTCTGGGCTGTGCATATGCTCATTACGAGTCTCGCCACGCCCTACGGGCGGCCCGTTGCCTACACTGCGATGCAGTTCGCCAGCGTTGGTACTGGCGCGGTTGTTCTGACGATCCTTTTCGAGCAGAACACCTTCGAAGGTTTTCTGAATGCGCTGCCGTCGATCGCCTACGTCGGCGTTCTTTCGAGTGCCGTGACCTTTACCCTGCTCGCCATCGCGCTCAAAGCCACGCCACCGACCGAAGCCTCTATTCTCATGAGCATGGAAATGCTGTTCGCAGCGGCAGCCGGCGTTGTTTTGTTGGGTGAATGGCTGCCTCCCATCGGGTGGCTCGGCGCAGCGCTCATGTTTTCGGCGACGCTCCTCGTACAGATCGGCCCGATGTTGAAAAAACACCGTGCCGAGACGCTTTGATCACGGCCTGATGCCTGCTAACCTGCGGGCATGGGGTAACCACGCAAATCTCGCATTGCGCTTCCATCGCAGTCGCTGCGGTGACGGTGTTTGTCGCGCCGGGCGAACCCCGAAGCCAGCCGGCCCAATCGGCCCCCACGGACCCGCGCATTACGCCGGGGCAAGTCATCGATGGCTGGACCGGCAGGCCGATCCCGTGTCGTTGCCGCTACCAGGGCCGGTTTTACAATCTCGGAGACGTTGTCTGCATGCACACGCCGCGTGGAACGGTATTCACCCGCTGCGAGCTGTTCCTCAACAACACCTCCTGGATGCCGACGGACGAGCCTTGCACCATTTCGCAGCTAATGATGGATGACCGGCCACGCGAGTGATCGAAGGCCTCCTCTAGCCGTGTAGCACGCCCCGCTTCTTTCCTCCCGGTTCGGTGATGAGCACCAAACCGGACACGAGCGCGCCGAGTGCCGCCGCCACAAACGCGCTCTCATAGCCGAACGCAACGATGAGGCTGCCGAAAACGGGTGGTGTCAGGGTGTAGGTCAGGAAGACGAAGAAAGTCGTGCCCGCAGTCGCTTCGCTGACCGAATCCGGCGGAGAAAGGCTCGCCGCCTCTGCAAGGTAAAGGCCGTTCCACGTTGCAACCGAGAGACCGGCCAGCATCGCGGCACCAAACAATGTCACCGAGCCGAGACCCGGCTCCAGCGCAGCTGTCATAAGCGACGATGCGCACGAGCAGGCAGCGAGCAGCATCAGCACCAGACGCCGCGACCCGACCCGGTCGGCCAACAATCCGAAAAGGATCCTTCCAACAACGCTGGCAAACTGGAGGGTGGCGAAGAGTGTGCCGGCCAGAGTCAGGCTGTAGCCGAGGCCATCGTGCAAATAGATGACGAAAAACGAGAAAAATGCGCTTTGGACGACCGCAAAACCCACGCACGCCATGGCGAGGCGAACCAACCCCGGCGCCAGCCCCAAGGCCCGGAATGGCCGCAGCAAGTTCGAGGGCGAAAACAGCGCGCCCAAGCGGAAGGGCTGGAGCGGCCGGCTCGTGTTGTAGGAGATCGGCGCCAAAAGGAGGGGCGACGCCAGGATCAGGCAGGTCAGGCAGATCAGCAGGTAAGCTGGATGCCAGCCGAGGGCAGCAATCAGCCAGCCTCCAAATCCACCAGCGACAACGCCTCCAATGGGAACACCCGCCTGCCTTAGGGAGAAAACAGTCGCCCATTTTCCTTTCGGCGTGTGGTCTGCGAGGATCTGACTGCCTGCAGGGGTGGACGTCGAGTAGCCGAATCCGAGTAGGACCGCCCCGACGATCATCGCCGGCAACCAGGCTGTGCCTAGAAGCAGCGAACCCGCGACTGCAATCAAAATACCGATGCGCAGCGTCCACAGCGGACCGAGGGTCGGTGTGACCCCATGATTTGCCATGTAGAGCCAGATGGAGCCAACTCCGGTCGCTCCGGCAATCCAGCCGTACGTGGTGGGCTCCAGCCCCGCTGCAGCCATAAGCAGCGGCGCAACGACCGGGAGAAACAGGTGCAGCGAAGAATTTCCGATAAGCGGAAATAAAACCACCAGGAGAGGTCTGAGTGGAAACTTCATTGCAGGGAAAATGGCTCCGGGCAGGTTCGGCGCAGTGTTTCAGCTCAGGCTCGTGAGAGCAAGTGCTAAGATCTGATTTTCATTCTTGGCGTCTGTTCCCTGTGAGACACTTTCCGCCATCGGAACCCCGGCATGGCCGGCGTGTTGCCTGTCGACAGGTGTGCCGATCCCGCTTGCCGGCCCGTGCAAGTGACCCTATAGAACCGGCCTTGATGACCAGCGCCGAACCTATTGCTGAAAGCATTTCGTTCCCCCACCGCCATCTCTTGACCTGTGAGAATTTGACGGCAGGGGAAATCACCGCCCTCCTCGACCTCGCTGACAAGGCCGCCGAGATCAATCGGCAGGTCAACAAGAAGCGCGATGTGCTGAGGGGGCGCACACTCATCAACCTTTTTTTCGAAGCCTCCACGCGCACACAAAGCTCGTTCGAGCTGGCCGGCAAACGGCTGGGCGCCGACGTCATGAACATGAACGTGTCGACTTCGTCCGTGCAGAAGGGCGAGACGCTGATCGACACGGCGATGACGCTCAACGCCATGCGGCCGGACATCATCGTCGTCCGTCACTACGCGGCCGGCGCCGTGGAGCTGCTGGCGCAGAAGGTCGATTGCTCCGTCATCAACGCGGGCGACGGTGCCCACCAGCATCCGACGCAGGCGCTGCTCGACGCGCTCACCATTCGTCGCGCAAAGGGACGGATTGAAGGCCTCACCGTGGCGATCTGTGGCGATATTCTCCACAGCCGTGTCGCCCGCTCGAACATCCATGTTCTCAACACCTTGGGTGCCCGCGTTCGTCTGGTTGCGCCATCTACGCTGCTGCCTGCCGAGCCGGAGCGGTTCGGTGTCGAGGTCTACACGGACATGTGGAAGGGGCTCGAAGGGGCAGACATCATTATGATGTTGCGCCTTCAGCGAGAGCGGATGCAGGGTTCGCTTGTGCCCTCGGTCCGCGAATACTTTCACTTCTTCGGACTCGATCACGAAAAGCTGGCCCGGGCGAAGCCGGACGCGCTCGTCATGCACCCGGGTCCCATGAACCGGGGCGTCGAGATCGCATCAACGATCGCCGATCACTCGCGCAGCCTTATCCGTGAGCAGGTCGAAATGGGCGTCGCCGTGCGGATGGCCGTACTCGAAGCCCTCGCCCGCAACCTTCCGAACTCATGAGCCCGCTGATGCGCGCCACCGATAAGAAAAAGGCAGGAACGGCCACGCGGACGGCATTCATCAACGCGCGGCTCGTTGACCCGGCAACAGATCGCGACGAGCCGGGCGGCCTGCTGGTCGTCGAAGGCGAAATCGCCGACCTTGGCCCCCATCTGCGGCGGAACGCGCCGGAGGATGCCGAAGTCATCGACTGCAAGGGGCATGTGCTGGCTCCCGGCCTCATCGACATGCAGGTGTTCACCGGTGAGCCAGGTGCCGAGCATCGCGAGACGCTGAAGACGGCGAGCCTCGCCGCCGCTGCGGGTGGCGTGACGACCATCGTGGTGATGCCGGACACGAACCCGGTGATCGATCAGGTGGCCCTCGTTGATTTCATCCAGCGCCGCGCCCGCGACAATGCCGTGGTGCGCGTGCACACGATGGCCGCGCTCACCAAGGGGCTTGAAGGGAAAGAGATTACGGAAATCGGGCTGCTGAAGCGCGCCGGCGCAATCGCGTTCACGAACGGCAAGAACAGCGTCGCTGACACCAAGGTCATGTACAACGCGCTGCTCTACGCCAAGGACTTCGGCGCGCTCATCGTGCACCACACGGAGGATCCGTACCTCAGCCAAGGCGCGTGCATGAACGCGGGGCATGTGGCGGCGCGGCTTGGTCTTCCGGGGGTGCCGAAGGCTGCCGAGACCATCATTCTTGACCGCGACATCCGCCTGGTCGAAATCACTGGCGGCCGCTACCACGCAGCCGCGATTTCCTGCCGCGAGAGCCTGGACATCATCCGGACAGCCAAGGCCGCCAAGCTGCCGGTCACATGCGGCGTATCCATCAACCACGTCACGCTGAACGAGAACGACATCGGCCCTTACCGCACCTTCTTCAAGCTGCGCCCACCGCTGCGCGCCGAAGAGGATCGGGCCGCGCTGGTGCAAGGGATTGCCTCGGGCGACATCGACGTCATCGTCTCGAGCCATGATCCGCAGGACGCCGATGTGAAGCGCCGCCCGTTCGCCGAGGCCGCCGATGGAGCTATCGGTCTCGAAACGCTGCTCTCGGCCGCGCTGCGATTGCACCACACGGAAGGCGTCAGCCTCACCGTCCTGCTGCGGGCGATGACCAGCAATCCGGCGAAGCTGCTGGGTCTGCCTACGGGTCGACTGGAGAAAGGTGCGCCGGCGGACCTTGTGCTGTTTGATCTCAATCAGCCGTGGGTCGTTGACCGCGAGGCGCTGCGGTCGCGGTCCAAGAACTCGCCGTTTGACGAGAGCAAAATGCAGGGGCGCATTCTCTTGACGATGGTTGCCGGGGATATCGTCTATCAGTACCCTGAGCCGCCGCGGGTTTGAGGCGCATCGCCCGCTGACCTCGCCGAAGAGCGTCCCATGACGGAAATCGCTACCATCCCGGTCCTTCTCTCTCTCGCCATTGGCTATTTGCTGGGCTCGATTCCCTTCGGGCTTCTGCTGACCCGCTTGGCGGGGTTGGGCGACATCCGCAACATCGGCTCGGGCAACATCGGCGCCACGAACGTGCTGCGGACGGGGCGCAAAGGGCTTGCTGCGGCCACGCTACTGCTCGACGCGCTCAAGGGCACGGCCGGCGTCCTGATCGGCAGCGCCATCGCCGGGCCTGTCGGGGGAATGGCAGGCGGGCTTGGTGCCTTCTTCGGCCACATCCTTCCCGTGTGGCTGAGCTTCAAGGGTGGCAAAGGAGTGGCCACCTACATTGGAATTCTGGTGGGCCTGAATTGGCCGGCGGCCCTGGCCTTTTGCGCGGTGTGGCTCTGTGTTGCCGTGCTAACGCGCTACTCATCACTTTCGGCCCTGACGGCCAGCGTGACTACACCGCTGCTTCTCTGGTTCTTGGGCGAGAGCCAGCTTGCAATGCTCGTCTCGGTGCTCACCGTTCTCCTTTTCATAAAGCACCAGTCGAATATCCAGCGCCTCATCGCCGGCACGGAGAGCAAGATCGGTGCACGGGCATAACGACTTCGGGAGGCGTCGGCCGCCGCTACCCACCGCCCGTCTTGACGATCACCAGCGCCTCGCCTGCCTTCGTCTAATTCGTTCGGAAAACGTCGGACCCGCCACATTCCGCGCGCTCATCAATCACTTCGGCGGAGCTCGCGCAGCCCTGGAGGCATTGCCAGAGTTATCGAGGCGCGGGGGCCGAAGAACGGCTATTCGTGTCTGCAGCGAGGCCGAGGCTGAAGCCGAGCTCAAAGCCGCCCGACGCATCGGGGCGCGGCCGGTGTTCACCATCGAACCCGGTTATCCCGCCGCCCTGGCTGTGGTCGAGCAGGCGCCGCCGCTCCTTTACGTCAAAGGCGACGACCGGCTGCTCAATCGCCCTTCCATAGCGATCGTCGGATCGCGGTCGGCTTCGGCAGCCGGCCAGCAATTCGCTCGCCAGCTCGCCGCCGGCCTTGGGCGCGCAGGATATATCATCGCCTCCGGACTGGCGCTCGGCATCGACACTGCAGCCCACCACGCCGCCCTTGAGACCGGCACCATCGCCGTGCTGGCCGGTGGCCTAGACGTGATCTACCCTCCCCAGAATGCGGATCTCCACCGCGCCATCGGCGAGCGCGGCTGCCTCGTCAGCGAGATGCCGCCTGGCTTCAAGCCGCGCGGAACGGATTTCCCGAGACGCAACAGGATCATCTCGGGCTTGTCTCTAGGCGTTGTGGTCGTGGAGGCGGCGCGCCGCTCCGGATCACTCATTACCGCCCGCAGGGCAGCCGATCAGGGGCGCGAGGTCTTTGCCGTGCCCGGTCATCCGCTCGACCCGCGGGCCGAAGGAACCAACCAGCTCATCAAGGAGGGGGCCACGCTCGTCACCTGCGTCGAGGACATCCTGCAGGCGCTGGAGCCATTCGGTCGGGCGCCGAGGATCGACCGGGATGATGGCACAGCAAGCTTCAGCGAATCCTCCGACGGGCTCGAAACCCCACCCGAGCCGCTGCCGCTCGTCGAACAGGATGACCGCAGCCTGATCCTCACGGCGCTTGGCCCTGCCCCGGTGCACATCGATGAACTCGCTCGCGCGACGGGGCTTCCGATCCGGGTTGTGCAGACGGTTCTTCTCGAGCTGGCCCTCGCCGGCCGGATCGAGCACCACGGCAACCAGCTCGTTTCGCTGGCTGCCAACGCCCAGAGCTGATTACACTGGTTCCAGCCAGCTCAGCCGCTTGGGCCGCGCTCGCCGTTCGCGGTCGACCTCTCGGTAGGCGTCTTCCAGCAGGTCCGCCACCCGAGTGCACCCCTCTGCCAGGCCAGGACTTGCATATGCCGGATGGTATTCGCGAGGTACTCCAGTTGCGCCCGAATCGAAGTCGCTCGTTCTGGTTGCTGCTTCACCAAACCGTCGGTATCGTTCCTTGCGTAAGCCAGCGTCAGCTTTGGCCTTTTTTCCGGACCCGGTTCCTTGTCCATGCTCTTGGAGAATCTCAAGTTTGCCGCTCTTCACACAGTCTCAGGCATACACTATGCGCATTAAGTAGACAATCTTCATTTTTTGCATATTCAGGTGATTTGACTTCGCCTCGACCATCACCCATCTTCCCCCACCTGAGCGACGACGGACCTGACGTGGCCACGCAGAGGCGCCTGAACCCGGAAGGGACACGCGGCCGCGACGGGGGGATCCCGGGAAGCACATGAACATCGTCATTGTGGAATCGGCTGCGAAGGCCAAGACAATCAACAAGTATCTCGGTTCGGGATACAAGGTGATCGCGTCCTACGGGCACGTGCGCGACCTGCCCGCGAAGGATGGCTCTGTCGAGCCGGACCGCGATTTCGAAATGCATTGGGACGTCGATCCCAAGGCTACAAAGATCATTCGCGAAATCGCCGATGCGGTGAAAAAGGCCGACAAGGTCATCCTCGCCACCGACCCTGACCGCGAAGGCGAAGCGATCTCTTGGCACATCCTCCAGCTGCTCGACCAGAAGCGCGCGCTGAAGAAGGGCGTCCCTGTCGAGCGCGTGACATTCAACGCCGTCACCAAGGACGCCGTGCTGGCGGCCATGAAGAACCCGCGGTCGATCGATGCGCCGCTGGTCGAGGCCTACCTCGCCCGCCGTGCGCTCGACTATCTCGTGGGCTTCACGCTGTCCCCGGTCCTCTGGCGAAAGCTGCCGGGTGCCCGGTCAGCCGGGCGCGTGCAGTCGGTCGCATTGCGGCTCGTCTGCGACCGCGAAGCCGAAATCGAGGCCTTCAAGTCCGAAGAATACTGGACCATCGAAGCCCTGCTTGAGACCAGCAAGGGCGAAGAGGTCCGCTCGCGGCTGGTGGCGATCGGCGGGCAGCAGCTCAAGAAGCTCGATATCAAGGACGCGGCCAGCGCCCATGCCATCAAGGCAGCAATTGAGGGCGGCCGGTTCACAGTAACGTCAGTGGAGAAGAAGGCAGTCCGCCGCAATCCGGCGCCACCCTTCACCACGTCGACGCTGCAGCAGGAGGCCTCCCGCAAGCTTGGCTTCTCGGCCAAGCAGACCATGCAGCTCGCCCAGCGCCTTTACGAAGGCGTTGATGTCGGCGGCGAGACGGTGGGCCTCATCACCTACATGCGTACTGACGGCGTGCAGATCGTCCCGGAGGCCATTTCCGAGATCCGCCGCGTAATCGAGAAGGAATACGGGAAACGGTACACGCCGTTCGCGCGCGAGTACAAAAGCAAGGCGAAGAACGCGCAGGAAGCCCACGAGGCCATTCGGCCGACCGACCCACGCCGGCATCCGAAGGACGTCGCGAAGTATCTCGATAAGGAGATGGCGGATCTTTATGAGCTGATCTGGCTGCGGACGATNGCCAGCCAGATGGCTTCCGCNGAGCTCGAGCAAACGACGGCCGAAATCGAGGTGCATGGCAAGGACGGCAAGACGTACGGCCTGCGCGCTACCGGCTCTGTCGTCGTGTTCGACGGGTTCATGCGCCTCTACTCCGAAGGCCGTGACGATCCGGAGGACGATGAAGACAGCCGCCGGCTGCCGGCGCTAACTCGCGGCGATGTCCTCAAGGACAAGTCCGTCGAGGCCAGCCAGCATTTCACCGAGCCGCCTCCTCGCTACACCGAGGCCACGCTTGTGAAGCGCATGGAAGAGCTGGGCATCGGACGCCCCTCGACCTACGCCACCACCCTCGCCCTGCTGCGCGAGCGCGGCTACGTGCGCCTCGAAAAGAAGCGCCTCATCCCTGAGGACAAGGGGCGGCTGGTGACAGCCTTCCTCGAAAGTTTCTTCCGCCGGTATGTGGAATACGACTTCACGGCCGACCTCGAGGAGAAGCTAGACCTCATCTCCGACGGCAAGCTGCAGTGGAAAGACGTTCTGCGGGATTTCTGGCGCGACTTCACGAAGGCCGTCGACGAGATCAAGGACCTTCGCGTCAGCGAGGTGCTGGAGGCGCTTAACGAGATCCTTGGGCCGCACATCTTCCCATCTCGTGCTGACGGCGGAGACCCACGGACCTGTCCGGTTTGCAGCTCCGGCCGATTGAGCCTCAAGGTCGGACGGTTTGGAGCGTTTATTGGCTGCTCCAACTATCCGGAGTGCCGCTACACGCGGCAGCTCGTCGAGCCACAAAGCATGGACGCGGAAGTGACGCCTCCGGAGGGTAAGCTGCTGGGCTACGACCCGGACACGGGCCTTCCCGTCACAGTGCGTACGGGCCGTTTTGGTCCATACGTCCAGCTGGGAGATGCGGAGGACGGCGAAAAGCCGAAGCGCGCCTCCATCCCGCGTGGCCTTGATGCGGCGACCATCGACCTGGAGCGCGCCTTGCAGCTCCTCTCTCTGCCCCGGGAGGTCGGGCTTCATCCCGAGACCGGAAAGCCGATCACAGCGGGCATTGGCCGCTACGGGCCCTTCGTTCACCACGAGGGCACTTACGTTAACCTTGAGAGCGTCGAAGACGTCTTCACCATCGGCATCAACCGGGCGGTGGCGCTCATCGCCGAGAAGGAAGCTGGTGGCAAGGGCAAGTGGTCCCGCCCCAAGGCACAGGTTCTGAAGGAGCTCGGCGAACACCCTGACGGCGGCAAGATCGAGGTTCTGTCCGGCCGATACGGCCCCTATGTGAAGTACGGCTCAGTCAACGCGACCCTGCCGAAGGACAAGGATCCAGCGTCGCTCACGCGGGAGGAAGCGATCGAGTTGCTGGCTGCCCGCGCTGCCAAGAACGGCACGCCCTCGAAGCGCAGCAAAGCCACTTCCAAGAAATCTTCGGCTAAGAAGGCTGAGGCCCCTGAGGAAGAGACCGAAGGCGAGGCAAGGAAAAAGGAGACAGCAGCGAAAAGGAAGGTCTCCGCCGCAGCCAAGAGCTCAGCCGCAACGAAGAAGGCGAGCAAAACAACCGCTTCTGCCAAGAAGCCGGCGACAAAGAAGTCCGCTGCCAAGTCGCGCGCCAAGACACGCGTGCCTGAACCGGCTGCGGAATAAAGTAGGCGTGAAGGTGATGACACCGGGTCGTGGAATCGTGATTTGGTGCGAAGCACAGCGGAACTTCACACCTCTTACGAATTTACGATTCCACGACGCCTGGATCGCATCACTTCACGCACGAAGGACCTGAACGACCGTGGCCCGCAAACGAGCAGCCCAGACCAGAGCAGAAGCCGTCCGCGGGCTGCCTACAAAACAGGAGATCCTAGAGTTCATCAAAGGATCTCCTGAAAAGGTCGGCAAGCGCGAAATCGCGCGGGCATTTGGCGTTAAGGGTAGCGATCGCATCGAGCTGAAGCGGCTTCTGGCAGAGCTCAACCGGGAAGGCGCTCTCGTCGGACGGCGGAAGGAGCTTCGGCCGACGGGATCGCTACCTCCCGTCTCGGTGCTCGAGATCATCGGCCGCGACGACGACGGAGACCTGATTGCTGAACCCGTGATCTGGGACAGCAAGGAGGGGCCACGCCCGCGCGTG
>NICF_comb_assmDRAFT_10004179_pt1 | contig 10128 bp, 7 predicted proteins | sample NewIslPassag4_SG_FD_11279 | JGI IMG/M metagenome (IMG submission 11279) | reverse complement strand
CTCCTCCCGCTCATCTGCTCACCCAAACGCTCCTACAGCCTCTCGCGATCGCTCTAGCCGTTCTCCCTGAATCGCCGTGAGCAGTGCCCAGACAGCTGCTACCCCAAGGTTTCCCAACTCCAACCCCAACGATACCCAACACATACATCCCCACTCCTTTCCTCTTACCTACCAGACAACACCCCCCTCCCGCGGACTCTTATCCATCTTGAGCCGTCCCAACGCCATCTTGGTCCACAACACCCCGCCGTTATCATCTCCACTTCACACCCACCCTCCGACAGCTCTATTTTCCACGCACCACGTGTATTAGGCCCGACCCATTCCCAGGTATCGCTCCCTTCTACCGCCCTTGCCACTGCCTCCCACCACCAACATCCCGCGCCCAAGGCCGGTACAACGACCTCCCCGCCGACCTTCTCTTCCCCATGCATAACATTCCCGATGAGCCCGACATGCCAGTCACCACTAACACATACCACCTTACCGTCCAGCCTTGCAAGAAGCTGTACGAGCCGCTCCCGCTCCGCCTGATACCCGTCCCATTGGTCTGCATTTACCCCAAGATACCAACCTGCGGATCCCTTCCGCCTCGTATACACTAACGGGCCTATCACTACCTGCTGCACAAATAGGACCCATTCGCCCGCTCGGCGCGCACGCTCGATTTCTCTCTCCAACCACACCCACTGCTCGCTGCCCAAAAGCTGCCTGGGGCGGGCTAACTCCCTCTGAGGCAGAAGCTCATGCGGAAACGCTCCTGTGCCAGGCTGACGAGCCCGCTGACTCCGCGAATCAACCATTACCACCCGCCACCGCGCGTTGGGCAATGAGAAGGCCACGTACCTCCCCACTCCAAGCGGTTTGAGATCCGACGAAGCACCTACTCTCGAGGGGGTCATCCACTCCCATATTTCTGTACGACGCCTTACTTCATCATCCCACACGCCGGGCCAGTAGTTATTTGCTAGCTCGTGGTCATCCACCTGCTGTATAACTACAGCACCCCGACCCCATTCTGCGACGCCCGACTGCCATGTGGAGATATACTTGTTAACCAACTCAGCTCTTGTAATCGTTTCTACACCATACACCATATCCCCTAAATGCAGCATGCACTGATAGTCTCCTAGGCACGCCAGGCGCCGACGCACAAGCCCTTTCTCAACCTCACTACAGCTTACAACCAAGCACGAAACAGTCTTCCGCTCCAAACCCCGCAGCAATCGTCCTACCTCTAGCGTCCCAAGCACCCGGCCCCTCGGATCGTTTTTGCATTTTAGCTCCACAGTTAGACTCTGAAGTGTCGATTTGCTTACTTCACATCCCAAATGCTGCTTTATCACGAATAGTCTATATTGCCCGGTTCCCTCGTCGATAGTTTTTCCGTCAGGCCACTGCCAAATCCGTCCACCACTACAACTCCGATGACCGCCCTCGTCGAGGTGACGCACCTCCAGGCCTTCGCCGCTGGAGCATGCCGCCACGACCGCCCACATCCACCACCCGTCCCGATCAAGACCGCATAATGGACCGACTACAAGGTTACACATAGTAAGGTGACTCTACTCCTTCGGCAATGTTCATTGACCGTTTGTGCGCAACTCACTGAGGCGTCTTGCCTCGGTATATCACAACCGCGATGATGCCCACAAAAGCTATCGAGAGCAACGCAGCAGTTGAAAGTCCGATCAAGACCATCGGATCATCAATATTCGTTTGCCCGAAGGGTCGCACATTAACACCGAGATACGAAAGGAAAAGCTGCGCGGGAACCACGAGCGTCGCGATAATCCCGGCTAGAGCCCCCAAGATCTGCGCGCGTGTCTCCGCTCGTTTTTGGATACTCGCCTCAACCTCGGTCGCAACGCTTTCTAGTGCTCTCCGGCTACGCTCAAGGAGGGCGGCCGCGCCTTCATACAATGCTGGCACTTCGAGAAGCCCGACTAGCCGCGTGTAGTAATCACTCACAAGTCTGATCGGGATAACTGGCCGTATACTGAGTCGCGACGGTATAAGAGCTGCATAGAGCTCAAGATTCGCAAGCTGTGAGGCGCGTGTGACTACGTCGCTTCCGATTGGGTCGCCATTGGGCGTAACTCCCGTTGTGCCAAATACGGGTGAGCCGGGGAGTCGTGTACGACACTTTATTGGTGATAGTTCGTGATGCGAGAGTACGGTAGAGAGCACATCATCGGACAGCATCTTATATACAGATCGAGCCTGCGCTGCGAGACAGGTAGCGGCAATGGCCGCTACGAGAAGGCTGGTAGACCAGCGCGAGGCGATATTGCACGCGATTGTGCAGCCTGGGGTTATAGCAAGTCGCCCAGCGTGCGTGCACGCCTCAAGGCGGCCGTCGTCACTGGCTACGGTTGAATAGATAACTTCTGGCTGCACATAATGTGAGCGACGGGCTGTGAGTCGAGCGAGATCGGAGGTGTTGATATCGGTCGAATGGGTTAGCCACAGTATCGTATGGATATCCTCGGGGCTCAGGTCATACAAAATCGGGTGAAGCTCGGGTCGAGGCTGGAGTCTAGTCACCGCAGACTGCAGCGCCGCGTTGCGGGTGGACGCCTCGGGCCGGTGAATCTCATCTGCAAGGTAGTGGTGCAGGTCTGCTGCACGGTCACGTAGAACTGAGTAGTCCATTTGGAGAGCGAAATGCCACACGAGCGCTACTCCGCAAAGCGGAACGTAGGCGAGCGCCCATCCCGTAGGCTTGAGGCTGAGGTTGTATTCGTGTATCTTTCCGGTCGGTCGAGCAGCCAATGGGTCACAGGTGTCTTCACCCTCGTGTTCAGGGATGCGCCACAGTCGAGGCGTGAGGGCAAGGTCGTTGATCGGTGATACGGCGCAGAGTATGTCGGTGAGCGAGGAGGGTGGATCGTCAAGCGTTACGGTGGACCGGTTGAGCGCGTCGGCACCGCGGCTTTTAGGACTTGAGAGTATTTCATTGTCTAGGCGGGAGAAGACGTCGGTGAGCTGACGAAGTTTTGTGAGGGGAGGTTCGGCACTCTGTGTTGGATTGACTATGTAGGTGCCTATGAAAGTTGCCTGGTACATCGGCGTTATGGATATAGGGTTAGAAGGATACAGGGGTACGACCGGGGCGCTGCTGCGCCACTAGTGTCAGGAAATAGCTGAGGCCCGACTGCGATGTTGTCGAAGACTCCGATGGGCGATCGCGGCGGGTGGACGGATGGAGGCAGGGCAGCGCGCGTTGTGTGGTCAACCCCTGCGAGCGGGTGCCGGGTAAGGGAGCGGGGCCGCCCGACGAGTCAGGTGACCGTCCAGGTCTCGCCCGCGTGCAGGAGCTTTGTAAGCTCCTCGCTGCCGATCGCGCGGTGGGCATTGCGCACCTCCTCCGCGATACCCGCGCCCCACACCGGCGCGTCGACCGCCCGGAACACGCCGACCGGTGTGGGCCCGAGCGGCCGGGGCGCGAACTGGGCGAGCTGGAAAGCGAGTGTCGGGTCGGGGTTTTTGGCGTCGTGAACTACGAGCGCATCCTCGCCGACGTCGCTGACCTTGACGACCTCGAGCGAGCCGTCGTCGCCGCGCACGAGGCCGAACTCGCTGTCCGCCCCGAAGCGGATCGGCTTGCCGTGTTCGAGCCGGATCTGGTTGCGCTCGCGCTGACCCTTCGCCCGCACGGCGTCGAACGCGCCGTCGTTGAACACGTTGCAGTTCTGGTAGATCTCGACGAAGGCCGCGCCCGGGTGCTCGGCGGCGGCCCGCAACGTCTCGGCCAGATGCTGCTTGTCGGTGTCGACCGAGCGGGCGGCGAAGGTGGCGCCGGCACCGAGCGCCAAGGCCAGCGGGTTGAAGGGCAGATCCTCCGAGCCGAACGGCGTCGACTTCGTGACCTTCCCTTGCTCAGAGGTGGGCGAGTACTGGCCCTTGGTGAGCCCGTAGATCTGGTTGTTGAACAGCAAGATCTTGATCGGCACGTTGCGGCGGAGAGCGTGGATCAGATGGTTGCCGCCGATCGAGAGCCCGTCGCCGTCGCCGGTGATAACCCACACCGACAGGTCGGGGCGGGTCGCGGCGATGCCGGTCGCGATCGCCGGTGCGCGCCCGTGGATCGAGTGGATGCCGTAGGTGTCGACGTAGTAGACGAAGCGCCCCGAGCAGCCGATGCCGCTCACGAAAACGCACCGTTCGGGGGGAACGCCGAGTTCGGGCAAGAGCGCCTGGACGGTGGCGAGGATCGCGTAGTCGCCGCAGCCCGGGCACCAGCGCGTCTCTTGGTCGGAAGTGAAGTCCTTTTTCGTCAGCGCCCGCGCGACCACCTCGCGGGCGCGCTCGTGCGCGTGGCCGTTCCCGCTGCCGTCGCTGTGGCCGTTCGCTCGCCCGTTGCCGCTCATGCCGCCCTCCGCGCGCGCTCGACGCGCAGCTCTATCTGTTCGACGATGTCGGCGGTGAACATCGGCAGGCCCGTCACCTTCGAGAAGCTCTCGACGTCGACGAGATACTCGGCGCGCAACAACCGTGCCAGCTGGCCGCGGTTCAGCTCGGGCACGAGCACGCGCCGATAGCGGCGCAACACCTCGCCGGTGTTCGCGGGCAGCGGGTTGAGGTGGGTCAGGTGCGCTGCAGCGACCTTGACCCCCCGCTCGCGTCGCAGCTTGCGCACCGCACCTTGGATCGCGCCGTAGGTGGAACCCCAGCCCAGCACCAGCAGGTCGGCGCCGTCGGGATCGTCGACCGCGAGCTCGGGGATGTCGTTGGTGATCCGCGCGATCCGCTCTTCGCGCAGCCGCGTCATGAACTCGTGGTTCTGCGGGTCGTAGCTGATCGCGCCGGTCTCGTGCTGCTTCTCGAGCCCGCCGATGCGGTGCTGCAGGCCGGGCGTACCAGGGATCGCCCACGGCCGGCGCAGACGCTCGTCGCGCTGGTAGGGAAGGAACTTCGGCCGTTCGTCGCTGTCGGCGTCGCTGGGCGGCTGAGCGAATTCGGGATCGATGTGCGGCAACTCGTCGATCTCGGGCAGGCGCCAGGGCTCCGAGGAGTTGGCGAGGAACGTGTCGGTGAGCAGGATCACCGGCGTGCGATAGGTGATCGCGATCCGCGCCGCCTCGAGCGCCGCCTCGAAGCAGTGAGCGGGCGTGGCCGCCGCCACCACGGGCAAGGGCGACTCGCCGTGGCGACCGTAGAGGGCCATCAGCAGGTCGGATTGCTCGGTCTTGGTCGGCATGCCCGTCGAGGGGCCAGCGCGCTGAACGTCGATGATCACGAGCGGCAGCTCCAGCATCACGGCCAGCCCGATCGTCTCGGCCTTGAGGTCCATGCCTGGACCGCTCGTCGCGGTCACCGCCAGGTTGCCGGCGAAGGCGGCCCCGAGCGCCATCCCGGCAGCGGCGATCTCGTCCTCGGCCTGGACCGTACGCACACCGAAACGGCGCTGCCGCGACAGCGTGTGCAACAGCTCGGACGCTGGCGTGATCGGGTAGCTGGCGTAGAAGAGCGGCAGCCCCGACCGCACGCTCGCTGCGATCAGGCCGAGCGCCGTAGCTTGGGTGCCGTTGACGTTGCGGTAGGTGCCGGGTGGTAGCTTGGCCGGCTCGACCTCGTAGTGGACGGCGAGCGCCTCGGTCGTTTCGCCGAAGTTCCACCCGGCGTGGAAGGCGGCGAGGTTGGCGTCGCGGATCGCCGGACGCTCGGCGAAGCGGCGCTCGATCCACTGCACGGTTGGCTCGGTCGGGCGGCCGTAGAGCCACGAAACGAGACCGAGCGCGAAGAAGTTCTTCGAGCGCGCAGCGTCTCGCGAAGTCAGGCCGTCGATCCCCTGCGTCGCACGAACGGTGAGGGTCGTCATCGGCACACGGAACACCGTGTAGCCGTCGAGCGAGCCGTCCTCGAGCGGGTTCGCTGCGTAGCCGGCCTTGCGCAGGTTGTTGTCGTTGAAGCCGTCTTCGTTGACGATGATCGTCCCGCCGCGCTCGAGGGCGGGCAGATTGACCTTGAGCGCCGCCGGGTTCATCGCCACCAGCACGTTCGGCCGGTCGCCGGGCGTGAGGATGTCGCGCGAGGCGAAGTGAATCTGGAAAGCGGAGACACCGTGCGGCGTACCAGCCGGGGCACGGATCTCGGCCGGGAAGTCGGGGAGCGTGGCGAGGTCGTTGCCGGCGGCCGCCGTCTCGTCGGTGAAACGGCTGCCGACAACCTGCATGCCGTCGCCAGAGTCGCCGGCGAAGCGGACGACGACGTGGTCTTTCTTCTCGAGCGTCTTTGCCATTCGCTGACCGGGGGCCGCTTGCGCCCGACGCCTAAGTGCACCGTGCACCGGAGCGGGGCCTAGCGGAGCCTTGTTGTGCGCCGCCGTACGCGCCCGCGGTGACGAACGAGTCTACCGGTCCGAGCGCAGCGGCCGGCGAAATGTACCAAATGGGACGGGAATAGCCGGCTTTTGCTCCGGGCTGACGTAGAGCTGGGCCGGCGGCCGCCGCTCTGGCGCGTCGCGGTCCGCTGCGTTACCTTTTCGCGCCCAGCCGCCCTACGGCGCGGCCGACAGTGGCACTGCCCGAGGTGCGGACAGTGCGTCCGCCCGAAACCACGGAGCCTCGCATGCGGATCTCGGTACCGAAAGAATCTGCCGCCAGCGAGCGCCGCGTAGCGCTCACGCCCGAGGTGGTCGAGCGCTTGGTGCGCTCGGGCCTCGAAGTGGCGATCGAGCCCGGCGCCGGCCTCGGCTCCCATCACAGCGACGAGCAGTACCGCGAGGCCGGCGCCAAGGTCGAAGCGGGAGCCGGCCTGAGCGGCGACGTCGTCGTCAAGGTTCAGCCCCCGTCGCTCGACGAGGTCGGCCAGCTGCGCGAGGGCGCGGTGTTGATCGGCTTCCTCCAGCCCTTCACCTCTCCCGAACTCGTCCGCGCTCTGGCACAAGCGCGCGTGACGGCGCTGGCGATGGAAGCGATCCCGCGGATCACACGCGCGCAAACGATGGACGCGCTCTCCTCGCAGGCGACCGTCGCCGGCTACCAGGCGGCACTGATCGCAGCGCGCGAGCTACCGCGCTTTTTCCCGATGCTAACCACGGCGGCCGGCACGATCCGCCCCGCCAAGGTGCTCGTGCTCGGCGCCGGTGTCGCCGGCCTGCAGGCGATCGCCACCGCCCGCCGCCTCGGCGCGATCGTTTTCGGCTACGACGTTCGCGCAGCTGTCCGCGAGCAGATCGAGTCGCTGGGAGCGCGCTTCCTCGAGATCGACCTGGGGATCGAGGACGCCGAAGCGCAGGGCGGCTACGCGCGACCGCTCACCGAAGAGGAGCAACAGCGGCAGCGCGAGCTGCTCGCCGACGCGATAGCCGGGATGGACGCGGTGATCTCGACCGCAGCCGTTCCCGGCCGCCGAGCGCCGCTTTTGATCATCGAGGACGCGGTCCGGCGCATGCCGGCCGGGTCGGTCATCGTCGACCTCGCAGCCGAGACCGGCGGCAACTGCGAGCTCACAAAGGCGGGCGAGACCGTCGAAGCGCACGACGTCAAGGTGATCGGGCCGGTCAACCTGCCGTCGGCGATGCCCGATCACGCCTCGCAGTTGTACGCGCGCAACATCCAGGCGCTGCTCGAGCTCGTCACCGAAGAGGGCAAGCTCGCGCTCGACTTCGACGACGAGATCGTTCGCTCGGCGTGCATCACGCGCGACGGCGAAATCGTTCACGAGGGCGTCCGCCAGGCGATCGGCGCGCCGGCAAGCTGACGGAAGGAGGAGCTGAGATGGACGCCACAGCAGCCGCGACGCTGCTTCCGATCGCCGCCGAGACGGCGGGCTCGTCGATGGACCTGCTCACCGAACTGACGATCCTGGTGCTGGCCGCGTTCGTGGGGTTCGAGGTGATCTCGAAGGTGCCGAACACGCTGCACACGCCGCTGATGTCGGCGACGAACGCGATCCACGGGATCGTCTTGCTCGGCGGCCTGCTGGTGATCGGCCGCGCCGACGGGGTCCTCGACGACGTGATCCTCGTGATCGCGATCGCCTTCGGCACGATCAACATCGTCGGCGGCTTCCTCGTCACCGACCGGATGCTCGAGATGTTCAAGCGCAAGCCGGCGAAGGGCGAGGCGGGGAAGAGCGGCGAGCGCGAGCGCGCGGGGGTGGGAGCATGAGCGTTCCGAGCGCCTTCAGCCTCCAGGACCCGGACTTCATCCGCGCCTGCTACCTCGCGGCGTTCCCGCTCTTCATCCTCGGTCTGCGCTTCCTCAACCACCCGCGCACAGCCCGCCGCGGCAACGCCATCGCCGCCGTCGGCATGGCAATCGCGGTGGCGGCGACGCTGCTCGACCGCGAGGTCGGCGACTACGGTTTGATCGCGCTCGGCATCGCGCTCGGCACGGTGATCGGGGTGCCGGCGGCGCGCGCCGTGAAGATGACGGCGATGCCGCAGATGGTGGCGCTCTTCAACGGTGTCGGTGGCGGCGCCGTGGCGCTCATCGCCTGGGCCGAGTTCCGCTACTACGGCGGCGACATGCCGCTCGACCAGATGATCCCGACGCTGTTCGCGGCGATCGTGGGCTCGGTGTCGTTCTGGGGCTCGAACATCGCCTTCGGCAAGCTCCAGGAGCTGATCCCCGGGCGCCCGATCATGTTGCCCGCGCAGCAGTTCGTGAACATCACGCTGCTCGTTGGGTCGGTGGTGTGCGCGGTCGTGATCGCCGCTGGTTCCGACTCCGAGGCGCTGTTCATCGCGATCCTCGTACTCGCCGCGCTGCTCGGGAACATGGTGGTGCTGCCGATCGGCGGCGCCGACATGCCGGTCGTGATCTCGATGCTCAACGCTCTCACCGGCCTCTCGGCCGCGTCGGCCGGTATCGCGCTCGACAACGTCGCGCTGATCGTCGCCGGCATCATCGTGGGCGCGTCGGGTTCGATCCTCACGAACCTGATGGCGCAGGCGATGAACCGCTCGATCGCCAACATCGTTGCCGGTGGTTTCGGCGGCGCGCCCGCCGGCGGCGCTGCCACGGCGGCCGCGGCCGAGGGTCGCACCGTCCGCCAGACCGACCCTGCCGACGCGGCGATCCAGCTGGCCTACGCGCGCCGCGTTGTCATCGCACCCGGGTACGGAATGGCAGTGGCGCAAGCGCAGCACGCCGTTCGTGAGCTGATGGACGAGCTCGACAAGCGGGGTGTGGATGTCGACTTCGCTATCCACCCCGTCGCTGGACGGATGCCCGGGCACATGAACGTCCTGCTCGCCGAGGCCGACGTGCCGTACGACAAGCTCAAGGAGATGGACGAGATCAACCCCGAGTTCCCGCAGGTGGACGTGGTGCTCGTCCTCGGCGCCAACGACGTCACCAACCCGGCGGCGCGCGAGCAGCCGGACTCGCCGATCTACGGCATGCCGATCCTCGACGTCGACAAAGCGCAGCAGGTGATCGTCGTCAAGCGCTCGCTCAACCCGGGCTTCGCCGGCATCGACAACCCGCTCTTCTACAAGGAGAACTGCGCGCTGCTATTCGGCGACGCCAAGGAAGCGGTTTCGCAGATCGTCTCGGAGCTCCAGGCTCTGTAGCTGCCAGCGTGCGACGTAAGGCCGGGGTCGGCGCAGGTCAGCCGGCGATCTCGCTGCCATAAGGGCCCTGTCGGCGCACGCACGCAGCCCCGCAGTGGGCGGCCACAGCGAGAGCTTCGGCGAGCTCGCGGCCGCTGCCGAGCGCCCAGGTGAGACCGGCGGCGAAACAGTCGCCGGCGCCGTAGGTGTCGGCGACCTCGTCGTCCGCGACCGTCTCGGCGCGCCACTCGAGGCGCCCGCCGCCAGCGAGCTCGGCGTAACCGCCGTCGCGCCCGAGCGTCGTGACGACGACACGCGGCGGGGGCTCGAGCCATCCCGGCTCGTAGCGCTCGCCGCGATCGCGCCCGCTTCGCACCAGCACATCGACCGCGACACCGCTGCCGCGCAGAACGTCGAGGGCGCGCGCGGTGGCGACCAGCAGCCGAGCCTGGCGAGCACGCTCGAGCGCGGTGAGGTCACCGGCGGTGAAGTACACGGCCGCTCCCGTCAGGCGCTGCCACGGCAACGGTTCCGCTCCCGCCGGGCCGAGACGCGATCCGAGCACGGTGATCGTGCGCTCGCCACCCTGTTCCAGGAAGACCAGCGCCCGCCGCTGCGGCAGG
>NICF_comb_assmDRAFT_10004178_pt1 | contig 10129 bp, 11 predicted proteins | sample NewIslPassag4_SG_FD_11279 | JGI IMG/M metagenome (IMG submission 11279) | reverse complement strand
CACCGCAACGCCAAGTCCGCGGCCGAGGCGGCGATGGCGGCCCACGAGCAGGGCAAGTTCTGGGAGATGCACGACAAGCTCTTCGCCAACCAGCGGCAGCTCTCCCGTGAGAACTACGAGAAGTGGGCCGAGGAGATCGGCCTCGACATGAAGAAGTTCCGGGCCGCGCTCGACTCGGGCAAGTACAGCGACTACGTCGACCGCGACGCCACCGACGCCAACAGGGTGGGCGCTCGCGGCACCCCGGCCTTCTTCATCAACGGTCGCCTCCTCTCCGGTGCGCAGCCCTTCGAGAACTTCAAGCGCGTGATCGACGAGGAGCTCAAGCGCGCCGACGAGGAGCTCAAGAAGGGCACGCCGAGGAGCCAGCTCTACCGCAAGCTGGCGGCGGGCGACTGAGCGCGTCGCAACGCCGACGACTGGGGCGCCGGCTCGGCCGGCGCCCTTTTCGTTTTCGAAGACGAGAGCGGTCGACAGACGACTTGTTTTCACCCGGGCGGTCGGGGGTATGATCGACTCCGTGCGCTGGTTTGGGGTCATCGCCCTGGCGCTCCTCCCGGCTGCGGCCCCTGCCCGGCCGGCAGCCACCCTGGGCGTCGCCGAGCTCTCCTGTAGCAAGGAGATCCCGCGATCGCTCTGCGTGAGGCTCACCGAGCGCCTGGTCGCCGCCCTGGAGGAGCAGGGCTCCCACGCCGTCGTTCGGCAGTCGGAGGCCCGAAAGAAGCAGCGGGCCTGTCGCGAGGACGCCGCTTGCGTGGCCCGCCATCGCACCGCCTTCGACCACATCGTCTCGGGAACGGTTCGGCCCGCGGAAAGCGGCGTGGAGATCTCGCTGCGGCTCCTCGACGCCCGCCGCATGGAGAAGCTGGCGGAATCGTCGGCCGAAGCGCCCTCCGTTCAGGAGAAAGAACTTTTGGCCGGCGTGGACGAAGCAGCGCGGAAGCTGCTGGCCGAGAAGCGCTGAATCGCTTCCTTCGCGCAAGCGAAAAGACCCGGGCCGCCGGCCCGGGTCCTCTCGCTCTGGGTCGCCGCTCGCGCGGTCTCAGGGGGCGAGCTGCTCGCTTCCGGACGCCNGCCCGCCCTTCTGCGCNGTGACGTCGTGGTCGACCTCGAAGAGGCGCAGATAGCGGGTCCTCGCCCAGTCTCCGATGCGGTCCTCGCGCACGTGCTTGGTCCGATCCGCGGAGAGCTTGGCGATCCAGAGCTCCTCACCGTCCTTGAAGGCGGTCAGATGGATCGTCGAAGTGATCGGCGAGGCGGAGGCGGCCTTGGTCGCCAGCCAGACCGCCTCGACCGGCAGGTCCTCGCCCACTTCCCACTTGATGTAGGTCACCACGTGACCGCTGCTCGTATCGACCCGGACCTCGCGGACTTCCTTGCCGAAGGGCAGCGTCTGCAGCGCCTCCCGGACGGCCTTCTCGTTGGAGCGAGCGAGGCCCGCGGGGCCGCCCGCCGCCTCGACGCGGTCGAGGATCGCCTGCAGCTGCGAGCCCTTCATCTTGAAGTTGACCGCAGCGATGCGGTCGATGCGGATGTTCTCCGGCATCTTCAGGACGCGGGGGTCCTGCAGCGCCAGCTGGGTCTCCATGTACTTCTTGAAGTCATCCCGGGAGACCGAGGGCTCCGCGCCCGCGATCGCGGGAAGGAACAGACCGATCGATACGATCCAAGTCCGCAGCAGCCTCAACGTCGTTCTCCTCGACTTTCGAAAGGTGGGAAAGATTAGCGGTAAGGTGCGCGGGGGGTCAACGACTTCCCCGCCTCGCGCGGTCGACCACATGGAGGGACGGACGAGCCGGCGTTCTATTCTCTCAGGTCGGCTCCCCGATCGCCCGGGGAGCGGCCGGCCGCTCCATCTCCTCCACCGTGAAGGTGCAATTTCGGCCCATGCGCTTGGCGTGGTAGAGCGCCTGATCCGCTCGCTCCAGAAGCTCCTCGCGCGGCACGTGGGGGAAGGAGGCGATCCCCATGCTCATCGTGCAGCGCAGCGGCCCGAGGCTCGTGGCGATCACCGTGCCCTCGACCTCCTGGCGGATCCGCTCGGCCGTCACCTTGCCACCTTCCATGTCGGTATCCGCCAGCACGAGGACGAATTCCTCACCGCCGTAGCGTGCCACCACGTCGGTGCTGCGCGCACCCTTCCGGAGGATGGTGGCCACCTTGCGGAGGATCTCGTCTCCGGTCAGGTGCCCGTAGGTATCGTTGATCGTCTTGAAGTGGTCGATGTCGGCCACGATCACCGACACCGGCCGGCCACTGCGCGCGGCGAGATTCAGCATGTGCTCCAACCGCTCCTCGAGGACGCGGCGGTTGGCCAGGCCGGTAAGCCCGTCCTTGTCCGCCAGGGCCTGGGTCTGCGCATAAAAGCGCGCCCGCTGCAGCGACTGCGCCACCTGGCTGGCCAGTAGCTCCAGGGTCTGCACGTCCACGCTCTGCAGATGCCGTCGCTTCTCGGAGCCGAAGACGAGGGTCCCCAGCACCTCGTTGCCCATCTTCAGCGGCGCCACCTTCAGCGAGCTCACTCCGCGGAGGACCGTGTCCTCGCCGAAGATGCGGACCGAGCGCGGCGGCGGCCGCGTGGGGAGCGTGGCGCGGTGCTTGACCGCCTGGGAGACGAGACAGCTCCCCTCCGGAAAGGTCCGGCCCTGGATCTTTTCCAGCCCGCGCGGACCGAGGATCCGCTCCACCTTGTGGGTTCGTCGCCCCCCTTCCCCCTGTTCCACGGTGGTGACCGCCACCAGATCCTTCTCGCTCTCGGCGAGGATGGCCCGCACCTCCTGGACCGCGGTGTCCAGGACCTCCTCGATCTTCGTGGAGCGGTTGAACTTCTCGATCGCCCGGTAGATGCCCTCGGCCCGCTCGCGATCCTTGCGGATCTGGTTCATCACCCACTCGCTCTCGACCGCGCGGAGAATCTCGCGCGAGCAGGCGAGGAGGAGCTCCTCTTCGGCCTCTTCGAAGGGCAGAGCCTCCAGGCGATCGGCGACCAGCAGGCCGCGGAACTTCCCCTTTCCGTTCGGCTCGGGGGTGCGCTCGTCGCGCAGCGGGACGATGAGGACGCTGCGGATGGGCTCCTTTCCCTCGTACCAGGCGATGCCGCGGATGTCGCCGCAGAGGCGGAAGGGTTCGCGCCGCTTGGCAGCGGCGCCGAGGAGGCCCTCCTTGGCTTCGAAGCGACGCCTAAGGTTCCGCTCGTCGCGGGGCCGCGAGGCGAAGAGCCACAGGCCCTCCTCGTCGTCCGGCTCCATCAGGAATACCGAGACGGCACGCGTCCGCAGCGCCAGCGCGGCCACCTCCAGCGTGTTGGAGACCGCCTCCTCGAGCTCGGCCACGGCGGCGAAGCTCCACAGGGCCTGCTCGTCGGAGAGCGGATCGTCGCCGCGGGCTCCGGCCGAGCTGAGCCGGAGGCGGCGGGCGTCCTCGCGCCGCGCCCGCTCGCGGCGCCGAAGCTCCTGCTTGCCGAGGATGCGCAAGGTGGACGACTCGATCGCCAGCGCGATCTTGGGCAGGAAGGCGAAGGCGGAGAGGAAGAAGGCGCGCGCCGCCAAATGCGGCCACCCCTCCTCCGGCGCCGGGCGCACGAGAAAGAGCGAGGCATCCACGACGATCGCCAGCAGGGTCAGGCCGACCGTCACCCGCGCCGAGGCGGAGGTGTTGAGGAAGGCCAGGAGCAGATAGAGCAGCGGATACAGCGGATTTGCCGCGCGGCCGTAGGGATCGACCACCGCGAAGGCGCCCACGACCAGCAGCGCCCCCACTTCCAGCTCCGCCAGAACCGGGCTTTCGTCCTCGCGTAACCGCCGCTGGATCAGCGCGACCCAGAGGATGGAAGCCACCAGCGCCAGCGAGGCCAGAAGAAGACTGGACCAGAGGGTCAATTCCTCCAGCGAGGCATAGCGCCCGTCCAGCATGGCGGCGTAGACTGCCGCCGCCAGCGCGAGCGGGCCGAACTGGCGCATGCGGCGCCCGATTCTACGGAGGGAGGCCATCCTCGGCCTCCAGGTGGAAGATGACCTCGTCGGGCATCACCAGGCCGAGCTCCTCGCGCGCCACGCGCTCGAGCGCCTCGGGATGCCCCGCGAGGTGGCGGAGCTGGGTCCTGAGCCGCTCGTTGGTCGCCCGCAGCTCCGCGTTCTCCCGGCGCAGGCGCCTGGCGTCCTCGGCGAGGCGAAGAGTGTGCCGGATCCCCTTCGGGTCGAGGGCGACGCCGACCAGAAGGAGGACGACCCCCAGCAGCAAGATCAGCAGGCGGCGCTTGCCCATCCCGAGCTCCTCGGATCCTTGCTACGCGAGCGCGGCTCCGAGGGCAAGATCGGCCGCTGTGGAGGATCCGCTGGCGAGCTCAGGGTCCCCTTGCCCGAACCTCGCGCGCTCGCTGGAGGATGAAGTCGGCATCGGCGAGGCCGGAGAAGGACCACGCGGGACGGCCGGTCGAATCGAGAACCAGCACCGCCGGCAAACGGGGGATGTGGCCGAAGGGACTCCGACCCGAGGCGACCGCCTTCCCCCCCGCGAGGACGGGATACGGTGGCTGCAGCGCCTGCACGTAGGGCGCCACCATCTTTCGCCCTTCCAGGTCGAGCGCGACCGCCACCACCTCGATCCCCTCTGCCCGGCCGCGGTGCGCGGCCTCGGCCACCGCCGGCTCCATGGCCTGACAGAGCACGCACCAGGTGGCGAAGAAGAAGATCACCACCGGATGACCCCGTTGATCCGCGAAGGAATAGGGGACGCCCGTCAGCGCGTGGGGCAACGCGTAGTCGATGGGATCGGGAAGGGATGCCCGGCGGCACCCCGCGAAAGCCGCGAGAAGCGCGGCGGCCAACACCAGGAGTCGGCGACGCACTCTACCATCCTGCGACGGACGGGCGCCGTTGTCGCGGACGATCTTTCGTCCTATTTGGAGCGGCACTCCGGGCAGACGCCGTAGAGCTCCATCTTGTGGTAGGTCATCTCGAAACCGTGCGCCCGGGCCACCTTCTCCTGGAGCGCCTCGATCTCGGGATCCTCGAACTCCTCGATCCTTCCGCACTCCGTGCAGATGAGGTGGTCGTGATGCTCGTCCGAGGCGATCTCGTACCGGGTCTGGCCGTCGCCGAAGTTGCGGGCCTCGGCGAGTCCGCACTCGGTCAGAAGGCGCAGCGTGCGGTAGACGGTCGCCTGCGAGATCTTCGGATCCTCGAGGCGGACCCGCTCGAGCAATTCCTCCGCGGAGAGGTGCCCCCCGGCGGCGTAGAAGGTCTCGAAGATCAGCGTACGCTGACGCGTGGCCTTCANGCCGTGCCGGGCGATGTACCGGTTGAGGACTTCCGCAGGATCTTCCCTCTTGTGATGGTGCTCGCCCTTCCGGGCGAGATCCNTTCCCTTCTCTACGCGCGTCACCCGCTCATCCCGTCAGCTGCGCTTGACTCCTAACCGCCTTGTCCTGATCTTGCCGCACTTTATGCTAGTTCGTGACCCTCGGGAAATATCCGACCACCTCGTCTCCGCCCTCGTCGACTTCTGCCGGCGCGCCGAGCGCCCGACAACTCCCGGGGAGGCGCGGATCGCGCTCGCCCGACTGGGCAGCGACCGGGACCGGGAAGTCCTGCGGCTCGCCTCCATGGAACCTCCCGCGCGACCCCTGTCGCCGCACGCATTCGTCGACTGGGTGCAGGGAATGCCCCCAGAGCAGGCCGCCGCGCTCGAGAACGCAGGCGCCTATCGGGCGATCGCGCGCGAGGCCGCCCTCCGGGCGATCGACCTGCAGGTCGAACTCGACCGCGCGGCGAAGACCGAGAAAGCCGTCCGCACCGCGCCCCGACGNCCGCGCCGGACGCGCCCGTCGAGCATCGACCCCATCGTGCGGCGGCGTCCCCGGCCGGAAGCCGGAGCGGAGGCAAGCGCCGAGCGTCCGACGACCGCCGACGAGACGGCCGAAGGAGTTCCCGCGCGCCCCGGGCGTCGGCCGGCTAAGCCCACCTTCGGGCGCTTCGTCTCGGGGACTCCCGTCCGCCGTCCCGCCGAGGAGCTCGAGAACCCCTCCGGCGAGGCCATCCTGCGGGAACTCTTGGCCGAAACCCACGGCAACCCGACCCTCCTCCTCGAGCGCCTGAACGCGGTCTGGGAGGGCCCCTTCGACCGCGAGCGGCTGGAGAAGCTCCTCGAGCGCCACGGCCTGGCCCAGGCGCGGCGAACGGCGGAGCGCGAGCGCCTGCGCGCCCTCTTCCGCCGGCATCGCGGCTTCGACCGCCCCGTGGCGCGCGCCTGGCAGGTCTCCATCCCCGAGCTGAGACGCCTGGTCGACCAATACGGGCTGTCCACGGAGGTGGCGGAGCTGGCGCGCCGCGCGCGCGAGGAGATCCTCGCCGAGCCCCGGCTGGATACCCGGCTGGACCTCCTCTTCCGCGAGGCCGACCGGCTGCGCGCCCTCCGCGCCTATCGCGAGCTGCGCGACCAGCTCCGCGCCGACCTTTTGGCGCGCGTGGAAAACGCGCCGGTGGAAACCCAGGCCGAGACGCCGGAAGCCCTGCTGGAGATCGTCCGTCGCGAGGCGGAGATCGACCGCGCCACCTGGCGCCGGGCCGTCGACGCTTTCGGCCTTCTCGGGGCGGCGGCGCGGCGGCTCGGCGTGCCCTTCTCCCCTTCTCGCGAAGACGACGACAGGCCGAGGCGCTTCGGGCGCCCCCGCTCGTGGCGGGATCGCACCGGCCGTTCCCGTTAGGAGCCTGTCGTAGTCACCGACTGTCGCGAGGCGGCGAAGGCGGAAGGCGAGGCGCTTCGCGCCTGCCGGCTTCTGGTTGCTCGCTTTGGCAAGCCTCCGCCCGTGCAGCCACGAGCGACGCAGGCGTGGCCGCGTCACGTCGAGGAGCGAGCACGCCGTCGCCGCAGCGGGTGGGTTCCTGCAACAGGCTCCAGGAAGCCAGTAGCCACCCCTGCGGACGGGGGATCCCCCGTCCGCAAGGGCTTGCGCCGGTGCGCTCAGCCCTCCGCGGCGGCGGCCGAGCCGCTCGACGATCCGCTGGAGGATTCGCCCGAGGATTCGCTCTTCTTCTTGTCCTTGGGGACCGAGCTGTAGAGGTCGGCGTACCAGCCCCCGCCCTTGAGCTGGAACGTGGTACGGCTCACCTGCCGCGCCATCGTCTCCTTCGCCCCGCACGACGGGCAGGTATCCGGGGCGGGATCGGACATCTTCTGGATGATCTCGAGCTTCGAGCTACACGCGCTGCAGACGTACTCGTAGATCGGCATGGCGCAGGCGATCTAACCCAGGGGTGCGTTTTTTCAAGAGCCGCCCCGCATCCGGGGAACGAAGTCCCGCTTCCAGATCCGCACCATCGCCGTGAAGATGGAGCCGACCATCGGCCCCAGGATCACCCCCAGAAAGCCGAAGGCGGCGATGCCGCCGAAGATGGTGACGAAGACGAGCAGAGGATGCAGGTCCATCCGGCCCTTGGCGAGGAGCGGGCGGAGCAGGTTGTCCGAGGTGCCGACCACCACCGTCCCCCAAGCGAGGAGGAAGAGGCCAGCCACGTAGCGGCCGGTCACGAGCAGGATCAGCGCGGCGGGCACCCAGACGATCGAGGTCCCCACCAGCGGAACGAAGGAGAAGAGGCACATCAGTGCCCCCCAAACCATCGGGCTGGGAATCTTCACGATGGCGAAGCCGACCGCCCCGAGCACGCCGTGCACGACGGCGGTCACCGCGTTCACCCCGATCATCGCCTGGGAGACGCGCCGGACCTCCCGCAGAAAGGATTCGGTGTAGTGCCGCTCCAGCGGCGTCGCCTCCAGGATCTGGGCCACGATGCGGTGCCCGTCGGCGAAGAAGTAATAGAGGGCGATGAAGCCGAGAAAGAGCGCGATGAGCAGGTTGGCCGTGGCGCCCACCAGCGAAGCCAGCGAGCGCGCCAGACCGGTGGCCGCGGAGCTCAAGGCCCGGCTGAGCTGCGCACCGATCTGCAAGCGTTCCAGCCGCTCGGCCAGCGGGCGCAGTGCTTCCGGGAGCTCGCCCTGGGCCAGTGCGCCCAATCCCTCGGGGCCGAGAAAGCCCTCGATCCGCCCCACGAGATCGATGGCCTGCTGGACGAAGAGGTAGCCCAGCCCCGCCGCCGGCGCCACGAGGAGGAGAAAGATCGCCACCGTCGAGAGTAGCGCCGCGAGCCGTCGACGGTTGCCGATCTTGCGGCAGAGGAAGTCGTTGACCGGGTAAAGCAGCGCCACCACGAAGGCGGCCATCAGGATGGGCAGGAGGAAGGGCCCGACGACCAGCAGGAAGAGGACGACGACGACGGCGAAGAGGAGGACGAAGGTGATGTTCGACCAGCGCTCCGACGGAGCCGTCATCTCGCCCTCCCGGGCCTAGCCCGAGGTCCGCGCCTCGGCCGCCTCGCCCACCTCGCCGCCGGGAGCCTGCGCCTGCGTCCGGCGGAGCATGGACTCCATGGTGATGGGCGTGTCGATGGGAACCTTTCCGTCGATCACCTGGGTGTCGGCGAAGATGTCGCCGATGCGGATCCCCAGGGCGTCGGAGAAGGCCATGTAGGCCTCGAAGGCGAGGATGGGGCCGGCGACCAGCGCCAGCACCGGATTGAGCATGAGGGCGAAAGCGATCGCCGGCGGCAGGTTGCGCACCGCCGACTGGACGAGGGAGCAGGACGTGCGGGTGGGGACGTGAACCGTGCGCAGCCCCATGATCCGCTTGCCCACCGACTGCCCCTCGTGAATCGCGTCGGCCACCATGAGGTAGGCCATGCCCACGAGCGGACCGACGCGAGGGACGAGCAACGCGAGAAGGAAGGCGATGGCGAAGTCGATCGCCTTGGCGACCAGGCGCGGGCCGAACTCCGACTTCGGGTACGGCGACCCCTTTCGCCTCGCCGTCATCCCCTGCGTCGACCCCATCCCGCTCAGACCTCCGCCAGAAGCGCCGCCGCCTCGAGAGCGTGGTAGGTGACGATGCGCTGCGCTCCGGCCCGCTTGATCGAAGTGAGCGCCTCCAGCATCGCCCTCTCCCCGTCGATCCAACCGTTGGCGGCCGCCGCCTTCAACATGGAGTACTCGCCCGAGACGTTGTAGGCCACGACCGGGACGTCCACCGCCTCGCGGACGACACGGATCACGTCCAGGTAGGCGAGCGCGGGCTTGACGAGGATCCAGTCCGCGCCCTCGGCCACGTCCCGCCGGGCCATGCGCAGGGCTTCGCGAACGTTGGCCGGATCCATCTGGTAGCCCCTCCGGTCGCCCTGCTTCGGGGCGCTCTGCGCCGCCTCGCGGAAGGGACCGTAGAAGGCCGAAGCGTACTTGACGGCGTAGCTCAGGATCGAGACCCGGGTATGCCCCGCGTCGTCGAGCGCCGTCCGGATGGCCCCCACCCGACCGTCCATCATGTCGGAGGGCGCCACCACGTCGGCGCCCGCGTCGGCATAGGCGATCGCTTCCCGGACCAAGAGCGGCACCGTCTTGTCGTTGTCCACGTCCCCGTCGACCAGCACGCCGCAATGGCCGTGGTCGGTGTACTCGCAGAGGCAGACGTCGGCGATCACCACCAGCTCGGGAACCGCGTCCTTGATGGCCCGGATGGCGCGAGGAACCGGGCCCTCCGGATCCCAGCCCGAGCTTCCGATCTCGTCCTTCTTCGGAGGGATGCCGAAAAGGAGAACGGCGTCGATGCCCAGCTCGCGCGCCCGCTTCGCCTCCTCCACCGCGGTATCGACGGAGAGGTTGTAGATGCCCGGCATGGACGCCATCGGCCGCCGGACTCCCCTACCCTCCTCGACGAAGAGCGGATAGATGAAGTCGTTGGGGCAAAGTTCGGTCTCGCGAACCAGCCGGCGGAGGGTCTCGTTGCGGCGGAGCCTCCGCCCGCGAATCGAACCGGGAATCAACGTCGACCTCCAGGCCCTTCTCCGGGCCCGGGCGGAGTGTAACGGTCGCCCTGGAGTGAGTAAAGCCGCGCCCGTCGCACGCCGCACAGAAGAAGGGGGGAAGCTCGCTGCGCACCGTCCGGCGTGGCGGGGTGCTCGCCTGCAGCGGCCATCGGAGGGCTTCCGGCAGGGCACGCGGGCGAACGCGTGTGGCCTGCCGGCGCGGGCTGCCCGCGGGTATTCCCGCGGGGAGCGCCCCGGCCTGGTCCTCGTGCGGCGATCCC
>NICF_comb_assmDRAFT_10004177_pt1 | contig 10130 bp, 8 predicted proteins | sample NewIslPassag4_SG_FD_11279 | JGI IMG/M metagenome (IMG submission 11279) | reverse complement strand
CCGACATTCCGGGTGCTTGCCCTGCCCTCCCCGGGCGAAGCACGAAGCATTCCTGCCTCACCGTGCACAGCCGGACCGCCGCACTCGGGCCGGCTCAACCGCCCGACCCAGCCGATGACGAGACGCGGATTCGTAACAGAAAACCGCTTGGGCACGCGCTGCGCTCCGGATGTAATAAAGCCATGTCGGCACCGCGCCTGGCAGCCATAGACGTGGGTACCAACTCGGTGAAGCTTCTGGTGGTCGAAGCCGGCCCTCACCTTCGACCCATCCTCGAAACGGGCACCCAAACCCGACTGGGCGAAGGTTTTTACCCGGCCCGGCGACTCCAACCGCAAGCCATTGCCCGCACCGTGGACGCCGTGCGCCAACTGGTGGAACGCGCCCGGTCCCTGGGCGCCAGCCGGTTCCGGCTATTCGCCACCAGCGCGGCACGCGAGGCGGCAAACCGGGAAGAGCTCCGTGAATCCTTGGAACAAGCCACCGGTCTGCCCCTGGAAATCATCTCCGGTCTGCAGGAAGCCGAGTGGGCCTACCTGGGGGTCCGGTCCCATCCCGGGCTGGCCAAGGGCATGGTCACCGTTGTCGAGGTCGGCGGCGGCAGCACACAGGTCGTGTGGGGTCGGGACCTGCAGATCCTGCACTCGCTCAGTCTGCCGTGGGGGGCCGTGCGTTTGTGGGAACTGTCGAAGCTCTCGGATCCGCCCGGCCCGGCCGAGCTGAGTGACCTCCGCCGGAATCTTCGACAGGAAATGGAATCGGCTCTGGTTCCCGCGTTCCGGCAAGTCCTCTCCGCCGCAGCCGTGTCACCGGACGAGGGCCGGCAGCTCGTGGCGGTGGCCGTGGGCGGCACGGCCCTCACGCTCGCCCGCATTCACCTGGCGATGGAATCCTGGGATCGCGATACCCTCGAACGGTTGAGGCTCACCCGTGCAGAACTGAAGTCCTTGGTGGATCGGTTGGCGGCCCTCCCGGTGGCCGAACGACGCCAACTCCCCGGGCTGCCGTCCGAACGAGCCGACATCATCCTCACCGGCGGCCTGATTTACGAGCAGATCACCGAGAGCCTCGGTCTCGACTCATGGCGGTTCAGCACCCGTGGGCTCCGGTATGGCGCACTGCTCTCGCTCCTTAAAGACCGGCCACCGCGGTCACCCGAATCATGCGCTGACACTATGCTAAGCCACGACTGAGCAGGGCCTTCCCAGGTCGGCAGGGGCAACAAAGGCACCGACCAAGTCGTTTGTCCGCCACGGGGTCTTCAAAAAGCCGGGGAACAAAACGGCCCGTCCCTCAACGCTGGATGCCCATGGCCTTCTCGAACTCGGCAGAGAACTCCGCCATGGCCCTGGAGATACGCGCGGGCTGGTCGGCAAGGGTGGCCAGCCGTCGTGGAGCATCCTCCGGTTTCAACCGGATCATCTCCACCGCCGCCATCATCAGCGAAAGGTAGTTGTTGATGTCGTGGCGCATCGCGGAGAGCTTCCGGTTCAGCTCCGCGATTTGCTCCGGCGTCAACGTCACGGGTTGCTCGGGCAGTACCATGCAGGGCGCCAGAATGGTCCAGCCACGCCACCCGCGGCAAGGGCTTTTGTCGGCCGCCCGGCCCGCTCGCCGGATGATTCACCCCGCACACGACAGAACCGCATGCGCCGACCGACCTTCAGCCGTGCAGACCGACCGACCGCCGCAGGCCGGCAGCCGGCTCCATCCGGACAACCCCGGCCCGGGGACACCCTCAAGGGGACTCGTCTTGTCGGATCAAACGAACCCCGAAGATGCCGGCCACGATCTGGCCCTCGGGTGCCTCGAATCGGAGGACCAAACTTTGCCGGCCCTCCAAGAGAGAGGCCGGGACCTCGTATGTCACGTCCTCAAACCGCACGACTTCTTCCGGACTGCGCCTCCTGACCGTCTGTTCACCCACTTTCCGGCCGTTGATCAGGACGTTGAATGTCGTGTTGCGCGGTGTGTCGTTGGCATAGGTGACCACCACCGCCCATCGTCCCGGCCCCGACACCGGCAGTTCATAAGATAACCATCGCTCCGCCCGGCGACCCGACCGCCCCTCCGCCCGGACCACACTCGCTCCCTCGCCCTCGAACCGGTACGGTTTTTCGCTCTCCGGATCGCCGGGCCGGATATGCACCACCGTGGCCGCCTCCAGCCGCTTGCGAGCCGCTTCGCGCTCCTCCCACGCTGCCCGTTCTCGAGCCCACTGCTCCGGCGTATAGCGGTCCCAGTAAACCGCGTAACGCCGCCTGGCCACGAGGTACATCGGCTTGAACGTCACTTCGGTCTGATTGGCAGTGTGGGCCGTGCGGAACATGCCGGGCTCACCCTCCACCGGACGCAACCACTGTGAAATCGGACCTGACACCACCAACGTAAACCGGGCCGGATCCACTGCTTCGGGCCCCCGCTCACGCCGGCGCCGTTCAGCCGCCGGTCCGAGGTCGGCCGCCAGCACCAGCGGCCCCCACAACAGGGCGACGCGATGGGGATTGTCCGGCAGCGGTTCCTCGCGCAAGCTCTTGGGCAACACCAGCCTCACCGTGTCACCGTCCCGCCATGTGCGCTCCAGCCGGACATACGTGCCGGGCTCGCCTGTCGTTGCCACCGGCTCTCCGTTTACCTGGATGGCAAAGCCGGGCCCGGCCCACGAAGGCCGACGGATCGCCAGCGTCAGGCGCTTGGGTTCTTTGAGCCTCAGCCTCACCGTGGCCGTCTCGCCCAGGGGGAAATCAGTCTCCATTTGCACCTGCACCCCCTGACGCACCCAATCCGCTTCAGAAGGGGCAAAAAAGTTGATCCAGAGCGTGTCGCCGGACTCGTAATACAGCCCGTGACCGTGCAGGGCGTGGCTTTCCATCCCCGTCCCCACGCAGCAGGTGAAACTCCGGAACATGTCCTGGTATTCGTGCTGCACGTCCCGGCCCACCGGCACCATGTAGCAAACCCGGCCGTCCTCAGGATCCATTGAGGCCAGGATGTGATTGAACAGGGCGCGCTCGAGAAACTCCGCATACCGCACGTCCGGCTCCACCGCAAACAGCCCCCGCGTCAGCTTCAGCATGTTGTACACGTTGCAGGTCTCGGCCGTGCGCCCCTCGATCATGTCGTTGAGCCGGTCCGGCGCCCCGAAGTACTCGTTCCGGCCGTGGCCGCCCGTGGCGAAGCTGTGATGCAACGCCACCTGTTCCCAAAAGAACCGCGCCGCCCGCAGATGAAACGGATCGCCCGTGTAGATGTACCGCACCAGGTGCCCGTTCAGCTTGGGCACCTGCGTGTTCCCATGCAGATGCTGCAGGATGTCCCGACCCTCCGCCAGCGGATCCACCACCGCCCGGTGATGAAACTTGTCCGCCAGACGCAGCCAGCGTTCGTCCCCGGTGTCGGCGTACAGATCCACCAACACCTCGTTCATCCCACCGAATTCCGTCCGCAACATCGTCTGGATCTGCTCCTCGTTCAGCGGGGCCAGCACCCGTTCGACCCAACCGGCGTAGGCCTTCTCCACCTCCAGTGCGGTGCGATTCCCCGTCAGCCGATAGGCGTCCCGCAGCCCGGCGAACAGCTTGTGATGCACATACCAGGGCGACCACAGTCCGTTCAGGTCGAACCCCGCGGCCCGGACGCGTCCCTGCGCCATTTCCTCCAGCAACCGTTTGCCCGGTGTGCCCTCCTGATCCGCCTGCGCGCCCAGGTAGCCGTCCCCGTGGGCCTGTTGAATCTCCCGCAATTCTGCCACCAGATAATCCGCCCGTTTCTTGAATCGTTCGTCGCCCGTGGCGGCGTACATAAGGCTGACCGCTGAGAGATGATGCCCCCCAATGTGACCGCTGAGTTGGCGACCCCGGCCGTCCCAGCCGTTGTAGGGCTCGCCTTTGGGTTCCAGCCCGGCCGCCTCCCGGAGCAGGGCCAGCATCCGATCCGGGTCCAGCTCCAACAAGTACCGCGCGTCCACTTCTTGGGCCCGTTTCAACGGACCGCCCGTCAGCCGGACCCGGTTGAGGGGCAGCGGGTAGGCCCGGCAGGTGTGGTTGGATACCACCGGCCGGCACTCATCGGTAAGGTACAGAGCTTGCACCGGCAGCAAGCCAGCGAGAAACCATCCCAGCAGGAGCCATCCTACCCAACGGATCGGACTTCGGCGGAATGCGTTCATGGCGCGTGAGCAAGCAGGAGTTCAGGGCTGTAACGTTTCGCCGCCTAAACTACGTCCGGCCGCCCCGGCCGTCAAAGCCGCGCGCACTGCGGACCGGGCCCCCGCCGCCCGCGCCAATCCACCCGCCGGCTCGAGGAACCGTTGCCACCCCGACACCCTGGGCTGCGATTTCATCGGCCGAGGCTCGGTGGAAAGCCTTGCCCAGGCCCCCGGGCGCGACACCGGGCGGGCACTCAACGCTGCATTCCGATGCACCCGGGCCGTAACCGGGCGCGAACAAAGGGCGCCTCAGCAGCGGGTTGCGCCCCGCGCCGATCTGCGGGATATTGGGCCGGAGCCTGCCATGAAATGGTCTTGGACATTGCTGGCCGACATTGCGATCGCCCTCCTACTGTTGGCCGGTTTCGCCGGAGTCCTCAAAGCTTGGCTGCGCCGGTCCCGGGACGACCCGGCCATCCTGATTCTGAAATGGTGCGCCACCGGGCTGTGCATTTTCGCCATCCTCTATGCGACCGCTTTTGCATTGCCATATGCGCCTCTGGTCGCCGCGGTCTGCGGTGTCCTGCTCTCCATCCTCTGGACACCCAACATCGTGGAAACCCTTTTCAAGCCGTTATGGCATGCCTGGACCGGGGCGGATGAAGAACCCGAACCGCGACCGTTCTACGCCATCGCACGCGCCAAGCGCCAGCGCGGTCAATACGCCGCAGCCCTGGCTGACGTGCGCGCGCAACTGGCGAGGTTTCCCAACGATTTCGAGGGCCACATGCTGGCCGCGGAAATCCTGGCGGAGAACATGCTCGATCTGGACGGGGCCGAAGCTGACCGTGAACCGACTCTGCCATATCCCCGGCATCACCCCGCAACAAAAGGCCTACGCCCTCTCGACACTCGCCGACTGGTACCTCCGCATCGGCCAGGACCCCGAAAACGCCGAACGCGTCCTCCGGCAACTGGTGGAAAACTACCCGGACACCGACCTCGCCAGCACCGCCCGGCAGCGATTGGCTCGTCTCCCCACCGCCGAACACCTGGCTGACCGGCGCGAACCCGCCCGCATCAAACTGCGCAAGGGCATCGAAAACATCGGACTGCAACGAACCCCGGTCACCCTCGAACCGCCGCCCGAACCTCCGGAAAAACTCGCCGCCCGCTACGTCGAACAACTCGAAAAACACCCGGACGATTTCGATACCCGAGAAAAACTGGCGGTCCTCTACGCGGACGCCTTCCAGCGGCTAGACCTGGCCGAGGATCAGCTTGAACAACTGATCCAGCACCCAGCCGCCAACCCCGGTCAGGTCGTCCACTGGATCAACCTGCTGGCTGACCTCCAGATCCGGCATGGCAGGGACCGGGACACCGTCCGCGCCACCCTCGAACGCATCCTCGAGTTGTTCCCGGGCTCGCCATACGCGGAACAGGCTGAACGCCGGATCAACCTCCTGGCTCTCGAATTCAAACGAAGAGAAATCGCCCCCACCGTGAAGCTGGGGGTTTACGAACAAAACCTCGGCCTCAAAGGCCGTCTACCGCGTTAGCTGGAGGGCGATCTGCTTTTCCAGTTCGTGCGCCAAGTCGAGGTCCTTGCCCCCCGCAGGCGTGCGCACCTGCACCACCACACGCGTCACTTTCGGATCCAGCGGTTCCACACGCACCCAGACCGACCGCTGGTTCACCTTGCCCTCCAAAACCCGCACCGTGTTGGTCTCTCCGTGCTGCGTGCTCTCCCGAGTCAACGTGCCGTTGTAGCGGATCACCTCCCGCGCAGCCGAATAGACGCGTTCCACCGGACGCTCGTACCGGCCCTCCACGGAATCCTTCACAAACGGCACGCCCGCCCGGTGACGGCCGTCCAGCGTCCCGACGCACCCGCTCACCACCAACGCCAAACCCAACAACCCTGCCCACATCGCGCTTCTCATGCCCGCCATCCAAGTCCCCCCCCAAACGGCAGTCAAGCCCGGACTGGGCCGGCCCCAACCGCCCTCCGCGGGGACGACCTGGGGCCCCGTGCACGACCGCGGCCCGGTTCCTCTGCCCATGGAGCCCCGGCTTCGCCCATGGACACCCCGGCGTTTGCCTCAACGCGCCGTTCCCTCAAGACCTCCCTCAGGGGACCCGGGGGCCGAACCAGCCCGCCAGCCGTTGGCCCGCAAGCACGGCAGCCCGCCGGCCCATGCGTTGAAAATGCCCAAAAATCGCGCAGAAAGGTGTTGCACTACCAACCCGGAGCCTGTAAACAAGCGGCCGAATTGCACCGAGTTCGTGCAGAGCCGGTCGCGACCAAACCGGCGGCCGGATCTGCAGTGCGATCGGAACCATTAAAACCAAACCTGAGACGGAGGAACTACATGAAACTGAATCAGTGGACGTTGGGATTGGCGGCTGTGGGGGTGATCAGCCTCCCTTCGGCCCTGCAAGCTGAAGAGGCGGCCGTGCCCCTGATGACGGCTCTCTCTTCCACCACCATCAGCGGTTACGTGGACACCTCGGCCCAGTGGAATCCGGGCACGGGGACGGGCGGGAGCTTGGCCCACCCTGTTCGGCGGGCAGGACAAGGCCGACGGGTTCAACCTGAACGTCGTCCAGCTCTCCATTTCCAAGCCCTTGGACGAGACCGACTGGGCGGCCGGCTACCGCGTGGACCTGTGGCTGGGCCCGGACGCCAACACGCTGGGCACCCAGTCCACCCTGAGCACCGGCAGCAGCGACCTCGCAATTCGGCAGGCCTATGTGGCCACCCGGGTGCCGGTCGGGACAGGCTTGGACCTGAAGATGGGTGTGTTCGACAGTGTCATCGGCTACGAGTCCATCGCAGCTGTGGACAACCCGAACTTCACCCGCTCGTACGGCCGCACCATCGAGCCCACCACCCACACCGGTCTGCTGGCCTCCTACCGGCCTCACGAGCTGGTGAGCGTCGCCGCCGGCGTGGCCGATACGGTGGGGCCCCAGATCAACAGCCGGGCCTGGCCCATGAAGGCCGAGTCTTACAAGACTTACATGGGCGCCGTGGCCATCACGGCCCCTGATTCTTGGGGTTGGCTGGCGGGTTCGACCCTCTACGGTGGCGTCGTCAACGGCTTTAGCGGCGGAACCGCCAACCAGACCAGTTGGTACGTCGGCGCGACTGTCGCCACCCCGATCGAAGGCCTGCGACTCGGCGCCAGCTGGGACGTCCTGGATCTGCATGACCAAACGGGCGACCTCTGGGCAGTGAGCCTCTACGGCTCCTACGCCGCCACCGACCGGCTCAGCCTGCACGTCCGCGGCGAGCTTGCCACCTCTGTGGCTGACCAGTTCGGCGCAGGCTCGGAGAACAACCAAGTGTGGGCCCTGACCGGAACGGTCCAGTACGATCTGTGGCAGAACGTGCTGACCCGGGCCGAGGTCCGGTGGGATCATGCCGACGAGGGCACGTACTTCAGTTCCGACAGCGGCTGGAACCGCCGGAACTCCCTGCTCTTCGTCGCCAACGTGATCTACAAGTTCTAAGGAGCTGAGGCAGCTTCTTCACAACCCTCCCGGGCACCGACCCGGGAGGGTTTTTTTACTTTGCGATTACAACGCCCGAAGAAGGCCCGACCTCCCGCGCGGACCCAACAGTAAGGTCTTCAACCCTAGAAAGCCGCCGCGCATGCCGCGATCGAAAACCTGCGACCCTCAAACCCACGCCCTGGCGCCACCGGCAGAATCCAAAACCCAAGGCCTCGCCCGCCTCGCTACTGCCGGGCCGGCTGACGGGCAAAGGCATTCACCACGCGGATCCCTGCCTCCTTCGCGGCGTCCATCACCTTGATGATCTGCCCGAACGGGGCTTTCTCATCGGCACTCAGAGCCAGACGGAGGTTCGGTTGCCGGGCGGCCTCGGCCTTCAGCCGGGCGCCAGCGTGGCCGGGTCTATGGGTGTGCCCTCCGTCCCCCACCACAACCGACCCTCCGCATCCACCGCGATCACCAGCGGCGTCTCCTCGTGGGTCTCGGTGCGCCGCGCCTGTGAAGATTCCGGTAACGCTAGTCGCACGGCCGGCTGCTGCTTGAACGTGGTGGTGACCATCAGGAAGATGATCAGCACGATCAACACATCAATCAGCGCCACGATGATGATCGTGGGCGGACGACGCTGGGATCGAACGCGAAATTGCATGGCTGCCGCCCCGACGAAGCCTCAACCGCGCCGGCCCGACGCCCGTCCCGCCGGGGACGCGGCCTCGGCCACCGCCTCGCCCGGCGAGACCCGTTCCCGTGTCACCCGGTATTGACGCCGCAGAAACTCCTCGCAGATCGCCTCCATCTCCACTGCCAGCGTCTCCACTTTCCGGTTGAAATAGCTCCAGGCGATCAATGAAGGAATCGCGATCATCAGTCCCAACAGCGTTGCATTCAAAATCAGCGCAATCCCCTGCGCCAACCGGGCCGCGTCGCCCAGGCCCGCCTGGCCGATGTTCCCGAACAGTGTGATCATGCCCACGATGGTGCCCACCAGTCCCAGCAGGGGCGCCACCCCCACCGCAACCTCCAGCACCACCAGACCCCGTTCCAATTGCACGACCTCGTGCCGGGCCCGCGTCTCCAAAGCCGAAACCGTTTCCTCCCGCGGCAGTGCCAGATGCTCGATGGCCAGCAAAAGCAGCCGGCTCAACGCCGAGGGGTGTTGTTCGCACACCCGCCGCAGCATGGGCACGTCTTCGCGGCCCTGGCAGGACTCCACGGCCGCCTCCACCTCCGGCGGCACGACCCTGCGCCAGCGCAGCGCAAATCCTCGTTCAATGATGAAGGTCAGACTGACCAGCGAGGTCAGCACCAACAACACGTACACAACCGTTTCCATAAAACTCCACCAGGCCCCGCGCACCTTCCTCGCCAGGACACCGAATCCTCAACCTTCAGTTGTAATAAAAGGTGAACTGAACCTTTCGCACCCCGCCCTGCACCAGGCGACGCAGTTCGATCGGCCAGGGAGCATACGGCGCCGGATCCAACACCGCCATCTCACACAGCAGGGAAAGGTCCAGCCCCACGGTGGACTCCACCACTTCCAGGTCGGTCACCCGCCCGTCGCTGTGCAGGAGGAACCGCACCACCACCTTGCCACGCTGATAGCCGGCGTACCGCTTGGCGTCCAACAGCGCGTACCACCGATCCGCAACCGCCCGCACAAACGCTGCATCGTAATCCCCGAAAGGCGTCGCCTTCACGTCCAGCGATTCAAATTCAAGTCGGGCGCGGACACCCCCCTCCTGCCTCATCCGTTCCCCGGGCAAAGCGTCCAATCCCCGGCGGGCGCGAGCCTCCGCCAGGGTCCGGGGTCGGGAAGGCGCTTGCGGTCCTTCCCCCACCACGGGCGGTTTCGCCTCCGGCTGAACGACGGCCACGTCGCCCTCGGGCCGCGGTTCGGCCGGCACCTGCAACGGGGGGGAAGGCGGTGGCGCCTCTGCAGGCACGGGCCGGGCCACGGCTGGGCGGAGCGGCTCGTACTCATCCTTCGCCTCCGGCTGTCCACCCTCCTCGGTCTTGGGCACCACCTCCTGGACACCCGTCAGTTGCGGTTGACCCGTCTCCCGCTCGGCCTCCCGATTCGCCGCACGCGCGTTTCTGTCCGAGTAATACGGCGTGTCCGGCGGCGGTTCCTCCGCAGTCTGCCGTGGCGACACCTCCACAAAAACCAGCGGCTGTTCCGGACGGTTGAGTGATTCCTCCTTTTCCGCAAGGACACGCTCCAGCTGATGAACGTAGCGAAGCTTCCGAGGAAGCAACCAGTCCGAGGGCAGGTCCCAATGGCGCGCCGCGCGGTACCCGGCGTAAAGGAGCAGATGCAACAACAGCGAGAGCGCAAACGCCCGGCCCAGCCGGGACCATTCCCGGCCGTTGCCGCGCAAGCCCGCGACCCTTGCCGTCACCGCGCCGTCCATTCCGTCCTAGCTTGCCCGACCCGTGCCCGGGGCGCAACCGGCGCGGC
>NICF_comb_assmDRAFT_10004175_pt1 | contig 10133 bp, 9 predicted proteins | sample NewIslPassag4_SG_FD_11279 | JGI IMG/M metagenome (IMG submission 11279) | reverse complement strand
TCCTTGGGGCTTGCCTCCCTGCGAAGGAAGCCTCGCTTGCCCATCAGGAGAGAGATATACACCCGTCCTCCTGACCTTTGCAAGGCAAGCCCACATCCCCCGGGTCTCCCAAGGGGTATACTTCGGGGCGAAGGAGGTTCCCATGACCCTTTGGGATCGGCTAAGCCGGCTCGTCCGCGCTAACCTCAATGACCTTCTTCGCCGAGCGGAAGACCCGGAGAAGATCATTGAGCAGGCCCTTTTGGACATGAAGCAGGCCCTCCGGGAGGCCCGGGAGCAGGTGGCGGAGGCCCTTGCGGAGCAAAAGCGCCTGGAGCGGGAAGTGGAGAGCCACGAGCGGGAAGCGGCCCTCTGGGAGGAGAAGGCCAGGGAGGCCCTGAAGGCGGGCCGCGAGGACCTCGCCCGGGAGGCGCTAAGGCGGAAGAAGCGGGCCTTGGACCTGGCGGAGGGCTTCAAAGCGCAGCTTTCCGAGCACAAGGCCCTCACCGAACGCCTCATGACCCAGCTCAAGGCCCTCGAGGCCAAAATCGACGAGGCCGAGGCCCGCAAAAAACTCCTCCTCGCCCGGAAGAAGGGAGTGGAGGCCGCCGAAACGGTACGGCGGATGGAGTCGCGCCTGGACCAGCACCCGGCCCTGGAGGCCTTTGAGGAGATGGAGGCGAGGATCCTGGCCATGGAGGACCGGCACCAGGCCCTCGAGGCCCTGGACCAGGCCGACCTGGAGAAGGAGTTCCAGGCCCTCTCCGCCGAAAAGGAGGTGGAGGAAGACCTCCTTCGTCTGAAGCGGGAGCTCGGACAGGCGTAGACCGTGGCCCAGACCCAAGACCCAGGGAGTAAACTTCCCTAGGATGAAGCGGTACCTTATGGCCCTCGCCCTTCTCGTCGCCGCCTGCGCCCCCCAGGTCACCCAGGCCCCGGAGGTTCGGCCCGAGCTTCGGGCGGAGGCGTTTTACCCCGCGGCCACCGGGCTAGAGTGGAGCTACCTCCCGGAAGGCGAGCCCCTCTCCAACCCCCCCTACCGGGTCCGGGTGGAGGGCCCCGCCGTGTTCCAGGGGGAGGAGGTCTTGAGGTTCCGGAGCTTCGGCCGGGGGGAGAACCGGGTCTACTACCGAGGGGTGGGGCCCTTCGGCGTGCGCCTTTTCGGCTTTGAGGACCCCTCGGCCCGGGTGGTCTTCGCCCCGCCCATCCCCGAGTACCCCTCGGAGGGGCTCCTCGCCGTGGGCTACCGCTGGAGCGGGGAAAGCGAGGTCAGGGCCACCCTCCTCACCCCCCAGGGGGAGAAGCCTTTGGCCTCGGGGCGGCTCGCCTACACCTTTGAGGTCCTGGAGGAGAAGGAGGTGCGGGTGCCCGCAGGGGTGTTCCGCGTCTTCCGCATCCGGCAACGCTACCGGGACGAAAAGGGCGAGGCCCTCTACGAGGTCTGGTTCGCCCCCAAGGTGGGGGAGGTCCGGACCCGGGAGGGGAGGCTTCTTACGGACCGCAACTTCCGGTGAGGTGCGCCATGATCTTGGACAAGGTGAACAGCCCCGAGGACCTGAAGCGCCTGAGCCTGGAGGAGCTTCTCCTCCTGGCCGAGGAGATCCGGAGCGAGATCATCCGGGTCACGGCGCAAAACGGCGGGCACTTGGCAAGCTCCCTGGGGGCGGTGGAACTCGTCCTCGCCCTGCACCGGGTCTTTGACTCCCCCAGGGACCGGATCCTCTTTGACGTGGGGCACCAGGCCTACGCCCACAAGCTCGTCACGGGGCGCAAGGACCGGTTCCACACCCTGCGGAAGGAAGGGGGGATCTCCGGGTTCACCAAGGTTTCCGAGTCCCCCCACGACGCCATCACCGCGGGCCACGCCTCCACCTCCCTCGCCAACGCCTTGGGGATGGTCCTCGCCCGGGACCTCAAGGGGGAGGACTACCACGTGGTGGCGGTGATTGGGGACGGGGCCTTGACGGGGGGGATGGCCCTCGCCGCCCTCAACAAGATCGGGGAGCTCCAGAAGAGGATGCTCATCGTCCTCAACGACAACGAGATGAGCATCTCCGAGAACGTGGGGGCCCTCAACAAGTACTTCAAGGAGCTTCAGATCAGAAAGTGGGTCCAGGACGCGGAGAAGCTGGGGAAGACCATCCTGGAACGCATCTCCCCCCAGCTTTTCGGCCTCGTGGACCGGGCCAAGGAGGCGGCGAAGCTCCTTTTGCACCAGGAAAACCCCTTCTACGCCTGGGGGATCCGCTACGTGGGCCCGGTGGACGGCCACGACCTCAAGGGGCTCGTCCACATCCTGGAGCACCTAAAGGCCCTGGACGGCCCCACCCTCCTCCACGTGGTCACGAAGAAGGGCAAGGGGTACAAGGTGGCCGAGGCCGACCCCATCTACTGGCACGGCCCCCCGGGCTTTGACCCCAAGAAGCCGGAGAAGGTGTCCAAGGGGTACACCTGGAGCCAGGCCTTTGGGGACGCCGTCACCGAGCTCGCCCACATGGAGCCCAGGCTCTTCGTCCTCACCCCGGCCATGCGGGAAGGCTCGGGGCTCGTGCGCTACTCCCTGGAGCACCCGGAGCGCTACCTGGACGTGGGGATCTGCGAGGACGTGGCGGTGACCACGGCGGCGGGGCTTGCGCTACGGGGGATGAAGCCCATCGTGGCCATCTACTCCACCTTCCTCCAGAGGGCCTACGACCAGGTGATCCACGACGTGGCCATTGAGAACCTCCCCGTGGTCTTCGCCATTGACCGGGCGGGGATCGTGGGGGCCGACGGGGCCACCCACCACGGGGTCTTTGACATCGCCTATCTGCGCACCGTCCCCAACCTCCAGATCGCCGCCCCCAAGGACGCCCTGGAGCTTCGGGCCATGCTGAAAAAGGCCCTGGAGGTGGGGGGCCCCGTGGCCATCCGCTACCCCCGGGACAACGTGGAGCGGGCCCCCGAGGGCGTCTGGCCGGAGATCGCCTGGGGCAAGTGGGAGGTGCTGAAGGAGGGCACGGAGGCCTACATCCTGGCCTTCGGCAAGACCCTGAGGTACGCCCTCGAGGCCGCCGGGGACGACCCCAGGGTGGGGGTGGTGAACGCCCGCTTCCTCAAGCCTCTGGACCGGGAGATGCTGAGGGAGCTCTCCCGCTACAAGCTCCTCACCGTGGAGGACCACCAGAGGATGGGGGGTTTGGGAGCGCGGTCCTCGAGGCCCTGAACGAGATGGGCCTGAAGCCCGAGGTCCAGATCCTCGGCCTTCCCGACCGCTTCTTTGAGCACGGGGCGATCCCGAGCCTCCACCGCCAGGCGGGCATTGACGCCGAGGGGATCCGGAAGGCCCTGGCGGCGATGGGGGTGGCCTTGGTGCATGAACGGGCCTGAGGTTCTGCGCTTCGCCGCCAACCTCTACCGCGTCCCCGTGGAAGGGGGGTACTTCCTGGTGGACGCCGGGCTTCCCTGGGAGGCAAGAAGGCTCCTCTCCCTCCTCCAAGAGCCCCCCAGGCTCCTCTTCCTCACCCACCACCACCTGGACCACGCCGGGGGGGCCCGGGCCCTTTGGGAAAGGTTCCGGGTACCGGTCCTCGCCCACCCCCAGGAGTGGGCCTACCTCACCAAAAGGAAGCCCCGCCCGCCCCTTCCCCTCCCCCTCTTGGGGAGGGCGCTCGCCAATTGGGGGCCGGCGATCCCGGAGGAGGCCCTCGCCCCCGCGGAGGAGGGGATGGAGGTCTTCGGCTTCCGGGTGGTCCACCTCCCGGGGCACACCCTGGGCCAGGTGGGGCTTTTCCGGGAAGGCGTCCTCCTGGCCGGGGACGCCCTCAGGGGAAGGGGCCTTCCCCCGAGGTTCATCAACGAGGACCACGCCCTGGCGCGAAGGACGGTGCGCAAGATCCTGGAGCTTGGGGTAAAGCGGGTCTACCTGGGCCACGGGGGGCCTTTGAGCGGGGAGGAGGTGGCCGCGATCGCCCGTAGACTGGGGGTATGAGAAAACGCCTCGCCCTCCTCGCCCTGGGCCTTTCCGCCCTGGCCCAGGAGGTGGCGGTCTACCCCGGCTTCGCCGAGGTCAAGGAGCCCGTGGACCTCCCCCCCGCGGCCTGGGTCTACCTGGCCGGGGAGAAGCTCGGCCACATCCTCCCCGGCTCCCTGCGCCTTCTGGGGGTGGAGGAGACGGAAAGGGTCTTCCAGGGAAGCGCCGTGCTCTTCCGCTACCGGGGGGAGGGGAAGGCGACGCTCCGCTACCTCTACACGGGGCTTTCCGGGGAGGTCTTCTACACCCTGGACGGAACCACCCTCACCGCCTGGGCCCGCCTCAAGCTGGAAGGGGAGGCCCTGAGGGCGGAAAGGCTCACCCTCTTCGCCGGGGAGGTGCGGGCCAAGGTCCTCCCCCAGGCCGCCCTCCGCGCCCTGGAGGGGACCCCGGGAAGCCCCTTCGGCCTTTTCCGCTACGAGCTTCCCCCAAGGACCCTCTTCCCCGGCACCACCGAGCTTCCCTTCCTGCGGCAGGCGGTGGAGCCGGAAAGGCTTCTCCGCTACCAAGGCCCCTTCCGCACCCAGGGAGGGCTCCCCTTGGAGCGGGGCCTCCGCTTCCTGGCCCCCTTCCCCCTGGCCCCAGGGCCCCTGGAAGTGGTGGAGGAAGGGCGCTTCCTGGGCCAGGCCCTCCTCCCCGCCACGCCCGAGGGCGGGGTGGCGGAGGCGTGGCTGGGCCAGGACCTCAGGGCGCGCCTCGTCCGCGAGGTGGCCCTCCTCTCCCAGACCGAGAAGGAGGCCACTTACCGCGTGGAGACCCGCCTGGAAAACCCTTACCCCTACCCCGTCCGCCTGCTCCTCGCCGAAACCTTTCCCCCGGGCTTCCGGCTGGACTTCCCCGGCGCGGTCCTCCTGCCGGAGGGGTACCGCCTCGAGGCGGTCCTGGACCCCATGGAGGCCCGCTCTTTCCGCTACCGGCTCACCCTGCCCCGGTAGCTACCCCACCCGCTCCACGCGGATGAGGTTCGTCGTCCCCCGGACCCCGAAGGGAACCCCGGCGGCGATGACCACCCGGTCCCCCACCTGGGCGAGCCCCAGGGCCTTCACCTCCCTGAGGGCGATGCGGACCATGTCGTCGGTGTCCTGGGGGTCGGGGGCGAGATGGGGGTAGACCCCCCAGACCAAGGCCAGCTGGTTCCGCACCTCGGGGTTCGGGGTGAGGGCCAGGATGGGCACCTGGGGCCGGGTGCGGGCGATCCTCCGCGCCGAGCCGCCCGTGGCCGTGAAGACCACGATGGCCCGGGCCCCCACCGCCTCCACCACGTCGTCCGCCGCCTGGGCGATGGCGTCCTGGGTGGTGGGGGTGGGGGCGGGGCGGAGGACGTTGAGCTTTTGCAAGAACTCCGGGGAGGACTCCACCGCCTTGGCGATCCTCGCCATCATGGCCACCGCCTCCACCGGGTAGGCCCCGGCCGCCGTCTCCGCGGAGAGCATCACCGCGTCGGTCCCGTCAAAGATGGCGTTGGCCACGTCGGAGGCCTCCGCCCGCGTGGGGCTTGGGTTTTGCACCATGGACTCCAGCATCTGGGTAGCGGTGATCACCGGCTTCCCGGCGGCGATGCACCGGAGGATGAGGCGCTTCTGGACGATGGGCACCTCCTCCAGGGGCATCTCCACCCCGAGGTCCCCCCGGGCCACCATGATCCCGTCCGCCTCCTCCAGGATCTCCTCAAACCGGGCCACGGCCGAGGGCTTCTCGATCTTGGCCATGAGCCTGGCCTTGGAGCCGTAGCGGGAGAGGTAGTGCCGGGCGAGGAGGAGGTCGTCCCGCGTGCGGACGAAGGAGACCGCCACCCAGTCCACCCCGAGCTCCGCCCCCAGGGCCAGGTCCTGGATGTCCTTCTCCGAGAGGGCGGGGATGGAGAGGTCCGCCCCGGGGATGTTGATCCCCTTGTTGTTGGAGAGGACCCCGCCCACCTCCACCTCCGTGAGGATCTCCGGGCCCCGGACCTCCAGGACCTTGAGCCGGATGCGGCCGTCGTCCAAAAGGAGGGTCTGTCCTGGGGAAACGTCCTCGGGAAGCCCCTTGTAGCTCACGGAAACGCGGTGCTCGTCCCCCTCCACGGGCTCGGCGGTGAGGACGAACCTCTGCCCCGGGCGGAGGAGGACCTGGCCCTCCCGGAAACGGCCCACACGGATCTTCGGGCCCTGGAGGTCCTGGAGGACGGCCAGGGTTCGGCCGAGCTCCTCCGCCACCTCCCGCACCCAGCCCACCCGGCGCCTGTGGTCCTCGGGGGCGCCGTGGCTGAAGTTCAGGCGGAAGACCTCGGCCCCGGCCTCCGCCAGGGCGCGGATCACCTCCTTGTCGTCCGTGGCCGGCCCCAGGGTGGCCACGATCTTGGTGCGCTTAAAAGGCGGCATACCCCAAAAACCTCGCGGCCCGGCCCAGCTCCTCCTCAATGCGCAGGAGCTGGTTGTACTTGGCCAGCCGATCGGAGCGGGAAAGGGAACCGGTCTTGATCTGCCCGGCGTTCACCGCCACGGCGAGGTCGGCGATGAAGCTGTCCTCCGTCTCCCCGGAGCGGTGGCTGATCACCGCCCTGTACCCCGAGCGCTGGGCCAGGCGGATGGCCTCGAGGGTTTCCGAGAGGGTCCCGATCTGGTTCACCTTGACCAGGATGGCGTTGGCCACCCCCCGCTCAATCCCCGCCCGGAGCCTTTCCGGGTTGGTGACGAAGAGGTCGTCCCCCACGAGCTGGACCTTCCCCCCCAGGCGCTCGGTGAGAAGCCGCCACCCCTCCCAGTCGTCCTCGGCGAGGCCGTCCTCAATGGAGCGGATGGGGTACTTCTCCACCCAGGCCTCCCAGAAGGCCACCATCTCCTCCGAGGAGAGGACCTTGCCCTCCCCCTCCAGGTGGTACTTCCCGTCCCGGTAAAGCTCGCTCGTGGCCGGGTCCAAGGCCAGGGAGACTTCTTGGCCCGGGGTGTACCCCGCCCGCTCAATGGCGAGGAGCAAAAGCTCCACCGCCTCCTCGTTGCTCCTGAGGTCGGGGGCGAAGCCCCCCTCGTCCCCCACGTTGGTGCTATAGCCCCGCTCCTTGAGGACGGCCTTGAGGGTGTGGAAGACCTCGGCCCCGATCCTCAAGGCCTCGGCGAAGCTTCCCGCCCCCGCGGGCACCAGCATGAACTCCTGGAAGTCCACCCGGTTGTCGGCGTGCTTCCCCCCGTTGATGACGTTCATGAGGGGCACGGGGAGGGTAACCCCCTTAACCCCGCCCAGGTAGCGGTAAAGGGGCAGGCCCAGGGCCTCGGCCGCCGCCCGGGCCACGGCCAGGGAGACGGCGAGGATGGCGTTCGCCCCCAGGTTGGACTTGTTGGGGGTGCCGTCCAGCTCCAGCATGGCCCGGTCCACCCCTTCCTGGTCCAGGGCGTCCATGCCGATGAGCTCGGGGGCGATGCGCTCGTTGACGTTCTCCACCGCCCGGCGCACCCCCTTGCCCAGGTAGCGCTTGCCGCCGTCCCTGAGCTCAAGGGCTTCATAGGTTCCGGTGGAGGCCCCGGAGGGCACCATGGCCCGGCCCTTGGCCCCGCCTTCCAGCTCCACCTCCGCCTCTACCGTGGGAAAGCCCCTGGAGTCCAAAACCTCGCGTGCCCGGACGCCGACGATGGTGGTCATGCCCAACCTCCCTTGTGGAAGCGCTTCACGCTCCCCCGCCCCATACTACCCCCTAGACCCTGAGGGGCACCACCACCGCCCGGTACCCCTCCCCGTCCCCCCAGATGAGGCTCGGGCTCGTGGGCCCGGAGATGCCCAGGTGGGCCCGGTCCCCCACGGGGGCGAGGGCCTCGAGGAGGTAGCGGGCGTTGTAGGCCACGGCCATGCCCGGCCCCTCCACCTGGGCGGGCACCTCCTCCTGCCCCTTGCCGTAGTCCCCCTCGGCGGAGAGGAGGATCCGGCCCTCCTCCAAAAGGAGGTCCACCCGGTGGTTCTGCCGGTCGGAGAGGACGCTCACCCGGCGCACCGCCTCCCTGAGGGCCTCCCCCTCCACCTGGACCTTGAGGGCGAACTCCTGGGGGATGACCCTCTGGTAGTCGGGGAACTCCCCTTCCATGAGGCGGAGGGCCATCCGGACCCCGCTTCCGCCCTCGAGGGCCAGGGCCAACACCCCCTCGCCCAGGGCGAGGTCGGCCTCGGCCCCGTCCGCCCCCTTCAGGACCCGCACCATCTCGTCCACGCTCCGGGCGGGGACCACGGCCTTGGCCTGGAACCCTTGGGGCAGGGGCAGGTCGTAGAGGGCGAGGCGGTACCCGTCGGAGGCCACCGCCCGGAAGCCCTGGGGGGAGAACTCCAGCTGCACCCCGCGGAAGATGGCCCGGTACTCCTCGTTGCTTGCGGCGTAGCGCACGTGGGTCAAGGCCTTGACGAGCTCCCCGGAGGGCATCCGCGTCCGGAGGGGGAAGGCCCCCTTATCCTCCCCCTCGGGCACCAGAAGCTCGGGGTAGCCCTCGGCAGGGGCCAGGCTGAGCCGGGTGCGGAAGCGCCCGGAGGAGAGCTCCAGCTGCCCCCCCTGGCCCGGCTCCGAGGCGAGGCCGAGGGCCACGAGGTCCCCGGGGAGGCTCCGCACCAGCTGGAAGAAGGGCTGGGCGGGGACGAGCACCCGGGGAAGGCTTTGGGCTTCGGCGGGGAGGCGGACCTCGAGGTCCACCTCCCCGTTGGTCCCGAAGAGGATCAAGGCCCCTTCCTCGGCGTAAAGCCCCAGGTAGGTGTAGAGGGGGTTGGCGCTTCTAGAGGGGACGATGCGCTCCAGGAGGGAAAGCTGGTCCGAGAGGAGTTTCTTGGGAACCGTTATGTTCATTGCCCGACGCCTCCTTTAACGGCTATTACGACTCTCTTTTTAAAGCTTTTAAAAGATCCGTAGTCGTAGTAGTAGGGCCTGTGGAAATGTGGATAAGCGGGGGAAAACGCCCTCCAGGACGAGAAACGGGCTGTGGATAACTGCTGTGGATAACTGGCCCCGGCCTGTGGATAACCTGTGGATAAAGGGCGGGTTATCCACAGGGGTCGGCCCCCCCGGAGTTTTCCACAGGTTATCCACAGGGTTATCCACAGCTTGAGCCCAGTTATCCACAGGGTTATCCACAGGTTATCCACAGGGGTCATGTGCACGCCTCCCGGAGGGTGCGGAGGAGCCCTGCACCTCCCGGTCGCTTTCCGCGAGCTCCTGGACCTTCTGGATGGCGTAGAGGACCGTGGTGTGGTCCCGGCCGCCGAAGAGCTGGCCGATCTCGGGCAGGGAGGCCCGGGTGAGCTCCCGCACCAGGTACATGGCGAGCTGCCGGGGGAGGACCACCTCCTTCTTGCGGCCGCTCCCCGTGAGCTCCTCCGGTTTCAGGCCGAAGTGGTCCGCCACCTTGCGGATGATCTCCAAGGGGTCCGCCTCCAGCTCCCTGGGGGCGAAGATGTCGGAGAGGGCCTTGGCGGCCACGGCGCGGGTCAGCTCAACGCCGTTGAGCGAGGCGAAGGCGATGGCCCGCATGAGGGCCCCTTCCAGCTCCCGGATGTTGGAGGTGACCTGCCGGGCGATGTACTCCAGGGCGTCCTCGGGGATCCTCAGGCCCCGCTGCTCGGCGTTCATCTTCAGGATGGCGATCCGGGTTTCCAGGTCGGGGGGCTGGATGTCGGTGATCAGGCCCCACTCAAAGCGGCTCCGCAGGCGCGCCTCCAGGGGGAGGATGTCCTTGGGCGGCCGGTCGGAGGAGAGGATGATCTGCTTGTGGGCCTCGTAAAGGGCGTTGAAGGTGTGGAAAAACTCCTCCTGGGTGCGCTCCTTTCCGGCGATGAACTGGACGTCGTCCACCAGCAGGAGGTCCACGGAGCGGTACCGCTCCCGGAACTCCGTCATCCGGTCCTCGCGGATGGCGTTGATGAGCTCGTTGGTGAAGGTTTCCGTGGAAACGTACTCAATCTTCAGGTGGGGGAAGCGCTTGGCCACGGAGTGGCCCACGGCGTGCATCAGGTGGGTCTTCCCCAGGCCCACGCCCCCGTAGATGAAGAGGGGGTTGTAGGCCCGGCCGGGGGACTCGGCCACGGCCACGGCCGCGGCGTGGGCCATGGAGTTGTTGGGCCCCACCACGAAGTTCTCAAAGGTGTACTTCGGGTTGAGCTTGGGCCGGGGGGCCTCGGCGGGGGCGGCCTGGAAGAT
>NICF_comb_assmDRAFT_10004171_pt1 | contig 10144 bp, 8 predicted proteins | sample NewIslPassag4_SG_FD_11279 | JGI IMG/M metagenome (IMG submission 11279) | reverse complement strand
GCGCGCCCCGCGCCCGCCCAGCCGCAGGCCGCCCGGGGCGGCCAGGCGGCCGCCGGGCAGGCTCGTACCGATCAAGGCGGCGGGCGAGGACGCCAGGGAAAAGCGCACCCCAAGGGTTCCGCGGGCCTGCAGCGCCCCCAGCAGCGTCCGGCCGCGCCGGAGCCGGGCTCCCGCGGCAAGCTGGAGCTGCCTGAGACCATCGCCATCAAGGACCTGGCCGGGAAGGTGGGCGTACCGGCGGCCGCCATCGTCAAGTACCTGTTCAACCAGGGCATCATGGCCACGGGCAACCAGAGCATCGACTTTGAGACTGCCGCCAAGGTGGCCGCGCGCCTCGGTTTTGAGGTGGTAAAGCCGCGCGATCCTATTGCCGACGCCCTGATCGACCCCGAGGATCCGCCGGAGAAACTCAAGCCCATTCCGCCCGTGGTGACCATCATGGGCCACGTGGACCACGGTAAGACGACGCTGCTGGACGCGATCCGCGAGACGCGGGTGGCCGCGTCGGAGGCTGGTGGCATCACCCAGCACATCGGCGCCTATCAGGTGCATTGGGGTGGCAAGGCCATCACGTTTCTGGATACCCCGGGCCACGAAGCCTTTACGGCCATGCGCTCACGCGGCGCGCAGGTGACCGACATCGCCGTGCTGGTAGTGGCCGCGGACGACGGCGTGATGCCGCAGACGGTGGAGGCCATCAACCACGCGAAGGCGGCCAACGTTCCCATCATCGTGGCCATCAACAAGATCGACAAGCCCGACGCCAACCCGGACCGGGTCAAGCAGCAGCTGAGTGAGTACGGCCTGCTCCCTGAGGAGTGGGGCGGGGACACCGTCATGGTGCCGGTTTCCGCGCTGAAGCGGCAGGGACTCGATGACCTCTTGGAGATGATCCTGCTCGTCGCGGAGCTCAGGGAGCTCAAGGCCAACCCGGACCGTCCGGCCCGGGGTGTCATTATTGAGGCCGAGCTGGACAAGGGCCGTGGCCCTGTGGCGACGGTGCTGGTCAAGAAAGGCACCCTGCGGCTGGGCGACGCGGTGGTGGCGGGCCACGCGGCGGGCAAGGTCCGGGCCATGCTGGACGACCGCGGCCAGCCCATCAGCGAGGCCGGCCCGGCGACGCCCGTGTCGGTCCTGGGGCTTGACGACGTGCCGGCGGCCGGCGATGAACTGGTGGTGGTGGCCGACGAACGCATCGGGCGGGAGATTGCCGAGCGGCGCCGGATGCAGATGCGGGAGCAAGAGATGCAGCGGCCGGTGCGGGCCAACCTGGAGGCCCTGTTCCAGCAGGTGCAAGAGGGGCAACTGCCGGAGCTTCCGATTATTATCAAGGGCGACGTGCAAGGTTCCGTGGAAGCGCTGCGGGGCGCGTTGGAGAAGTTGAGCCGGCCCGAGGTGCGGCTGAATGTCATTCACGCGGCCGTGGGCGGCATCACCAAGACGGACGTCGACTTGGCGGCCGCCGCGAATGCCATCATCATCGGTTTCAACGTGCGGCCCGACGCGAATGCCCGCAAGGTGGCCGAGCAGGAGAACGTGGACATCCGGCTGTACCGGGTCATCTACGAGGCCATCGACGAGATGGAGCGGGCCTTGGAGGGGATGCTGGAGCCGGAGGTGCGCGAAGTGGTGCTGGGCCGCGCCGAGGTGCGGGCCTTGTTCCGGGTGCCGAACGTCGGCACGGTGGCCGGCTGCTACGTCACCGAGGGCAAGATCGTGCGGGGCGCCCAGGTCCGGGTGATCCGGGACGGCACGGTAGTGCACGAAGGGCCCATGAGCTCCCTCAAGCGCTTCAAGGACGACGTGCGGGAAGTGGCCCAGGGCTACGAGTGCGGGATTGGCCTGGAGCGGTTCCAAGACTTGAAGGAGGGGGATATCCTGGAAGCCTTCCGCATGGAAGAGGTCGCCCGTGACGGCCGATGATCGTCGGCGTCCTGCGGCTTGAGCTGTTCATCGGCGAAAGCAATTCCCTGAAGGGGAAACGGCGGATCCTGACCAGCCTGACGCAACGGATCCGCCACCGCTTTCCCGTGTCCATCGCGGAAGTGGACGGGCAGGATACATGGCAGCGGGCGACGCTGGGGGTGGCCGTGGTCAGCAACGACAGCCGCCACGCGCAGCAAGTGCTGTCCACCGTCGTCGCCTTTGTGCAGCGGGACGCGGCCGTGGAGCTGATGGACTATTCCATCGAGCTGCTCTGAGGGCAAGGCGGCGCGTTTCCAGGGAAACCCGTCCAACCGCACCAGGGAAGGGAGGATGGCCCGTGGGCGTCATGCGGTCTCAGCGGCTTCGGGAAGAGCTGAAGCGGGAGTGCAGCGATATCCTGCGCAAGATGAAGGATCCCCGGATCGGGTTTGTGTCGGTGACCGACGCGGAGATCTCCCAGGATCTGCGCCACGTTAAGATCTTCGTGAGCATCTTCGGTGACGCCGGGGAGAAAGAGCGAACCCTCGCGGCCTTGGAGCATGCCCGGGGATTCGTGCGCACTGAGATCGGCAAGCGCATCCGCCTGCGCCACACGCCGGAGATCGTGTTCCGCCTGGACGAATCCATCGAGCGGGGGCACCGCATCGATGCCCTGCTGCGCTCGGTGGCGGGCGAGGGGGCCGACAGCGCCGCGCCGGGCGCCGGCGAAGAGCCGGGTGCAGCGGTGGGCGGCCAGGGGGATAACGCAGGCGAGAGCGTGACGGGCACCCCGGCCGTGACGGCTGGCGGCCACCGGACGGCGGGCGCCTCCAGTGAGGAGGAAGCGGATGAGCCCCGCTGACGGCCTCGCCGCGGTTGCTGCCGCACTGCGCGGCCATGCCAGCTACGCGATCATCGGACACGTGGACCCCGACCTGGATGCCCTCGGCTCCGTTCTGGCCCTCGGCTGGGGGCTGGAACGGCTGGGCAAGCGGGTCCACGTGCTGTCGCCGGATCCCGTGCGGCCCGAGTGGCGGTTTTTGCCGGGGGCGGACCGGATCCAGGTGCCGCCTCCGGTGCCCGCGGCCGAGGCCCTCGTGGTGCTGGACTGCGACGTGAGCCGCACCGGGCCGGTGGCCGCGACCGCGGAGCAGTTTGCCCACGTGTACAATCTGGACCACCACGTGACCAACGTGGCAGGCGGGACCGTTCGCTACATCGACCCCGGGGCCGCGGCCACGGGGGAGATCGTCTACCGGGTACTGGTGGAGCACTGGGGGTTGCGCCTGGATGCCGCCGCCGCCACGTGCCTGTACGCCGCGCTGATGACGGATACCGGTTCGTTTCGGTACAGCAACACCCAGGCCGGCACCCTGGGGGTAGCCGGGGCGCTGGTGGAGGCGGGCGCCCGGCCCGACGAGATCGCGACGCTGGTGTACGAGCAGGCTTCGTGGAGCTCGCTGCAGCTGCTCGCGCGGGCCTTGGCGACGCTGGAGCGGACCCCTGAGGGGCGGGTCGCGTGGATCACGGTTACCCGGGAAATGCTCGCAGCGGTGGGAGCCCGTTACGACGATGCCGACGGGCTGGTGCAGTATCCGCGGATGGTGAAAGGCGTCGAGGTGGCCATCATCTTCCGGGAGCTCCCGGACGGCGGCACACGTGTGGGATTGCGTTCCAAGGGCGCCGTTGATGTCAGCCGCATCGCGGCCGCGCTGGGAGGCGGCGGCCACCCGCGGGCCGCCGGGTGCACGCTCTCCCTGCCCGTGGCGGCGGCCCGGGAACGGGTCCTGGCGGCGGTGCAGGAGGCCATGGCCGCCGCGGGCGCCGCCCTCGCGGGCAGCCGCGCCGCCAGCGCCCTGGACGGTTATGGCAGGCCGGGCGCGAAGGAGTGAACGGGGCCGGCTATGGGCTTTGCGGCCGATCGAACCGGCGCCGAGGGGCCGGCGGGCCGCCGGCGGGAACTCCCGGGCGCAGATGGCATGGACGGGGGAGCGCCGAACGCTGCCGGGGCTGACGGCGCCGCAGTTTGCGGCGTGTTGAGTGTGCTTAAAGCCCCCGGCTACACCTCGCACGACGTGGTCGCGCGCGTGCGCCGGCTCTTGGGTATGCGTCGCATCGGCCACACCGGCACGCTGGATCCCGGCGCCGCGGGCGTGTTGGTGTTGTGCGTGGGCCGGGCGACCCGGCTTGTGGACCTTTTGCAGGCGGACGACAAGGCGTACCGGTGCGAGTTGGTGCTGGGCGTCCACACCGACAGCCACGATGCCTTCGGTGTGCCCGTGGCCGTGCACCGGGACATGCAGGTGCGCCGCGATGCGCTGGAGGACGCCGTGGCCCGGTTTCAGGGCGAGATCGAGCAGGTGCCGCCCATGACCTCCGCCCTCAAGCAACAGGGACGCCGCCTGTATGAGCTGGCGCGGCAGGGGCTGGAAGTAGAGCGGCCCGCGCGGCGGGTGCGCATCCACTCCCTGCGGGTCGTGCGGGTGGTGCCGGACGCAGCAGTGCTCACCTTTGGCACCCGCGTGCTTATGGATGTCGTCTGCTCCAAAGGGACGTACGTGCGCACGCTCTGCGCGGACCTGGGGCAGGCTCTGGGTTGCGGGGCTTATATGTCCTTCCTGTTGCGGACCCGAGCGGGGGCGTTTGAACTCGCCGGTGCGCGGACGCTGGAGGAACTGGAACGGGATCTGGCCCGGGGCGAGCTACCCCTGATCGGCATGGATGAGGCGCTGGCCCACTTGCCCGCCATCCGGCTCTCGCAGGAAGGGGTTCGCCGGGTGGCCCACGGGCAGGAGGTCGGTCCCGAGGAATTCGATCCCAACGCGGGCGCTCTCTGGCTCCCAGAGCGGCAGGCGGGGACATCGGTCCGCGTGCACGCTCCCGACGGGCGGCTGGTTGCGGTGGCCGAAACGGCCGCCACCCCCAGGGGCGTTCGGCTGCGCCCGCGGATTGTTCTGATATAACTCGCTGTGACATCACTTGGCACCAGGAGCGCGACGCCACACCATGACGGAACAAGATTCCCATCCGCCTCGCCCGGGCGGGGCGCTGCATCTGACCTTGGAGGAGTTGCGGGCTCGCGGGCCGCTGTGGCCGTCCACGTGGGTGGCGGTCGGCAATTTTGACGGCGTGCACATAGGCCACCAGCGCATCCTGCGGCAGGCCGTCACTGAGGCGAATGGCGCGACCCCCATCGCTCTAACGTTTCACCCCCATCCCCAAGCGGTCGTCGGCAGCGGTGCGCCGCCAGCCCTGACCACCTTGGCGGCCCGGTTCGCCTGCATCCAATCCCTGGGCGTGCGGTACACCGTCTGCCTGCGCTTTGACCCCGTGTTGGCGCGGCTGGCGGCGGAGGAGTTTGTGGAGACCGTGCTGGTCCAGGGTCTGGCGGCCCGCGGGGTCGTGGTAGGCTACAACTTCCGCTTCGGCCACCGCGCCCAAGGGTCGCCGGAGTTGCTGGAGCAGTTGGGGCGGCGGGAGGGATTCGCCGTGCGGGTGGTGCCGCCGGTGGAAGTGGATGGCGAGGTGGTGTCCAGCAGCCTGGTACGCCGTCGGTTGCTCGCGGGGCAGGTGGAGCAGGCGGCACGCCTTCTGGGGCGCCCTTTCCGGCTGCCGGGCCGGGTTGTGCGGGGCGAGGGTCGCGGGCGGCAACTTGGCTTTCCCACGGCTAACGTCGCGCCTGACCCGGAGCTGTTGCTGCCTGGCGAGGGCGTATACCGGGCCCGGCTCACAGCCGGTGACGGGCCGGCGCTGCCTGCCGTGGCCGTCATCAGCAGCCGACCCACCTTTGCGGGCGGCGCGCTGGCGCTGGAAGTGCACATCCTGGATTTCAGCGGGGATCTGTACGGCCAGCGGGTGACCGTGGAGTTCCTGGACCGGCTGCGGGGCATCGTGCGCTTTGCCTCCGCTGCGGAATTGCGCCGGCAAATCGAGGCGGACGTGGCCGTGGCGCGCCAGCGCTTCGCGGCCGAGACTCCGGCGGGGAGGCCGCCGGTCGGCGAGGCCGCGGCGCCCGCGTGCGGCTGGCCCCCGGTTTCTGCGGGGTAGAGCGAGGGAAGGCCGTTCGCAACGCTGGTTTTACAAGGCTGGTGCGGTGTGGTATAACTAAGCAGGGAAACCCGGCACTAGGCCGGCCGAGTCCTCCGGCGGCCCGCTTGGTTCCGGGGGCTACGTTAAGAACGGAGGTGCGGACCATGTTGTCCAAGGAGGCCAAGCAGCGCATCATCGCGGATTTTCAGCAGCATGAGGGGGACACGGGCTCGCCTGAGGTCCAGGTGGCGATCCTGACCGCGCGCATCAACGAGCTGACGGAGCACTTGCGCGTGCACAAGAAGGACCACCATTCCCGCCGCGGCCTGTACAAGATGATCGGCCAGCGGCGCGGCCTGCTCAACTACCTGCAGCGCAAGGACATCGAGCGGTACCGGGCGCTCGTGGAGAAGCTGGGCCTGCGCCGGTAAAAGAGCGGTTTCAACCGCTCTTGTTTGCATTTTGCGTGCATGCGCATGCACGATCCCGGGAGGTTGCACGAAATTGATGGCACGGACGTTTCAAACGGAAGTGGGCGGCCGCCCCCTGATCCTCGAGACCGGGAAAGTGGCCAAGCAAGCCAACGGCGCCGTCCTCGTCCGTTATGGGGACACGGTGGTCCTGGTGACGGCCGTCATGTCCAAGGAGCCGCGGCAGGGCATCGACTTTTTCCCGCTGCTGGTGGATTATGAGGAGCGCATGTACGCAATCGGGAAAATCCCCCGGGTGTGGCTGCGCCGGGAAGGCCGGCCCAGCGAGGCGGCAACGCTGGCGGCGCGCATGATCGACCGGCCCATCCGCCCGCTGTTTCCGGAAGGTTTCCGCAACGATGTACAGGTGGTGGCCACGGTCCTGTCTGTGGAGCACGACAACTCGCCGGAGATCGCGGCCATGATCGGCGCCTCGGCGGCGCTGCACATCTCGGACATCCCCTTCCTCGGCCCCATCGGCGGGGTGAAGGTGGGACGGGTGGACGGGCAGTTCGTCATCAACCCGACGTCGGCCCAAAGCGACAAGAGCGAGCTGGATCTCACCGTGGCGGGCACCCGCGATGCCATCATGATGGTAGAAGCCGGCGCCAAGGAGCTGCCGGAAGAGGTCATGCTGGAAGCCATCATGTTTGGCCACGAGGAGATCAAGCGCATCTGCGCGTTCCTCGAGGAAGTGCGGGCGGAAGTGGGCAAGCCCAAGGTGGAAGTGCCCCTGTATGAGCCCGATCCGGCCGTGCGCGACTGGGTGCGGGAGCGCGCGACGGAGCCACTGCGGACGGCTGTCCGCAGCGCCGACAAGCAAGGCCGTGAGCAGGCGGTCGCGGATCTCAAGGCGCGGATCCTGGAGCAGTTCCAGCAGGAGTGGGGCGAGGAGGCCTTCGCCAATCACGCCAAAGACGTGGAAACCGTCTTTGACAAGCTCCTGAAGGAACAGGTCCGCCACATGATCGTGGTGGAAGGCGAGCGGCCCGACGGGCGCAAGCTGGACGAGATCCGGCCCATTTGGTGCGAGGTGGGCATCCTGCCCCGCACCCACGGCTCGGCCATCTTCACCCGCGGCCAGACGCAGGTGCTGAGCGTCTGTACCCTCGGCCTCAAGGGCGACGAGCAGATGCTGGACGACCTGCGGGACGAGAGCCGCAAGCGCTACATCCACCACTACAACTTCCCCGGCTACAGCACCGGCGAGGTGCGGCCCATGCGGGCGCCGGGGCGGCGCGAGATCGGCCACGGGGCGCTGGCCGAGCGCGCGCTGGTGCCGGTGATCCCGCCGGAAGAGGAGTTCCCGTACACCATCCGCGTCGTGTCCGAGACGCTGGAGTCCAACGGGTCCACCTCGCAGGCCAGCGTCTGCGGCAGCACCCTCGCGCTCATGGACGCAGGCGTTCCGATCCGCAAGCCCGTGGCGGGGGTGGCCATGGGGCTGGTCAAGCATGAGGACGGGTTCGCCGTCCTCACCGACATCCAGGGCATCGAGGACGCCCTGGGGGACATGGACTTCAAGGTCGCCGGCACCCGGGACGGCGTGACGGCGCTGCAGATGGACATCAAGATCACGGGCGTGACCCGGGCCATCCTTGAGAAGGCGCTGGCCCAGGCCAGGGAAGGCCGGCTGTTCATCCTGGAGCGAATGCTGGAAGTGCTGCCCGAGCCGCGGCCGGAACTGTCGCCGTACGCGCCGCGCATCACCACCATGGAAATCCCGGTGGACAAGATCCGCGACGTCATCGGCCCAGGCGGCAAGATGATCAACAAGATCATCGAGCAGACGGGCGTCGAGATCGACATCGAGGACGACGGCCGCGTCTTCATCGCCAGCCCCGACCAGGAAGCGTGCGAGAAGGCCAAGCAGATGATCGAAACCCTGGTCAAGGATGTAGAGGTCGGCGCCACGTACCTGGGCACCGTCACGCGCATCATGAACTTCGGCGCCTTCGTGGAGATCCTGCCGGGCAAGGAAGGGCTCATCCACATTTCCGAGCTGGCCCCGTACCGGGTCTCCAAGGTGGAAGACGTGGTCAACATCGGCGACGAGGTGCTGGTGCGGGTCACCGAAATCGACAAGTTGGGCCGCATCAACCTGTCCCGCAAGGACGCCTTGTCGCCGGAGGCCTTGGCGGCGGAGAAGGCCATGGCCGAGGCCAAGGGCAACGGGCGCTACGACCAGCGGTCCGGCGGCGACCGGAGCCGGCGGGCGGGCGGGCCCAGCGGCCGCCGGGAAGAACGGCGGGAGGAGCGGCGCGGTCCGCGGCCGCGGTAGTCACCGAATGTCTGGTACGGACAGGGAGCAGGTGGTCCCCGAGACGGTCACCTGCTTTTTTCGCGAGTTTGCGCCGGCCGTGGATGGGGTTTGGGCGCGGGTGGATTTAAAGCGCGGGGCAGGACGAACCGACCGCGGGGATTTCCCGGGACGGGCGCAAGGGCAAGGAGGGTGGAGCCGTGGCGAGCCTGCATGTGCGGGAGGGCGTCGTCCGGTCCCTGGAGCGAATCCGGGCGGGGTTGTGGCGAGCGGAAGTGGAGCTCGACGGCGCTGCGGCGCCGGCGCTTGTGTTTGAAGCCTTAACGCCTCTGCCGGCGGTGGGCGAGCGCGTGGCCGTCAACACCACGGCAGTGGACTTAGGTCTCGGCACGGGCGGGTTCCACTTCGTCCTCCATGTGCTCGGGCGCGAACGGAAAGCCCCGGCCACGGGAGACGACCTGCGCGCGGCCGGTCACATCATGAAGCTGCGCTACACCCCCATGCAACTGCGGGTGCTGGCGGCCGAAGAGCCGGCCAGTCCCTACCACGAGACGCTGGCAGCGGCGCTCGACCTAGCCGGCATGCCCGTGGTCGTCTGCGAGTTGCACAGCCAGGTGGCGTCTTCCGCGGCGGCGTTGCGGCTCGCCCTTGGTGACGAGGCCCGCCTCGTGTACGTGATGACCGACGGAGCCGCGCTGCCCATTGCCCTCAGCCAACTGGTAGCGGACCTGCGCACGGCGGGTTTTCTGGACGGTACAGTCACTGTGGGGCACGCCTTCGGCGGGGACCTAGAGGCCGTGACAGTCTTTTCAGGGCTTCTGGCAGCCCGCTGGGCGCTGGGGGCGGACGCGGCTATCGTCGCCATGGGCCCCGGGGTGGTAGGCACCGGCACCCGTTACGGAACCACCGCCATTGAAACCGGGCAGCACCTGGACGCGGCAGGCATCCTCGGCGGCCGGGCCGTGGCCGCCCTGCGCCTTAGCTTCGCGGACCCGCGCCCGCGGCACCGGGGTGTGAGCCACCACACGCTGACTGCACTGGGCACCATCGCCCAGCGGCCCTGTTGGGTCGCCTTGCCGTCCCTGGCGCCGGAGCACGAGCAGTTGGTCATGGAGCAACTGGCCGCGGCCGGCATTCCGGCCCGCCACCGGCTGGTGCGGGAGGCCCGCGGCGCCGAGGCCCTGGCAGCCCTGGCGGCCCGGGGCGTGACCGTGCGCTCCATGGGCCGGGGGCCGGAGGAGGATCCGGCGCCCTTCTTGGCGGCTGCGGCGGCGGGGTTCGCCGCGGCCGGCCTTTTGCTGCGGCGTTGATCCGTTGCTAAGCACTTGATCTTCTGCCGCGGACCTGATATGTTGCTCCGGACTAGATCTCTGCTGCGGGGTTGATCCCTTTGAGCGCGGCGTTTGCCCAGCCGGATACAGGCGGCGGGGCGGGCCAGCCTGGGCGGCGTGAGGGCGCTGGGCCGGCGGACCCGCCGCCG
>NICF_comb_assmDRAFT_10004170_pt1 | contig 10144 bp, 8 predicted proteins | sample NewIslPassag4_SG_FD_11279 | JGI IMG/M metagenome (IMG submission 11279) | reverse complement strand
GCGCCTGCTACAAGTGCCTCAACTGCGGCAACAGCCTCGGGTGCTCCTAGCACCCACCCGGCGCAACCTCCCAGGGCCTGGCTGGATCAGCCAGGCCCTTTCTTTATCGTCATCGCCGACGACGCCACCGTCACCGACCACGCCGTCACCGCGTGGGGGATCACCCTCCTTGTAGTGTGGGACGAGCGGATCCAGGACCCGGCTGAGTTCTGGCCGGATCCCTGTGCATCGCAGCAGTGGCGCGCTTCCGAGTCGGGCACTCCCGTCCTGAGGTGCCCGCCACAGCCTGATCCTTTCCCACGCAAGTCAAGGTGAACCTGAACCATACATAGAAGGGGCTTGACAGCTCTCAAGGCACCTCTTAGTATGGAATCGACTTCCAAATGGATGCGGCTTCCATTTCGTTCGGTGAACGACAGGAGTTGGTGTGCAACCACCCCCGCGTTACCAAGTCAGCACATTAACTCGAGCGCTCGACATTCTCGAGACGTTTACCCTGCAGACGCCAGAGTTGTCGCTAAGCGAGATTGCGGACCGCGCCGGGTTACCACTCAGCACGGCGACGCGCCTCATTGTCACACTCCAGGAGCGTGGCTACCTTGAGCGTCTGCCCGACTCGGACCGCTACCGGATCGGCGTGCGAGTCTTCGAGCTGGGGAACGTCTACCTACAGTCAGCCAGTCTCGAAGCGGAAGCGCGGCCTGTTCTGCAACGGCTTGCGCAGGAGTGCAACCAGACGGCGAACCTGGGCATCCGCGACGGGTGCGATGTCGTGCACATCGCGGTATTGCCACCGGATCGGCCAATCCGATTCTGGGCGACAGTCGGGCAGCGGGCACGACTACACCACACCGGCCTGGGCAAAGTCCTTCTCGCCGGTCTCGACGACGACGCCGTAGCCGCTTTGTATGGCGACCAACCTCTCCCTGCGCTAACGCCCAATACCATCACGTCACTGGAAGCACTGCTCAAGCATCTCGAGCAGGTGCGCCGGGACGGCTATGCCCTGGATGACGAAGAGTCAGATATCGGCCTACGCTGTATCGCAGCACCAATTCGCGATCACGCCGGTGCCGTCGTGGCCGCAGTTAGCATCTCCGGTCCGGCATTCGAGCTCGACCGCGACACCGTCAATCGCTACATCCCGATCGTGATCGCGGCTAGTGAAGAGATCTCTGCACGCCTCGGCTACCCTGGCCGGATCGAGAGCCGCCTGGCATCAAGTGGGGACACAGCCGGGCATACCGACTGAGTAAGTCGCGCGCTTGAAACTGGATGGAACACCTAGCGTCTCTCGGACAACGAGTGGACGCTGGGAACGGTAGATGCTACCCAACGAGAGGACGTGTGAATCATGACGATGAAGCCTACCGGGGTCGAGAGCCAGGCAGTGTTCGACCGCGCCAGCCGGGTGACCCCGGGCGGCGTGCACACCTCGATCCGGCGCGTTGACCCACTCCTCGCCTTTAACCGGGCGGAGGGGGCCTACATTTATGATGTCGATGGCAACCAGTACATCGACTATCACGCGGCCTTCGGTCCGTTCATCCTCGGCCACTGTTACCCCAGCGTAACCGAGCGCGTGCGGGATGCGATCGGACGAGAGGATCTCTTTGGCGTCGGCGCCACAGACCTTGAGGTCTTGCTCGCTGAGAAGATTGTCCGGTGGGTGCCGTCCGTCGAGAAGGTGCTGTTCTGCAACTCCGGCTCGGAGGCCACCTACCACGCCATTCGCGTCGCTCGCGCGTTCACAGGCCGTAAGCTCATCATCAAGTTCCAGGGCTGCTACCACGGCTGGCACGGCTATGTCCTCCGGAACATGCTGAGCGCCCCCGAGGCAATTGGCACGCGGGATCCTGGTTCAGCCGGAATGCTGGATGAGGAGATCGACTCGACCCTCGTCTGCACCTTCAATGATCTGGCCGAGGTCGAGCAGATCGTTGCAGCCCACCCGGAGCAGATCGCTGCCATCATTCTGGAACCCATTCCCCACAACATCGGTTGCGTGTTGCCCAAGCAGGAGTTCCTTGAAGGGCTGCGCCGGATCTGCGACCGCGAGGGGATCCTGCTGATCTTCGACGAAGTCATCACCGGCTTCCGCCACGACATCGGTGGCTATCAGCGGATCTGTGGCGTGACGCCCGATCTGACCACGATGGGCAAGGCGATGGCAAATGGGTTCCCGATCGCTGCGCTTGGTGGTCGAGCGGACGTGATGGATCGCTTCAACACCAACCCTGGCGGCGACGTGTACTTCGCAGGCACCTACAACGGGCACGCAGGCTCGGTCGCCGCCGCTCTTGCCACGATCGAGGAACTCGAGACGGGCAAGGTGCATGAGCACATTTTCCGGTTGGGCGACCGGATGCGTGCCGGGCTCCAAGAGATTCTCGATCGGCTCGACCTCATCGGTACCGTCACGGGGTTCGGTTCGGTGTACACGCTGTACTTCATGGATGGACCGATTGAGAACTACACCGACCTCATGCGCAACGATGCGGATGCCTATGTGCGCTACCGGCAGGGACTCATCGCGCGAGGCGTCTTCGAGATGCCTATGAACCTGAAGCGCAATCACATTAGCTACAGCCACACCGAGGAAGATATCGATCGCACGCTCGAGGCGGCTGAGGCGAGCCTCCGGGAGCTGTACCGCCGCAGTTGATCCGCGTGTGGCGGTACTCACCCGGTGTTGCCACGCCTAGTAGCCATTCGAAGGGGGAGGAGCGGTTCGATGATCGTGGATGTCCATACTCACACACCCCGTTACAAGGAACCGGTTCCATCTGAGGAAGTGCCCCTCAACACGATGTGGCGCCCGGACAAGGCACGGGCCACAGCGTCAACGTGGGACGATTACATCCGAGATATGGGCCCTGCGGACAAGGCCATTGTCTTCAACATGGCGGGGGATCCGCGGAAAGACTATCTCGATTCGAGCGGTCGCTACTATCCAGCCGACAAAGTGAACGAAGAAACGGCCGAGTTCGTTCGTGCCCACCCCGACAAGTTGATCGGGTTCATGTCGGTGCACCCTTTCGACCCAGAGGTCGAAGATGAGATCGATCGCGCCTATCACGACCTGGGCCTCCGCGGTATCAAGCTGGGGCCGAACTACCAGAACTTCGATCCGCTAGGGGAAGAGGCGTTCCGCGTCTATCGGCGGGCGCAGGAGCTGGGGTTACCGATCCTATTCCACCAGGGAACGTCGCCGGTGCGCTTCGCCGACCTCGACTGGGCCCACCCGCGGCACATGGATCGGGTCGCGACGGCTTTCCCGGATCTGAAGATCGTGATGGCGCACATGGGCCATCCCTGGCAGGTCGACTGTATCGTCGTCATCCGCAAGCACCCCAACGTCTACGCTGACGTCTCCGCGCTGTTCTACCGTCCGTGGTCTCAGTACAACGCGTTGCGCCTCGCCACCGAGTGGGGCGTCATGCACAAGCTGCTCTTTGGCAGTGACTATCAGGTTGCCACGGCGGAGGAGACGATCGAGGGGCTGCGGCGCGTCAACGACATCCTCGAAGGCACGAAGCTCCCTCGCGTCCCGGAGGATGAGATCGAGGCCATCATCCACCGGGATAGTCTCGCCCTGCTCGGGTTGGCCTGACGCGAGAGTGGACGAGGGACGGACGATGATCGTCGACGTACATACCCACGCACCACACCCCATCCCAGATCTCGACCCAAACGCGGATATTAACGTCATGATGCGGCCAGGTCATGCGCGTCCGGCGAATTACACCGAGGACGACTATCTGGCAGGTATTGCAGGCGTCGACAAGGCGCTCGTCTTCAATATCGCCGCCCACCCGGGTGGGCAGCGAGAACCATACCTTGAGCACCTCATCTACTCGGCACACGACGTCAACGATGACGTTGCCGCTCTCGTCCGTGCTCACCCTGACAAGCTGATCGGGTTCATGTCGGTGCACCCCTTGGACCCAAAGGCCGCGGACGAGATCGATCGCGCTTATTACGACCTGGGCCTCCGCGGTATCAAACTCGCCCCGAACTACCAGAACTTCGATCCGTTAGGGGAAGAGGCGTTCCGCGTCTATCGGCGAGCGCAGGAGCTGGGGTTACCGATCCTATTCCATCAAGGAACGTCGCCGATGCGGTTCGGAGATCTCGACTGGGCCCATCCGCGGCACATGGATCGGGTCGCGACGGCTTTCCCGGATCTGAAGATCGTGATGGCGCACATGGGCCATCCCTGGCAGGTCGACTGTGCCGTCGTCATCCGCAAGCACCCCAACGTCTATGCCGACATCTCTGGACTCTTCATTCGTCCGTGGTCTCAGTACAACGCGTTGCGCCTCGCCACCGAGTGGGGCGTCATGCACAAGCTGCTCTTCGCGTCCGACTACCCCGTGGCAACGTCGCAGGAAACGATCGACGCCTGCCGCTCAGTGAATGACGTAGTCGAGGGTACGCGACTCCCGCGTGTTCCTGAGGACGCGATCGAGGCGCTCATTCATCGAGACAGCCTCGACTTGCTTGGCCTCGGCTGAAGTTGCGCAGGAAGCGCGCGTCGGCCTGGACGCGCGCTCAGGGACGGCACCGCGATAGGAGGAGGTTCAGGATGTCCCTCACACGTTTGACCTCGATCGGCGATGCCCAGGGTCGCATCAGCCGGCGGGCCTTCGTCCGCGGCGGGGCGGCGGCATTTGGCCTAGTCTCAACCGCTAGCCTTCTCGCCGCCTGTGGCGGGAGCGAGCAGTCCTCTGGAGATTCAGGCGCCGAAACGGCGACCACCAGCACTCAAGAGACTCCGACCAATGAAACGAGCCCGACTACCGGCACCGGACAGAGTACATCGGAGCCTAGCCAGGGGGGAACCCTGATCTTCAATGGCGGCAGCAACTTGTCCGGCCTCGATCCGCACACGACGGGTGCGGTCGTCTCGTGGTACGTGCTGGACAACATCTTCGACCGGTTGGTGCGCCTCGATCCCGAGACGCAGGAGCCTGTCCCGTCGCTGGCGGAACGCGTCGATGTTTCAGATGACAATCTGACCTACACATTCACGCTACGCAAAGGTGTGACATTCCACAACGGTCGCGAGATGACAGCGGCGGATGTCAAGCAAAGCTTCGAGCGGATCATGAACCCGGATGTCCCCGCCGTGGCCAAGGGATACTTTGCCGGGCTTGAGTCAATCGAGACGCCCGATGACTATACCGTCCAACTCGTCTACAAGGAGATCTACGCACCACTACTGATCGCACTGACCCGCCTCGAAACCGCGATCGTGCCGATGGAAGAGGTGGAGAAGGCGGAGTGGGAAACCCACCCGATCGGCACCGGGCCATTCAAGTTCGAGAGCTACATCAAGGATCAAGCGTGCGTCCTGGTGCGGAATGAGAACTATTGGGAACCCGGGCTTCCTTACCTCGATCGCGTAGAGCAGCGAGTCATCCCACAGACCGAAACCGCTGTGGTGAATATCCGCACAGGGGATATCCACGTAACCCCGATTCAAGCCAGTGACATGGACACGCTCCAGTCGGAGGCCAATGTACGGGCCGAGTCATTCACCTCGACATACTGGGCGCACGTGTCGATGAACTGCGCCCGGACGCCGTTCGATGATCTCCGCGTCCGACAGGCCATAAAGCTCGGCATCAACCGGGAAGACATCAAGGAGCTAGCCTTCTTCGGAACCGGCATGATCTCCAACACGATGATTCCCGAGGGGAACCCTTTTCGCGCGGAGGTGGACGGCTGGGACTATGACCCGGAGCGAGCGCGCGCCCTCCTGCGAGAGGCAGGACTTGAGGGAGGGTTCGCGACCAAGATGCGGATCGTCTCGTCGTCACCGTGGCAACTCGCTGCCGCGCAGATCATTCAGGAAAACCTAGCCGAGTTGAATATCACCGTGGAGCTCGAGCAAATCGAGTCAACCACCTGGTTCACTGAGGTCTTCACCAATCACGACTATGACATGTCAATGAACTCACATGTCAGCAAGGTTGACCCCGATCTCTCGATGATCGACATCCTTCACTCCGGGGAGTTCGGCACCAAGAACTACACCAACACCAGCGACCCGGAGCTGGACGATCTGCTCGTACGGGGCCGCACCTCCACTGACATCGAGGAGCGCAAGGAGATCTACGCGCAGGCGCAGAAGGTGTTCGTGGAGCGCTCGGGGTACCTTGTGCTCAACCTCCAGTCGCTCCCCTTCGCGCTACGGAACAACGTGCAGGACTTCCTACTGCTCCAGACGTCCGAGCTGCGTTGGAAAGAAACGTGGCTGCAGGGATAGAGATCCGGATCACCACCGGGATGACGGGTCAGAGCCAGCCCCGTCATCCCGGACTGCTGGAGGCGTCGCGTGCTGCGCTACCTTGTCCGAAGGCTCCTGTTCTCGCTCCTCGTGGTCGCAGGGGTGGTCACGCTTGTATTCAGTCTGATCCACCTGATCCCGGGCGACCCAACAGCAGCGATCCTGGGTACCGAAGCGACTCCGGAGGCACGCGCCGCGTTGCGCAAGGATTTGGGTCTAGACCAACCCTTGTTGACGCAGTACGGCAGGTGGTGGTGGAATCTGCTACATGGTGACCTTGGGCGCTCGATATTGGTGAAGCAGCCAGTCAGCGAGTTGATCCTGCAGCGACTGCCAACCACGGTTCCGCTGGCGCTCCTCACCATTACCATCGCAATCGCGATCGCCATTCCAGCCGGAATCATCTCCGCGATCCGACGCAATACCTGGGTCGACGCCGCGGTCTCCCTGGCCGCGTTCTCTGGCATGTCGATTCCGGACTTCTGGCTCGGTGTGCTCCTGATCCTTGGGTTTGCCCTTTATATTCCGATCTTCCCTCCGGGAGACTACGTCAGCATCGTCAGCAATCCACTCGAGGGCCTGCGGCATCTGCTCCTCCCCGCGATCGCCCTCGGAGCAACGTTCTCCGCAGCGCTGACGCGCATGATCCGATCAAGCCTGCTTGAGGTCCTGAGTCGTGACTACGTCCGGACAGCGCGGGCGAAGGGACAGCGAGAATCGCGGGTACTGCTTCGGCACGCGCTACGAAACGCACTCATTCCTGCCGTCACGATTATGGGTGTGCAGTTCGGCACACTCCTCGGTGGAACTTTGATCATAGAACAGGTCTTTGCCCTCCCAGGGCTCGGCCGGCTGACGGTGCAAGCCGTACTCGACCGTGATTTCCCTCTGGTCCAGGGCTGCGTGATCGTGATTGCGACCATCTTCGTTTTCGTCAATCTCTTGACCGACCTGCTGTACGTCTATCTCGACCCACGGATCAAGTACACGTGACGGTTCGATTCAGACGATTGAAGAGCGACAACCGATGACCGCAGAAGAGATCCACAATCAACTGGCGCCTGAGACACAGTCACGCAGCATGGTCGTTGAGACCACCACTGCGAGGGTCAGCCTCTGGCGCGAGAGCTTTCGACGACTCCGCAGGAGCAGGCTCGCGATCGTGGGACTGGGGATTCTGGTTATCACCATCACCGTCGCTGGCCTCGCGCCCTGGGTAGCGATCCACAATCCGCGCGCGATCTCCGCGAGCGACCGGTTTGCCAGTCCAAGCCGCAACCACGTGATGGGCGCCGACAATCTCGGTCGCGACATCTACAGCCGGGTCGTCTATGGCGTCCGCATGTCGGTCATCGTCGCCGGACTTTCGATCGGTGCTGCCACGCTGGTAGGAGTCTTCCTCGGCTTAGTCAGCGGCTACTTCCGCGGATGGATCGATGAGGTCATCATGCGAACGATGGATATCATCTACGCGTTTCCAGCGCTGCTCTTGGCACTTATGCTCGTCGCTACGTTCGGAACCGGCCTGGCTGGCGTCATCGTGGCCGTAGCCATCGGTCGCATCCCTGGGTTCGCGCGGGTAACACGGGCCGCTGTGCTCTCGATTCGCGAGAACGAGTATCTCGAAGCGGCCCGAGCTATAGGACAGACTGACTGGCGCATCATCCGACGCCACGTTCTGCCGAATGCTCTGGCACCGATCATCGTGATGATCAGCATCAGCCTTGCTCTGGCCATCCTTGTCGAGGCGAGCCTCAGCTTCCTAGGGCTGGGTATCCAACCCCCCACACCGAGCCTCGGCGGCCTCCTCAAAGATGCCCTGCCGTTTATGCATCAGGCGCCGTGGATGGCCATCTTCCCCGGATTGACTATCGCCGCGATCGTCTTCTCGCTCAACGTGCTCGGTGATGGTCTGCGGGACGCGCTCGACCCGAATCTGCGCTAGATTCGATCTGCAGCACACCTACGCATGTAACCGAACTGCGAATGGTGACGCGCTGCCGACAGCGCGTCAAGGTGGAGGAGGAAGACAAGTGAGAGCCGTTCGGGCCATCGCCGAGATCTTGAAGCGTGAGGGTGTCGAGTTCTTGATCGGCTACCCGGTCAACCCTATCATCGAGGCGGCGGCCGAAGTGGACATTCGTACGATTATCGTCCGCCAGGAGCGTACCGGGCTGCATATGGCGGATGCCGTCAGCCGGATCTCCTCGGGACAACAGATTGGTGTCTTCGCCATGCAACACGGCCCGGGCACGGAGAACGCCTTCGGCGGCGTCGCGCAGGCATTCGGAGACTCATCGCCAATCGTCGTCCTGCCGGCCGGCTATCCCCGGTCCCAGATCAACCTGCCACCAAACTTCAATGCGTTCCTCAACTTCCGGCACGTCACCAAGTGGGCCGAACAGGTAATACTGCCGGAACAAGTACCAGCCGCACTCCGACGTGCTTTCACCCAGGTGCGCAACGGGCGACCACGCCCGGTCCTGGTGGAGTTTCCTGTTGACATCTTCGACGTCGACATCCCAGAGCCCATCGACTACACCCCGGCGCCACGCACACGCATCGCTCCCGACCCGCAAGCTGTGGAGGAAGTTGCGCGCGTGCTAGTCGAGGCACAGCGCCCCGTTATCTACGCGGGTCAAGGTGTGCACTACGCGGCGGCTTGGGAACCACTGCGCGAGCTCGCCGAACTGCTCGAGGCACCGGTAACCACCAGTCTCCAGGGCAAGAGCGCGTTTCCCGAAACCCATCCGCTTTCGCTCGGGTCCGGCGGCCGCGCCATACCAGCTCCGGTTCACCACTTCCTCCACCGCGCCGATGTGATCTTCGGTATCGGTTGCAGCTTCACGTCAACGGCCTACGGCGTGACCATCCCCACCGGGAAGACGATCATCCACGCGACGCTCGACCCCGAGGACCTGAACAAGGACGTGCCCGTTACACACGCGCTTATTGGCGACGCGCAGCTGACGCTCGAAGCACTGCTTCACGCCGTGCGAGAGTACCTCCCGCAGCCACGAGGGCGAGCCACGGCAGTTGCAGACGAGATCCGGACCGTCAAGAATGCGTGGCTCGAGAAGTGGATGCCCAAACTCCGGTCGAACAGCACACCGCTGTCACCCTATCGGGTCATCTGGGATCTCCTACATACGGTGGATGTGGCCAACACCATCATCACCCACGATGCTGGTAGTCCGCGTGATCAGCTCTCACCCTTCTGGGTCAGCCAGGAACCGCTCACCTACATTGGTTGGGGGAAGACGACTCAACTCGGCTACGGGCTCGGCTTGGCCATGGGAGCGAAGCTGGCGGCGCCAGACAAGTTGTGCATTAACGTCTGGGGCGACGCAGCCATCGGCTTTACTGGGATGGATTTCGAGACGGCGGTCCGCGAACGCATCCCGATACTGTCGGTGCTACTCAATAACTCCTCGATGGCGATCGAGTTGCCTGTCATGCAGGTCGCAACCGAGAAGTACCGGGCGACCGATATCAGCGGTAACTACGCTGAGTTCGCTCGCGCTATGGGTGGCTACGGTGAGCGGGTTACGAAGCCAGAGGAGATCATCCCTGCCATCAAACGGGCGATCCGACAGACGCAAGAAGGAACGCCCGCGCTGCTGGAGTTCATTACCGAGAAGGAGATCGAATTCTCGATGTTCTCTTCCTAACCTGACACCGCGGGATGACCGAGGCAGAAGAGGTGGGGTACGCAGAGCACCCCACCTCCGATTCCGTAAGCACCAGCCTCCGCGCCCTGCTTGACTCCCAAGATTGACCACACCATTGGCACGTTGACAGGTGAGAAGGGCGGCCGTACGCTCGTGCCGCATGGGATAGATGAGCGGC
>NICF_comb_assmDRAFT_10004166_pt1 | contig 10149 bp, 7 predicted proteins | sample NewIslPassag4_SG_FD_11279 | JGI IMG/M metagenome (IMG submission 11279) | reverse complement strand
AGTGTACTGCAGAATGCCGAAACCCTCAATTGGTACCGAGAATCTGAGCCAACTCCCCATCCCTCTATCCCTGGACGCAGAGGTCCACACTGGCTCGCGGGAGGCTCCATTCAACACGGAGAGACCTCCTTGCCGGCTCGACATTCCAGCGTTTGCATGATGCATTCTATCAGCCGCGCCCTGACTGCTGGGTTCAGTCGTTTGGCTGCACCGTGGGGCCATTCGTGAATGGCCGCATCAACACGTTGCGGCAACGTCATCCCAGCGGAGTTGCCAAAAGAGGCGATGGACCAGCTACCGAATTGGAGGGCTTTGCGGCATGCTTCCCGCCTTGCCGGGCGGTGGACGAGGTATTCTCGAAGCTACCCGGCCCTTTCCGCCAGGTCCCACCGATCACTCTTGGGGCCTCTCCTTAATCTCGAGCGGCTTGGCGCCTGTCAACTCCTCCAGCCATTTTGCCCGAACTAAATTGCCATACCGGTTCGGCAGGTGCATCTCAGAGCGGTATGCTGTAATCGCCCGGGAGTAGTCCCCCAGCTTCTCGTTGAGCCGGCCCAGTGCATAGAGGACCCCCGACTCCCACGGAGAATCGGGTTCGGATAAGGCGGTCCGTTTGATAAAGTAGTCTTCGGCGCTCTTGCGGTTTCCCTGATACAAAGCAAGAATTCCCAGCCAGTAGCTGGCATTGATTTTGGCCCGGTTGAGGATAGCCTCCTGATCGGGCGCCAGGTTTCCCGACGCCAGAAGCCTTTCCGGTGGTCTGGCGAGTTGGTAGTAATATGCGGCGCTCTCCTCCCCGACGAGATCCCCACGAAAGTGGAGAACTCTCCCCCGCCATAAAGGCACCACTTCCCCAACGGGCGCCAGATAGGGCATCACTTCCCGCAAAATATGCTGTCCAATCTGCTGTCCGAATGTCTCCCGCTGCTGTTCCGCTTCGTAGGGCACCACCCAAAGCTCCACATCCTTTACATGCCGCGTCTGGCGAAGCCGCTCGGCAATTTCGCTGGGATGAGTTGTTATGACGAGGGACTCCGTCCCGGCGAGCATCTTCTGCACCATTTCCATGCGCCGAGACAAATACGGGGGAGAACCTTCCACGTACAGCATGACTTCCCGAAGGTCTTCCGCCTTGACACGATAAGGATTGCGGGGATCCGCATCCAATCGGCGGAGAAGGGAATCATCCGCTGCCAATTCCCTGAGTGTGGCCGGTCGAATGACGAGCCCTTTTCCTTTTTCCACCTTCAGGCCGTCCTTCGCGGGAATCGGAACTCCCAGTGCCGGCTCGAACAGGTACAACTCCCCGTTGATGAGAACCCCCACAGCGAAGACTTCCCAAAGCGGCGGAGCCCCTGCCGCCGCACGATTGACAGCCACCACCGCTGCATCCAACCCTTCCTGCCGACACAGCAGGAGATAGACCCAGGCCCGATCAAAGACCGTCCCGTGCCCCAATAGCAGAGTTTCCCACGGAGTGTGGATGAGCAACTGCCCGGAGGGAAGCCGGATCATCCGCTCCTGCGAATCCAACTGAACGTTGATCACCACCCAATCGAACAATTCGATGGCGCGGCTTAATTCATCGGGTTGTTCCCCACGGGCCCAACCAGCGATGTCGCGAAGCCACACGGCAGTCTGCAGAAAGATCCCGTCATCCCGAGTGAACCTGAGTTCCCCAAGTTCTTTCACCGCCTTGAGTTGTGCGAGATCGGGCGGTAGCTTCTGGAGGAGCGGATCAGGTGTCCAATCAGTCAACGGGGGCTGGGTTTTGATCCACTGGTCAAGCCGATCGGCCACTTGGAGAGCCATTTCGGTGCCTTCGAACTGATAAAGCCGATTGAGATTGCTGATGGCAATTTCGAATAGCTCATCGCGATGAAGGGTAGCCGTTTGACCAGCGGTGTCAGTGGAGGCCTGAGACTTGCCTGCGGAGCCGGTCTGCGTGCCCGGCCGGCATCCCACCGCCGTCAAGCAAAGCGATATGAAAACAATAAATATCATCGCACCGAGGCGGACCATAAAAGGGCGCGTACTAAGATTGAATCGTAAGGTGTTGCTTTTTCCACTCGAACTTAGGGATGTGACAGAACCCATTGTCGTAATTCCACAAGGGTTTGGATCAAAGCGGGCAATTCCGAAAGAGGTACCATGTTGGGACCATCACTGAGGGCCTCGTCAGGTCGGGGGTGAGTTTCGAAGAAGACCCCGTCGGCGCCGGCCGCCACGGCGGCGCGGGCAAGCGGCGCGACCATCTGGCGGTTGCCCCCGGAACGTCCTCCCTGGGCCCCCGGTTGCTGTACGCTGTGGGTGGCGTCAAAGATCACCGGGACACCAATTTCGTGGAGGATAGGGATGGCCTGCATGTCGTTCACCAGGCGGCCGTACCCAAAGAAGGTTCCACGTTCCCCCACGAAGAACGTTCTGACATCCGGCGGACCGGAGCTTCTCCACCACGTACCGCATATCCCAGGGAGCCAGAAACTGGCCCTTTTTGACATGGACCGGTTTCCCCGTTTGAGCGGCAGCCACCAGTAGGTCCGTCTGCCGGCACAAAAACGCTGGAATCTGAATGAGGTCGCACACTTCCCCCACCGGAAGGGCCTGTGCTGGCTCGTGAATATCCGTCGTGACAGGCAGCCCCGTGCTCTCTTTGATTCTGCTGAGAATCCGCAGGCCCTCGGCCAGTCCGGGTCCGCGAAATGAATGCAGGCTGGTACGGTTGGCCTTGTCAAAGGATGCCTTGAAAATAAGGCGAATTTGGTGAGAGCGAGCGAACTCCGCCAAAAACTCCGCGATTTCCCGTGTGATTGACTCGTTTTCAATCACGCAGGGACCGGCAATAAACAGGAGCGGCTCCCCTGGTCCGCATGCATAACCAGCAACCTGGGCCTTTCCTTCAGCCACTGCACGTTCTCCCTACCCAGTTTGATCGAACTCAGCTTCCCGGTGCAGTCGATACCAACCGTCGCGCTACCCATTTGGGCACGACGAGGTGCACGCGCCGTGGGGCAACCTCGACTTCCACAGGAAGGTAGCCGGCCGGATCGCCGTCAAGCTGATAAGGGACTGGGGCGTCGGCCGTTATTCGAAAACGCCGACCGCGGAGATGCTGAAAATCCCGCAAACGCCGATGGAGCTGGAGCTGGGTTGTGAGCGTGTACCACAGCCCCTTCCAGAACCCACCCCCGCGATACGTGCACAAATCAAGAAGTCCGTCCATGCCATTGGCCTCGGGTGAGATCGGCAGCCCCCACCCATATCGGGGTAAATTGAAGACAAATACCCACTTGGCTGCGAGAGTGGCCGCCGGGCCCTCCTGCGGACGCATCAAAGAGGTGCCCGCACCCCCGTTTCCATCCAGAACTTCCACCGCCATTTGAGGAAAAGGATAAGTCCCAATGAGATGGCAAATTGGGCCGATGAAAGTGGCAAATCCACCTCGGCCCCCCCGATGACCTTCCATCCGTTTTCGGTGGACCATCTCCACGGCGGCAGCATCAAACCCGCAACTGAGCATCACCAGGAACAACCGACCGTTGGCTATACCCGCGTCGATGGCGACTGGCTCGCCGTTCATCAGTGTTTCCACTGTTTTACGCGGCTTGCGAGAAAAACCAAAATAACTTGCCACCAGGTTGGATGTTCCAGTGGGAAAGAAAGACAGCGGCAAGCCCGGCACCACGCGATTGATCAACTCCCCGGCGGTTCCATCTCCCCCCGCACCGATCAAACATTTGAGCCGCCCGGCCTCGAACGCCGCATTCGCCAACTCCACAGCTTCTCCCAAATTTTGACTGACCCGTACCGAGTAACCCTGGTCAGTGAGCGCGCTCACGAGGCGACCGACTTTCTTATCGGAGGGCCATCTCCCCGCTTTTGGGTTATGCAGTATCACAATACAGTTGCAGTCGCTCCTCTGCGGTGTCATATCGGGCCGTATCAATTGGTCAGGGGAAACTGCGGCAAACCGCTCGAAAACACCATGATACCTAACAGAGCCCCTTCCCAATATCCACCGTAACCCCGTCCAACTTGTAGGATGATACCCACCTCGGGAGTGTAGCACAATGCAACAGTGATTTTGACGGCGATTTTAACTCACGAGACCCGTGTTGCTAGATTGACCAGGGTGTTGCAAATCACTGCACCGTACCCTATCCGGAACCTGGGGCACATTTTGGCTATTCCGAAACGTCGTTCCTAAGTCTTTTTCCGAACATACCTTAAGAAATAGAGTTTACTCCACTGATTGGCACAAATTGTGCTTAATCAGCTTTCAGTAAATCAGGCTGGCCCGTGGGGTTTCCGGCGCAGCGGTCATCATGCGGGTACCTTGCCCTACCGCATGATTTCGCCACTGCGGAGGTGGCACGCCGGAAGCCCACTTTTTTTATACACAGCCCGTTCTACCAGCGGCGCGACTCTTCACCAGCGACACTCTTCCCAGCGGCCTCTCTGCAGCACCGGAAACCTCGGCACAATCTTCGTCCTACCGGTCCAAACCGCTGAGAATCTGCCGCGAGAGTGACTCGAACGGAAATGACGCGTATCGTCCCAGTTGCCTTCTCTCGTAACGGATTTTAACCTGAGTCGCCGGGTCCGGTGCTCGGGCCAACTGCTCGTCGAACCGATCCAGGATCTGGCGACTCTGCTCTCGCCCCTGTTGATACGCCGACGTCAAAGGTTCGCCCAATTCCTGGACCTTGTCGTCCAGTTTCTGAAAGAGAGAATCCGGCGGGCGTTCACTTCCCTCGCCCACTCGGGCTGCATATTCGCGGAGCTGACCCAGAAAATGGAATACTTCCGGCCCATTCAGAACCGTGACGATCAAGCCAGGTTTCGGCTTCACCTGGGAACTTTCCCAGTGCGAAGCAAGCGCCAGCATTTCTCCCACCCCGCCGTTGTAGTCGCGGCGGAAGAGTTTCGTCCACGCGAGAGCCAGATAACTCACCAATTCTTCGGGACGTTCCAGTTTCAGCGGTTCGAATACCCGCTCCGCTTCGCTGAATTGCGCCATTTTGATCTGCAACAGCCCGTACAAAAGGGCAGGTTCCGGCTCCTTGCCTGCCAGTTTCAGGGCCGTGCGATAAGCGTCATTCACCACTCTCGCATCCAGATTGTCCTGCAGGAGCATCGCGCCGAGGCTCCGCAGGGCATTCTTGGCCTCTTCTGTCAGACGGGAAGGACGATTATCCGGCAAAAGCAGCCGCGGCGACTGCGACGTGCCAGCAATCTGAGGTAACTGGCGCGTGAGAAAGGCGTAAAGTTCTCCTGCGTCGATGTGCCCATCCCGATTTTCGTCGGCTACTCCTCGATAGGCTTCCATAAGGGCCGCCACCGTGGCCGACCCTTCCTGGTTGGTGACGACCCGCTGACCGGAAGCAGTTGCGGCAACCGCCGTGACGGTGCGGAATGCCGCGCGACCGGGCGGCCCCTGAACAGCCTGAAGCGCCTCCTCTGCAGACACCACATCACCAGAGATCTGAACTCCCGCGGGAGAAACATCCAGGATCAACAGCTTTTTGGAAGCCGAGCATTTTTCCAGAGCATCGGCGAGTGTTTGAATCGGAAGCGCTGTTTCCGCCAGCCGATTGACGCTGCTGTCGCGACAGAGCAAATACACACGTTTGCTCGCATCTCGGATCGCTATGCCCGAATAGCACACGACCACCTCACCCTCCGAGGGCACATCCCTTAAAAAAGCCGTCAGGGCCTGCTCCCATCGCACCCGACTGGGGTTGCTCAGCACCAGGGTCTGGTTGCGTGGGAAAGCCCCTCGTCGAATGAGCACGTCGGCAAACTTCTGGATGCCCGTGGACAAAACAGGTACGTCGGGCAGCGATTCATCATCGAACTCGCCGACAGCCACCAGAAGCGCAAACCGCCTGCGATCCTCGGGCCGCACGACCGTGATTTTAAGAGCCCGCGCGATGCGACCATCGGGCGTGTCATGCTGGATGTCCACTTTGTCGCCGGCCCGCAAATCCGCAAGCTGGGCCGGTTCGCCGGCCAGCGTGATTTCACAAGTGGGGGGCACCAGAAACTGCATGGACTTCTGATCCTGACTCAGGATCACGTCAATCGATCCCGCGTCGAAATGAACGCGTTCGATTACCCCAGCCACGCCGAGAACTCGATAGGCGTCCACCCGCCGGATGCGGGTGTCGTGCTCAATTTCAACCTGGTCATTCACCCGGAGGTCAGCAGGCCGCAGAATCTGCCCCCCCACATTGGCCTGACCGTTGAGGGTGACCACACAATCCTCTGCCCAGGGAAGCGTGACCACCTGTCCCGCCGCGTCCGATTCCACAGTTAAGCGGGCGTTTTTGACGTCCACTTCCCGCACGATTCCTTTCATCTGGACAACCCGAAAGGCGGCCACCTCCCTCACAACGAACTCAGGCCCTTCGCGCTGATAATACAATTCCACCCGATCCCCACTTCTGAGCTGCGTGTACTCCAGCTTTTGTCCCTGAAAAGTGGGCTGGCCGTTCAGCGTCACAGGGGTTCCCCGTGGCACGCGTAGAACCACTTTTTCCCCCTCCGGTTCCCTGNCGACGGTGATCGTCCCCTGCTCGGGNGAGACGGCCTCTATCTGGCCGATCAGCCGCTCTGGGCGAATGGCCTCGATTCGCTGAACCTGACGGCCCTGTTCATCTCGNTANACTGTAATTGTGATGAGATCNCCCGGTTGAAGATCGCGCAACAACGACTTTTTGTCATTGATGATGACTTCATCCCATGAACGGATTTCACGCTCTTCTTTGCCCTGACCATCGTGGTCGATGATCAACCGCCGAGCATCCAAAAGAACGGCCTCCAGGCGTCCCTGGACCGGGGCCACCGCCGGGGGCGGCGCCGGAGGTGGAGACCGTTCGGGAAGAAGCATGAGAATCGACACCAGAAGTGAGCACGCAACGGCCACACCCGCTATGATCCGCATCAGCCTTTTCTGCCGCTGCTGCTTGAGCTCTTCTTCGCTGGGCTCCGCTCGCTCCCCCGAGATGCTTGCGGGCACACTCACCTGCGGCGCTTTTAAGAGCGCAAGGGCCTCCCGAGCAGAACCCAAGCGCTGCTGCTGATCTTTGACCACCAGACGGTCCACCACCTGGGCTAGGTCCTCGGGCACACCCTCCAGGACGCGATGGATGGGGGGCAACTTTTGATCGGGTGACGCATGCCACATCATCCACGCGATCTGGCGATCCCGACCAAATGTGCTGAGCGTCGGGAAGAGCAACTCGAAATCCGGGCCACACATCAGTTCGTAGGCCGTAAACCCCAGGGAATACAAATCGCTGGCGGGTCCGACGGGGCCAAACTGCGCGCTGATGAGCTCTGGGGCCATGTACTTGGTGGTGCCCTTCAAAAGACTTCCATGCTCATCCGTGGCCCTGCGTGCCAGACCAAAGTCTCCCAGCTTTACCCGTCCACGGGAATCCAACAGCAGATTACTCGGTTTAATATCGCCGTGAATGATGCCGTTGGTGTGGAGGAAATCCAGGGCCTGAAGAGAATCGATGAGAATTTCGCGGAGGAAATCCAGGTCGATCGGCCCCTTTTGCACACTGGCCTGCAGGCTGCCTCGCATCAACTCCAGAATCAGCCACCCGCGGGGCCGCACCACATCGTAGATGGTGATGATGTTGGGATGCTGGAGGGTGGCTAGAAGCTGCGCTTCCTTCCAGTAGCGCTCGAGTTGCTTGGGATCCCGTCGAAAATGAGGATGGATCTCCTTAATTGCCACATCGCGGCCCAGTTCGCGGTCTCGGCCCCGATAGACCGTGGCAAAGTCCCCGGTAGCGATCGTGCCCACAATATCATAACGGGATGCTTGGCCCATTCCCAACCTCACACCGAACCGCGACGGCGTGGCCTGCGTGTTTGTTTCCGACCTATCTTCTCAAATCCTGTGCATGTTGAAAGGTTATTCTTTGAGGAGGATTCGCAAAAGCTCCTCCAGCCGCTCATCCCGCGAGCGACTTCCCGTCAATCCAGTATAAGAGTTTCGACCTTTTTCTGCGTAGAGCAAGAGGAGAACCTGGCGGTAGAGTTGCCGCTCTCGCTGATGATCACCGCGGCTGTGGGCCCAATGAGCCTCGCGGAGCAGTCTCTGATACTCGGCCAACGGGGTGTTCGGATTGAGATTGGAATAGTACTCAGCGGCCAGTTCTTCCCTTGCGCGTTCAAGCTCTTCCAGATTACTCCGGGTGGTCGGAACGGGTTCCACAAAAAGGAGCGCTAACGAGGTCAAAAGACTGGCAGCCAACACAACCGCAAGGAGAACAGGATTGCTGGACCGCTTGACCTCGCGTTTCTTCTCGTCGGAGGAATCTTCTTCCAGGTGCAGACTGGGCAGACTTCCGTCTGGAGCCAGTTTCCACGCGGGCTCCGCGGTCTGGGTGAGGATCAGTCGAGCCACCTTTTTTCCTGCAGCGGCAGTGGCGACCTTCCCCGTTCCGACGGGCGTATCGACTTTAGCCGCTTTTTCAACCCGAGCCGCCCCGGCGCCATCGCCGCGTGGCCTGTTCTTTTCGGGCGCCACCTCCCGCCGGGCCTGTTCGAGGCCCGGTCTTTCATGAGTTGCGGGTGGCGTCCCCGTGTCTTTCACTCCTGGACGCTCCGCTTTGGCTGGGGAGATTTCCGGGACTTTTTTGCTTTCTTTTTTCGCCTCATCTCTCGCCACGTCGGAAGCGGCCGGAGGAACGGGGGGGCTGGCCACCGGTGGTTCCGCCGGACTGGCTTTTGATTCCGGCTGCTGTGCGAGAACGGACTCCGGGCGGAAGCGATGGCGGCACCAGGGGCAGGCCACCTTGCTCTGCATCGCCGCATCGCTCACGGTCATTTCCGTGCCGCACAATGGACATTGAATCTTAACGGGCATGCCACCAATCCGTTCTCTGCCAACCCAGACTTTCAGGTTGTTCGACCGGGATTCTTCCGCCAGGTATTCACTTCTGGCTCTTTAAAGTGCATGCTTTCTGAAAACTTCTTTGCCTCACAGCGACAAACCGAAGTAAAGATAGTTCATGAGAAACGGCCCCACCAGGATGAGCACGGCTGCCGCCATGACCAGGATTCCCGGCAAAAGCATGTTGACCCCCGCCTCTCCGGCGATCATCTCGGCTCGCTGGGATCGCTTGATGCGGAGCACGTCGGCCTGGGTGCGGAAGATGGAGGCCAACGGTGTTCCCAGGGTTTCTCCCTGCAAGATGGAGCCGATGATGCTTGTGATTTCGTCATCGGCCAAGCGTTCTCGCATGGCGTGGAAGGCCTCATACCGTGTTTTTCCCATTCGGATGTCGGCGAGAACCCGGCCGAATTCCTCGGCAATGGGATGCCCGCGATACTCTTCCACAGCCTGCGCCAGGGCGTTAAGAAACGTGGAGCCCGCTTCCATCAAAAGGGTCAGCAAGTCCAGAAGAAACGGGAGCCGACGTTTGATGGCCTGCAGCCGTCGGGCTGCTCGGTCAGCCAGCCGCAATCGCAACAGCCATACAGTGAGCCCCGAGAAAATCACAGCGAGGAGAACTCCCGCGGCTCCCACTGCCCGCACCGCGACATAGGTATACAGCGGGAAAAGCATCACCGCGATGAGTTCGAGCTTCGCCAGGTATTCCTCCGCCAGCCAGAATCGTGGCAACCCAGCACAGTGAATGTGCCGCTGGATCTCGGGAAGTGCATCGCGAAACGCCGCCCGATTGAATCGCGCTAAAAGTTGAATAAGCGGCTGAAACAGCCGGAAAAAGCGGTCCGCCCGACGCAGTTCATTGATTCGACTCACGTCATAGCGCCACTCAGCACCCTGAGGCAGATCTTCCGTATGAACGATCTGCCACAGCCACTGGGTCACAAAAAAGCCGGCTGCTGCCCACAGCGCCGAGGAAACAACCAGCAGAAATGCATGTTGCTGTCCAGCTTGCCAGGTCTCCATAGGCAACTCATCCCTTTTCAGGATGGGGTGGTTTGCGATTCTTTTTGCTGACGCTCACGGCGTGTGCACCCGTTTTCGGTTTTTTCGGTATTAGATGTCAGGTCTTAATAAGGCGCGGGCCCAGAGATAGGCGATCACATCCAACATGACGGCCATCCCCAACAGGAGGTGTCCCAACGGCTGTGTGAACAAAAGCATCGTGTTGGCGGGAT
>NICF_comb_assmDRAFT_10004163_pt1 | contig 10151 bp, 7 predicted proteins | sample NewIslPassag4_SG_FD_11279 | JGI IMG/M metagenome (IMG submission 11279) | reverse complement strand
CGCAGCCTGGGCAACTGCGGGCGCAGCCGCTAGGCCGCCGCTGCCGGAGGCGGCCAGCGACTTGGCAGCAGCGGCCACGGCCTCCGCGGGCACGGCCGTCTCGGCAAAACGGGTATCGATCCTGCCGAAGGCAAACGCCGGTTGCGCCAGCACCGCAAGGAGGAACGGGATGGTGGTCGGCACGCCTTCGATGCGGAACTCCCGCAGTGCCCGGGCCATGCGGGCCAGGGCCTCGTCGCGGCTGGGGGCCCAGGCGATGACCTTGGCCATCATCGAATCATAGAAGGGTGGGATGCGCCAGCCCGCCCGGGCCGCCGAGTCGACCCGGACGCCGGGGCCCGCCGGCGGCAGCCAGCCGGTGATGAGACCCGGTTTCGGCGCGAAGGAGCGAAACGGATCCTCCGCGTTGATGCGGCACTCGATGGCCCATCCCCGGGGCACGAGGTCCTCCTCGACAAAAGGCAGGGGCTGCCCGGCCGCGATGAGGATCTGCGCGGCGATGAGGTCAAGGCCGTAGCGGGCCTCGGTGACGGGGTGCTCCACCTGGATGCGGGTGTTGACTTCGAGGAAGTAAAACCGGCCTTCGGGGTCCACCAGGAACTCGACGGTGGCTGCGTTGACGTAGCCCAGGGCGGCCAAAAGCCGCACGGCGGCCTCGCCCATGGCGGCCCGCAGTTCCGGCGTGACGGCGGGGGAGGGCGATTCCTCGATCAGCTTCTGGTGGCGCCGCTGCACGGTGCAGTCCCGCTCGCCCAAGTGTACGACGCTCCCGTGGGCGTCGGCCAGGACCTGGATTTCCACGTGGCGGGCGCCCTCCAGGTACTTCTCCAGGTACACCAGGGGCGACTTAAACGCGGCCTCCGCTTCGGACATGGCCCGGGGCAGGACACGGGCCAACTCCTCCTCGTCGCGCGCAAGGCGCATCCCCCGGCCGCCGCCGCCGGCTACCGCCTTGATCAGAACGGGATAGCCGATGGCCGCCGCCTGCCGCGCCGCCGTCTCTACGTCGGTGATCGGCTCGCTGCCGGGCAGGCAGGGGATGCCCAGCGCCATGGCCGAGGCACGGGCACGGTCCTTTTCGCCTAGGTGTTCCATGACCTCCGGACCGGGCCCGATAAAGACCACGCCCGCCTCCCGGCACAGCCGGGCGAAGCCCGCGTTCTCGGCGAGAAACCCGTAGCCGGGATGGATCGCGTCCGCGCCGGCTTCCTGGGCGGCTCTCACGATGCGGGCCGCGTCCAGGTAGCACCACGGGTCCCCGAGGGAGATGGCCGCGTCGGCCAGCTCCACCGGCAGGGAGCCCGCGTCCGCGTCGCTGTGGATGACGACGCTTTCTATGCCCAACTCGCGGCACGTGCGGATGATGCGCAGGGCGATCTCGCCCCGGTTGGCGATCAGGATGCGACGAAACACAGTCGACACTCCTCAAGATTCCGGCCGTCCGGCTACAGCGGGATGTTTCCGTGTTTCTTTGGCGGCCGGTCCTCCCGCTTGTCGGCCAGGACCGCCAGCCCGTCGATGAGCCGCGCCCTGGTTTCCCGCGGGTCGATGACGTCGTCCACCATGCCCCGCGCGCAGGCTACGTAGGGGTTGGCGTAACGTTCCCGGTATTCCCTGGTCCGCTCGGCCAGCAACGCCTGGGGGTCTTCTGCGTGGGCCAGTTCGTTTCGGTACAGGATCTGGGCGGCGCCTTCGGGGCCCATGACGGCGATCTCCGCGGTTGGCCAGGCGAAGGCCAAATCCGACCCGATCCCGCGGCTGCTCATGGCCACGTACGCGCCCCCGTAAGCCTTGCGCAGGATGACGGCAATCTTGGGCACGGTGGCTTCCGCGTAGGCGTACAGGATCTTTGCCCCGTGGCGAATGATGCCCCGGTGCTCCTGGGCCACGCCCGGGAGAAACCCAGGCACGTCCACGAAGGTGATCAAGGGGATGTTGAACGCGTCGCAGAAACGGACGAAACGGGCGATCTTGTCCGACGCGTCGATGTCCAGGCAGCCTGCCAGCACCCTGGGCTGGTTGGCGATGACGCCCACCACTTGGCCGCCCAGGCGGCCGAACCCCACCACCGCGTTGGGCGCGAATTCCTGGTGCACTTCAAACAGGTACCCGGCGTCCAGCACCCGCTGCAGCACGTGGCGCACGTCGTAGCTCTTGTTGGGGGCGGTGGGCACCACGGCCAGCAACTCGTCGGGATGGCCAGGCGGGTCGACCGGCTCGGCCGGGGGCGGGGACTCCGTATTGTTGGCCGGCAGGTAGGACATGAGCTCCCGCACCATCGCCAGGCACTCCGCCTCCGAGCGGGCCCGGAAGTGGGCGACGCCGCTTTTGCCGCTGTGGGCGGCCGCACCGCCCAGTTCCTCAAAGGTGACGTCTTCCCCGGTGGCGGCTTTCGTGACCTGGGGGCCCGTGATGAACATCTTGCTCACGCGATCGGCTACGAAGGTGAAGTCGGTCAGGGCGGGGGAGTAAACGGCGCCCCCCGCACACGGCCCCAGGATGACGGAGATCTGCGGGATCACCCCTGAGAGGCGCGCGTTGCGGGCGAAGATCTCGCCGTAGGCGCCTAGGGCGTCCACGCCTTCCTGGATGCGCGCGCCACCCGAGTCGTTGATGCCGATGATGGGGGCACCAGCCCGGTAGGCAAGATCCATGACCTTGCAGATCTTGCGGGAATGAAGCTCCCCGACGGACCCGCCGTAGATCGTAAAATCCTGGGAGAAGCAGAACACCGGCCGGCCGTGGATGCGGCCCCAGCCGGTGACGACGCCCTCGCCGATGGGCGCCCCGTCGGCCTCGGGACCGGCCGCTTGGCGCACGAAGGCATCAATCTCGGTGAAGGAACCCGGATCCAACAGGCTGGCCAGTCGCTCCCGGGCGGTTCCCTTGCCCGAGGCGCGCTGGTGGGTGACCCGGCGTTCGCCGCCGCCCGCGGCGCTCCGGGTGCGCCATGCGGCCAGCTGGTTCAGCTTTTCGTGCATGGTGGTTTCCGCCAACGACACAGGCCTCCTTACCGTCTCGGACCCGCGCTCATCACCCGGTGCCTTGCCCGTGGGCCCGGCGATGAGGGACTTCCGTGCCTCGCTGCGCGTCTTCCGCGCCCGCTCAGGCGCTCTCCGCCTCCCGGTGCTCACCGAAGACTTCCCGCAGCACTCCGCAGATCTCGCCGATGGAGGCGTAGGCTTCCACCGCCCGGATGAGGTGGGGCATGAGGTTGTCGTCGCCCGCCGCCGCTTCCCGCACTGCAGCCAGGGCTGCCCGCACGGCGGCGCCGTCCCGCTCCCGGCGCACCCGGGCCAGCCGCTCCCGCTGGGCTTGTTCCTGGGCCTCGTCCACCTGCAGGAGTTCGGGTTCCTGGCCATCCTCCGTGCGGAAGCGGTTGACGCCCACCACGACCCGTTCGCCCGCCTCTACCTGCTGTTGCCATCGGTAGGCGCTCTCCTCGATCTCCCGCTGCATAAACCGCGCCTCGATGGCCCGCACGGCGCCGCCCAACTGATCGATCCGCTCGAGGTACGCCCGGGCCCGCTCGTAGATGGTCTGGGTCAAGTGCTCCACCAGGTACGACCCGCCTAAGGGATCAATGACGTCAGTGGCGCCGGTCTCATACGCCAGAATCTGCTGGGTGCGCAGCGCGATCCGGCTTGCGTCCTCGCTGGGCAAGGCCAGCGCCTCGTCCCAGGCGCACGTGTGCAGGGACTGCGTCCCGCCCAGCACAGCCGCTAGGGCCTGGTACGCCACCCGGATCACGTTGAGCTCGGGCTGCTGTGCCGTCAAGGTGCTGCCCGCCGTCTGCGTGTGAAACCGCAGGGCCCACGCCCGTGGGTCGGTGGCGCCGAACCGTTCGCGCATGATCTCGGCCCACAGCCGCCGCGCCGCCCGGAATTTGGCCACTTCCTCGAACAGATGCATGTGCGAGTTGAAGAAGAAGGAAAGCCGCGGCGCGAACTCGTTGACGTCCAAACCCCGGCGGACGGCTTCGGTCACATACGCGATGCCGTTGGCGAGGGTAAAAGCCACTTCCTGGACGGCGTCGGCGCCAGCCTCCCGGATGTGGTAGCCGCTGATGCTGATGACGTTCCAGCGGGGCACGTGCTTCTGGCAGTACTCAAAGATGTCCACTACGAGGCGCAGCGACGGCCGGGGCGGGAAGATGTATGTGCCCCGGGCCAGGTACTCTTTGAGGATGTCGTTTTGGACCGTGCCCGACAACTGTTCCGGCGCCACTCCCTGCCGCTTGCCCACCGCGATGTACATGGCCAGCAGGATGGCTGCGGGCGCGTTGATGGTCATGGACGTGCTGACCTTGTCCAAGGGGATGCCTTGCAACAGCGTTTCCATGTCCGCCAGCGTGTCGATGGCCACGCCGACCCGGCCCACTTCCCCCCGGGCCAGGGGGTGGTCCGAGTCATAGCCGAGCTGCGTGGGCAGGTCAAAGGCCACCGACAAGCCCGTCGTTCCCTGGCTCAGCAGGTAGTGAAACCTGCGGTTGGCGTCCTCGGCGGTGCCATACCCGGCGTACTGGCGCATGGTCCACAGCCGGCCCCGGTACATGGTGGGGTAAGGCCCCCGTGTGAACGGATACTGGCCTGGCCAGCCCAGCGCCTCTTCGTAATCCATGCCCGCCAGGTGCGCTGGGGTGTAGAGCGGCTCCAGCGGGATGCGCGCGCTGGTTTCCCGGTCAGGCACGTCCCGCGCCGGGCCGGCGCGCCAAGCGTCCAGGGCGCGAGCTACGAGCTGGAGGGCGGAAGGTTCCCACATGTCACATCACTCCTCCGGGGGCGAGCGAGATGGCCGCAACGGGCCGCAAGGCGCGCGACGCATGCGCGCGCCGCCTCCGGTAGTACTATACACCTTTTTGTAATCATTTCGCTTGCTTCCGGAAACCTCCTTGCAAGGCGGACTGCCCGGAAAACAAGGCGCTCGCTAAGACCGGTTGCCGGTTGCAAAGCCAGCCGCGCCGGGGGATCTCGTTTTGCGGACCGGGTACCCAGTGGCCAGATAGAACGCCCGGGCAGACGGGTCAGGCGTGCAGCCGGAGATTTCGCTCGCCCAATGGGAAGGGCAGGTCGGTCGGGTGGCAGGTGCTCGACGGCGGCGGACGAAATGGGATAAAATGGGGCACGCAGGGAAATCCACGTGCGCGACGGAGGAGGTATTCCCGTGTCCCAAAAGCCAAGCATCCGTATCGAGTTCTGCACCTCGTGAGGGTACGCCCCCAAAGCCGCCAGGTTGGCGGAAGAACTGGTTTCGACGTATGCGAACCGGCTGGAGGCTGTTGTGCTGGTGCCTTCCAGCGGGGGCGTCTTTGAGGTGACCGCGGGAGACCACGTGCTGTTCTCCAAGCGGGCCACGCGGCGCTTCCCCGAGCCCGGGGAGGTCGTGCGCAAGCTGGAGGAAAGCAAGCTGCTCTCCTAGCAATGCAGGGCAGCGGCGGGAGGGAGCGGGTTGGTAAGCATCGATCTGTCCGGACGCACCGGCCTTGTGGTAGGCGTGGCGGACAAGCACAGCATCGCCTGGGGAATCGCCCAGGCGCTGGCCGAAGCCGGCATGCGGCTGGCCATCACCTATCAGAACGAACGGTTGGAGCGCAACGTGCGGGAGCTGGCGGCCGCGCTGCCGGAGCCGCTTATCCTGCCCCTGGACGTGACCGATGACGGGCAGATCGAGGCGGTGTACCAGGCCATCGCGTCGGAGTTCGGCCGGCTGGACTGCCTTATCCACGCGGTGGCCTTCGCTCCCCGCGAAGACCTCATGCGGGACTACGTGGACACTTCCCGGGAGGGCTTCCGGATTGCCTTGGACATAAGCGCCTATTCGCTGGTCGCGCTGGCGAGAGGCGCCCGGCCGCTCATGAAGGCGGCGGGGGGCGGCAGCGTCGTGACGATGACGTACTACGGCGCCGAAAAGGTGGTGGCCGGCTACAACGTCATGGGCGTGGCCAAGGCGGCCTTGGAGGCGTCCGTGCGCTATTTGGCCAACGATCTGGGGCCCGACAACATCCGGGTTAACGCCATTTCCGCCGGTCCCATGAAAACCCTGGCCGCGCGGGGCATCCCCGGCTTCATGGGCATGCTCAAGCACCATGAAGAGAAGGCGCCCCTGCGCCGGCGGGTGGAGATGCGGGAGCTGGCGGGCACGGCGCTGTTTTTGTGCAGCCACCTAGGCGCGGGGATCACCGGCGAAGTCATCCACGTGGACTGCGGGTACAACATCTTGGGGTTGTAAGCCATTTCTGCGCTCCACCGGTCAGAGATGGGCATGCCGGGAGTCTCGGACCCGACCGTCGCCGGCGGTGCGGCGGGCGACGGCTGCACGTTGGGTGAGTGCCGGAAACCGGATGACGGTGCCAACAACGGGGGGGCGGCGTCTGCGCGCGCGACGCTGCCAGCGGAGGCGCTGCTGGAGTGGTTTGCCGCCCATCGGCGCCGGCTGCCCTGGCGCGAAAACCGCGATCCGTACCGCGTGTGGATCGCGGAGGTTATGCTGCAGCAGACGCGAGTCGAAACCGCGATCCCCTACTACCAGCGCTTCCTGGAGCAGTTTCCCACCGTGCAGGCCCTGGCCGGGGCGCCGGAAGTGGCGGTGCTTAAAGCGTGGGAGGGCCTCGGCTACTATTCCCGCGCCCGCAACCTGCAGCGGGCCGCACGCGAGGTGGTCGCCCGCTATGGAGGCGCGCTGCCCGCTGACCCGCGGGCGCTGGCGGCGTTGCCGGGCATCGGGCCGTACACCGCCGGGGCCATCGCAGCCCTAGCCTTTAACCTGCCCGTGGCGGCCGTGGACGGCAACGTACTGCGGGTGATGGCGCGCGCCCTGGGCATCGGCGAGGACGTTTCCCGCCCGGCCGTGCAGCGGACCATCGCGGCGGCGGTCGAGGGCCTCATCCCGCCCGGGCGTGCCGGGTCGTTCATTGAGGCCCTCATGGAGCTCGGGGCGCTGGTGTGCACGCCCAAAAGCCCCCGCTGCGTCGCCTGCCCGTGGCAAGGCGCGTGCGTTGCCTACCGGACGGGCCAGGCGGAGTTCCTGCCGCGCCGGGCTGCCCGCACCCGCCCGCGCCCGGTGTACGGCGCCGTTGCCGTCATCGCCCGCGGTGAACGGGTGTTGGTTTTGCGCCGCCCCGCAGAGGGGCTTCTAGCCGGTCTGTGGGAGTTCCCGTGGGCGGAAGCGGCAAGCAACGAAGACGCGGGCCCCTTTCTGGCCGAGGCCGTCGCTGGCGACCTGGGTCTGGCGGTGCAGGTGGAACGGGAACTTGCACCCGTGCGGCATGTATTCAGCCATCTCGAGTGGCGGCTACGGGTGTTCCTGTGCCGCTGGCTGGCCGGCACGGGGCAAAATCCTGGCGGTGCCGCCCAACCTGCGGAGCACGGTGCGGGGGACGACGTCAACAGGGGCGTAGGCGGGGAGGCGGCTGTCGGCGCGGCGCGGAATGCGGTGCCCGCAGGGGCACAAGGGACCCCGGAGCGCCTGTGGGCGTCACGGGAAGAACTGGCGCGGCTGGCCTTTGGACGGGCCCACCGGCGCATCGGGCAACTGTGGCTCACCTCCGCCGACGCCCGCACCGGTGGAGGGGGAGCGCCATGACCCACGCGGCACAGCCGGCCCGAGATCCGCTGCGCCTAGACCGGATCGTGGTGCGCCACGTGCGCATCGGCCTTAAGGCGCCGTTTGTCACCGCCTGGAGCGCACAACTGCAGCGGGACGTCATCATCGTCGAAGCATACGCGCCGGGCGGAGAGCCCGTGGGCTACGGCGAGGCGCCGGTGCTGTCCGACCCCGTTTACAACGAGGAAACCGTCCTCACCGCCTGGCATGTGCTCAATGACTTCCTCGTGCCGCACCTTCTGTCCGGGCCCGTGGACCACCCCGCCAACGTCGGCCGCCGGCTGCGTCTTTTCCACGGCCACGCTATGGCCAAGGCCGGTTTGGAAGGAGCCGTGTGGGATCTGTGGGCCCGGTGCGCCGGCGTGCCCCTGAGCCAGCTCTTGGGCGGCGCTGCCGCGCGGATCCCGGCCGGCGCGGTGGTAAGCGTCACCGACGACAACGTCGCCCTCCTGCGGCAGGTAGAGGCGCGGCTTGCCCGCGGGTTTCGGCGCATCAAACTCAAGGTGCACCCCGGCCGGGACGTGGACGTCGTCCGCACCGTCCGGCAAGCGTTCGGCAATATCCCCCTGGCGGCCGACGCGAACGGCGCGTACAGTCTGGACCACCTGTCCACCTTGCAGCAACTGGATGAGTTCAACTTACAGATGCTCGAGCAGCCGCTGCCCTGGGACGACCTCCTCGGTCACGCGCGCTTGCAGGCGCAGTTAAGGACACCGGTGTGCCTGGACGAGAGCGTCCAGACGGTGGCCCACGCCCGCCAGGCCATCGCGCTGGGCAGCGGGCGCGTCTTCAACCTCAAGGCCGGACGGCTGGGCGGGCTGAGCGCCGCGGTGGCGGTGCACGACTTGTGCCACGTCCAAGGCCTACCCGTGTGGTGTGGAGGACTTTTGGAAACCGGCATCGGCCGCGCCCACAACCTGGCCCTGGCCTCACTGCCTGGTTTCGCCATGCCCGGCGACCTCGCGCCGCCCCAGGATTACTTGGTAGAAGACGTAATCGAGCCGCCGCTCACTCTAGACGCCGAGGGCTACTTGGCCGTCCCCGCCGGGTCCGGCATCGGCGTCGCCGTGCGCCGGGATCGCCTGGAAGCGTTGACGGTGCGCCTGCAGGAGCACCGGCCCGCGGACCGCAGCCGCGCCGTCTGACTGGCCCGCGGGCATGAGCCGGAAAATCCCGCCGGCGGCGGCAGCACTTCCCCGTGTACCCGCGGCAGGAAGCGACGGCCAGGACGAGAAAACGGAAGCATTGACACGATATCCATCCACGGATGGCAACGCTGGCCAGGAAATCCAACGCAGCCACTCGTCGCAGCAGGAAACGGGGGATACGCGTTGCTCCGCTCCATCGTACCCGCACCAAGGGGGCCCGCGCGCCTTGAGGCGAGCGCCCTCGCTACGATCCTAATGCTTCTGCTCATGCTCTTCGGCGTCATCAAGCCGGGCGCGCCCGCGGGGGTGCCCGGCGTCGCCGACGCTCCGCCGCCAGTCGCCAGTCCCGCATCCGAGCCGCGTGGCGAAGATCCACCGGATCAGGCCCAGCCCGCCGAGCCGTCCGGCGGCGTCAGAGCGCCGGACGGCGCGGGCGGGACGAGCACGACGTCCACCGGCGCGGCGGCGCCAGCGGCTCCGGCGACGCCGGCGGCCAACAAGCCCTTGAGCGGTTACACGATCGTCCTTGACCCCGGCCATGGCGGGGCGGATCCCGGGGCGCGGGGCGCGAGCGGCGCCACGTGGGAGAAGTACAATGCGTGGTTCGTCGCGCTGGATGCAAAAGCGCTGCTCGAGGCGGCGGGGGCGCGAGTCGTGCTCACCCGCAACGGCGATGAGTACGTCACCCTGGCGGAGAGGGTCGAGTTGGCCCGCCGCCACGGGGCGGCCATGTTTATCAGCATCCACAACGATTGGAACCAAAACGCGGCCCTGCGGGGCGTGACCACCTACTACTACCACGAGGCCAGCCTTCGGCTGGCCAACGCCCTGCAGGCCGAGTTGGTCCGCCGGCTGGGCACCCGCGATGTGGGCGTGCTCCGCCAGCCCTTTTACGTCCTGCGCATGAACAGCATCCCCGCGGTGCTGGTGGAACTCGGCTTCTTGTCCAACCGAGAAGACGAAGCCCGTCTCGCCGACCCCGCCTACCGCTACCGGGCCGCGGAGGCCATCTACCACGGCGTGCTGAACTACGTGACGGGCGCCTAGGCCAACCTACACACCGCTGCGGGCGGCGACAGCGGCGAAAGCCCGGTCGGCCGCGTTGAGGGTGAATTCGATGTCCTCGTCGGTGTGCGCGGCGGTCACGAACCAGGCCTCGTAGATGGAGGGCGCAAGGTGGATGCCGGCGGCCAGCATCTCACGGAAGAAAAGGGCAAAGGCCGCCGCGTCGCTGCGCTCCACCGCAGCGAAGTCCCGCACCGGTTCAGTGGTGAAGTGGACCGAGAGCGCGCCGCCCCGCTGATTGACCACCACCGGCACCGCGTGCCGGGCCGCTGCTTCGCGCAAGCCCGCAGCGAGCGCCTGGCCCAGCCGCGCCAGCCGCTCGTAAAGCCCCGGCTC
>NICF_comb_assmDRAFT_10004162_pt1 | contig 10153 bp, 7 predicted proteins | sample NewIslPassag4_SG_FD_11279 | JGI IMG/M metagenome (IMG submission 11279) | reverse complement strand
CCCGCCGCTGGCGCTCGAATTAGCGGCGGCGCTCGTTTTGTTTGCAGGCTTCGCTGCGTTGCTCGTGCCGCTCGCGATCACCGTGGTCGAGCCGCGCCCGATTGAAGGGTTGCCGGGCTTTTCGCAGCGGCAGTACGCCGAGACGGCAACCTATCTCCTGCTTGTCGGTTGTGGGCTTCCCTTAGCGGTTGCCTTCGGCCCGCGCTGGGTGCTACTGCTGGCGCGCACGAGCCGATCGAGCGCCTGGCTGGAGATCGCTGGATGGGCCACACTGCTGGCCCTTCCCGTGGTGGTCTTTCGGGTCTTGGCGACACGGTCGGTCGGTGCCGAGCCCGGCCTACTAGCAGCCGGTATCGGGGCTTGGTGGCTGGCTTTTGCGGTGCGACTGGTGTTGCTTGGGCGTAGGCGCAGCGCTGCGCTTGCGCCTGCGCTCTCGCCGCCAGCGATCAGCAGGCGCAGGGTCGTAGCGGTTGGTCTGGCGCTGCCGTGCTTTGTTTATCCGCTTCTGTTTGCGCGCAGCGGCGGTCTGCGCCCGCTGCCGATCGCGCTGGTCGGATTCACCGCGGCAGCGGCGTGGCTTCTCGCCGACCGCGCGCGCACAGCGACACGGCGCATCGCGAAGGAGCGTTGGCACCGACTCAGGGAACTAGCGCTTGCGCGACGAGCGCTCGACGTTGCGGCGCTCTCCGCTTTGGCGGCGTTCGCCGTGAACGTTGTCGTCTTCGAACCCGGCTCGTTCGATCGCCCGCTCGCTCAGCGCATCTACGACTGGGTCGTTGCGTTCCACGCCAACTTCCTGCTGGGACCGGCTAATCAGCTTGCCCACGGCGGCACGATGCTGGTCGACACCGTCTCGCAGTACGGGGTCGGGTCGATCGTTGCCCTCTCGGGTGTCGTCGATCTAGTGGGTTCCGGCTACGGGGCTGTCGGCCTCTTCGATGGTCTGCTTACCGCCCTTGCAGTTGCGGCCGCGTGGCTGATCCTGCGTACGGCTCGGGTGCGCCTGTCGATCTGCATCTTGGCGCTGGCCTTCGTCGTTGTCGTGCTCCTGTGGGGGCGGACGTTCCCCGTCGGCACCATCGTGCAGGACGGTGCGTTTCGCACCGGCATCACCCCGTGGGTGATCGTGGGTTGGCTAGTGAGCCGCCGCGCGCCAGCTGCCGGCAACGCGCTCGTGGCCGTCACCGTCGGCGTATCCGCCATCTGGTCGTTCGAGGTTTTCGCGCTCACATCGGTCACCTGGCTGGCGCTCGTAGCGGCCGAGACCTGGGCTGCGCCGGCGCGCGCTCGGCGGCGGGTCGTACGGCACGGTGTCCTGCTCTACGTCGCGCCGGCGCTGGTGGCGCACGCCCTCTTTGCGCTATGGACAGTGGTCAGGTCGGGACAGCTACCGGACTGGCGCCTATACGGCGACTTCCTGCGAGCGTTCTTCCTCGGGCAGCTTCGCGAGGTCACGTACGACTTCACGCGCTGGTCGCCAGGGATCGGGCTTGGTGGTGCCTATCTCGCGCAGGCCGCCGTGCTCGGGGTACTAGTCACGCGCCGGCCAACGTTGGCGCGCGACCTCGGTGAGCGCCTGCCGGTGCTGTGTGCGCTCGCGGTGTTCGGTCTCGCTTGCTTCTTTTACCTCGTCGATCGCTCTCTTGACCACGTGGTGATCTACGTCGCGCAGCCACTCGTTCTCTCCTCAGCCCTCTGGCTCGACGAGCTTGTGCGCCGCAGCTTGTTCCAGGCGCGCTCGCTGCTCGCGGTAGCGATCGGTGCGTGGGGAGCGGTGGTAGTCGCGCTCGCTCTGTCGGCCGTGTGGCCGAAGGTGAAGCCCGCGGCGCGCGACACGCTGGCGTGGCAGGCAGTGCACGGGACGCAGCGCATCGTTGACCGCTGGCGGCGTCTTGGTGACTTTCCGCCCGTCGACCCCCAAGCCGAGAACGGCGCTGTACTCCTGCGCACCCACGTGCCGGGGTCGTCGGTGCTTGTCCTAATGCCTGCCGATCTTGCCGTCGAGACGCTCGCCCGCGCCGAGAAGCGCAACCGGTTGCCGCTTTCGTTCAGTCTCAGCGACAGCTTCATCGCGCAAGAGCAGGGAACGCGCATGCAGCGCCTCGTCGAGCGCGAGTTACGGCGCGTTCGCGATGGCGATGTGGCGTTGGTCGACTATGGGACTCTCGTGTTCATGCGCAGCGTGAGCGAGGGCCGTAAGTTGCAGCTGCCCAGATCGGTTTCCGTAGACACACTTCGGGTACGAGCGTTCCGCTACGTCGCGCGTAAGTTTCATCTAGAGCCGCTGCGGACCAGGGGTCAGGTGCTCCTCGTGCGCTTGCGTCGCAGTCGCTCCGTACGCTAGCGCCACGACTGCGATTCTCAAGGCGCGCCAAAACAAGGAGGCGGCCCAGCATTGCCAGGCCGCCTCGCGCAACGACGGTACGACTGTCGGACGACCGTTCCCGTGGTTCAAACGGCGAGCGGTCCGTACTCCGTCGGGAACTTCGAGCAGCCGAAAAACCAACACTCGACTGCGTACCGTGGCTTCGGCATCGACGGATCCGAACCCGTCTGGTGGAGCAGCATCTCGTCGAAGAACACTGCGTCTCCAGGCTCGAAGATGGGGCGGATGATGGGCCTATCGCCCGCCGCTTGTTCTGCGACCCGCTGCGAGACTTGAATCGACAGTACCGCCTCGTCCGTTTGCTGCTCGACGTAATGGTCGAGCCTGCGTGGGACGATGTCGAGGCCCGGTGACTCATCGCCACACCTCGACAGAGACAGCCACAGGTTGAGGGCCCGAACCTCGCCCATAAAACTACCGTCCTGGTGCCAGGCACCTGGGACGTGGGGTTCTGCCTTCCGCAGTGTCGTCTTCTGCAGCGAGATCAGCGGCCGTTCTTGCATGTAGCCCTCTACAAGCGAGCGAATCCCATGGCGCGTGATCAGGCCAATCATCTGCTCGCACAGAATCGGCGCATCTGGCGCGAGCACGCCACCACCCTCGCGAATCCAGGGACGCACGAGCAGAGATTCCCGGTAAGCCTCGAGGGGCTGGAACTCCTCGTAGTACCCCGGTTCCGGCTCTTCGCCGCGGAGAGCTTTCTCCCGTTCCTCGAACGCCCTGTCAATCCCTTCAGCTAGTTTGAGCGCTTCATCGCGAGGGACGAGGCCGCGCACGATCAGGAAGCCGTCGCGCAGGATTGCCGCACGGATAATTCCTGGAGTCAGGTCCGCGGCCTTGACCTCGGGAACCTCGCCCTCCGGAGGCAGACTCTCGTAGTCGGGCTCCACGAAGGCGGGGCTTGGACCGCTGGTGAGCGACCTGGCCCCCAGAATGTGGCGCAGAGCGAGCAGCTGACGTTCGATCTCGCGCGTCGGCTGGCGGCGGTATCTCTCTACGAGCTCCTCGACCTGCCGATCAAGCTCGTCGACCGAGTCCGGCAATTGCTCGGCGAGCTGATCGATGGACGAGGCTTCGAGCACCGCAGCGGCACTTGCGCTGTCCGCATGTTGTGGGGTTTTGGAGGTGCGCTTGAATCTCCACATGCGCTCGATAGTAGACGGATTCGTAGTTCTTGCAAGGGGGCGACGGGCTGTTTCGAGCGCCGATGACTCTAAGTGACCGAGCCGCCCGCCGTCCGCGGCCAGGTCGACGCGAAGGCCCGGCGGGTAGCGGAGAGCAGCAATGTCCACTAGCGACGTGAGACCACCGGCTCTCGCTGCTCGAGCCGCATGCCACACCGCCACGCTGAGGTGGCGCTAAGTCTGCCTCGTCGCAGCGTGTCGGAGCACTAGCGGGGTACTTGGTTTGGTCCGTTCCGAGCGCGGTTAAGCCACCTACGACGTACTGGTGTCTTGTTGCGTCTCCTTCGCGCGTTGCTCCTCGGCGTAGTAGTTCCAGTAGCCAGAGAAATCCTTGCGCGTGTAGGCGACGCTTGTCGGATCGTGGGACCAATTCCACTCGTCGAACGGGCCCAGGTAGTAACCGCCTAGTCCGACACCGCTGCCGGAACCGATAAGCCCAGGCGGTGTTCTCCCAAAGCGCCGTCGCCAATATTCCTCAGACCAGAAAAGAGCGCAGTAATCAGTTAAGACGAACTCATCAATGAACACATAGCCCTTATCGACTAGGTGCGGCCATAGATTTGTGATGCAGTCGTCAAGACTGGCCTGCCAGTCGACATCAAGAAACATGAGGACGATTGGCTCTTTGTGGTGTGGAAGAGTGTCCTTGAACCAGCCCTTGCGGAACTCGCAACACTCAATCGCACCGTACCTCTCTACGTTTCGCTTCACGCGCTCAAGATCGACAGCGAGCATCCCTGTGGCTTCAGGTTTCGCATACAAATCTTCACCTTCAGGTGCGGGCAAGCCTTCGAATGAGTCGTAGACTATGAGGCGACGCCCCGTGGCTTGACAGGCCAGTGAGAGATTTGCCGTCGACCCGCCGTACCAGCATCCGCACTCCACGACGACCCCCTCAACCTCGGGCGGTATCTCAAACAGTTTGCTAGCCATGGCAAGGTGCGCCTTGTACGATGTGCCGGTCATAATTTTGCGTGTGTTTCGCCACATCTTGTACGCGAGGATGATTCGCCGCCGCCAAGTAAGATTGTAAGCAGGATGAATTTTTGGGTTGAAGAGGAGCAAAAAGACGACAGTTGCCGGCCACGTAACGGTCGCCCATGATCGCGCAAGGAGAGTCCCGAGCTTGTCGCCAGTAGGTAGGCGGAGCACTCGCCAAGTCTTTCGTATGAGGGTTTTTAGTAGGCGAACCATAGTGCTTACTTCTCTTTCCTGGTTTCAGTAGTGGGGGTGGGCGAAATGTATACGTGCGTCGTCTACCACGCGCTCGCTGGAATCCAGCTTACAGGCTGCAGTTGAGGGTTCGGACCACACTCTACGGCGCGCTAATTGCTCGTGCGTTCCCAAGGTAGAGAACGAGACCTTCGGGGTGCGCTTGCCGAGCGGCGGTGTTGCTGTTTACGGGGGCTGGGCTTTTGACGGGCGCAAGGTTAGCTGTCCTCGTGGAATTGCGCTAGCACTGTAACGCCAGCCCGGAGCCTATCGGCTCCGCTGGAAAATGCAACCGTGTCAGGCCGGCACGACGATGTGGGGCTACTGCGGCTCTGGTTCTTCTCCGGGCGGCGCGCCTCACGGCTCGTAGGTTGAGCTCACCGCGCCGGCACTGCGCGGCGGTGCGGAGTGCAGCACGGTTGGTGCGCGACAGTGCGGCATACGTTGGGTTGCGGCACGACGCGCGGTGCGGCTCGGCCAGACACGACCTGGGCCTGCGGATAGGTCGACCTGATCTTGTTGAGTGTCCCGAGGCTTTCGAGGATGCGAGACAAGCGGGAGGCGCTGCGCAGGGCCCCCTCTGACTTGAGCGATCCGCCGTGGTCCCCGTGGTTGTGGGAGCATGCCCTTTCGCCGCAGGGAGTCATCCACTCGAAGGCTGTCGCGACGCTGACTTTGTGCTTGTGCACAACCGCCTACATAGTCGAGTGCGCAGCAGCGTCTGAACACAAGGCACATGGCCGGCCGTATCGTCTCGGTGGTCACAGCGCGCCGTCTGGGCTCCGGTAGGGCGCTGTGATGGGCTCACCGCTGTCGTCGGGGCTTGGCGGGGCGCGTGCGCTGCTCCTCGCTAACATTCAGTCAGTGACGCATCGCGTAGCCCCGATCGTAGCGCTGTGGTCACTGGGTGTCGCGTGGCCAACGCTGCGAGTCCTTGCTGGCGAGCCCGCCTACTTCAGCGCCCACGGCTTAGAAGGGTGGGAGTTAGCCGTCTTCGCCGCTGCCGTGATTTTCATACCACCCGCCGCGCTACTGTCACTAGGGCGGATCGTCGGCTTCTGGCTACCCGTCGTCTCCTCGGCACGCGTCGACCTTGTTCTCATCGGCGTGCTAGGGGCCGTCGTGACCTTGGCTTCCAGTCGGGACATCTTCGCCAACAGCGCCCTTGCGGCTTTCGTCGCGGCAAGCTCGATCGGCATGCTCGTAGCCATCGGTTACAGCCGTGTGCGAGCGGTACGCGCCACGATCGGCTTGCTCGCCTTGAGTGCGCCCCTCACGTTCGCGTGGTTCCTATTCTTCTCTGCGTCTGCTCCTGTACGTGTTACCAACTACGTGTCCGGCGACGGCAACGCAACGGCGTCGGAGCGTTCGATCGCGTCGCGTGGGGCCCGTCTCGCTCAGCGTCCGCGCACGGTTGTACTGGCTGTATTTGACGAACTGCCGGCTCACATGTTGACGAATCCGCAACTAAGGGTCGACGCTACGCGGTTTCCCGGATTCGCCGATTTTGCGGAACACTCGACGTGGTATCGATATGCGTCAACTGTCGCCGACGAAACCATCTACGCGGTTCCCGCCATCATTAGCGGCCGCATGCCAAAACAACAGACAGTGGCCCCGATTGCTGCTGCCTACCCCGACAACCTCTTCGACCGTCTGGAAAAAGCGAGATATCGCCTTCTCGTTCAGGAACCGGTCACTCTGCTGTGTAGAAATCGTGCTTGCGAGAGCGAGGCTGTGCCCGGGATCGGAACGCTCGCGCTAGATACGGCGATTGTGGCGGGACATGTCGTTCTGCCAAACAGCATTGTAAGGCGATACTTGCCGTCCATCGATCAGAGCTACGCGCGATTTGCCGAGGTACCTAAATCTAGTGCTCGCCAGCAGTTCGCAGCGTGGCGCAGCCTTGCGGACCCAGACGTGGCCTATAAGGGGAGGTTTTTGCGGGCACTACAGTTTCTTGAAAGGGCTCGTGCCACCCTGCGTGCGTATCGAGGTGACGCGTTCATCTTCGTGCACATTCCTCTTCCACATGCGCCGTGGGAGTATTTGCCAGATGGATCGCAATACCGTTTGGATCCTATTGATGTTCCGGGACTAATAGGTGACACATGGATATCAAACGCATCTTATCCACGCGCAGGGCGTTTGCGCGCACTGTACCAGCTCGCGGCTGCTGACCTTATCCTGACACGCCTGTTGGGCGTGCTTCGCGAGACTGGGCGCTTTGATGGTGCTCTAATGGCTGTGACTGCCGACCACGGCGCAGCTTATCTACCGGGTGCAAACAGAAGAAGTATAACACTTACAAACTTCACCGACATAGCGAGTGTGCCGCTGCTCATAAAGTATCCTCGGCAGCGTAGGTCGCGTGTATCAAGAGCACCAGCTCGCACTATCGATGTGGCGCCGACGCTCTTAGCAGCCACTGGTGCTCCCCACGACGATCTTGATGGAACGCCGCTGCAGAAGGTGCCACAACGGTTGCAGGTGAGGGTTCTCGCGAGCAGAGCACGGCGTTTCGTGGTGAAGGCGTTCAACGCGTTCCGTCGTGAGGAAGACCGCCGTCTGAGGTCATGGGGCAGGATATTGGGCGGCGGAGGTTGGCAAAGAGCAGTGCTCGCCACAGCTCCTGCGGCGCTGTCGACTGTTGTGCGCTCCAAGACGAGGATTAGGAGGTTGACGTCGTGCAACGTTGCGGTTCTTGACGCCTTATGGCGGAGGACTTCTGGGCGGGCAAATAGGAGCACGAGAACTGGAACGCCGCCGACGCGCCCTAGCTCCGGCCGGCGGCGGCGCGCGGAAACGGTTGGGATCGTCAATCTTCGCTTCAGCGGGCGGTGTGGCGGTCTGCAATGGATCGCGTTGGCGGCGGGCCGGAGGGTGCTCGGCGCTTATCCGACCTACCGGTTCTTGGAGAGTACCCACGCGTCACTAGTCGTGTACGGGGTGTCCGGCCCACAGGCGAGTGACGGGATGCGATTGATGGCGCTGCTGGCCGACGGCAGCGTGGTCGAGCTTCCCGCTCCCGACGCGCTAGTACGCGGCTTTCGCAACGAGGGCCGGTGAAGAGCGTGTATGTGCAGTTAGAGGTTGGGTGACGTGCGGGTAACGTAATATGTGGAAGGGCACGTTCACCAGTCGTCGTGCGCGTGGCGCCGATGTCAACGCGTGACTGTTCTCGTTCCTGGCGATTCGTGGAGCACGCGCTAGCGGAGGGCGGGGACGCGTCGAACTGGAATTCCGTGTCTTGCTGTCGCTACCTCGCTGGGGTTGCGCCCAAAGGCGGACTGGAAGCTCCGGTGGTTAGACGCAGTGCGCGCCACGACGAGTCTTGAAATTAGCGATCGGCAGGGTCGTGGGTCGCGGAGTCGGTGGTCCGCTCGTACGTCGAACCGGTCAGGCGGCGTGTGCGTGGACATGCTTCACCTTCCGGATCGCTAACGACCGAGGGGCAGGCCAGCCCGCTTGCCGTAAACATCACGGTTGTGGCAAAGAAAACGGCTACGAGTGACCATGCCAACAGGTTCGGATCGTGTCCGAACCGTAGCGCCGCTGCGATCTCGATCACAAGGGCAGCACAGAGAACGGGAATAGGTAGGCACCGGCCAAGAGCCACGTGATATTGGGCGAGCACGTAAGTGGCTGCCAGCAGCGCCATCGCCACGCCGAGCGGGAAGAGCGCGGACACCGCACCGGTGAGCTCGGGACCGAACGCTGCTCGGACCAGCTCATTTCCGGCCAGGATGAACAGCGCGACCACAGCGACAGCGCATGCTGTTAGCAGCACCCCAGCGTGAAATGCTGGTGTGCGGGGATCGCGCGCTTGGCCTATCCGTCGAACGGACTCGGGAACGACGTACATCGAGAGTCCGACCGCCACCCACATGAGGGCCTTCGCGGCAACAGCAACGGCCGCGTACCCGCCGGCGACGCGCTCCGAGTTGAGGTGTTTGGCAAATATCACGTGGAGCTCTTGCAGCGCCAGGAGGAGTGCGAGCACAGCTGTCGGAACGGCTGATTCGCGCACGAGACGTGACAAGGGCGGATGCCCCGCCAGCACCGCGCGGGGCGGTGCGCTTCTGTAGAGGAGCGCCAAGAGGACCAGGGCAACAAGAACGAAGCTAACCCCGCTGCCAGCGAATGCGCCGGCAACGTCCAGGCCGCAAGCCACGAGTGCCGCCGCAGCGACGATCCGTAGGGATGCATCGCCGACGATGCTCGCTGCGACGAGTCGGTAATGGCCTAGTGCCTGCCACGCCCCGCGGGCTACACCGAGAAGCGCCCAAGACGCTGCAGTTGCGGGCAACAATCCAGCGCCCCAGGCGGTGTCGACAGCGAGCAGGCGCGCCAACGGTTCACGCGCGGCAAGGCCCAGAACGAGAGACACAGCAGTGATCAGGGCGAGCGCTCGCAGCCAGGGCCAAGCGCCGGCGGCGGCGTGGGCCGGGGTGCTCGCTCGCTGGTTGTCGCTGTCGCGGCGAGAAGCGAGTGACGCCGCTTGCCCGAGGCGGCGGGCGGTTGCGACCTGGAGTGCCGTTCCCGGCACCGAGAGGACTAGGAATGCTGAGACCAGAACTGCTAGCGAGGCGTATCCGCCGGCGCCCAGCCAGCGTGCAAACACGAGTGTGAAGAGGAGACCGAGCACGTTCTGCGCTGCCGTTGCGAGCGCCAGCGGAAGCGCCCCCGTGGCGGCACGTTTGACGGTAAATCCGAGGGTTCGAACGGCGCTCTTGCCGTGACGCGCGGGGCGATCCACGGACGGCTCGGGTACCCAGGGGACCTCAGCTTTCGCGTGGGGCACTCGGCGAGCCTACGCGCGACGCGCTGGAGCAGCAAGATCGGCATCTCGGGGCTCGTTGCTCGGTGGGAATGGTTGTCGATGACCGCGCTCTGCTCGGTCGCTCGCTCTGCAGGGCTGTTCCGGCTAGCGCTAACGGACAGCTCCTCGGACAATACCGGGGCGAAGTGGGTTGGCTTGCGTGCCGGTAGGCGTGTGATCGCCGCGACGCCCGTCTACGAGTGGCTCGGCAGCAACTTTGCCGCTCTGACGGCTATCGGTGTGCGGCCACCGGCGTCTGCCCTGCGCGACCCGCGGTTCGTGGTGCGTTGACTCTCGGCAGCCTACGGTCGTTAGCGGCGTCCCTCCGGCCTTCGCGGCACCTAGCATTCACTGGCACCTGCGTCGTCTGCGCGCCGCGTCTCGACCGGATCCGTGCGGCCGTGGGGTGGTCGCCGAGCGGAGCGGCGAGCGAGCGTGCGGAAGTCGAGCGGAGAGCACCGGAGCCGAGACTGCCTTGTTGATTACGACACCAATAAGAAGACCCCGCCTCTGGCCGCGTCTCCTCGCCGGCGCGGCGGCGATCGTCTT
>NICF_comb_assmDRAFT_10004158_pt1 | contig 10158 bp, 8 predicted proteins | sample NewIslPassag4_SG_FD_11279 | JGI IMG/M metagenome (IMG submission 11279) | reverse complement strand
TCCCCACGGTGCCCGGCACCGTGGGGACCGGCCGTGCTGCCGGTACCCCGGCAACCCGGTCGCCATCCGGGTCGGCGGCGTGGCGCAGCGCAGCCACGCCCACGCCGGGCGGGCCGGACGAGGTGACTGGGCGCAAGGAAGGCGGAATCCGCTGAGACTCGAACTGCGCGGGATCACCAAGCGCTTCGGCGACCTGGTGGCCAACGACAGCATCACCCTGACCGTCGAGCCGGGGGAGATCCACGCCCTGCTCGGCGAGAACGGCGCGGGCAAGTCCACGCTGATGAACGTCCTCTACGGGCTGTTGCAGCCCGACGAGGGCGAGATCGTCGTCGACGGCGAGACCGTGCGCTTCAAGAGCCCGCGGGACGCCATCGCGGCCGGCATCGGCATGGTCCACCAGCACTTCATGCTCGTGCCCGTCTTCACCGTCGCCGAGAACGTCATGCTCGGCGCCGAACAGGTCCGCGGTGGACCGCTCGGCTTCCTCGACCGCCGTCGTGCGCGTCAGCGGGTGATCGAGGTGTCCCGCCGGTACGGCCTGGAGGTGGACCCGGACAGCGTGGTCGAGGACCTCCCGGTCGGCGTCCAGCAGCGCGTCGAGATCGTCAAGGCGCTCACCCGGGAGATCGACCTGCTGATCCTCGACGAGCCGACCGCCGTGCTCACCCCCCAGGAGACCGACGAGCTGCTGGAGGTGATGCGCGGGCTCAAAGCGGCGGGCAAGTCGATCGTCTTCATCACCCACAAGCTGCGGGAGGTCAAGGCGGTCGCCGACCGGATCACGGTCATCCGCCGGGGGCGGTGCGTGCGGACCACCACCCCGGACACCAGCGAGGAGGAGCTGGCGGCGCTCATGGTGGGCCGCGCGGTGCGCCTGGACGTCCAGAAGACGCCCGCCGAGCCCGGCGAGCCGGTGCTGAGCGTGCGCGGGCTGGTCGTACACGACGAACGCGGCCAGCGCGCGGTCGACGGGGTGGACCTCGAGGTCCGCGCGGGCGAGGTGCTCGGCATCGCGGGCGTGCAGGGCAACGGGCAGACCGAGCTGGTCGAAGCGATCATGGGGCTGCGCCCCGTCCGCGCCGGGAGCGTCGTGCTCGGCGGCGAGACGGTCACCAACCGGCGGACCCGCGACATCCTGCGCGCCGGTGTCGGCTACATCCCCGAGGACCGCAGCGCCGACGGGCTGGTCGCCGACTTCACCGTCGCCGAGAACCTCGTGCTCGACACCTACGACAGACCGCCGTACGGCTCGAAACTCGTCCTCGACGCCGACGCGATCGAGGCCGGGGCGCGCGACATGATCGCCCGGTTCGACGTGCGCACCAGCTCGCCGGATGCGCCGGTCGCCACGCTCTCCGGCGGCAACCAGCAGAAGGTCATCGTCGCGCGCGAGCTGGCCAGGCCGCTCAAGCTCCTGGTCGCGGCCCAGCCCACGCGCGGTGTCGACGTCGGGTCGATCGAGTTCATCCATCAGCAGATCGTCGCCGAGCGCGACCGGGGCACCGCCGTGCTGCTGGTCTCCAGCGAACTGGACGAGGTGCTGGGCCTCGCCGACCGGATCGCGGTCATGTGCGGCGGCCGGATACTCGCCACCGTCCCAGCGGACACCCCACGCGAGGAGATCGGCCTGCTGATGGCGGGCATCACCGTTGACGAGGAGGCCGTCTCGTGACGACCGCACCCCCCGAGCAGAGCCCAGCGGCCGAGGCCGGACCCGGCGGCGCCGCCGGCCAGGACGGCCCGCAGGTCGCGGCCGGACAGGCTTTCCTGCCGGTGTTCGTGCGCAACCTGTGGTCGGCGAACACCGTCACCGTGAGCGTGCTCGCCATCGTGCTCGCCATGCTCTTCGGCGGCGTCCTGATCCTCGTGTCCGACGAGGAGGTGCTGGCGGCGTTCGGATACTTCTTCGCCGCCCCGAGCGCGGCGCTGACCGAGAGTTGGCGGGCCGTCAGCGAGGCGTACGCCAACCTGTTCATGGGCGCGATCCTGGATCCGCAGCAGATCCGGGCGCTGGCGCAGGGCTCGGGTTCATGGGAGCGGGTGCTGCAACCCATCTCCGAGACGCTGACCTACGCCGCTCCGCTGACCCTCACCGGGCTCGCGGTGGCGCTCGCGTTCCGCGGCGGGCTGTTCAACATCGGGGCTCAGGGCCAGGCGCTGCTCGGCGCGATCGCGGCGGGCGTGCTCGGCTTCGCGCTCGGCCTGCCGCCCGTGCTGCACATGCTGGTGGCGCTGCTCGGCGCCGCGCTCGCCGGCGCCGTCTGGGGCTTCGTGCCCGGCATCCTCAAGGCCCGCACCGGCGCGCACGAGGTCATCACCACGATCATGCTCAACTACACGGCCGCACTGTTCCTGGCGTGGCTCATCGTGCAGCGCGGGATTCAGGACCCCAACCGCACCGACGCGATCAGCAAACCCGTGCGCCGCTCCTCCTACCTGCTCGACCTGCCCGGCTCCAGCCTGCGGGCGAACCTCGGCATCGTGCTCGCCGTGCTCGCCTGCGCGGCGACCGCCTGGCTGCTGAACCGCTCGACGTTCGGGTTCGAGCTGCGGGCGATCGGCTCCAACCCCGACGCCGCGCGGACCGCCGGCATGGGCGTGGCCCGCACGTACGTGCTCGTCATGGGTATCTCCGGCGCGCTGGCCGGACTCGGCGGGGCCAGCGTGGTGCTCGGCACCGAGCACACCCTGACCCCGCAGGTCATCGGGCAGATCGGCTTCAACGGCATCCTGGTGGCGCTGCTCGGCCGGGCCAGGCCGTGGGGGGTGCTGCTGGGCGGTCTGCTGTTCGGGGCGTTGCAGGCCGGCGGAAACCGGATGCAGTCCTATGCCCAGACCTCCGTCGAGCTGGTGACCGTGCTGCAGGCGATGATCGTCCTGTTCATCGCCGCGCCGGCGTTCGTGAAGACCATCTTCCAGTTGCGCGCCGCGCGGGCGGCCCGACTGGAGACGAGCGTGGCGAAGGGCTGGTGAGAGCATGAGCACCGCGGTCGCTGACCTCGCCACCACCACCGCCGCCGAGGCGCCCCGGTACTGGACGCGCAACCGGATCACCGGAGTCGTGCTCGTGGTGGCCGGGCTGGCCGCCGCAGCGGTCTTCGGAGCGCTCGCCACCGATCGTGATGCACGGTTCACGCTCAGCGAAGACGCCGCTGGAGTGGCGCTGTCCGTCAACGGCACCGTCGGCGCCGTCATCTTCGGGCTGATCGCGGCCGGCGCCGGCGGCGCGCTCTTCGCCACCGCCGCCAGGCGCTGGTACACCCTGCTGCTCGGCCTGGCCATCGCGGCGGTCGTGGTCTCGTCGCTGTGCTGGCAGGTCTCCTCGGCGCCGGGGGACCTGAACTACATGCCGCTGGTCGACGTCGCCCGCGGCACGTTCAACGCCGCGCTGCCGCTCATCTTCGGCGCGCTCGGCGGGGTGCTCTGCGAGCGGTCGGGTGTGATCAACGTCGCGATCGAGGGGCAGCTCCTCATGGGCGCGTTCGCCGGCGCGCTGGTCGGCACGCTCGCCGCCAGCGCCGTCGCGGGCCTGCTGGCCGCGGCCGTGGCCGGGCTGCTGATCTCCGCGGTGCTGGCGGTCTTCGCGATCCGGTACCTGGTCGACCAGGTCGTGCTCGGCATCGTGCTCAACCTGTTCGCCGTGGGCCTGACCGGCTTCCTCTACGAGCGGCTGATGCAGCAGGACGCGGCCCGGTACAACGAGCCGGTCGGGTTCGGCGTGTGGCGCATCCCCGTGCTCTCCGAGATCCCGGTGATCGGGCCGGTGCTGTTCGAGGCGCACATCTTCCTCTACCTCGCCCTCGCCGCCGTAGTGGTCATCCACATCGGGCTGTTCCATACCCGGTGGGGCCTGCGCACGCGGTCCGTCGGCGAGCACCCCGTCGCCGCCGACACGCTGGGCGTGCGGGTGCGGGGCACCCGCTACCGCAACGTGCTGCTCGCGGGCGTGGTGGCCGGCACCGGCGGCGCCTACTACACGCTGTTCCTGGTCAGCCAGTTCACCAAGAACATGATCGGGGGCAAGGGCTTCATCGCGCTCGCCGCGATGATCTTCGGCCGGTGGAGCCCGACCGGCGCCCTGCTGGCGGCCCTGTTCTTCGGGTTCGCCGACAAGCTCGCCACCTATCTCGGCGCGATCGCCAGCCCGATCCCGAGCCAGTTCCTCAACATGCTGCCGTACCTGGCCACCATCCTCGCCGTGGCCGGCCTCGTCGGGCGGGTGCGGGCGCCCGCCGCGGACGGCAAGCCGTACGTGCAGGGCTGACGGCGCCCCGGCTCCGGCCTGGGTACGGCGCCGGCCGGCCGGTCGGAACCGGGGATCTTCGCATCCACGATCGGCGACTGCGGGAGGATGAAGGGCGTGGAGATCGACTGGCAGGCGTTGCGGGCCGCGGCGACGGAGGCCATGCGCCGGGCGTACGCGCCGTATTCGAAGTTCCCCGTCGGCGCGGCCGCCCTCGTCGACGACGGGCGGATCGTCGTCGGGTGCAACGTGGAGAACGCCGCGTACGGCGTCGTGCTGTGCGCCGAGTGCGGGATCGTCTCCTCCCTGGTCGCCGGGGGCGGAGGGCGCCTGGTGGCCGTGTCGTGCGTGGACGCGGGCGGGGCGCCGCTGATGCCGTGCGGACGCTGCCGGCAGCTGCTGTGGGAGCACGGCGGGCCGGACTGCCTGATCGACGCGCCGGGAGCCCCGCTGCGGATGGCCGACCTGTTGCCGTACGCGTTCGATGTGCAGGATCTGGAGAGGACCTGAGCCGACCACGCCGCGGGGAGGATCAAAGAGCGGTGGAGAACAAGGCCATCAACGCGGTGGACGTCATCCGCACCAAGCGCGACGGCGGGCAGTTGTCCGACGCGCAGATCGACTGGGTGGTCGACGCGTACACCCGGGGCCTGGTGGCCGACGAGCAGATGTCCGCGCTCGCCATGGCGATCCTGCTGCGCGGCATGAGCACCCGGGAGACCGCGCGGTGGACCCGGGCGATGGTGGCCAGCGGCGAACGGCTGGACCTGTCGAGCGTGCCGCGGCCGACCGTGGACAAGCACTCCACCGGCGGGGTCGGCGACAAGATCACGCTCCCGCTGGCGCCGCTGGTCGCCGCGTGCGGCGCGGCCGTCCCGCAGCTGTCCGGCCGCGGCCTCGGCCACACCGGGGGGACGCTGGACAAGCTGGAGTCCATCCCCGGCTGGCGTGCCACGCTGTCGCGGGAGGAGTTCCTGCGCCAGCTGCGCGAGGTCGGCGCGGTGGTCTGCGCGGCCGGCGACGAGCTCGCCCCGGCCGACCGCAAGCTCTACGCGCTGCGCGACGTGACCGGCACGGTCGAGTCGATCCCCCTGATCGCCAGCTCGATCATGAGCAAGAAGATCGCTGAGGGTACGGGCGCGCTCGTGCTCGACGTCAAGGTCGGCTCGGGCGCGTTCATGAAGGGCGTCAAGGACGCCCGCAAGCTGGCCCGCACGATGGTGGAGCTCGGCCGGGCGCACCAGGTCAAGACCGTGGCGCTGCTCACCGACATGTCCGTGCCGCTGGGTCGTGCGGTCGGCAACGCGGTGGAGGTGGCCGAGGCCGTGGAGGTGCTCGCCGGCGGCGGCCCGCCGGACGTCGTGGAGCTGACCCTGGCGCTGGCCCGGGAGATGCTCGCCGCGGCCGGGCTGCCCGACGCCGACCCGGCCGCCGCGCTGGTCGACGGGCGCGCCATGGACGTCTGGCGCGCGATGATCCGCGCCCAGGGCGGTGATCCGGACGCGCCGCTGCCGAAAGCCCCCGAGGCCGAGCTGGTGCGCGCACCCGTGGACGGATATGTGTCCACTGTAGATGCATTCGCGGTCGGCGTCGCCGCCTGGCGGCTCGGCGCCGGCCGGGCCCGCAAGGAGGATCCCGTCTCGCCGTCCGCCGGCGTCATCGTGCACCGGCGCCCCGGCGACCGGGTACGCGCGGGGGACGTGCTGCTGGAGCTGCGTACCGAGGACGCCAGCCGGTTCCCCGCGGCGCTCGCGGTGGCCGACGGAGCGGTCAGCATCACCCCGGCCCCGCCCGAGCCCCGCTCCCTGATCATGGAGAGAATCGCCTGATGCCCGAGCTCATCGCCAAGCCCACCCGGATCCCGGTGCCCGGTGGGAAGATCATCGACGAGTACGTGGGCCGGATCAACACCGGTGAGTCCGCGGTCTCGGTCGCGCACATGGTTGCGCCCGGCGGCTGGCAGGAGCCGGCGCAGACGCCGGAGTTCGACGAGGTCACGCTCGTGCTGCGGGGCATGGTCCGGGTCGAGACGGACAGCGGGGTGCTCGACGTGCGCGCCGGCCAGGCGGTGCTGACCCGGGCCGGTGAGCGAGTCCGCTACTCCACCCCCGACAACGAGGGCGCCGAGTACGTCGCGGTCTGCCTGCCCGCCTTCGCCGTGGAGCTGGCGCACCGCGAGGCCTGACCGGTTGGTGGGCCTCGGCGCTACCTCGATAGGCTGCCCGGCAAGCGTCTCAAGTGTGGACAACCCGTGGCCGTACCCGCCCCCGATCCCGTCGCCGTCCGCGCGGCGAGCCTCGATGAGCTGCGCCGGCTGGGCCTGCCCTTGCCTCCCCAGAACTTTCCGCTGGTCTGGGAGCGCGGCGACACGGTCGCGCTGCGACCGGTGGCGGAACTGGAGGCGCGCGCGGCGATCCTGAACATGGTGCTGGCCCGCTGCTTCGGGATGCCGCGGGAGCTGGCGATGAGCTGGCTGCTCGACGCCCGCCTGGTCGACGCGGTCACGCCGCCCGAGTGGAGCTTCGTGGCCTCGGGCAAGGGCGACCAGTGGTCGTTCGCCCTGCACCTCGACGCGCTCTACGCGCTGGCCTGGCTGCTCGGGCTCGTCGCGCACCTGGATCCCCTGGAGCCGCCGGCCGACGGACTGGTCACGCTCTTCCCGAACCTGCCCGAGGGTGAGTCGTTCACGGCGTGGCGGTCCCGTACGCTCAGCGCCCCACGCGAGCCCCGCGAGGCCGCGGCCATGCTCGACCTGTACTACTGCCTGGACTGGGCGTTTCTGCACGCCGAGCAGCACGGCGCGCCGCTGCCGGGCCGACTGGACTCCAACGCGATGGGGCAGCGGCGCTGGGCGCTCGAGTGGGCGGTGCTGTTCACCGGCCCGTACCACGAGCCGCCGGTGGGCTGGGAGGAGGTCGACCTCTCCGCCTGACACCCGGTCGGTCCGCGGGCCCTCCGAGCGCAGGCCGCGGGTGGGGCGGGGCCTAGCTGAACCGGTAGGCGTCGAGCTGGACGGCCGCGGTGACCGTGAACGGCTCGGGCAGCGCCGACACCGCGTCCGGGTCGACGTGCCGGGCGCTCGGCCCCATCGCCACCAGGGCCCGCAGGTCGTCGTGGCCGAGGCGCAGGGTACGGGTCAGCCGGCGCCGCAGGACCGGGCGGCCCAGCGCGGCGAGTCGCTCCTGCTTGCGCACGTCCACCCGCAGCAGGTCCAGGGCGCCGACCAGCTCGGCGAGGTGCTCCGGTTGCGGGGTCACCACGAGCAGTTCCCCGTCGGGGTGGAGAATCCGGCGGAACTCGGCGGGGTTGCGCGGCGCGAAGACGTTGAGCACCAGCCGCGCGCCGTGATCGCGCACGGGTAGCCCGGACCACACGTCGCAGACCACCGCGTCGGCGCGCGGGTGCGCGCGGGCGGCCCGGCGAGCGGCCGCCTTCGACGAGTCGAGGGCCAGGCCGACCGCGGCCGGCAGGGCGTCGAGCACGGCCGCGAGGTGGTAGCCGGTGCCGGCGCCCACGTCGACCACGAGCGGCGCGGCTGTCTGGCCGGCGCCGGGGCCCTGGGCCGTGGTGTCGGCCGGTCTGGACGCGGCGAGCTCGGCGGCGCGCTGCGCGAGCGCCTCGGCCACGAAGGCGTAGTGGCCGCGGGCGAGAAAGTCCGCGCGGGCGGCGACCATGGCCGCGCTGTCGCCGCGGTGCCGGACCTGGCCGGTGGTCAGGTGCAGGTACCCCTGCCGGGCCACGTCGAAGGCGTGCCCCCGTGCGCACCGCACCGCCCGGTCGGCGGGCGCCAGGGTGTCGCCGCACACCGGGCAGCGCAGATACGCCAGAACCTCGGTCCTCATTGCGGGCCGATTATTCCCCCGGTCACAGTGCCGCCGGGGCCCCGGCGGCCTCCGCTACTGTCTGACCATGAAAACCCCGGTGTTCGACGAGATCGTCAAGGCCCCCAAGGCGCTGCTGCACGACCACCTCGACGGCGGCCTCAGGCCCGCCACCGTGGTGGAGCTCGCCGACGCCGTCGGGCATGAATTGCCGACCACCGACCCGCAGCAGCTCGGTCACTGGTTCGTCGCGGCCGCCGACTCGGGTTCCCTGGAACGCTACCTGGAGACGTTCGCGCACACCGTCGCGGTGATGCAGACCCCCGAGGCGCTGTACCGGGTCGCCGCCGAATGCGCCGTCGACCTCGCCGCCGACGGCGTGGTGTACGCGGAGGTCCGGTTCGCCCCCGAGCAGCACTGCCAGCGCGGCCTGTCACTGTCGGAGGTGGTGGAGGCGGTGCTCGCCGGGTTCGCCGCCGGCGCCGAACAGGTGGCGGCCGCGGCCGCCACCGGCAGACCGCTGGCCGCCGAGCGCATCCGCATCGGCACGCTGCTCACCGCGATGCGCCACGCCGCACGCTCCATGGAGATCGCCGAGCTCGCCGTGCGGTACCGGGACCAGGGCGTGGTCGGCTTCGACATCGCGGGTGCGGAGGCGGGCTACCCGCCGACCCGGCACCTGGACGCGTTCGAGTACCTGCACCGGGAGAACTTCCACTTCACCATTCACGCGGGGGAGGCGTTCGGCCTGCCGTCGATCTGGGAGGCGATCCAGTGGTGCGGCGCGGACCGGCTCGGGCACGGGGTACGCATCGTGGACGACATCTCGCCGGACGGGCGGCTCGGCCGGCTCGCGGCGTACGTGCGCGACAAGCGGATCCCGCTGGAGCTGTGCCCGTCGTCGAACGTGCAGACCGGCGCCGCGCCGTCGATCGCCGCGCACCCGATCGGGCTGCTGCGCCAGCTTCGCTTCCGGGTCACCGTCAACACCGACAACCGGTTGATGAGCGGCACCTCGCTGTCGCGCGAGATGGCCCTGCTCGTGGAGGCCTTCGGGTACGGCTGGGCCGACCTGCAGTGGTTCACGATCAACGCGATGAAGAGCGCGTTCATCCCGTTCGACGAGCGGCTGGCCATCATCGAGGAGGTCATCAAGCCCGGGTACGCGAAGCTGATGGTGGACGCCACGGGGTGACCGCGCGCCGCGGCGGGCAGGTCACGGGCAGTCCGCCATCCGCTGCGCGACCTCGGGCACGCAGAACGCCGGCAGGTCGACGAGCAGGTTGTGTCGGTAGACCAGGACCGCGAAGCGGCCGAAGTCCTTGCGTTCGAGAGGCGTGCCGAACTGGCGGAGCGCGACCGCCTCCGTGCCGTACCCCGGATTGTCCAGGTCGAGCACCAGGAACCGCGCGTCGTGGCGCTCGGGATCGTACCAGTCCGCCCGCGACTCCCAGCGGTAGCCCATGATGCGGTCGCCGACCCCGATGGTGGGCGCCACGGTGACCTGCCCGCCCGTGTTCAGCGTGACGATGTTCGCGCCCCAGTAGCTGCCGATGCCGTGGGTGAGGTTGCGGGAGGCCAGCCACTGCCCGACGTCGTGTCCGTTCTCGGTCACCGGCCGGTCGGTGGCGCGGACGACGAACGCGCACGCGAGCACCAGCAGCGCCCCCGCGAGCGCCGGAACCAGCCGTGGCGCGGCCAACCGGTGCGCGAGGACCCGGCCGGCCAGGGCCGCGCCCATCGGCAGAACCACGGCGATCTGCCGGGTGCTCATCAGGTCGGTGGGCAGCGTGGACACCACGAACGCGCAGAGGTTCACGCCGATCGCGCAGGCCAGGACCTGGGTCGCCCGGTCACCGGGCGACCAGCCACGGCCACGGATCGTGGTGCGTACGGTGCGTGTCGTCACCACGGTCACGGCTGCGGTCACCAGCACGATGCCGGCGAGGTTGAGCACGCCCATCGCGACGCCCAGCGGACCGGGCAGGTCGGGGAAGTACGCGCCGAAGAGCACCGCCAGGGTCCGGATCAGCAGCCACAGGTGGGTGCCCACCTTGCCCAGCGGGGCGAACTCGGCGATCGGGGTGTGCA
>NICF_comb_assmDRAFT_10004157_pt1 | contig 10159 bp, 7 predicted proteins | sample NewIslPassag4_SG_FD_11279 | JGI IMG/M metagenome (IMG submission 11279) | reverse complement strand
CAGGAAGCGCAGGTCAACCGGCCCCCCAGCGAGCCGCTACCGGAGAGGCTCGAACTTCGCCTCAGAAAGCAGCTGCAACGCCTCAACTCCGCACGAGAGGGGAAGAGAAATGCTTATTGAACTGAACGGGACGCATAGACCCCGGTTGGGTGAGCGCGTCTTTATCGCTCCCGGAGCCCGGGTGATCGGAGACTGCCGTCTCGGCGATGACGTCGGCATCTGGTTTAACGCCGTCTTGCGGGGCGACCTGGAGCCCATTGAGATCGGAGAGCGGAGCAACGTCCAAGACGGAGCGGTGCTACACACAGACTTTGGGCTTCCTTGCCGCATCGGCAAAGACGTGACCGTCGGGCATTCGGCCATCGTCCACGGGGCGACGGTGGAGGACGGGGCGTTGATCGGGATGGGAGCCATCGTTCTCTCCGGCGCCCGGATTGGCAGGGGGGCGCTGGTGGCCGCCGGCGCTTTGGTGCCCGAAGGCAAGGAGATTCCTGCGGGTTGGCTTGCCATGGGCGTGCCGGCCAAGGCCGTGCGAGAGCTCACCGAGGAGGAGAAGGAGCGGATCGCCCGAGGCGTCGTGCACTACGTAGAGGAGAAGGACCGCTACCTCCAAAGCGGCATCGGTATGCCCGAATGACGGCGCTCCAAGAGCGGGCGGACTTGTGGTCCCCACGCTGAAAGGTGCAAGGCCAGGTGCTCGACACTGCCTGCCGAGAGACGAACGGGGAGGTAAGCCTCGCAGGCGCCTTGTAGCCGTACCAGCGTGCGCGGCCGCATTTTCTCCAGCTCGTCCAAGCGGTGTCTGCGCTCTTCCTCCACGTCTTGTCCTTCCCGCCGGCAGGCCTCGTAGTAACCTGCGAGCCGGTCGCGCTCGTCTGCCAGCGCCTTCAGGGCCTCCTTGGCCCACGACGCGTCGGCGCGCTGCAGCGTCTCGAGAAGCTCGCCGTAAGCGATGAGAAAGGCGCCTGCCAGGTCGCAGGCGGGCTCTTCGACGGGAATCTCTCGGCCTTTGGGCCTTCCCGCCACCAGGGGCAAGCGGGGGAAGAGCTCAGCCAGCTGGCGGAGGGGCAGGCGGTCAACCCGATCAACGGCGACCTGGAAGAGCTCGTTCATGCCGGTCCACCCCGAGAGGTGGTCGACGCGCAAGCAAAGGAAGTAAAAGGGGCGATAGTGCACGGAGGGGGCCCCCGGGATCTGTGAGCTTGGATCAAGGGGAAGGTGCGCAGAGGTCGCGTTGGCGATCCGGCGGACGGACTCGATGACCTGCTGTAGGCGGTAGGAGTTGGGACCGACGAGCTCCGCCTCGGGATGGCGCTCGGCCACCTTGGGGGAAAAGGTGAAGTAGTAGGTGATCTGGGCGGGCCCATCCGGCCCCGTCGTCCACATCCAGGCGGGCATGGAGCCGGTTTCGAGCTCCGCTGCTTTCTCCCGGTCCAGCTCGACCCGGAAGAGGTCGGGTTCGACCTCTTCGACGGACGCTTCCAGCAGGCTTAAGTAATCGAGGACAAACGCTTTGATAACGTCATGGCCGGCGTGCATCGGCATTCCCCTCACCAAAGGCGGAGGCGGTCGAGAGGATCCTGTGCCGCCTCTTTCCGTGTCCTGAGGATGCTTTCGGCGAGGCGTTCGAGCCGCTCCCGCACCTCGAGCGCCGAGTCGGAGCCGACCAGGATGTCGGCCAACGCCTTTTCAAAGGAGTCGTTGAGACGGATGCGCGCGAGGATCGCATCCAGCTCGCCCAGGACCATCTGAAACATGTCGATCTTCTCATAGAGCAAGCAGAGGACGGCCTCTTCCACCGTATCGCGCGTGGCGAAGTTGTAGATGTGAACGTCCCGCGTTTGGCCCAAGCGGTGCACGCGGCCGATCCGCTGTTCGATCCGCATGGGGTTCCAGGGAAGATCGTAGTTGACGATGTGAGCGCAAAATTGGAAGTTGATCCCTTCGCCTCCCGATTCGGTGCTGATTAGCACTTGGGCCTGCCTGCGAAAGAGCTCTTTGATCCACTCTTTGCGGCTTTGGGAAAGGGACCCGTCGAAGCCCAGGGTCGAAAAGCCTGCCTTTTCCAGCCGCCAGCGCAAATAATGCTGTGTCGCCCTGTACTCGGTGAAGACGATCACTTTCTCCCCGTTCAAACTTGTTACCAGCTCCTCCAGTACCTCGGCCTTGCGGTTCGTGACGAGGGAGACGGCGTGGGACAAAAGCTGCTGCAACCTCTCCCGTTCGCCTGGGTCGGTCGACCGCATGAGGAGCTTCTCCAAAGTGACCGCGGCGGCAATGGGGCTTGAGCAAACCTCGCGCTGCAGCGTGATGAGGGGAAGGACGTTTCGGAAAGCTCCCCGTTCCCGGCGGTACCCCTCTTTGACGAAAGTAGTGACGCCGTCGTACAGAGCGCGCTCCTCCGGGGAAAGATCGACCGGAAGGGAGTGGACGTGCCGGGCGGTGAACTGTACGGTGCCGCTTTCCCGCCGGTTGCGGATGAGCACTTGGGAGAGGAGGCGCCTCAAAGCCTCGAGCTCCTTGGGGGTTCTCTTGTCTTCGACGAAGGCCTGCTTAAACTCGCGGTACGTTCCCAGCTGGCCCGGGCGGACGAGATTGATGAGGTTATAAAGCTCCCTAAGGTCGTTTTGCACGGGTGTCGCGGTCAGCATCAGGCAGTGTTTGCGCCGGATGGAGTTGATGAACCGGTAGTTTTGGCTGGAGGCGTTCTTGAGTTTATGCGCCTCGTCGACGACGAGGATGTCGTAGTGGAGACGCTGGATGATCTCCCGGTGGGGGCTTCGCTTCGCCGTGTCGATGGAGGCGATGAGGAGGTCAGTCCGCTCCCAGTCGTACTCGCTCCGCTGCATGCCGCAGGAGAGGTTGAATTTCTCCTTGAGCTCGCGAAACCACTGCCAGACGAGACCTGCCGGGGTCAGGATCAGCACTTTTCGGGCGATTCCCCGCAGCAAACACTCCTTGATGATCAGGCCGGCCTCGATGGTCTTTCCAAGGCCCACTTCGTCGGCGAGGATGGCCCTGCCGCCCATCTCAAATAAGACTCGCCGGGCGGTCTCGAGCTGGTGGGGATAGGGGATGACCCCCACACGGCGCCACACCTCAGCGAGATGGCGCGGGGTGATGAGCTCCGTCGCACCCGGAGTGAGCGCGAGCTCTTCGGCCCGGACCAGCAGCCGGTACCACTCGGGCCCAGGTAGCGCGTGGCTTTGAAAGAGCTGGTCCAGCTCCGCAAGGCGCGTGATGGAGTACTGCACGGGATAGATGCCGTCGATCCACGCCTCGTCACTCAGCTCTTCGGGCGGAGGCAGGCGAAAGAGGCCGAGAGCTTGCGGTCCCATGATCGGCACCGTGATGGGAAAGGTCTTGACAGGGATGTGTCCCGAGGTGATAATCACATCGCCGGCGGCCATATCGTGCTGCGCTTCGCTCACGTCGACACCTCCCCCGGCTGGTTAGGTTTCCCTCTGAAAGCTGCAGCTATGTATCAGTACCCTCTTGGAAATCGGCGCGGGATGGTGTATAATAAGAGTTGTCCCCCGGGCCTGTAGCTCAGTTGGGAGAGCGCTGCGTTCGCATCGCAGAGGTCGTGGGTTCGAATCCCATCAGGTCCACCAACGGAAACGCCCTTCGGAAAGCCTGTTCCGAAGGGCGTTTGTTGTATGCCAAGCGTGTCTGGCGGCGTCCTGAATGCCATGCGTGTGCCGATTGGGAGGAGTGCGTGTCGTGGCAGCGCAAGGGAAGGAGATCCCGCGGCGGCCGGCCGTGGGAGAGGAGACCGAGGTCGACGTCGTCGACCTCAATCATGACGGTGAGGGCGTGGCCCGCACCCGGGATGGTTTTGTCCTGTTCGTCCCCGAGGCGCTGCCCGGAGAGCGGGCCCGCGTCCTCATGACGCGGGTCCGCCCGCGCTACGGTGAGGCGCGCCTGCTGGGCGTCCTTGAGACCACTCCGGAGAGAGTGCAGCCCGCCTGCCCGGCGGCGGGAGTCTGCGGCGGCTGTGCCCTCCAGCATTGGGAGTATGCCGCCCAGGCCGCTTGGAAAGAGGAGGCGGTCCGCCAGGCTTTGAAGCGCATTGCCGGGCTTGAGCGCGTGCCGGTGTTGCCCATCTTGGCGATGGAGCGGCCCTTCGGATATCGCAACAAAGCGCAGTACCCCGTGGGCCTTCGGGACGGGAGGGTGGTCGTTGGCTTTTACCGCCGGCGATCCCACGAGATCGTCCCCACCGACGATTGCCTCATCCAGCATCCTCTGGCCGTCGCGGTCGCCCGGGCGGCGCGCGACGGCCTGGAGAAGCTGGGGATCAGCGTCTACGATGAGGCGACTCACACCGGCTTTGCCCGTCACCTAGTCGTCCGGGTGAGCTTTAGCCGGGAGGAGGTCATGGCCATCCTGGTCACGCGGGAGCGGGCCTTTCCGCAGGCGGAGGCGTGGGTGGACGAGCTGCGGCGCCGGGTGCCCGGACTTGTCAGTGTGGTTCAAAACATAAATCCGGCGCGCACGAACGTGATCATGGGCGAGGAGAGCCTGGTCCTGTGGGGAAAGGACCACCTTGTCGAGTCGCTGGGAAGACGGCAGTTCATCATTTCGCCCAACTCCTTTTTCCAGGTAAACCCGGTGCAGGCCCGGCGACTCTACGAGTTGGTGGCCGAATACGCCGAGCTCTGCCCGGGGGACGTCTTGTGGGACGTCTATTGCGGCACCGGAAGCATCGGTATCTACGTGGCCGGAGACGGTGTCCGGCTGCGCGGCGTCGAAAGGGTGGCGGCGGCCGTGGAGGATGCGCGGCAAAACGCCCGGCGGAACGGTTTGGAGGACGCCCGGTTTGAAGTGGGAACGGCCGAAGAGGTGCTTCCTCGGTGGATGAACGAGGAAGAGAGAGCCGACGTGGTCGTCTTGGACCCGCCGCGCAGCGGGTGTGACGCCGTCACGCTAGACGCGGTTGTCGCCTGCGAGCCCCGGCGCATCGTCTACGTCTCCTGCAATCCGGCGACCCTGGCCCGCGATCTCGCCCATTTGACCGGCAAGGGCTACCGGGTGGTCAAGGTCCAGCCCGTCGACATGTTCCCCCACACGCCCCACGTCGAGTGTGTCGCCTTGGTGACGCGAGCGTAAGCCCGTTTCTTGACGTGAATGCACCCGCATCACGCGGCACACGGTGTGTCCCTTTGACGTTTCTCCCACCATCGGCGGTCGTCCGACCTCTCACGATTTACCGAAAAGTTAGGTCATAGCCCCGCTGAGCCGGAATCGTGCGTAATCGTCTCAACGCTTTCTCAATTTCCTACCTGGATGAGACAAACTGCAACCTTGACCCGAATCACGCTTCAACCCTACTCTACCATTGGTCCACGCCGTGAAATGGGAGGTGGAGTTGAACTGTGAGATTTATCGTTGCTTTTCTCTCCGTCCTTTTCGTTGCAAGCGCTGCCGCACTCGCTCAAGAGGACCGAGATCCGTTTCTGGACCCGGCGGAACTCGGTGACGTGGTGGTACCTTTGAACGACGGGGCGAGCGTTACAGACGATGGAGAGGAAGAGGAGCTGCCGGGCGAATCGCTTCCCACGCTCTTTGTCTCCGCGTTTCGTTTCGAAGGGAACACCGTCGTTCAAGACCACGTCTTGGAGGCGCTGCTGCAGCCTGCGGCGGGTCGCGAGCTCACCATCGTCGATCTTCACGCGGCCGCCGCAGCCGTGGCGTGACGGGCGGGAACGCCGCTTTGCGCGCCGGGCGCGACGTCCATGTGGTCGATAGCCCCACGGTGCACCTCAACCGGCTCGCCGTCAACGCCGGGCGGAACGCGTCGATCGACGTGGAGCCGGCATCGACAGTGATCCCCGTCGACGTGAGGGAGCTGGCCGTAGAAGCCGGGGAGCGTTTTGAGTTGACGCGCCAGAGCGCGATCGAGGTCGGCGGGGCTACGTCGTCGCCGCTGTACGTGAAGGCCGGCCACGTGGTGCTGGACGGGCTTCTCCTAAGTCCGAGCGGGGAGGAGGCATTTCAGGGAACGGGCACGGTGGATACGCCCCTCCTTGAGGTGGGGAACAGCCTCTTTTTCCCGAGACTCGAGTTGACCAACAGCACGGACCGGCCGTCTGTGATCAAGGTCGGTGAACATGCCATGGTGGCCGCGATGGAGTCGATCAACGTCGTGGCCCGAAACGGCGGCACGATCGTGGTTCAAGGCGACCTGCGCGCTCCTGTGGTCAACCTGCACCTCGGCGGCCGGTTTGACTCCGTCCATATCGAAGAGCTGTACTACACGGGCGAACCGGGCCAGGACAACACGCCCAGGCTCCGCCTATATGGCGCCGGGGGACCGGGCACGTGGCTCGAGGCGGACTCGGTCTCCATCCAGGCGTCGGGCGATCTGCGGTTGAGCGGGATGGTCAAGGCCGGTGACGTGCTGGTCCGGACTGGTCTCGATCCGTCGTGGGGGGCGCGCCGCAATCTGATCCTCGAGGACGGGCCCGGCACAGCGCGGACCCGGATCGACGCGTCCGGGAGCGTGACCATGGTCGCGGGGCTCGCCTTTAGGAACTACACAGCCCACGACGGGAACCCGTTCCCCGGGTCCGGCAGAGTGCTCATTTTCTCGGCGACCGATCGCTACGGCTACGATCCGGGCTCGCTGCTACGGCTGAAGACGCCGTCGGGGGATCCGCGCTTTGCCGAAGTGTACGGTGTGAGCTACAGCCCGTCGGACTCCTACAACCCCAGCGGCGACACGATCTATATTGGCGAGGCGGCGCCCTCTCCGCTGCTGACGATCCCCGCCCCGGCCAATATTGAGAAGGTGTTTGACAACACCCCCGTAGTGATCGATCCGGCGCAGTACGTCAATGACCCGCAGGTGAGCGGGCTCCGCTTCCGTTTTGAAAGCCCCGAAGGCGACGGTGGGATCAACGTCGGCACGTACGTCATTGTGCCCTACGGCGCGGAGTCCGAGGTTTATCGCATCACGTATCAGGGGACGGGTCAGCTGACGATCACGCCGCGCCCGCTGTGCCCGCAAGGGTGCGCCGGTTGGGCGGAGCGCCTTTGGGGCGACCTCAATCCCAACTTCGGCGTCATCTGGCGCGACGTCTTTAACCTGGCTCCCGGGCACACGGCCGCGGACGCCGGCATGCGGTTTACGACCGACATGCCCGCGTATGCGCCTGGGGCAAGCGTCGGGCAGTACCAGGTGTTCGTCGAGCCCGATCCCAACCACCCGGGGGCCAAGAACTACATCTTCCCGACGAGCGCCGTCGGAACGATTCAGGTCAACCGGCGCCCGATCCGGCTCCAGTTTTACAGCGGGGTGATCAACGACGGGCAGGTGCCTGACTCGTCGGCGAAGATGTGGAACCTGGTACGCGTGGAGAACTGGCCTGCCACGCAGGGGTCTCAGTCGCGGCTGATGCCGTACCTCGAGCTCTACTACACGCCGGCTTACACCGGCCCGGGGGTCTACCAGATCAACTACCGCATCCGGAAGTGGGACGAACTCCTCGACAACATCATCTTTGAGCCGAGCGAGCCCGGCGTGATCACCGTGGTGGCCAACCTGGACTACCTGATCAACGAGTCCTGGAAGAAGCTGTTCCCGCTCACCAACGTGGCGGATTGCTGGTTCAATCGCTCTTGCGAGGTCCAGCAGGCCCCGAAGATCGGCAACTTCTCCGGAGCGGCGTGGCCGGTGATGGGCAAGGCCATCGCGACGTACCTCTCCGTCGAAGGGAAGCTGCAGGAAAGCGAGTTTCTCAAGATGCTGCAGCGACTCACCTCGTCAGACCCAAACACGCGGAATGAGGCCTTAGGAGAGATCCTGCCTTTCGTCATGGGGGAGCTGGAGGAGATTCTCAACCGGCCCGAATCGACCTGGAGCGCGGCGGAGCGGGCCTTCATCGAAGAATTCCTCCGCTTCGTCAACGACCAGCGCAAAGAGGCCGCAGCTTGGGCTATGGTAGAGTATCTGCGATGGAAGGAGGAACAGGAGTATGGTCAGAGCCAGAGTGGGCCTTTCGGGTTCGACTTGGGCGGCTTGTTCAACCTCGGACCCAAGCCGCCTGAGCATCTCCTCCGGCAAGCGGCCACAGGGATTTTCATCGATCCTTCGCAGTCGAAAGCACTGGAAGTGATCGCTTCGGCCTTCGCCACCTTCGCAGGCAGCGCGGCTGCCGCCGTCCTCACGAGTCAAGTCGCGGCCACCGGGGTGTTGAACGCGGTGCTCTTGAAAGTGTTCCCGTTCGCGGCACGCCTGACAGCGGAAGCCGTGAAGCCGGCCGCCTTCGCCGCCGGCGCTTTCGCCGGGCCTGCGGCCATTATCGTGGCGGGAATCGTCACCATTGGGACCTCCATCGCCCATTTGGTGGAGGCGAGGCAGTTTGAGGGTAACCTGAAGAAGGCCATGGACGAGGCCCAGGTACCCTTGACGGTGGACAAGTTGAGAGAGTGGCTGGACGATAGTTATGAGGTGGTGATGGGCTGGATGATGCTGCGATTCGCGAGGCCGTATGCGAACCCGAACTCTGCGGCCTGGCGCCTCCGCGATTATGGGTATTGAGCGGGGTCAGCGATCGGAGCTGAGCGGGCGCGTCCTTTCGGACGCCAGCCTGACGAAGAGCTGGGCGGCGGCCAGACCCTGGCCGCCGCCCGGCGCGCGTGGAAACGTGATCGCCGGGAGTGTGGTGGAAGAGGATGCCTCGCCCGGCCAGCGTGAAGCATCGCGCAACCCACGCGCGTACGGTGAGCGCAAGCGAGAATGGCTTGTCACGACGGGTACTCGAGGAGGTCGCCGGCAGCGATGCGGCGTTCGCTCACAAGGGGGGTAAGAACGACGTCTTGAAGGGCGGGGTCTTCGTTTTTGGCCTTCCGAAACTCCGCCGGTGTCATGCCGTAGCGGCGGCGAAACGCGTTGCGAAAGCGGTCGACGTCTACGAACCCGCATTGCAGCGCGAGGTCGCGAATGGTGCCGCCATACTCCTGGCTTTGCAGGAGGCGAGCCGCCTGGGCGAGGCGCGCCTCCCGGATGTAGCCGGCGGGCTCAAGCCCTTGCTCGGCGAAAGCGCGGTACAAGGTGGCTCGAGAGCAACCCACCGCGCCTGCGATCTCCGGGACGTTAAGGTTGGGGTCGGCCAGGTGCGAGTCGATGTAGCGTATGGCTGCGACGTAGTAGGCGCCGCGATCGATTCGCCCGGGCTGCCCGGATGCGACCTCTTGGAGGACCGCGAGAAGCAGCCGCACGGTCTGGTCGAAGATCAGCGTGCGCGCTCGCTTGTCCAAGCTCGCGGCTCGGCGCGCAAAAAGGCGCAGTTGGCCGCGCAGGAACGGGGCAAGAGCGGAGCGGTTCAAAGCCCTGCTCGCCTCGGGCGCCGGCAAGCGAGCGGTACCGAGTGCGGCCTCCACCACGGGTCGAGGCAGCGCGACGTGCACCCCATGATGCGCACTCCAAGCCAGCCGGGACGGCCGGACGGCATCGTAGAGAAAGAGATGACCGCGTTTTGAAGTGAGCGTGGTGCCGTCCTGTTCGGCGTAGTGCCGCTGGCCGGAAAGGACGAGCCCCAGGGAGAAGTGGTCGATGCCGTCCAGGCGAATCTGCCGGGGCGTCCGCCGGCCGCAGACCGCGTCGGACCGGCAGACGTAGAACTGTCCCAGCGGCGAGATGACGCTGAACGCCCGGGCCTGGAACGGTCCGGTTTCAGCATCGGGCCGGTAGGGGTCTGCGGCGAAGTCGTAGTAGGCCATCTGGCGCCAGTAGTCGTACGTCTCGGTGGGTGCGAGGCCGTCGGTGGACAGCTGGATCGCAACATGCGACTTGGGCGCCCCGTATTCAGATTGGTATCTTCCTTGATCCGGAGACCAGGCCCATTCGTCCGGGGTCCAGTCCCACCAGGTGTTTGTCCCTTCGCTCATGGCACGAATGCTCCATAACCAATCGCAGCGCGCCGCACTACCGCAGCGGGGACTTGGTTGAAACGCGATACCGCTCAGTTCCACATAAAGGAAAAGTCCACCTGCTGATCAGCCCGCATATTGTTCTAAAAAATGGTCTGGCTCGACACGTTTTCGCACACCCACGTTGAGTGCTTGACTTGGAAGCCATGGGCAACGGGTTTAACGTCACGTTAAGAATGCTTCGCGGGATCCATAAAAGCGGGCCACGATCGCAGAACTCCTT
>NICF_comb_assmDRAFT_10004155_pt1 | contig 10162 bp, 11 predicted proteins | sample NewIslPassag4_SG_FD_11279 | JGI IMG/M metagenome (IMG submission 11279) | reverse complement strand
TCCGTCCGGGGCCGTCCATGAACCGTCACCAGCTCGGCTCGATCAGCCCGTACTTGCCGTCGTTGCGCCGGTAGACGACGTTGACCTCATTGGTCTCGGTGTTCGCAAAGACGAAGAAATTATGCCCGATCATGTTCATTTGCAGAATCGCTTCTTCTACGTCCATCGGCTTAAGCGGGAACCGTTTCCTGCGCACGATGCTCAGGTCGTCCTCTTCTTCCTTGCCTGCGGCCGACAGCTCGGCCTGTTCCTTGAACAAGGCTTTGATGCCCTGTTGTCGGTATTTGCGGTTGATTTTCGTTTTATGTTTGCGGATTTGGCGCTCCAGCTTGTCGACCACCAGGTCGATCGAGGCGTACATGTCCTCGCTGTGTTCTTCGGCGCGAAGCAGCACGCCCGGCAGCGGAATGGTCACTTCGACCGTCTGGACGTTCTTGTTCACGCTCATCGTCACGCTGACCTCGCCGACCGGCGGCGTTTCGAAATAGCGTTCCAGACGGCCGATTTTCTTCTCCGCGTACTGTCTGAGCGCTTCCGTCACTTCGAGGTTTTCGCCGCGAATGTTGAACTTCATCCGCCTCAACTCCTTTCTGGTATCATTCTACCATAAAACCGGACGCGTTTCATCTGATTCGTGCGAAATTTCAGAAAAATTTCGTGATTGAAAAAGCCCCGAAGAAAAACGGCAACCCCTCGGGATCGCTCCCGAGGGGGCAGGACAGCTAGCGTATGGGAATCGTGGATTACAACTTCACGACGTTAGCAGCCTGAGGACCGCGAGCGCCTTCCACGATATCGAACTCGACCATCTGCCCTTCTTCCAGCGTCTTGAAACCGTCGGCCCGGATCGCGGAGTAGTGGACGAACACATCGCCACCGTCTTCGCGTTCGATGAATCCGTAGCCCTTCTCCGCGCTGAACCACTTGACACGTCCTTGCATGTAACACATTCCTTTCCGTGTGATGCTGTGAGGCGCTCCCCACGTCTCGACTATAACACTGCGGGGGTGGAAAGTCAATGGACCGTCCCATCTTTTTTTGATTTTTTGATATGCACCGAACCACCCGCTTTCAACGAGGAACCAGACCCTTTTCCACCAAGTAGGCGACGATGCGATCAGCCGCTTCTTCAGGCGTCATGCGATTCGTCTCGACGACCACATCCGGCGAAAGCGGCTCCTCGTAAGGCGAACTGATCCCCGTAAATTCTCCGATTGCTCGACCGCGGGCCTTCGCGTACAATCCTTTCGGATCCCGGCGTTCGCACACCTCCAGCGGGCATTTCACGTAAACTTCGACAAACTCGCCGGGAGCGAACAAGCTCCGCGCCCGTTCCCGGTCCTCGCGATAAGGCGAAATCAGCGCAACAATCGCCACCACGCCGGCTTCGACGAACAACCGAGCCACCTCGGCGACGCGTCTGACGTTTTCGCCGCGATCTTGCCGGCTGAAACCGAGGTCGCGGTTCAATCCGCTCCTTAAGCTGTCGCCGTCCAACACGTACGAACGAATGCGCCGGTCGAAAAACCGACGTTCCAGCTCACGGGAAACCGTCGATTTCCCGGCCCCGGAAAAGCCGGTCAGCCAGAGGACGAACGACGGATGGCCGTTCAAACGCATGCGGTCTTGACGAGTAATCAACATCCGATCACCTTTTCCGATGAAGTTATCCCCAAGCATGAAAGCTTGTTTTCATTCTATATCCACAGAGTTGTTCACAAAATCCACAGGGGTGTGAACAAACTGATCAACAATCTTCACAGGCAATCGAAAAGGACGCCTCTTCCGCGTCCTTCACGGCTTGCCTTTGTGTTATTGTCTTCGATCGACGAACAGGCTGTCCACAGGGCCGTCGAACATATAGGCTTTCCGGCTTTCCCGACTCTGCCGCAGCCCGATCAACCGGTCGGCGGCCTCCTGTCGGAATGCTTCGAGCTTCGCCGCAATATCCCGGTCCCACGCCAACACTTGCCGGATCGTTTCATGGTAGCGGGCATAATCCGTCTGTTCCGCAGATATGCTTTTTAATGCTTCGACGACGATCGCGCGACGCTCTACATAATCCGCCAATTCTTCCGGCGTGATGTCGGCCAGGCGGTCGCGACATTCGCGGGTCAGGCGGACAAGTTCATCCATCAGTCGCTCCAGCGAGCGGGCCGTTCCGTCATCCATGGGCCGACGCCGCGCCTTTGGAAGCCAATTTAGCCGCTTCCGCCCACGTGTTTTTCAGATCGACGAGGTAGCCCAGCACTTCTTCCGCCGGCGCCGGATCCTTTTTCAGGTTCGCTTGAAGCAGCCGGTTGAGAAAATAGTCGTACAGCTGCGACAGCGGCTCGGCGACCGGATAACGCCGGTCCAGCGTTACGAGAAGCTCGCGGATGATCGCTTGCGTTTTCTGCAAATAGGTGTTCGCCGCCGCGTAGTCGCGCTGCTTGATTGCCTCGGCGCCCGCGCGGCAAAAACGGATCGCGCCGTCATACAGCATGAGCAGAAGCTGTGCCGGCGTCGCGGTCTGCACCGCCGTTTCCAGATACCGTTCGGTCTGTGACTGCAGCATGAACGGTCCTCCCTGTTTCGCGCATCAGGATTTTATGGTTCTTATGAATTCCTTCCGCCAAATAAGTTCATCAGGTAAGCAGACTGGGCGTTGTACCGGCTGATGGCTTGTTCCATGATCGAAAATTGCCGGTAATAGTGGTCTTCCAACTCTTTCAGTTTCTCTTCCAGGCTGTCCGCCCGGGCGTCGAGTTCCTTCGCTTTTTTGCCGAGGACGGACTGATCGAAAATGGTGGGATTTGCGCCGGCAACGCCCTTGATTTGGTTCAACGTATTGCCGAGCGCCGCATAGATGCGGTCTGCAATCCCTTGTGCGCTTCCCGTGCCGTTTTGTGAGAAGAGAGCGACGACGGCGTTGGGGTCCTCTTCCAGCGCCTTCCGCAGCTTGGTTTCGTCGAGATACAGTTTGCCTTTTTCCTGATAAAGACCGGTGGTGATGCCGATCGAGCTCAGCGTTTTATAGGTGGTCGAACCGGTGTCCACCACGGCCTGAATCGCCGAGCGCATGGCGCGCTCCGCCTGGGCCAGATACTGATCGTTCCGGAGCAGTCCGCTTTTGGCTTTCTCCTCCCAAAGCTTGATCTGCTCTTCCGTCATTTCTTTCTTCTGCTCGTCCGTCAGCGGCAAGTAGTCGCGGTAACGCTGTTCGCCGAGTTTGTCCTGAATCGCTTTCAGCATGTCGTTGTAGTCGCTGACGAACTGTTTGATCGATTCGACGATGCTGTCGACGTCGAGCGAGACTTGCACCGTGGTCGGCGTCAGCGTATTCGGGTCGAGGGGGTTGCCGCTGCTCGGTTTCAACAACTGAAGTTCGACGCCGTTAATGGTAAACGTGTTGGACGTGCGGACGATCTCCATGCCGTTGACGTAGATTTTGGCGTTCTGGGCGGCCACGGCCTGTGCGCTGTTCGTCGACACTTTCAGGACGTTGACGACGAAGTCTTCGGTGCCGAACTCGATTTTGTCTCCGGTTCCGGACGCGCCGTTGACCAACCCCGTGTTTTTGGCGACGAACGAGATGCGGCCCGATCCCGGATCGTAAAAAGCGGAAACATTCGTCTCCCTGTTGATCTTGGCGATGACGCTGTTAAGGGAATCGGTGTTCGGGTCGAACGTCACGGTTTTGCCGTTAATCGTGAGGCTGTTCGTCGAAAAAGCAGCAATTTTGCCGGCGCTCACCTGCGACGCAAGCGACGCGTTCGGATCGAACGTCGGGTCGAGGCGGATGTCGCCGGAGCTGTAGTTGGATGCAGCCGTCGCCACGTAGGCGACCTTGATCTGCATGGTCGTCGTCGGAGCGGTTCCCGTCGCTTTCGCCGTCAGCACGCCGGACTCCCCGCTGACGGTCGCTTTTCGCGCGCTGAGCGTTCCTTCCAGGGTGAATTTGAACAGCTTATTGTTGCGGTAGTCGTAGATTTTGCTGTTCAGCGCAAGATAAGCTTCCCGCTGCCACGTGACCAACTGTTGCTGCTGTTTGAGTTTGTCGAGCGGGATGCGATGGGCTTTCATGAGATCCTTGACGATGCTGTCGACGTCGATGCCCGAAGCCAGGCCGCTGATGCGAAGCGGCATGGAAAATCGCCCCCTTTCCGGAGCACGCGTTTATTTTCGTTCGTCGACGATCAGGCCCGCAAGTTCCCATAATCCCGCCAAAATGTCGAGCAGTTTTTCCGGCGGGATTTCGCGGATGATTTCGCCGCTGTCGCGGTCGAGCACTTTGACGATAACCGTTTTCGTTTTTTCGTGTATAGCGAATTCGATGGTCGTGGTGCGAAACAGTTTGTTCGCTTTTTCGACGAAACGGGTCATTTGTTCATCAGTGAGGGCTGGTTCGGAACCGGTTGAAGCCGGACGGACATCCGAACCCGTCTGTCCCGTCTCAAGTCTAACGGACGGTCGGTCAAAATAACGAGGTTCCCGCGCGATGGAATTCAGGGAACCGATCGAACGGATTTGAATGTCGGTGCTCATGTCAAGCCCTCCCGATGGCGGCCGGGGTTTAGTTATTATATCGGCAAGCGAAAAACGAAGATTTAGTTTTATACTATAATTACCATAAAAGAAAGATGGTTCTCAATGAATTTCATCTACTATATTCGTGTCTCAATCCAACTAAGACATCCTTAACATTGAACAGCTACCTACAGCAATTTTTGAACCTTTTTTTCTATCTCAGACCGTTCTTCTATCTCTCCAGAGAGAAGATCCGGATCAAGGCGGAGAGTTTTTAGAGATTATATCACTACTTTTCTACAGAAATCCTAAAATCTCCTTTTGATTGCCGTAACTTCCATAGAACCGTTATATCGAGCAGAAATCTTATAATCTACGATCTCAAAATTATTCGCCTCTAATATCGCTTTCAAGGATCGAAAGGAGAAATAATTCAAATGTTCGATAACTCTCCACATCGGGTCACGGTCTTTCATCACCATGGAAAATGCACTCTCGAAGTTCGGTGTGGATATCCATAAGACCCCCTTATCGTTCAGCAGTTGCGACGCTTTTTTGATCGCCGCGACAGGGTCCATCATATGCTCGATTACATCTCCCATGCAGATCACATCAAAGGGTTGTTTTGGTTCAAACAGTAGAAAATCCACCGAGTGAACGGGAACATTCAGCATCCTAGAAATATTCTCGGCGTACGTAGGGCGGATGTTGACGCCGGTTACATCGAACAAGTATTCCTTTGCTACAGCAGTCATTTCACCCGAACCCACGCCGACTTCCAGCAGACGGTTGCCCGGCGCCAACTTCTTTATATTGGCAATTATCCCTCCAATTATAGGAAACCAATGTGTCTTTACATTCAAGTTGAACTCAAAAGCGGAACTAGCAAGAATCTGCGCCAAATTGCGCGGATAATTGTGAGCAAACAGATGGTGGCAGTTCTCACAATACATCCATACGCGTACGGGATTGAATCCGGCTAAAAAGTCTATATTAGTAATGGCGTTGTAACAGGAATGCGGCACACCTTTGCGTTGACATAGCGGACATTGAACAACCGTGATCTCGTTCTTGATCGGCTTGTATTCGTAGTGATAAACAGGGTGATCCTCTTTGAGCAATTTTTGTGCCAGCTTTGGGTCCGATTCGAACGCTTTGGTATGATACGTTTTCGCCTCCATCACTTTTCCGGCGCGATTGGCGATTTCCCCTAGCCGGAAATATGCCATCCCGGAGCTGTCCGCAAACTCCTTAAGAAAGTCAAACAGGAATGCCGCTTCCTCGTCCCTTCCTTCTTCTGTTAGTTTGACAGCTCGTACATACAGGTTTTTGCGATACTCAAAGGAATATAACAATTCCATTAAGCGGTCAGATTCTTCATTATTGTCGAAAGCAGTTACTTCTCCTTCCTTTTTACTCAAGAAAGAAGCGACATAACCTGAATCTGGGAATTGCATAATCGCTTTTTTCGCAACGTCTTGCAGTAGTTCCGCGTCTCCGGTCGCCAAGGCAATCCGAATCCAGATGTCATAAATGCGGAAATCATTATCCACCAACGCTCGAGCTTCCTCGATATATTTTAGGGCCGCCGCCGTCTCGTTCAACTGCAGCAAAGCGTCCGCCATCATCACCAGCACATCGGCCAGCACCGCTTCTTCGATTTCCGGGTTTTGCTTCAAATATTCGTCGAAAAGAGACAATGCTTTCTCATAGTTTTTGTGGTAGTAGAACAGTCTGGCGGTTGGGAGGATAAGTTGCTTGCCATGCTTTGTTTCCATAATCTTTCTGATTGGCTCGAAGTGACCCAACCTATGGAATTCCCTTACTATATCTAGAAGAAATTCCAGTTCTTCTTGCTTCAAGATTTCGCCTTTGCCGAAAATCAGTTGTACCAAAGGCAAGCCTGTTCGATTCGCCGCATACGACAACACCTTGTGCGCCAATCCCTCATCTCCCGCCAACAGGGCAGAAACAACAGCTTTTACCAAAATCTGATGGTTATTGGGTTCCTGCTCATGCAATCGGGCAAATCCTTCGGCTGCGGCAGAATACTTGCCCTCTAGGATGGCCAGTTCCTGAGTCTCTTTAGGCAAATGGACCGAGTACGGCGCCAACGCAGACATATAATATTGGGCCAATGGTTGCGATGCGTTATGCAAAGCGGCCTTCAACAAGAATACAAGGTCTTTGGGTTCATTCGTCTTGTAAAGTTTATCCAGAAACCCGATGAGTTCTGATTCCGAGGTTCGAGCTTGCAATAATATGTTCATAAGATCACACAATGCAGCAAAATCGTGCCGATCGGCCTTTAATATTGCTGTCAACAACCGGACCGTTTCAGGCAGATTGTCTACAGCATAATACAGATCTGCCAGTCCTTTATATATAGGCCGTAATGCCGAGGGAGTTTTGATTTCAACCCGGGACAACTCCGTACTTTCTAACAGCGAGAGCGCTTTTTCGTACATGGCAATCGCATCGTTCAGTTGTTTCCGATGTCGGAAAAGATCACCCATATACACATAAAAGTCGGGATTATTAGGAAAACGTCTGTTAGCTTCCTTAATTACTTTTGTAATTTCTTCAATAGGATAATTCAGATTTCGCATATAGTTAATGATATTAAAGTAGTTTTTCTCCATGAGAGGCACTAGCTTGCGCTGTTTTACTGCATAAGTGTGATGAACTTTAAGAGCATAGTACATAGCAAGTTCATACTCATCCATCAAACTGTATGTTTCCGCTAAATAAAAATGCAAACTAGGATCGTCAGTTTTTTTACTTAATTCTCTCAGAAGCAACGTAAGGTTTCTTCGCCCTTTATCTTTCCTTGTAATTTCGCTTTTTGAATAACCAACATGTATTATAGTAATCTCCCGGCATCCGTCGAATAAACGCATAGCTCGTTTCCGATGTTTCAAACTTTCATGGATCGCGCCTTCGTACCTTAAGTCGGGATGGTTTCTGAATATGCGCAACGATGGTATAGTCGTTTGCACTTTCTTGTTATCGCTGTCCACGTTGATGAGAGTACCGAGAATGCCGTCAATTTCTGCGTTCCCGATTCTGGCAATGATATCTCTGACCTTATCTACGCAAGATTCCTCCAAATATTCATCTGCGTCAAGAAAAACAATCCAATCTCCGTTTGCCTTTTCCAATGCGAAATTTTTGGCAGCAGCAAAATCATCTACCCATTGAAAAAAATATACAGATGCACCCAATTCCTTGGCGATCGATACAGTGTTGTCAGTTGATCCCGTATCTACAACGACCAACTCGGAGGCGATTGGCCTGACGCTGGAAAGACAGCGACTTATATTTTTTTCCTCGTTCTTGGCAATTACGCATGCCGTAATTTTCATATCTCTCACCCTTACGATATGTATCAAAAAAAGAGAGAGCCATCGCTCTCTCTTTGTTTATGAATTTTGCTATTAACGGAGAAGTTGCAACACACCTTGCGGCACTTGGTTTGCTTGCGCCAGCATCGCCTGCGCTGCTTGCGACAGGATGCTGTTTTTCGTATACTCCATCATTTCTTTGGCCATATCTACGTCTCGAATGCGCGATTCAGCGGCCGCTAAGTTCTCGGAGGCAGTGCCCAAGTTGTTGATCGTGTGCTCCAGACGGTTCTGGAATGCACCAAGTTTCGCCCGCTCACTGGATACCTTGCGCAACGCCATTTCCACTGCGGTAATGGACGCCTGCGCGGCTGCTTGAGTATTTACTTTAATGCCGTTGATGTGCAGCGCCGTCGAGCTCATATCGTTGATGTCCACAGACATTGTTTGCGCCGCATTCGCGCCGATTTGGAACTTCAACGATTGATCCGTGGAGATTGTCTTATCGTCAATGATGCTGATGCTCATGGCATCGCCAGTTTGAATATTTGAGGAAACAACAATATCAACGCCGGTGATCGTAAGGGTTGCGTTTCCACTACTGACATCTACTGTACCAGTACTTACTGTGCCGTCCGCTTTAGTCAGTGTATAGTTAAATACAACACCAGTTGTACTCGTCTGTGTACCAATTTCAAGATAGTAGGAACCACTACTTGTTATAGAAGAGTTATTAACGCTTGCAGAAGAGATGGTGAACTTATTACCGCCCGTCTGCGAGAGAATTTCCGCGCTTGCGTTAATCACACCAGCTTTTGCCGCAGAACCTTCGAGCAGTTTCTTCGTGTTGAACTCAGTCGTATTCGCAATACGGTCGATCTCGGAAATCAACTGGTCAATCTCTTTTTGCAGTTCTGAACGGTCCGTATCCGTATTCGTATCGTTCGCCGCTTGTACCGCGAGTTCCCGCATGCGTTGCAAAATGCTGTGCGTTTCATTCAGCGCACCCTCGGCCGTTTGGATCAGTGAGATACCGTCTTGTGCGTTTTTGGTGGCCATCTCCAATCCGCGAATTTGGCCGCGCATTTTCTCGGAGATCGCCAGACCCGCCGCGTCGTCGCCGGCGCGGTTGATGCGCAGACCGGAAGACAATTTTTCCAGCGACTTTTGCACATTCGTATTGTTAATGCTCAACTGACGATACGTGTTCAGCGCCGCGATGTTGTGATTAATCCGCATTTCACATTCCTCCTTGAAAGGATTTTCCACATCCGTGTGGTATCGCGCGAAACCGCCCGCAGTCGGCCGCCCTGCGGACGGCTCTATTTCATATGTCGGACAGCGCCGCGAGATTTTTTAGAGGGCATGCCCGGCAAGCGGAAAAATTTTTACCGATTCTCCCCCTCGTGCGCGATGCGGGACAAGCGCGCAAGCTCGTCGGAATCGGGAGCCGAGCGGGTCGCCGCCTCTCGATTGGCGCTTTGAATGCTTAAATACACTTCCTTGCGATAGACGCTCACATGGCGGGGCGCCTCGATGCCAAGCCGGACCGTATCGCCTTCCACGGCGACAATCTTGATTTCGATCTCGTCGCCGATCATGATCGACTCGTTGCGCTTGCGGGAAAGGACGAGCATGCCTACCGCCCCCTTTCGGAGGCGCGCTCGCCCGCGTCCGTTTGAATCGGCTCCGCGGCGGAACCACGCGGAACAAACAGCGGACATTTGACCGCATACCGGCTGTCGTGCAGGATGACCTGTTTGCCGAGGCGGCTGCGCGTGTTCAGCACGACCGGCGCGAGCAGGTTGACCGTCGTTTCCCGGACGTTTTCCGGGACGGTGACGATCGCCCACACCTGGACGTCGCCTTCCCGGCCTTCAGCGAGATCCAGCTCGGCCTTGGCGTCGTCGCCCAGCTCGAATTCGTAGTCGGGAAAAAAGGCGAACGGATCGGCGACGAGAAAACAGACGCCCGATTCGCCGACGGCGCGCAGGTAGGCAAACGGCGACGGCTCTTCGGGCGTCAGCAATTCGAATTCCCGAATGTTTTCGAATCCGGGAACGCCGCGTGGAAACGTATAGACGACGTTGTTCATGATCGATCCCCTTTTTTACCGCGTTTCGTCGATGGTCGGCGGAATGATGACGACGCTCGGGTATTGGCGCATGTAGATCCGCACCTTGCCGCGATGATAGGCGATTTCCGGTTTGCGCGCGTCAAACTGCGTCTCGACTTTCCCGAGGCGGACGTCGATGTCGGGCTTGCGGGCGACATACGTAATGTCGACGTTGTCGTAGGAAGCTTCGCCC
>NICF_comb_assmDRAFT_10004153_pt1 | contig 10166 bp, 8 predicted proteins | sample NewIslPassag4_SG_FD_11279 | JGI IMG/M metagenome (IMG submission 11279) | reverse complement strand
CCCGCCCCGCTTGCCAGTGCCGGCTCGTCCGGGTTGCGACTCTGCTGCGGGCCCGTTGCCGGGTCCCACATCCTTGCCATGGAGGGAGATGGGCATGAAGATTCTCGTGACAGGGGCGACAGGACAACTAGGTTCCCTCGTGATGGAGGCACTGCTCAAGGCGATGCCTGCGGAGCGCTTGGCGGCCAGCGTGCGGGATCCGCACAAAGCTGCGTCCCTGAAGGCGCGAGGCGTTGACGTGCGCGCAGGTGATTTTGATCGTCCCGAAACGCTGCCGCAAGCCTTTGCCGGTGTCGACCGTATCCTCATCATCTCGACCATGGGCGACAACGCCACCCGCATCCGCCAGCATTTAAACGCCGTGGCGGCGGCCAAGGAGGCCGGTGTGCGGTTCATCGCCTACACCAGCGTCGCCAAAGCCGACCAGTCACGCCTGCCGTTGGCCGAGGTGCACCGCACCACGGAGGAGGCCATCCGCGAGACGGGCATCCCATTTTCATTCCTGCGCAACAACTGGTACCTTGAGAACGACCTGGGCACTATCCAGGCAGTTCTGGGCGGTGCCCCGTGGGTGACCAACCTGGCCAAAGGCCGCATCGGCTACGCCCTCCGGCGGGATTACGCTGAGGCAGCCGCCGCGGTTCTGACCGGCGACGGCCACGAGAACACGGTTTACGAGCTCTCGGGCAAGCCCGTCACCCAGGATGAGGTGGTGGCGGAACTATCAGCGGTGCTGGGCCGCACCGTGACCATCCAGCACGTGGACGACGAGACCTATGCGGCAACCTTGCGCCGCGCCGGCATGCCAGAGCCCGTCGTTTCCATGATCGTGTCCATGAACCAGGCCATCCGCGATGGTGCGCTGGATGTCGAAAGCCGCGACCTGGAGCAACTCCTGCGCCGGCCGCCCACCGGGCTCCGGGAGGGGCTGCAGGCCCTGGTGGCCCGGCTTTCCCGATGATGCCTCGGTCGCTTAAGGACCTGTCCAGCGGCCTTGCGCGGCCACATGCCCGGGGCTCCGGGTGTGATGAAGACCGCCCTTCCGGACCGCTAGTCCGGAGGGGCGGTTTTCGCGTCGGATCGCCTCCCACTGCGCTGCCGGTGTCTGGGTGCAACAGCACCCGTTCTCCGACAGGATTCAAAACTCACGACGTTGAACGATTTGGTTGTCGACCATTCGGCATTTTGAGGAGGGTAACACGCATGCGCGTTTGGACCCGGAGCAAGGTCAGTCCTTGGTTGGCAGCGCTTATCGTCGTCGTTGCCGCGTCCGTGCCGGCCATGGCCCAGCCCAGCGGCACCCTCAACTTCTATACCTCGATGCAGTTGGACGTGGTGGATCCGCTCGTGGCGGAGTTCGAACGGCTCTATCCAGGAATCAACGTGGACGTCATCTATTCGGGCAGCGTCGAGTTGGAGCAGCGCCTGTGGGCGGAAGCCGAGGCCGGGCGGGTGCGCGCCGACGTAGTGTGGGCGGCCAATCCAGCCCTCTTCATCCTCATGAAGGAACGGGGCCTGTTGGCCAAGCACGAATCGCCTCATGCCGACGCCGTCCCCGACTGGCTCAAAGACCCTGACGGCTACTATATTGCTGGTCGGGTGTTCACCATGGGCATCGGCTATAACACCCGCCTGGTGAGGCCCGAGAACGCGCCCAAGTCGTGGCGCGAGTTCCTTGAGTGGGGGCCGCGCGCGGCGATGGCTAGCCCCTTGCACAGCGGCACGTCCTTCACCGCGCTGGCCGCCTTCGTCTCCAACCCTGATCTTAGCTGGGAGTGGTTCGAAGAGGCGGCGCACCGGGGTGTGCAGGTGCTGCGCGGCACCGGCGACGTGTCGCGGGCGCTGACCAGCGGCGAGTTCCCCGTCATCAAGGGCATTGACTACGTCATCGCCAACCTGGTAGCCGAAGGCGCCCCCGTGGCGTTCCTGGCGCCCGAGGAAGGCGTCGTAGCGGTGGCCAGCCCCTTGGCTATCACCAAGGACACCCAGAACCGGGAGGCGGCCCAGGCCTTCCTGGACTACATCATCTCCAAAGAAGGACAGGAGTTCCTGGTCAAGCAGTTCTTCATCCCTGTGCGCACGGACGTAGCCCCGCCGGAGGGCCTGCCGACCGCCGACAAGATCCACGCCCTGGAGGTGGACTACAACTGGATGGCCGAGGCAGGACCGGAACTGCGGGAGCGATTCACGCAGATCTTCGAGTAGCCGGTCGTACCCCGGGCAACAGTTCGCACCGGCGCCGTTTGGCCGTTCGCACCGGGCCGCCCGCGCGGCGGCCCGGTGCGCGGGTGCGACCCTCACCATAGGAGCGACGTACAGCGATGGCTGTCCTTCACCGCAGCACCCAGCCCGTTGCGCCCCGCGGCGGGCGACGCATGCTCGACTTTCGCATTGGACTTTTCGTCATCCTTTTGGTCTTCGTGCTCTATGTCATCGCCTACCCGCTGATCCAGGTGTTCTGGCGCAGCATCATCGTGGACGGGCAATTGTCGTTGGCCAACTACACCCGGGTGTTCCTTACCGCCCGCAACTACACCGCCCTCTGGAACAGCGTCTGGACTGCCTTGGCCGCGACGGTCTTCGCAACGCTGCTGGGCACTTTGGCCGCCTTTGCCGTCCAGCGCACCGACGTCCCTTTTCGCGACGGGTTCCGGTTTCTCTTCATGCTGCCCTTCGCCATCCCGCCGCTGTTTGCTGCCATGGGCTGGGTGCAGTTGCTGGGTCCCGTCGGCCTCATCAGCCGGGCTCTGCAGGAACTGTTCGGTTGGCCCGCGGTGCCCTGGTCCATTTACGGGCCGGGCGGCATCATCTTTGTGCTGGCGGTCACCGTCTATCCGTTCGTCTTCATCACCGTTTCCGGCGCCCTGCAGCGAATGGACTCAAGTCTTGAGGAAGCGGCCCGGACCGCGGGCGTGAGCCCTTGGCGCATCATGAAGGACATTACCCTCCCCCTGGTGCTGCCGGCGATCCTGGGCGGCGCGCTGCTCGCGTTCGTCGCGGCCATTGACAACTTCGGCGTCCCTGCGGTGCTGGGCATGCGCCGGCGGTTCTATGTACTGACTACCCGCATTTATGAGGCCTTGACCATCCCGGACATCCCGCTGGCCACGGCCATGTCCGTCCTGCTCGTGGGCCTGGCCGTAACGGCGCTAGGCCTGTTGCGCTGGCTGGAAGGATCGTCGGGGCGCTACACGGTCGTGTCCGGCAAGTCGGTGCGGCCCCATATCATCCGCCTCGGCCGGGCCCGGCCGTATGTCTTCATCGCTCTGTTGGTCGTGATGATCGTGGTCGTCCTGCTTCCCTTGGCCGCGCTGGTCATCACTTCCGTCTTGCCCTACTGGGGTGCTCCGCTGGACCCAGAGGTTTTGACCCTGCGCAACTACGCACGGGCCTTCGCTCAAGAAGGGGCGAAGCGAGGCATCGTCAACAGCCTGCTTTTGGCGCCCCTCGCGGCCACCATCCTGGTGATGGTAGGTACCCTCATCTCGTACTTGAACGTCAAGGCCAAGGTGCCAGGCGCCGGGTTTCTGGACGCGTTGGGGACGGTACCCTACGCCTTGCCGGGTTCCGTTATCGGCATCTCGATGATCCTCGCGTGGAGCAACCCACCCTTTGGGCCATCCCTGTACGGCACCATCTGGATCCTGCTGATGGCGTATCTGATGCGCTACTTGTCCTACGCGCTGCGCAGCACCCGGGCCACGCTGCACCAGATCCACGACTCCCTGGAAGAGGCGGCGCTGACCTCCGGTGCGGGCCCCTTGCGCGTGTTGCGGGACATCACGGTGCCGCTCCTGAAACCGGGCATGATCGCCGGTTGGGTACTAATTTTCATGCCAGCCTTCCGGGAACTGACGGTGTCGGTACTCATTTGGGGCGCCGGGGCGGAGACGCTCGGCGTATGGGTGTTCCTGCTGCAGGACTCCGGTTTCCCCGAGCGGGCCAGCGCGTTGGCGGTGGCGACCCTGCCGGTGATCTTGTTGATGTACTTCATCGCCGATCGCATGGGATGGGGCGGCGAACGAACCCAAGCATAGCCGCGCGGCCGGCGTGACCTCGCGGCTGCGACAGGACGGAGTGAAAGACATGACCAATACGGCTGCGTCCAAGCCCCAAGCCAGAGTCGTGGTGGCCGGGCTCACCAAGCGGTTTGGCGCGGTCACCGCGGTGGACAACGTCAGTTTTGAGATCATGGAAAACGAGTTCTTCTCCTTGCTAGGGCCTAGCGGTTGCGGCAAGACGACCACGCTGCGTTGCGTGGCGGGCCTTGAGTCGGCAGACACGGGCCGCATCGAGATCGGCGGCCGGGTGGTGTACGCGTCAGATCAGGGCATTGACGTTCCGGCCAACCACCGCTCCATCGGGATGGTGTTCCAAAACTACGCGGTGTGGCCCCATATGTCTGTGTTCAACAACATCGCCTACCCCCTCAAGGTGGCGGGCGTGCCCGCTAAGGAGATCCGCGAGCGCGTCGAGCGGGTTCTGGTCATGCTGGCCATGGAGGGGCTGGAAGACCGCATGCCCAGCCAGCTGTCGGGGGGCCAGCAGCAGCGGGTGGCCCTAGGGCGGGCCTTGGCCATGAATCCGCAGGTCTTGCTCCTGGATGAGCCCCTCTCGAACCTGGACGCGAAGCTGCGGGAAATGATGCGGGTCGAGCTAAAGCGCATCCAGAAGGAACTGGGCATCCCTATCCTGTACGTCACCCATGACCAGATCGAAGCGCTGGCCATGTCGGACCGCATCGCGGTCATGTCTGCGGGCGTGATCCACCAACTGGGACCGCCGGAGGAGATCTACAACCGGCCGCGCACCAACTTCGTGCTGGACTTCATCGGAGTTGTCAACTACGTGCCATGCCGGTTGGCCGATGGTCAAGCGGGCGGCGCGCGAGTGGTATTGCCTGACGGCCAGGTAGCCGTCGTCCGCTCTCTGGACGGCACCCCACCGCGCGGGGACGCCCAGTTGGGCGTGCGTCCCGAGGACATTGACCTACTGGACCCGGAGGATGCTCCTGTCGGTTGTGTACGCGGCGAAATCGAGTTCCGCAGCTTCCTAGGCAGCACGTGCGAATACCGGGTACGGGTGGGCGATTTGGCACTGCGGGTGCAGACGGGCAAGACCGTCATGTTCCGGGAAGGAGCGCCGGTGGCGGTGCGGATCAACCACGGCCATTTCCTGGCGGCGGAAACCACGGCCGCAGGAAGACGCGCCTCATAGAGCTACGCGCCTGGAGGGAGCAGCCATGCGGTTTCACACCAAGTACCTGACCTTCAACACCCACAAGCGGCAGGAAATCATCGACCTCACGGACCAGGTGGACGCCGCGCTCAAAGAGAGCGGCATCCGGGAGGGCATGGTGCTGGTAAGCGCCATGCATATCTCGGCCTCGGTGTTTGTGAATGACCACGAAAGCGGCCTTTGGCAGGACATCCTCGACTGGCTGGAAGGTTCCGTCGCCCCCTGGGACATGCATCCCGCCCGGGGCGACGACTACCACCACAACCGCCGCACCGGCGAGGACAACGCCGCCGCCCACCTGCGCAGCCTCACCGTCGGTCATGAGGTCATCATTCCTGTCACCAACGGCCGCTTGGACTTCGGTCCATGGCAGCGGGTCTTCTACGGCGAATGGGACGGCCAGCGGCCGAAACGGGTGATTATCAAGGTGATGGGCGAATAGCGCCCAATAGAAAGCCCCTCCGGAAACCCGCTTCCGAAGGGGCTTTTCGTTGGTGGACCTGAGCGGACTCGAACCGCCGACCTCTGCAATGCGAGTGCAGCGCTCTCCCAGCTGAGCTACAGGCCCTCACCGCTTTCGTATTATACCATCCCCTCGCGCCCGTGTCCATATGGAGTTCGCCGCAAGCCTGTTGGTTAAACTACGGGGCGAGCACCGCGAAGCCGCCGGCGGCGCACCTTCGCCGGCGATGGGGAGGTCTGCCTGCGGGTGTCCGGCCTCAAGCTGCCCCTCAAGACGTTTCCGGTGAACGTGCCCATCCTGGGCGGCGGCCCCGCGCCCATGCTCGGTCCGGCCCCCGTCGACGACCGCTTCCTGCCCCCTCACCGCTCCGGGGAGCTTGCACTGTTGGTTTCCGAGACGGCGCTGGTGGAACTGGCCCGGCACCTCCAGCAAGGCAAGTGGGCGCCGTGGACGTGGCACCGGCTCGCTCTCGCCGCCCTCACCTTCGCGGTGCGACCGGGTCTGGAACGCCTGTTGATCGAGGACCACTGCCGGGAACGCTGGCGGCAGGTGGGCCTTGTTCCATATCCGTACCAACTGGCCACCTGCCGGCGCGTCATCCGCGACATGCGGGGCCGGGCCATCTTGGCGGACGAAGTGGGTCTGGGTAAGACCATCGAGGCAGGCATGGTACTCAAAGAGTACATGCTGAGGGGGCTAGTGCGGCGGGCCCTCATCCTCGCTCCGGCTTCCCTTACGTGGCAGTGGTACGTGGAACTCAAGGAGAAGTTCGGCATCGCCGCAGCCTTGCAGCGGAGTGAATACGACTGGCAGCGGTGCGCCATCGTCATCGCCTCCCTCGACACGGCCAAGCGGCCGCCCCACTGCCACATCATTCACGGGCTGGACTACGACCTTCTTATCGTCGACGAGGCCCACAAGCTGAAAAACGCCCGCACCGCCAATTGGCGCTTTGTCAGCGGCATCCGCCGCCGCTACTGCCTGCTTCTCACCGCCACGCCCGTGCAGAACGACCTGCGGGAGCTGTACAACCTGGTAACGCTGCTGCGCCCGGGACCGCTGGGAACCTACCGCCAGTTCCAGAACCGATTCATGCTGGACAAGCGCACACCGCGGGATGTGGGCACCTTGCGGGCGCTGTTGCGCACGTGCCTCATCCGCAACCGGCGCGGGCCAGGCACCATCGAATTCCCTCCCCGCCGCGTCCACGCCCACCCAGTGGAGCTTTCGGGACCGGAACGGCGTTTCTACGAGGCAGTGAGCCGATTTGTTCGGGAAGAGTACGCACGCGGCGGCCTCGCCGGTTCCGTACTCCCCCTCATCACCTTGCAGCGGGAGGTGTGCAGTAGCGTGGCGGCGGCCTTGGACAGCCTCGCTGCCCTCTGGGAAAAGGCCCACGACCCCGAGCGGCGGGAGCGCTTGGCACAGCTTTTGGCTATGGGCCAAAAGCTCGGTCCGGCCAGCGCCAAGCTCGCGCGGCTGGTGGAACTGATCCAGTCCAGCGACGAGCAGTTTATCGTCTTTACCGAGTTCCGGGCCACGCAACGGTTTATCCGCTGGCGCTTGGAGCAGGCGGGCATCGCCGCCCTTGGCTTTGACGGATCCATGTCCGCGTCCAAGAAGGAGTGGACGCGGCAGTTGTTTCGTCACGGTGCTCAGGTGCTGGTGAGCACCGAGGCGGGCGGCGAGGGGCTGAATTTCCAGTTTTGCCGCCATGTGGTCAACTACGACCTGCCCTGGAACCCGATGCGTCTAGAGCAGCGCATCGGCCGGGTGCACCGGCTGGGCCAAACGCGGGAAGTGCACATCCACAACTTGGCCACGCGGGACACCATCGAGGAATACATCCTTTACCTGCTGCATGAAAAGCTCAACATGTTCCAGGCGGTGCTGGGCGACGTGGACGCCGTCATGGCCCGCTTGGCCATGGACCGCTCCTTTGAGCAGGCTATCGCCGACATCGTCTTGGACAGCACCGACCGTCGGGACCTGGTGCGTCGGTTGGACCAGTTGAGCGAGCAAGTACAGGCTGCGCGCGACGCGTCCCGGCAGGCGGACCTTCTGGATCGAATCCTGGGGTGACGGCCGTACGATGCCGGGCAAGCCTTTGCTGCCTCCCGCTGGGGGAGAAATCATGCCGTTGGAGCAATTCGTTCATGGTGTGCTGGTGGAGTTGGGTGCCCAAGTGACGCCGGATGACGGTGGGCTGCGGGTGGAGTTGGACGTCGCCCAATGGCAAGAGCTCGAGGGGAGGCCATGGTGGACCGCGATGGCCTGGGGCTCCGGGGGCGAGCAGCGCGTCGTGCTGCAGTTCGTGTTCGACGCCGAGCACCTGGCCAAGGACCCCCGGGCCGAGCTGGTCACGACCGGCAGCGCGCGCTTGGACCAACTGGTGGGTGCGGCGCTGCGCGCCGGACGCCTCGGGCGCGCGTGGATCGAGGTCTCCGGCGTGCGGCCGGTCGCGTTTCGCCCGTACCTGGTGTTCCACTTCCTTTTGACTTATGTGGGCCATGAGCCGCGCGACAGGCTAGCGTCGATCGCCGTCGATCTGGTCACCGGCGAGGGGTTTCCCTGGCACGCAGGCGAGGGCCCATGGCGCCCTCTGCCCACACGCGACGGTACGCCGGCCGAGGTGCCGCAGCTGTCCGTCGGCGAAGCCCACCAGCGGGCGGTGGATGTCCTGGCCCACCTCGTCGAGGTCGAGGACGAAGCGTGGCTGCAAGCGGCCCGGGCGTGGCTGGAGCAGGAGTTGGAGGCTCTCTCGGCCTACATAGGCGCGGGGGGAGACGAGGACCCGGAGATGGATGCAGCCCGGGCGCGCCTGGACGAACTTAAGGTCTTGGCGCGCCCCCACGTCAGGGCCCGGGCGGAGGCCGCCACCTTGCTGTACATGCCCATCGTGCCGGGGGAGGATGGGTCGGGCCACCTCAAGAACGCCTTCTTGGACCGCGTGGTGCAGGCTGCTCCTTCCCGCGCCGAGGCGTCCCGCGGCGTCTCGCCGCAGCGGAAGCGCTAGCGAATGCCAAAGCCCTCTGCCAGGTAACGATCCCGCCGGAGACGGTAATTGTCCACGCCCCGCATGATACGGGCGTGATCTTCAGGGCTCAGCGGCCGCACGACGCGGGCCGGCACCCCCATGGCCAGTACGCCCGGAGGAATGGTGGCGCGCTCGGGCACCAGGGCTCCTGCCGCCACCACAGCGCCCCGCCCCACGCGCGCGCCAGACAATAAAATCGCGCCCATCCCGATCAGCGCCTCATCTTCCACGACGGCGCCGTGGATGATGGCCGCGTGGCCGATGGTGACCCGCTGGCCGACCGCCACTGGGTAACCCTCGTCGGTGTGCATGATGACGCCATCCTGCACGTTGCTGTCCTCGCCGATGCGGATGGGCTCAATGTCTCCCCGCAAAACGGCGCCGAACCAGATGCTAACCCCGTCGGCCAGCGTCACGTCCCCGATCACCTGGGCGTTGTCCGCGACGAACACGCGGGCGCCCAATACTGGGTGCCGCCCGCCAAAGGACCGGATCATGCTGGAGCTCCTTCCTCTCCGCAAGCACCTTGCTTATCTCCAGCAGGGCTTCGGCGCGGGCGTCCGATCTCCTCCGGCCTCCCACACAGGGCCCGGACGGGGTCCCGGGCGTCAGCCGGCCAAGAAATCCGCCAGGGCTGCGCATGCCGGGCATGTGCTGGAACGGCAGGCGGCGCAGACGCGGTAGGGCTCTGGATGACGCGCAGCGGCGTCCCCGTTGGGTATCCGGATCAACCCCGGTAACGGACACTGGGTGGGGCAACGTCCGCACAAGGGAGCGTCGCACAGGTGGCAACGGGCCGGCGCGCACGCCCCGCACAGCGGCCGGCCACAGGCGGCGCACGGCGCAAAGCATTCGGGGCAGGCCAAGTCCCCCGCCGCGCACAGATACGCCTCCGTTAGCGGGGCGCCGCATGCGTCGCAGTTGAGATCGACGCATCGGCGGCGTAAGGGATCGTAGAAGAACGTAATCTCCCGCCGGGCGGCGCCGGTGAGTTTATAGCGCAACTCCAGCTTAGGCGCCCAGATGAGGGCTGCGGCCAGCAGGGAGGCCTCGGCCCGGACGCGGTGCTTCTCCTGCAGTTCCCGCACGCGCCGGGCCTTGTCCGCGTCCAGCGCCGCGACGGTCTGGTCCACCCGCGCCTTCAAGGCCGCCAGTTGCTCATCGCCCGCCTCGTCTTCCTCCGCGAAAGGTACGCTCCGGTCCTCACCCTGCCCAGCCACCAGGGCCCGCCAGAGCCGGAGGCGGTTGCGGGTCGCCTCCAGCCGGTGCAGCTCCCGGGCGACGGGCTCCAGCGCCTCCTCCCGCAAGCCGGCATAGTATTCCTCCAACCGCACCATGTCCCGCTCCAAGCGGAGCTGCGCGCTGCGAGCGTGCCTTTCGCCGCGGGCTGCGGCGGCCTGCTGCACGTAGCGGCAGGCCTGGCGGTAC
>NICF_comb_assmDRAFT_10004152_pt1 | contig 10166 bp, 12 predicted proteins | sample NewIslPassag4_SG_FD_11279 | JGI IMG/M metagenome (IMG submission 11279) | reverse complement strand
ATCCCATACTGCTCTTGGTATTGTTGAAAATGATAATGGGTTTCCATCATCAGGCTGATTCCGGCAATGAGCAAGGTTCCGACAACGACCCCGATCATCAGTAGGGACAAACGGTAACGCAATCCGGGTTTCATCGGGAACCCCCCATAAAGCGATAACCGATTCCGTACACGGTATGAATGTATTTGGGGTGTTTGGGATCAGGTTCGATTTTCTGGCGCAAATTTTTGACATGTTGATCGATGGCGCGGACGTCCCCCTCGAAATCGGCTCCCAACACTTTTTCAACCAATTCTTCCCGGTTAAACTGCCGTTGCGGATGACGAGCCAGAACGAGAAGCAGTTTATATTCGCTCGGGGTCAAATTGACCGGTTCGCCGCGTAAATACACTTCATTACGGACCGAATCGATAATCAATTCACCGTCGTTGAAAGAAATGCGATCGGCGAGCAGGTGATGTTCGTCGGTCCGGCGGAGTATAGCCCGGACTCTGGCCACCAGTTCGAGGGGATCGAAAGGCTTGATCACATAGTCATCGGCTCCAATGGTCAACCCTTGTACCCGGGACGATTTGTCGACCTTAGCGGTAAGCATGAGAATAGGAACGGATGATTGTTGCCGGATTGTCTGGCAAACTTGCTCCCCGGGAATGTCCGGAAGCATTAAATCGAGGATGACCAAATCGACCGGAACATTTCGTATGGTTTGTAAAGCTTCCGTTCCCGTTCCGGCTTCCAGCGTGCGAAATCCGTACTTCCGAAGATAAGAAACGACCACGTCGCGAATCTTGTCTTCGTCATCCACCATTAATATCGTTTTCATAATTTGTCACCTGCTCCTACCGTCCGAATTGGTTCAAAGTGTAAAAAATAAAGCCTAAAGAAAGTGGCTCAATGATGGGATGAGGCGAGAAATGACAAAACAAAGGAAAGAACACTCGTAGCCACTTGGCTTTTTTTATTGATCATGGGAATTCCTCCTGGTGCGTAATAACGCGGCTGTAAACTTTTTGAAACCTTCCATGATCATTTGTTGGTCATGCTCCGGCAAATCGTTTAAGACACTTTGATAAAAAAGAAGGGATTGCTCACAAACCTGCTGCACGGTGCGTTTCCCTTTTTCGGTTAAGGAAAGAAGCATCTCCCGGCGGTTGCTTTCGTTAATGGTACGATTGACGAAATTTTCCTTCACCAAGGCATCGACCAGTCTGCTGACGGAGCTTCGTTCGAGACGGAGGCGGCGAGCCAGTTCGCTGACCGAAATGGTTTCGTTTTCAAGCTCCTGCAAAGCGAATACTTGTGACAAGGACAGATTGAAACCGCATGGCGTCACCGTTTGTTCCAACAGACCGAAAAGTCGAACGAACTTCTGAACGTTCCATCGAAGTTCCAACAGAGAATCCTTGTCCATACTCGTCACCCCAATATTCGTGTATAACACATATATTGCATAATACACGATAAATTCTTATCCCGCAAATGCAAAAAGGGAACGGATGAGGCTCCATTCCCTTGATACCATATACGTTATTATTCCGGCTTGTTTCCGGCATTCGGATCCGGAACGAAATCGGTTTTATAATCCGTATATTTCAACTCCGTCACCATGCCGGCCGACGCGTGATGCAGATCGTGACAGTGGAACATCCAGTTGCCTTCGTTGTCCGCCTGGAAGGCGACGACGTATTCGTCTCCCGGTTTCAGATTCAATGTATCTTTGATCACGGGAGCACCTTCCAACGGTTTGCCGTTTTTGCTGAGGACCTGGAAAAAATGCCCATGAAGATGCATCGGATGATCGTCGGTCTTGGAATGGTTCACGAGACGAACTTTGACGGTATCCCCTTTTTTCACTTTAAGCGGCTCGGTGTCTGGAAACGTTTTTCCGTTCATCGTATAGACGGTTTCACCGTTCTTCGTTTCCGTGTTTAAATTCATTGTGTATTCCAAAGTGTACTTCTGATCCAGAGTAAAATTCTTGTTTCCGGCTTGTCCGTAACGGCTGAGATCAACCGCCGCCAACTGCGCTTTTTCGTTCGGTTGATCCGTCCCTCCGGCAGAACCTTCGTAGGCGATGATGGCCTTCATTCCTTTAACGGCTTCCTTGTCCCCATGATCTTCGATGAACCATTGGCCGGGATTATTGGCTTCGAATTCAATATCGTAGCGTTCCCCGGGCGCGATTGCAACCACATTGTCTTTTAGTATGCCCGGATTGTTCAGCGGTTGGCCGTCGGAAGCCGTAATTTTAAATTCATGCCCGTGCAGGTGGATTTGATGTGTCAGATACCCGGCGTTGATGAGTCGGATGCGCACTTTTTCCCCTTGTTTCACGGGCAGTTTGTCCACGAGCGAACCGGATTTCCCGTTGATCGTGAACAAATCGTACATGCTCATATCGTGTCCGCCGTTGTCCATGTTCATTCGACCATGGTCCATGGACTTGCCTTCTTTATCGTTTGAGCCGTTCATATTCATATTGCTGTGGTCCATATTGCTATGATCCATACCCGACATATTCGATCCTGACATGTTGCCGCCGGACGTGTTCATGCCGGCACTCATCCATTCGTCCAAAATCAGCGTGTAATCGCGATCAACCTTGGTTCCATCTTTGGGTTCCACAATAAATGCCCCGTACAAGCCGCGGTCGACTTGATTGACGCTGTCTTGATGAGAATGGTACCAGTATGTTCCAGGTACGTTCGCTTGAAACTCGTACGTGAACGATTGCCCCGGTTGGACCGCGTTTTGCGTAACGCCCGGAATGCCATCCATCGCGTTCGGGACCGGATACCCGTGCCAGTGGATGGAGACCGGTTCTGGCAGTTCATTTTTCAGGGTGACTTTAATGGTATCCCCTTGTTTGACCCGGATTTCCGGGCCGGGGACGGAGTTGTTAAACGTCCAGACCGGAACCGTTTTTCCCGGTGCCAGCTCTTGATTGCTTGCTTTTGCCGTCAGCGTAAACTCTTTGCCGGTCAACACTGCCGGTTTGGCTGCGGAGGTGTTTTTATTTTGCCCTTGATCTTGCTTTTGCCCCATCTTCATGTTGGAATGATCCATTCCGTTCATGTTGGAGTGATCCATACCATGCGAATTTCCGCCAGAGTTGAAACACCCCGTCAATAAAACGGCGATGGCGCCGATCGCAGCTATGCTTTTCAGTTTCCAACCGTTTGTCATGATATTCCCTCCATTCCCAGTTATGATGTCGATGTTTTTTCGAATTCTATCGTAAAACAAGAATGTGTAGAAGTTGTGAGCATCGTGATGAAAAAGATGATGCTTTGATCGAGCGGAAGCTGGACACATATTTTGATTTACACTACAATCTGTAGTAATGGCTGGAGGCTTTGAAAGGTATGTGACATATGGATTGGTTCATACCGGTCGACGACCTTGCGGAATGGCTTGCATCATTCGGGTTTTGGGCCATTCTCTTGAGCTTGCTCTTGAGTGCCATCATCGCAATTTTGGGCATTATGCCTTCTTTGTTTTTATCGGGAGCCAATGCGGTCGTTTTCGGACTGATTCCGGGGTTTTGGATTTCCTTATCCGGGGAAGTGCTTGGTGCGGGGGTATCCTTTTGGCTGTATCGTCGGGGATTCGGAAACATGCGGCCGGTCCAAGAGGGGAGCTGGGTTTGGCTAAAACGATTAAATGAAGCGAGCCGCAAACGGCGTGCCGTCATTCTGCTCTTGGCTCGTTTGATTCCCTTGCTGCCCTCCGGAATCATTACATTCGCCGCGGCCGTGTCCCACATGCGATTTTGGGATTTTATCCTGGTGACTTTCATTGGAAAAGTCCCGTCCATCGCGATGGAAACGCTCATCGGGCATGACTTCATTCGGATCGAGGAAAACTACCCACGACTTTTGTTTTCGCTGTTGTTTTTGGTGTTTATATATATTTTAATGAGAAAAAGATAGATAGATTGAAGGGGAGGGCGTTACGCTTCTGAGGAAATGGTTCTTCCTTGTTAGTAGATATTGAAACAGGCCAGTTTCATTATGATTTCTGTAACGGAGCTTGAGGGAGACCCAAATAAGCAACGAACCAGTTATTTCAAATTCTCTTACTTTGCCCAACGGAAACGTGACGCGATGAGAATGAAGACTTCGTGTGTTCAAAGGATTTGAAAACATGGACTCCGATAAAAGTCGGATTGAATAGGGATATGCCTCTTGGAATAAAGACATCGGAGATAGATCCCAGTCGTTAGCCATTGAACTCAGAATTTATCCGTGTACGGGAGTCGTAATGGAGGAGTGTAATACGATGGGAAGTTGTTGTCAAACTGCAGACAAAGAGTCATCGTCCATGAACGTTTGTCCTGTCTGTCAGCAAAAGGGCAAAAGTGTTCCGTTGATTACCCTCAAATCATTGCTTGAACCGGCAGCATTGGAAACCATCAACCCCGAAGATGCTTACGCTTTTTGCCCAAATCCATCGTGCGAAGTGGCCTATTTTAGCGACTCACTCACCTATGGCAAAGACATGCTTAAAGTATCAGTATATCAGAAGGACGATGCCTTGGACGTGCCTGTTTGCTATTGTTTCGGTTGGACAAGAGAACGTCTTATCCAAGCAGTTCAAAAAAATCAACAACCGATTGACCATATTCGAAAGCAAGTGCAAGCAAATCGCTGTGGCTGTGAAGTCAACAATCCACAAGGTTCCTGCTGTTTGGGCAACGTAACAGCTTTTGTACGGTGCATCGAAAAGGGCTAATCTCTAAAAGACAATCAGTTATTCGGTTTTTGAAAAGACAGCGCATGTTTGCACATCCCTTCCCAACTTGCAATCCCTTACAGGTTCTCTTGTTTTCATAAGAGAGCCTTTTTTGTCGGGTTGAAAAGTTGATGAGAATCGTATCTTGCAAATGGGATGCATGGATTTTTTGCTTGACGCTCACCGTCCATTATTTTATTATTCAATTAAATAATTGAATAATGGGGGAGAGGAGGACATGGCAATATCTTGCATCTCGGCCAGAGCTTTCAAAGATGAGCTGTATCAGCAATTTGCCAGAATCGGAAAATGTCTGGCCAGTGAGAAACGTCTTGAGTTATTGAGTTTGCTGTCTCAGGGACCGAAATCGGTTGAAAAGCTTGTGGAAAGCACGAATATGAGTTTTGCCAACGTTTCGCGGCATCTCCAGGTGCTGAACGATGCCCGGTTAGTCAAATACAGCAAGAAAGGGACATACGTCATTTATGAGTTGGCGGATCCTTCCGTTTCCGACTTCTTATTGTCCTTGTGGCGCATATGCGAAAATCAACTGGCGGATGTGAAGCGCATTAAGGATGAATTTTTAAATCACTTCGATAATTTGCAGACCCTCACGATGGATGAACTGCTCGATAAACTGGAGTCAGGGACCATCGTCCTGCTGGATGTCCGACCGAGGGAAGAATTCGAAGCCGGGCATATTGAGGGTGCGATCTCGGTGCCCATTGATGAACTCGATCAGCATCTTCAATCCCTTCCCCGGGATATTGAAATCGCAGCATATTGCCGTGGACCGTACTGCGTTTATGCGGCACAAGCCGCCCAGAGGCTGCGGAATGAGGGGTTTATTGCCTACCGGCTGGAAGAAGGTGTTCACGAGTGGCGGCAGTGCAACAAACAGCGGAATTAAACAAGATTTATCTGGATTATAACGCGAGCACGCCCATCGCTCCGGAAGTGTTGCAAGAAATGCAACCGTATTTTCAAGAATTCTCTGGTAATCCATCATCCGATCATTGGGCGGCACATTCAGTCAAGGAAGCGATTGATCTGGCGAGAAGCAGGGTGGCTTCGTTATTGGGTTGTTACCCGGATGAAGTGATTTTTACAAGTGGTGGCAGCGAATCGAATAATCATGCCTTGAAAGGTGTTTATTACGCACTTCGGGAACGTGGCAATCACATCATCACGACAATGGTTGAGCATCCGTCAGTACTGAACCCATGCGCTTTTTTGGAACGGGTGGGAGCGGAAGTGACGTATGTAAAAGTCGATGCAAGGGGAAGGGTATCGCCGGATGATATTGAACAGGCGATCAATGACAGGACGATTCTGATTTCCGTCATGCATGCAAATAACGAGGTTGGCACCATTCAGCCCATTGAAGAAATATCCGAAATTGCGAAAAAGCATCATATTGTATTTCATACCGATGCCGCGCAATCGGTCGGCAAAATTCCCGTAAAAGTATACAAACTCGGCGTTGATTTGCTGTCGATTGCCGGCCATAAGCTGTACGCCCCGAAGGGAATCGGTGCCTTGTTTGTTCGAAAGAAAACGCCGTTTGAACCTTATATTCATGGAGGAGGCCAGGAGTTCGGCATGCGGGCGGGAACGGAAAATGTGCCGTATATCGTCGCGCTGGGGAAAGCGGCTGAATTGGCATCGCAATATCCGGATTCGAAAAAAATCCGAGAATTAAGGGATTATTTTTGGGAACGTCTGTTTTCCTGTTACGGAAATAACATCCAACTGAACGGTCATCCGGAGAACGGTTTGCCGAATACGTTAAACGTAAGCTTCATTGGGATGGATGGCAGTGAAATATTGAAGCTGCTCCCCGAGATTGCCGCTTCTACGGGGTCTGCCTGCCACTCCGGCAAAACGACGATATCCCCGGTGTTAAGAGCGATGAAGATAAGCGAACGAATCGGGCGTGGAGCCATACGGTTCAGTCTTGGCAGATACACAACGAAACAGGAAATCGATCAGGCGATGGCGCTTTTAGAAGAGAGAATTAAATTTTCCGATTAACAAGGAGGAATCCTCAATGCTGTTCCGTCAATACTTGCACCGTAACCCGGTTGCCATTTCTTATTTTTTCGGATGCGGAAGCAAGTCCCAAGGTGTTGTCTTCGATCCGATGGAGGATCAGGTTGATTTTTACATTCAGGAATCCAGGACGCTAGGAATGAATATTCGTTATGTGATCGATACCCACCTTCATGCGGACCATATTTCCGGAGCACGGCTGCTTGCGGAGAAAACCGGGGCAAAATATATTCTGCACCGTTCGGCTGATGTCCGGTTCCCATTTGAGCCGGTTGAGGATGGAGATGAAATTGCCGCGGGAAATACGATCTTAAAAATATTGCATACACCCGGTCACACGCCGGAACATATCTCTATCCTCGTTACCGATCGGGCAAGAGGGGAGGAGCCTTGGTTTGTTCTAACCGGTCATACGCTCATGGTCGGTGACGTAGGGCGTACGGAACTGGCCACAGAGGTGGAAGAAGGAGCAAAACAACTGTTTCGAAGTTTGCACGAAAAATTGCTTCCGTTGCCCGATCATCTGGAGATCTATCCTGGGGCCTATTCGGGTTCCATTTGCGGACGAAGCTTGAGCGGGAAACCGTCGTCTACGCTGGGATTCGAGAAAAAGCTGAACCGGGCTTTGCAGATTGACCATGAGAGCGATTTTGTCCAGTATATGACCAGGGACATACCGGAAAAACCGGTGAACTATCAGGAAATTCGTGCCTATAATATGGGACTGAGCGATTCGAGGCCCGACTTTACTAACCGCAGATGAGGCTTGCCATGTATGCAAAGGATCATGCGATAGAATACGGTATTAAAGAAAATTTGAGGGATTTCTCTTTGCTGGTGATCATCAATCTGTTTGTCGGTTCCATGGTCGGACTGGAAAGAACCGTTTTACCCCTTCTGGGCGAAGAACAATTCGGATTGGCTTCGGCCAGCGCCGCTCTTTCTTTTATTGTCAGTTTCGGATTTTCGAAAGCGGCCATGAATTTTTTCGCCGGCAGCATCGTTGCATTGGCCGAAAAAAAGTGCTTCTTCTCGGTTGGGGAGTCGGTTTATTCGTCCCTCTGCTTGTCATCTTTGCAACCCATTGGTGGGTGATCGTATTTGCCAATGTGTTATTGGGAATCAATCAGGGGTTGACATGGTCCATGACCGTAAACATGAAAGTGGATCTGGTCAAAGGGACACAGCGGGGGCTGGCGATCGGACTGAACGAGTTTGCCGGGTATTCCGGTGTAGCCTTGGCGGCGGCGGTTTCCGGATTTATTGCCGCCTCCTATTCCCTGCGTCCGGAACCTTTTTATCTGGGGATCGGGATTGTGATTGCGGGCCTTTTGTTATCTTTTACGGTAAAAGATACCGAAAAACATCTGCAACTTCAGGCACGGATGCAACAGCGCAAGGCGGCCGATCCTGTTAATCCTCGGGACATATTTCTCAAAACAACGTGGAGGGATTCGACATTATCCAGTTGCAGCTTTGCCGGGCTTTCGACCAATTTGAAAGACGGCATGGCCTGGGGGTTGTTTCCGATTTTTTTCGCCACAGCCGGATTGTCCGTAAGCCAGATCGGCACGCTGGTGGCTCTTTACCCTGCGTCCTGGGGATTTTTTCAGTTGTTTACGGGCGCTATAAGCGACCGCATCGGGCGGAAATGGATGATTGCCGCCGGAATGTGGACGCAGGCCGCCGCGATTTGGTGGATTTTATTTGCGAATCATTATGTTTTATGGATTGCAGGCGCCATTGTGTTGGGATTAGGTACTGCTATGGTATATCCCACGCTGCAGGCGGCGATCAGCGACGTCGCCCATCCGGACTGGCGGGCTTCCGCCATGGGAGTTTACCGTTTATGGCGCGACAGCGGCTATGCCTTTGGCGCATTAATGGGCGGAATACTTGCAGATGTATTGAACGTTTCGTGGGCCATCGGGCTTGTCGCTTTTTTGCCGCTGCTTGCCGGAATGATTATCGCCCTGAGAATGAAAGAAACCTTAATCAGAAAATAAACCGCCCTGATAAGGATAGGCCTTGGAATAAGAAAAGGGAGAGCGATCATGGCGTTGTTCGATCAGGAAGCTTCCACTTATGATAACTGGTGCAACACTCCACTGGGTTCGTTTGTCGACAAAGTGGAAAGAGAATTGATAGCCAAAAGTGCGCAGCCGCAAGTGGGAGAAAAAGCATTGGACCTGGGATGCGGCACGGGAATTTTCGCCATATGGCTGGCGAAACAGGGACTTGACGTTACCGGAATCGATCTGTCCTCGGAAATGCTGGCCAAAGCACAGGAAAAAGCACAGAGGGAAGATCTTGCAATCCATTGGATTCAAGCGGACATGAACCGACTTCCGTTTGACCATGAAACGTTCGATCTTGTGATTGGCAATATTGTTTTGGAATTTGTTGAGAATCCTGAGAAAGTCGTTGCGGAAGCGCTGCGGGTATTAAAAAAAGACGGACGATTGGTGATCGGATTGATCAACAAGGAAAGTTACTGGGGAAGAACTTATTCTCAAAAGGGAAAAGATAATCCCGACAGCGTTTTTGCCCATGCACATTTTTATTCGGAACAAACGATCGTATCTTGGGAAACAAGACATTTTGCCTCTTTGGACTATGGATTATTCGTAACCCCGGAAAATTTCGAAAATGAAAATCAAGCGCTTGAATTGGAAAAGAAGCTTTCCCGAACCGCCGCAAAAAATCAAGCCGGTTTTTTCGTTGCCAGATGGAATAAATAAGTTAAAAAAAGGAGAGAATCGTTGGGAAGTAACAACGAAAGAAGGAACAATAGGACTGCCTTTGGGGCGGTCCTTTCGTCAATTTGGCATTGACAAAAAGGCAAGAACGATTTATCATACCTATAGGGGTATTAGTATATGAAAATCACAAGGAGGGACGATTTTATGGCAGCAATAAAGGCAACGGACAATACTTTGGATCAGATCATCAGGAACAACAAAGTCGTTCTGGTCGATTTTTGGGCTCCGTGGTGCGGACCTTGCCGCATGATGGCCCCGGTTTTGGATCAATTGGCTGCAGAAGCGGACAAAGAGGCCGTCATCGTAAAAGTGAATGTGGATGAAAATCCGGTTTCCGCCATCAAACACCATATTCAAGGCATCCCGACATTGAAACTCTTTGTCAACGGGAAAGAAACCACTACCTTTGTCGGTGTCCAGCCGCTAAATAAACTGAAAGCATTGATCATGCAATATGCAAATTAATTTTTAGCTGTGTTTTGGTTCATTGTTGAAAAATTGCATTATACGAACGAATGTTCTATACTGATAATAAGAACATTTATTCGTAGAGGTGTGCTATGGACTTCAAAGATATTACGCGTCTTCTGCAGAGCCTTTCCCCGGCCGATCGCAAGA
>NICF_comb_assmDRAFT_10004148_pt1 | contig 10176 bp, 6 predicted proteins | sample NewIslPassag4_SG_FD_11279 | JGI IMG/M metagenome (IMG submission 11279) | reverse complement strand
CCGGCAAAGTGACGCAACCGGTGCCCAATGATTTTCCGACTGCCGAGCAGGCCCGAACCCGCGATTGAACCGACCGTCCCGATGGCGGAGAAATCAGGTCGGTAATTGTCGTTTCGCCGAGAAAGACTTTTGCACCTGGGCAGAGTCAACCGTTGGGTTGCTCTGCCTTTTTTGTTTTTTGGTCTTCGCTTCGCGCCAGTGAAGCTTTCCTGTTGCATCCCGGGCTGGCGTTGCCCACCATACACGTTGCACAGCGCCTGCGGTCAGGAAGGTCAAAGCGAGTCCGTTCCCCGAGTTTTCCAAGTGACCGGCCTGGGTAGGTCCACGTTTAAAGCAATTTTGTTGCGCATCCGGTGGGAAACGGCTTTTTAGATCTGGCGGGGTAAGCCCCCGTTACATCAGATAAAGAAAGCTCGATGCGATCTTTCATGCAAAGCCGGTGCTTGTCCAAATTNTCCTCATCCTGGTATACTCAATGGCGATGGTCTGAAANATAGNGGACAGGCACGATCGTCGCGTGCCGTTGGAGGTATTGGAGGTCGTTTTTCAGNTTGGATGGGAGTCAAGCGTGGGGACGAAAAAAACTGGTAAAGGGCGTCGTAAGATCGGCAGCAAGAAGCGGCGGATGCGTTCCAAAATCCGGCATCGCAAGAAGTGATTCGATGTCACCTGTGCCGGGAAATGCACTTACGCTGATTCCCGGCCTCTATCGGTAGGCAGTGTCTATGCCGCCATCGTGTTATGGACCCTTGGGCTTTTCACTGCGCTCTGATTGCGCGCTCTTTTCCATGGAAAACATTTGAGCCTTCCCACCTCCCCCAATTACAATCGAGGTACCGGCGGAACCGGATCGCGGGGCTTTCCGGAAGTGTCCGCGCCACGGTTCGGTATCTATTTCCGTAGCTGAAAAAAGATCGCCAATCCGAGGAGATAACTCGTGTCCCGCAACGTGCCGCGAACAGCTCTTCTGGGGGCCTTCTACGAGGACTACCTGAAACATCTTGACACCGCCCGATTTGTGGCGGATGTTAACTCGCGTTACATGCAGGGCACGCTCCAGCGACTGCTGGAACACCCACTGTGTGAACTTCGCCGTGCAGCCGCCCTGGCGCTGGGATACGTGGGTGATTACGCCTCCAACGGGGCGCTGGGGCGGGCACTCAACGACCGCGATCCCACCGTTCGATTGCTCGCTGAAACGAGTATCCGAAAAGTTTGGCTTCGCTATGGAACCGAAGCCCAGCAAAAACAGCTCAGCATCATCATCCGCCTTAACGCGGCACGCCGTTATCGCGACGCCCTTGCCCGAGCCCACCGTCTGCTGGAAGAAATTGCGGATTTTGCAGAAGTGTACAACCAGCGAGCCGTGGCGTATTACGGCCTGGGGGAACACGCCGAAGCCATTCAGGATTGCCGCACCACCCTGGAGCTGAACCCCTACCACTTCGCGGCGGCAGCGGGAATGGGCCAGGCGTACCTGGAGTTGCGGGACCCGATCGCCGCCCTGGAAGCCTTCCGCCGGGCCTTGCGACTCAATCCCGACCTCCACGCCGTTCGAATCCAGGTCGCCAGACTGGAACGCCTCATCGAAGATGTGTGATTCGTGATTCCCTGTCAAGTCACGCAGCACGGCGACGGACCACGGCATCCGCCCGGCGAATGGCCTCCTCCTTGGAGACCACAGCCCATCGGGTCCGACGGCCATCGTTCCACTCGATGAGGACCCGCCCTGACTCACTGAGCATTCGTGGGATGTAAAACCAGCATCGGTCGTCCGGGCGCAGCACTTCGGGATGCCACAGAAGAATCAGATCGACGTCCGCCACATGATTCGCCCAGCGGGGAAGAGCCTCGGCGAGTCGTCCCGGCAGAAGCACCACATCCGCATTTAATCCACGAAGTACCCGATAGACTTGCTTCACCTCCGGACCGCCGGCCTCCTCAAATTTGCTGATCCCCACGTACCTGAACCGAGATTGTGGGGCTGCGTGTCGAACCACTTGGACTAATAGCTCCGTTCGGCCAAGATCAAGACTCCCAACTTCCAGCAGCGATCGCGGCGGCGTTTCGGAGAGCGTTCGGAGAAGCGTGCGGAAGTGAACAGGTTGCGCAAAATGGAGAAGCCACCACAGGCGAAATTGGGACAGCTCGGCCAAGGGAACCTCCTGTTCCGGCTCAGCACTCAACCGATTGAACGAAGCCTTGTCTTCAGTGAGAGCGCAACGCCCTAACAAGTGATTCGGATGACATGCCCCAAAAACTCGAAGAAACGCGGAGGAATCTCGTCAATCTGGATCGAAATCCCAGATAGCGTAAGAGGAGTCACGGTGGAGACTCTTCCCGTTGCGTGCCGATAAGAGAGCAGGGAGAAATGTCGCCTTTTTGTGTGATAAGATGCGCAAAAAGTAAAGGTTTAATCGGCGAGGGCAACTGAGAGAAGTTTCATCGAGGCGGTGCGGTTGACCGGGCGAAGATTTGTAGTGGTGTCTTGTGTTCGCCGGAGAGATTCTGGTTCTCCTCGGCGCAGGAGCTGAAGCATGCCACCACCTCGGTGGCTCTCGTTGAGGCGAACGTTGAGACCAGGGCACAGGCTGGGAAGCCAATAGACGTGTCCAGAAGTCCAGAAGAATCCGACTCCGTTTGTGGACCTAAGGAAGGGACCTCATGACGACCTCGCTCCAGCGAAATGAGCCGACCTGGCCGTTCCTCCTGGTGCTGATCGTGCTCTTTGTCCTCAGCGTGACCTCCCCGCGGGCGTGGCGAGTGGTGGAGCGTCCCGATCCGCCAATTCCAAGTAAGGATCAGCCCGCGCTGGCTCACGCGGAAACGCCGTCCCGAGTGCAAACCAGCCAAAGCCACGCCACGACCTCCTCGGAGCTTCCCCCTCCATTGGCGTCGACCGACTCCCTCCGCGCTGATCAGCAATCGCCGCGGAACGAGGAGGCCCTGCTACCTGCCGAGGTTCAACATCAGGTGGGGGCCGACATGAGCCAAGGGCCATCTCTCCATAAGTTCCCTCCCGAGCCAGAACAGGAGGACCCCTGCCTGTCGCTGACACCGGAGCAGCGGCAGATGGAGGCCCTGAGCGAAGAAATGGACGCCTCTCCAGCGCCGCATTCCGAGAATTTGGCTTTGAACGCTCAACCTTCATCGTCGAAACTTGAGGATGCCAGCACAGTGAAAGAATCGGTTGGCGGCGGTGATGCTCACCCTCATCACGGTCTGTGGACGCCGCCCGCCTCTTTGCTGGCCATGCTGGAACCATTTGCACAGCGCGACGAAACTCGTACCTGGGTGAGCGAGGTTCAGGAGAAGATCACCGAAGTGGGCCGGCGGTTTGAAGCGGGCGAAGATGTCTTGCCGGTCCTCCAGGCGCTCTATGCCCTCGCCCAGCAGTCGTCCTCCATACAAACGAAGCTCGACCTTCAGCCCGACGTGGCGGCGGACTTCCGCCAGGTGCGCTATGCCCTGATTCGCAGGCTGAGTCTCTGGAAGGCGATCCAACTCGCTGGTGGCTTACAGTCAGAATTAGCCGCTGCGGAAAATGCGGACTGGACACGCCTAAGAAAATCCGTCAACGCAGTTGAGCAGCGATTGGGAAACGATAGCACCGCCCAGGCTTGGCGTGAATTTCTCAACATCGAGGAAGTAAAAGCCGCCGCGCAATCCGCAAACCGTCTGGACGCGGAGCGTCAACTGGCGGAAATTGCTGTGCGGACGCTCCAAAGAATCGATGAGCAAGCCTTCACGGAAGATCAACAGGCATTTCTGGATGAGCAACCCCTGGCCGACTACGTCAGTGAGCTTCGTTTCTGGGCTGGGCCCGCGGTGCAGACAGCCAGTCTTTTAGAACGGGTGGAGAGCTACGAATCTGACGCCACGAATTCGGCGGCGGAACCTCTTGTGTTGGCATACCACCGGCTGGCGCGGTCTTCTCAGGACCGTGCCCGATGGTTGGCACGATGCCTCGATCTGCTCTACCGAAATGCCAACGTGCGAATCGCCATTACGGAAGAACTTCTCAACCGATTGGCTCCCGAACGACCGGCGGACAAGCGGCCTGTGGCGGATGTCATCCTGAATCGGCCGGTGTATGGCTCAAGCTATGCGGAAACTAAGGTTGGCTTTCGGCTGATACCAGACCCCGTGCGCGCCCGCGTCGCCCTGACCGTCCGCGGCCAAGTGACCTCTCTGACTTACGCGAATGCGGGTCCCGCCACCATCTGGAATGATGGCTACGCCGAATATGTGGCGGAAAAGGACGTCGAGATCACCCCCCATGGGCTGGTTGCCGCGCCGGCTGTTATCGATGTGGAAAACTCGGTGCGCATTCGCGACGTGGCGACCACGCTGGATTCGATCCCTGTGCTCGGCTTCCTTACCCAGGAAGTCGCACGTCAGCAAGCCGCTCGCCAGCGTCTGGAGGCCAGCGAAGAAGCCAAGTGGAAGGTGGCGGCCCAGGCTTTGCGGGAAATCGAAAGCGAAACCGAGGCCCAATTCTCCCGGCTCAACCGGCGGTGGCAGGAAGAAGTGCTGGGGCCCCTGCACCGGTTTCACCTTCCTCCCACATGGCTAGGGGCGCAGACGACCGAAGATCGGATTGTCTTACGGGTTCGATTGGCGGCTCCGTTCCAGCCGGGCGGCCACACCCTGCGCCCCTTCGCCCCCGCGGACGCCCTGGCCAGCTGCCAAATCCATCAGTCGGCCGTCAACAATTTTCTCCAGCGTCTTGGGTTGGAAGGGAAAACCTACACAGTCGCGGAGTTGCAACGAAAATTGCGAGAAAAACTTCGCCTCCCCGAAGACGACAGTGGCGAGGAAAACCCGCACGCCGATGCCCGGATCACCTTTGCTGCTCGAGATGCCGCGAGGGTGGAGTTTACCCAGGGTAAACTCATCGTGACGCTGGCCATTGCCGAGTTGAGCAGCCCACCGAATCGCTGGCAGGATTTTCATGTCCGCGCCATCTACAGGCCGGAAATCCACAACGATCGCATCCAGTTCATCCGCGAGGGAGTGGTGCAGCTTGTTGGCCCGATGGATATGCGGTCGCAGATTGCCCTGCGGAGCGTTTTCAGCCGTACCTTCTCCAAGGATAAACCGTGGGAAGTTTCGCCGGGCTTCCTGCAACGGCACGAAAACCTCGCGGATTTAACGGTGACGCAGCTCGTTCTGGAAGACGGTTGGCTGGGATTTGCCATCGGCCGTCGGCCAGCCATGGCCGCCGCACAGAGCGTCAGGCAACACTCGCAACATTGAGGTCCGGCTTCCGCAATTATTGTTGGCAGCTCAGGACGAAGTTTCCGTTCGCTCAATCGGCAGATCTGTCCTCCGGCCCTTTCCCACGCCGCTGGGCACGCCGCCCGGTGGTTTCCAGAATGGCAATCAAGCTGATCATGCAGCCCACCAGGAGCAGGATGACCAGTGCGCCAAAGGTATTGACCTGGTGCAAAAGGAGCGCGCCCAATCCACAGGTCGCCGCCATGAGGTAAATGGTGAGGACGGCTTGGGTTTTCGTCATGCCCAGCTCAACGAGGCGGTGAGAGAAATGCCGGGTGTCACCTACAAAGGGGCTGGCCCCAGCCCGCAAGCGTATGACCACCACCGTCACAAGGTCATAGAGCGGCACCGCCAGGGCACACAAGGGGGCGAGTACTGCATGGCGTGGAGTGTTCTCTCCAGCAAATGTAGCCGTCATCGAAATGACCGCCACCAGGTAACCCACGAAATAACTTCCCGCATCGCCCATGAAAAGCCGGGCCGGAGGCCGATTGTGCCACAGAAACCCCAGCAGCGCCCCTAGCAAGACCAGAAAGAATCCGGCCACGAAGAGTTGCGGTTCTCCTGTGACGGGCTTGGGAGTGAGGAGCATGACTGCCGCCAGGACCGTGCAGGCAATCGCTGCCACCCCGGCCGCCAAACCGTCCATGTTGTCCAACATGTTGAAGGCGTTGATGAGGGCCACAATCCACAGCACACTCAATATCCCGGTGAGGAGCGGCACTTCGATAAAGAGCGTCAACCGATAACCTGCGGCCACCGTTACCCCGGCCACTATAAATTCCACAACCAGCCGAAACCACCAGGGAAGTTTCCATCGATCGTCGGCCAGGCCTAAAGTCATCACGACGGTGGCGAGTCCAAGGACAGTCCACAGCCGACCGCTTTGGGCCCAGACACCGGGTAAATGGCGTGCCGCCTGGATCGGCAACCATTCTCGCGGAAAGAACCCGGCCACCAGTTCCGGGGTGACCAACCCGTGAGGGGGCGGCTGTCGAACGTGAACCAGAGCATCATTTGAAGAATGGCGAATGGAAGCACCACGCCCAGCCAGATTGCCAGTCCGCCCGAAGTCGGCATAGGCCGATCGTGCACCTTGCGAGGTCCCGGTCGATCCACCAGCCCCCATCGCGGTGCCCATACCCGGAGTGCAAACCCGAGCAGCCAGCTCACCACCAGGGAGGGCACCATTACGAAGAAGAGCCACCACACGGCGACGTCACCTCCCGTAAACGCTCGTGAAGATAGTCTCGGCACCGGTTGAAGAATTCGTGATACTCGGGCTGCCGATAATCGGCAAATGTCCACTCATGGTGCTGCCAGCGATGGTGCCGATAAAACAGCGTCACTTCTCCATAAATACCCAGGCCGAGATAAATGCGGTGGGTGAAATCTTTCGTCGAAGCCAGCACCAGTTTCCCCAGCGTGAGGTATCCTGGATCAATGTTGAGCGGACGCGGCTCAGGAAACAGACGCAGCTCCGCATACTCCGTCTCCCACGAGTTCGTTTGTATCTTGATGGCGGGCAGCCGACCGGGATCGATCAAATCCGCTGGTGCGAAAAAAACCTTTTTCAGATCTGGCCCCATGGTTGGGGTGTAATAATCGGTGTGGGAAAACGGGAACGGTGGACTTTCTAGGGCGAGCGGGCCCCACTCTTCGACCACCTTTTGCCGGGCCCAATCAATGGCCGCCGGGTACCGACTGAACACCGCCACCAACAACAACACCGGATCAGGGGCTTTGGGCACGCCCATTTTCTTTCTCCTTCATCGCGCCGAAACGAGCGTTTTATGGCTCACTCCAAAACGGCATCGCCTGCGTTCTCTCTGAAACACCCCACTTTTCCTCGGCCGATGGGGATGCGGAGGTGCACATGGGTTCGGTTGAGAGCAAGATTCCACCCGCAAGGACCTGACCTTCATGAATTATCCCAACAACAAATTGCGCCCAGGCCATCTCAGCAGTCTTTGCAAAAGTGGGGATGGATCAGGCGTTCTCTTGCTTGATTCTACCACGTGCTGTCATTCTAATGAAAACTCCGGTGAAACTGTGACCCAATGCGGAGGTTTCTGACGCGTTTCCAGGCAACGCTCTCGTGAGGGACCGCTATGTCCTTTCGCCCTGTATGGTTGATTCTTACTGTTGCGGCATGGAGTTCAGGGCAAAGCTGGTCAGCGGAACGAGAAGTTCCATCGGGGCACAACCCCCGCTTTACCGTTGAAAAGGCCCCTGATCTGGAAAAGTGGTTTGACCCCACGGATGTCTGGGGCGGAGCCGACGGAGTTTTTTCGATTCCCCTCGATGCTCACCGACTGCTGTTCACATTCGGCGATACCTTCACAACCCGCCAACGCCGCAAAATGGTGAACAATTCCATTGCCATTCTTCGGCTGGAAGGACGCACGCCGGTGAGCATGGAGTTCTTCTTCGGCCGAACTGCGGACGGGAACGTCCGCTCGTTCGCGGTACCAAAGGACAATCACGGCGTGTTCTGGCTGGCGGCGGGCGTGCGGGACGGCACGCGGCTTCATCTTTTTGCCGCGCACATCGAATTCACACCCCAGGGCGGACCATTCGGTTTTCGGCAAATCGGAGAATCCCTTCTCACCGTGGATAACCCGGACCGATCTCCACCAGAATGGCAGATCCGGCAACAGGACATCCCGTATTTCCGCTCCGACAAAAACGGAAGCGCAGTCATCGGTTCGGCGACACTCGTTCCACCAGATGGACAATACATTTACCTCTACGGTTTCGACGAGGAAAAAACTCCGCTCTTCCCCATCAAGCATGCGATCGTCGCGCGGGTGAAAAAAGGGCATGTGGAGCAATCATCCGAGTGGGAGTTTTATTGTGGCCCCGCCAAGCTCGGCGAGTCTGACTTGCCCGAGGCCCTCCTGACGAATGAACGTTTCTGGACCCACGACTTTTCCCACGCCACGCGACTGGCGCGTGAAGTCGCTTCTGAGTACTCCGTTTCGTACCTGCCGGTGCTCCGGGCCTATGTGATGGTCTACACCCGCCTGGGACTTTCGCAAGACATCATGATGCGTTCAGCCCCCACGCCGGTAGGTCCGTGGGGTGATGCCGTTCTGCTGTATCGCATCCCTAACCTTTCGGAAGACACAAAGGCGTTTTTCTACGCCGCGAAGGCCCATCCCGCTCTGGCCGGTGAGGACGAACTCGTCATCAGCTTTGTGGCCAACTCCTTCGACTTTGGACGACTGGTCCGAACCCCGGACATCTACCGTCCGTGGTTTATCCGTGTAAAGTTTCATCCGGCAGAAGAGTAGAGGTTTCGGTTATTGGGATATCAGCCATCTACCCAGCGGGGGCACACACCCAGGAAATTGCGGTGTTCAATGACCGTCTGTTCGGGGATGTTCCTCGAATGGGCTTTTTCCCGGTAAACTGAAAGGATTGTTTCCCGTTGGAAAGCCCCAGGCTCCAGTAGGACACGGCTTTCCCGCGCTTATGGGGGCGTTGTCCAGATCGAATAAAGTAATTGCGATTCAAGACTCTCGCAGATTGCCACAATTCTCCAAATTACGCCAAAGGCTTTTTCGAGGAAAGCGTTCTCAACAGGTTCAACGACCATGGACGAGACAAGCCCTTCGACCAGTAAACCGGAAACCCAGCGACCGAAGAGCCACCTGGAAGCCGCCCGCCGCGAGAAACTCCGTCGTATCGCCGATCTGGGGGTGGATCCCTGGGGCGGACGATTCGACGGGCACCGTCCCATCGCGGAAATCCGTGCCCGGGAAAACGAAATCCGCGTCATTCCCGCAGGTGAATGCGAAGTCGGCAAACCGCCTGAACTCCAGGGGCCGCGGGTTCGCGCAGCAGGCCGGATCATGCTTCTTCGCCGGGCGGGCAAAATCATGTTCATTGACATCCGCGACTGGACGGGCAAGATCCAGGTGCTGGTCGGCAAGGCCCAGGTCGGTGACAAGAACTGGGAACTCGCCCAGTGCTTCGACCTCGGTGACATCATTGGTGTGGACGGGGAACTAAAACGGACCAAGACGGGTGAGTTGACGATTTTTGCCGACGACCTCCACTTCCTCACGAAATGCATTGAAACGCCGCCGGAAAAATGGCACGGCCTGAGCGATCCCGAACTGCGAAACCGCATGCGGTACCTCGACCTGACCTACACCGAAGGGGTCATGGAGCGGTTCCTCCGCCGCACGCGGATCGTGCAGTCGATTCGTAAAACGCTGGACGAAGAAGGATTCGTGGAAGTAGAAGGGCCCACCCTCCATGTGGTGGCGGGCGGTGCCGCTGCCCGGCCGTTCATTACCCACCACAACGCCCTGGACATTGACCTCTATCTGCGCATCGCTTTGGAACTGCACCTGAAACGACTCCTTGTGGGGGGCATGGAAAGGGTGTATGAGCTCGGCCGGGTCTATCGCAATGAGGGGATCAGTCCCCGCCACAATCCCGAGTTCACCATGCTAGAAGCCTATCAGGCCTACGGTGATTACCACACCATGATGGAACTCACAGAAAAGCTAATCGTCCGGGCCATTGAAGCGACAGGCCAGCCGCTTCAGCTCCCCTGGGGGGAAAGTGTTATCGATTTTACACCGCCTTTCCAGCGAAAGACGTACGACGAGCTCCTCGCCGAACACACGGGCGTTGATCCTTCCGATCCTTCCTCGGTGACTCAGTTTGCGCAGTCGCACGGAATCGAAGTCAGCGGAAAGCATCCGGACGTTATCAAAAACGAGGTCTTCGAAGAATTTGTCCAACCAAAATTGATAGGTCCCATTTTCGTGCTCGATTATCCCGCCTCCATCTGCCCCCTCACCAAACGAAAGCGCGGCAATCCCGCGATTGCCGAGCGGTTCGAGCTCTTCGTGCAGGGGATGGAGCTCGCCAATGCGT
>NICF_comb_assmDRAFT_10004143_pt1 | contig 10183 bp, 9 predicted proteins | sample NewIslPassag4_SG_FD_11279 | JGI IMG/M metagenome (IMG submission 11279) | reverse complement strand
TCGAAAAACCAGCGCGTCCCCGACCAATCCCCGCCCCGGTCAATGTGGATCATGATCCGCGGACCGCCGGCGGGAACGGCATCGCGGATGCCCTGGATCGCGGCTCGCAGCAACTGACCCAGGCGGGCCCATTGCACAGGCGTGTCGTTGGTCCCACCGACGTGCCCGTGCGGCCAGAGCAGGCCCTGGGTGATTTCGTTGCCCACCTGAACGTATTCCGGCGCCGCGCCCGCGGCGCGGAAGGTCTGGATGACGTTGCTCGTGTAGTTCCGCACCGTCGAAACGAGCTCCTCGAAGCTCAGGTTCGTCCAGGCCGCAGGCAGGCGTTGTTTCCCCGGGTCGGCCCAACTGTCGGAAAAATGCAGGTCCAACAACAGCCGGTGGCCGGCGTTTTTGGCGCGGACGGCCAGGGGAACGGTGTAGTCGAGATTGTTGATGGCGTTGTAGGGATCGGCGGCGGCCTGTTGGGGACTGCTGGTGAACAGCCGGAGTCGGACGCAGTTGATGCCCAGCTCGCGCAGAATGACCAGCGCATTGGTGGCCAGGCCGTCTCGCCGGTACACCACGCCGCGATCCTCGAAGAACCGGAGGTGGGACATGTCTGCCCCGGCCAGAAAGGGGAGATCCACCCCGCCGGCCTGCGCGGGTTCGGCCTGCACACTGCCCGCCACACCGGCCATGACCGCGCAGGCCAGGAAAGCCGCACCCGGCCATGGTGTCCCACCTGGCCGGCGGTTGCCCGGACGTCGGAACGCTCTCACGGCCCGATCAGACGATAGAAACGTGCCGTGCCGTCCCGCGGGCCGGACCAGGTTCCCACGCCTTCCGTACCCGGCACATCCGTCCAAGGTCCGGTGAGGGCCGGGGCCGATTGCAACCGTACGCGGGGCCCGGCTTCCCATCCGAGTTCCACCATGCCGCTGTCACCGAGCTGGATGGTGACCGGGCCGAGCGACGTCACGTTGTTGAGATACGCCAGAGGGAGCGCAACCGCGTTGGTGTCGGCGAACGTCCATGTGCGATCGCCCGTGGTCTCCCATGTGGCGCCGTTGATGACGAATTGATAAAGCATCACGCTGCCCGGCGCCTGGTTGGTGGTCAGGAACGTGCCCGTGTAGATGTAGGGTTGGGAGGGGTTGTTGGTGAGCTGGAACCCGCCGACCCAAGCGCCCCCGGCGGTGGTCAGGAAGGAACCCCGGGCCTCGACGAAGTCGGTGTCCGGATTGAACCACCCCCGGGCGACCGCCACGCCCATGTGCACCGAGAACGTGACCGGGATGGGCACGGCGGGATTGGTGACATCGTTGAAGAACACCACCGGCAACACGATCGGCTCGTTGGTCATCACGAAGGTGCGGTTCGGCCGGCTCTCCCAGTTGCCGTCCATGATGAACTTGTAATTCACCGTGGCCCCCACCGGGGCGGTGATTTCGAATGTGCCCACCCAGAGGGCCTGGTTGGTCGGGGTGGGCGCCAGGAGGTGCGTGCCCAGGTTGGCCCAGTCATCAATGGCATCGCCGGAGACCGCCAGCGTGCCAAACGAGGGGTCGAAGACCCCGTTGGCAATCTGCACGCTCATGTCCACCTGGAACGTCACCGGCTGCTTGTTCGTCACCACCTCGGTGATGTCGTCGAAGTACACCACGTCCAGTACCGTGTCGGTCTCAGGGACCTGAAACCATCGGTTTTCCCGCGTTTCCCAGGCAAAACCGGTGCCGGACCGCAACATGACGAACTTGTAGTTCGGCCAGGTGCCAGCCGGCAGATCCAGGGTGATCTCCCAGATGTCGGGCTCGGAGGTGCTGCGCATCATCAGGTCCTGGGTGGTGCTCCAGTTGTTGAACGTGCCGGCCAGATACACCAGGTCGGTGTCCGGGTTGAACCGGCCCATGGCGATTTGCACGCTCATGTTCACCCGGAACGTCACCTGCACCGCCCGGGCCGACATGGCCGCGCCGGACAGCGCCAGGCACATCAACAGCATCAGCGTTCGCGGTTTCATGGTAGGTCCTCCTGTTTCAAGCCCGGGGCGCCGGCCCCGGGGTCGCGTCGTGGTCTCAATAAAACGCCGTGTCCACTCCGGTGTACTGCCACTGGATTTGTTGTCGCGGCCGGGTTTCCACATGCCCGTCCGCAAAGCCCAGGTTGACCGATCGCAACTGTCCATTTGCGGAATGCCCGGCTCCGGCCCGGTTCACGTCACGCAGGCTGCCGGGGGTGAAACAATAGTCGCTGATCACCGGCTGGACACGGGCCACGGGATCATCCGGTCGGGTGGGCCAACCGATCGTTTCCCGACTCCGGCCCGGATCCGGCGAGGGAAACGTGACCCGGGGCGCGCTGGCCAGCGGCCGCGGCACCCACCAGGCGTGACGCAACACGGCGAAGGTGCCGTTGTAAAGCATGCCCGCGTAGAGATTGAGGTCCTCCGGGGAGCTGATGGGCCGGTTGTAACGACGCTGAAACCATTCCTGGGCCTCCTGCCATTCCTGGGGCCGCACCGGGCAGAACCACAGCGGCACCGTCAACCCATAGGGCGCCAGCGCCGGAATCATCTGCAGCGACACGTCCCAGGCGTTCTGCCCGGAGACACCCCCCACGGGAAAGGAGGGCAACCGACCCCGGGCGTCGTCGCCGCTGTACATGGCGTGAACCACGCCCCATTGGCGGTAGTTCGACGTGCAGTGAACCACCTTGGCGCGGAACTTCGCATTCCCCAGCGCGGGCAGGAGCATCCCGGCCAGGATCGCGATGATCGCGATCACCACCAGGAGTTCGATCAGCGTAAAGGCCCGCTGCCGGGCGGGTGTCGTTGGATCGATCCGGTTGGCCATGGCGTTCACGCTGCGCACCCCCGGGCACGCCGGCTGCGCCAGCCGCACCAGAGTGCGCCCCCCACCAGGAGCAACGCCGCCAGCGTCGGCTCCGGCACCAGGGTGTAACTCAGAACGTTCTCGCCGGAATCGTACGGATTGTTGTTCCAGGTCAGCGGCGCGGTGCTGCCGGCGGCGTCCAGGACCGAGTTGCCGTCCGAGGTCGTGTAAACATCGAACCGGAAGGTGTCCCCCAGATTCAGATTCAACACGCTGAAGGGCAGGGCCAGTGTGACCGAGCTGGAATCGGTCGTCACCGTGATACCGGAACCCGACACGGTGTTCCATGCCGATCCGTCCCAGACACGCACCTCGGCCCCGGTGCCGAAATTCATCCAGCTTCCGATGAAATAATCCATGCCGCCGATGCTCATCGAGATGGGTTTGCCCCAGGCGTCCGGCCCGGTCGTGTTCCCGCCGGCCGCCGTGTCCAGCCCGATCAGATACTTGGCCCAGTCCACGGCCAGCGGGTTGTCAGCCAGGTTGATGCGGAAGCTGAGTGTCGTGTCGTCGTTGTCCACCTCCACGGAGGTGATGTCCAGATAGCCGAAACCTTCAGGGGTGAAATCACCGGTCGCGTCCGGATAGACCGTGGCAGCCAGAACCTGCACGGTGGCTGCCGCCAGGATCAGGGTCGCACAGAACGTCGTTTTCATGGGCGCCTTGCTGCGTTGCATGAACAGTAGCTGTCCATTGGGCGATGGCCACTCTACAGCGGTTCGACCCACCCCGCCACCCTCACAAATGTATGGTTTTTCGGAGGGTCCAACATCGGGGCGCGTCCTGCGCGCCTCGGGAAGAACCCCCCTGGCAGCTGCAGAGGTCGGAAGGCAGGCCGGCGCCCACGGCCGGCGCGCACCGGGGAACGCCGTCCCCAAAGTCTCGACCGGAAACCACGCGCCCCTGTCCCCGCGAACGCAGGGCGGCACGCGTGGGAAGCTATCCGCGGGGCGGGTATGTGCTGAACCGTTGCCATGGCGGAAGCACCGGCCCACCGATCCGCCCATGGGCGATGCGACCGACGTCTACCCGGCAGCAGCATTCAGGAGGCAGAAGACGGTTGCGAGCCAGCGGGGCCTCCGGCGGCGGTGGGGGCATGGGTCGCTTCGCCACGCGCGGCAGGTGGCGGAGGCGGGATCGGCGGAGGCACCGGCCGGAGCAGGGCTCTCCGGCGGAGATCGGCACCGTTGCGGTTCAGAGCCGAGGCAGCCCGGGGCCGGCCCAGGAAAAAGTACAGGACCGCCCCCAACAGATGCGTCACGCACAACACCACCGTCCAGGAGATGCGTTCTCCGTCATTGAGACCCGGATTGCGCAGCGCGTGAACGAGCATCCAGATCCAGAACACGAAGAGGCCGACCATGACCATCAAGCCCGCCACCACCAGCAAGGCGGTGAGAAGGAGACTCAGGATGGCTGCCTCGGCTCCGGCGAAAGCGAGCATGTTCTCAGGTGGTGACGGAAGCGGAGGGTTGGGAGGGCTGACTTTCCGGCGCAGGCGTGGACCCGGCGCCCTTCCGCAAGGCCGGGACCTGTTGCAGCAGCTTTTCCAGATCGACGCCGGTAAGGCTTTCCACCACGGGCGGCAATTGACCCAGGATCTGCGCGACGTCGCCGGTCAATTTGCTGGCGCCGCCTCCGGGACCGGCGTTGATGATGACGATCTTCTCGGTCTTGCTGAGCGGCTCGGCGATCCGCCCGGCCAGGTCGGGCAGCCCTTTCATGATGAGCTCGATCACCGCCGCCTCGTTGTACAGCTTGAACGCCTCGGCCTTGAGCCGCATGGCCTCGGCCTGGGCACGGCCCTGGGCCTCGATCACGGCTGCTTCCGCCAACCCGCTGGCCTTCTGCGCCTCGGCTTCGGCCAGGCCGGTGGCCTGGATGACTTCGGCCTGGGCCACCCCCGTGGCCTTGGTGGCGGCGGCCTGTCCCGCGGCTTCGGTTTCCAACTGGTACTTGCGGGCATTGGCGAGGGTTTCGACCCGGTAACGTTCCGCATCGGCCGGGCGCTGGACGGTGGCCTCCAATTCGCGCTGTTTGCGTTTGATTTCCTGTTCCTGCAGCTCGATTTGCTTTTGCTTTTCGACGATCTGGACCTGCACCTCCTCGGCCTTCACGAGCTGGCCGGTCTTGAACTTTTGCAGGTCATACGCCAGGTCGGCCTCGGCCCGTTTGCGGTTCACATCGGCCTGGAACTCGGCCACGCGCATCTGATAATCCCGCTGGGCCTCGGCGATCTTGGTTTCGGCGGCAAACCGGGCCTCCTGACCGGCCTGCTGGGCCTGGGCGCTGCGGATGGTGGCGTCCCGGTCGGCCTCGGCCTGTGCGATGACCGCGTCACGTTTGACCTGCGCGATGCGCGGTTTGCCCAGTGCATCCAGGTACCCCTGACTGTCCCGAATGTCGCGGATGGTGAAACTGACGATGGCCAACCCCATGTTGGCCATGTCCCCCGCCGCCACTTCCTGCACCTTGGCGGCAAAAGCGTCCCGGTTCTGGTAGATGTCCTCCACGGTCATCGTGCCCAGAATGGCCCGGAGATGACCTTCCAAGGTCTGCGTGGCGATGTTCCGGATCTCGTCCACCCCCTTGCTGAGGAACTGTTCGGCCGCGGTGGCGATGGAAACGTCGTCGCCCTTGACCTTGATCTGTGCCACGCCATCCACGCGGACCGGCACGCCCTTGACCGTGTACACCTCGGGCGTGACCACATCGATGGTCATCAGCTCGAGCTTCAGCACGTCCACCTTCTCGAGGACGGGCCACACGAACACGCCGCCGCCCTTGACGATCCGGTACCCGACCTCCCGCACCGTGCCGTCCGGGTCCACCACCTTGCGTTTGCGTCCCGAGATGATCAGCACCTCGTTGGGACCCACCTTGGTGTACCGGCGCGCCCAGATCGCCAGGAACAGGAAAAACACAATCAGCACCGCTCCCACCCCGAGGATCACCGGCGACCAACTGAACTCAGCCGCCAGCCACAGGGGAACCGGTTCCGGACTCTGCAGGTTCATGCTCGCTGCTCCTTACTCGATGGGTTCCACGTAAAACACCGTGCCGACCATCCGCTTGATGCGGACGGGCCGTCCCGCCGGAATGGCCACCCCGCCCTCCGAACGGGCCGGCGCCGAATACCGTGTGTTGGCCACCACATAGGCAATCTCCCCACGCCATCGGCCGGAATGGGCGTGATGACCGAAGCGGTGGTGCCGATCACCTGGGAAACGCGTGCCTCGCTGGAGGCCTGCGTCTTCTTGAACATCGTGTTGAAGAACCAGAAGGTCAGCCCGGCGATCACCCCGCCGGACGCAGCCGCCAAAGGCGCGCTGATCCACACGCTGCGCGTGGCCTCGATCCGCGTAAGAATCAAGCCCGCCGCCCCGAAAGCCGTCACAAAACTCGCCATGACGGTGGGACTGAAGAACGAAACCCCGGGCAGACCGCTGTCGGTGATGCCGGCCTCGGCGTGGCCGCCCGTGCCTATTTCACCATCCCCGCCGAAGATGTGCCCCAGAATCGCGCTCACCAGGGAGAACATCAACCCGAGCACGAGGCAGATCGCGTAGATCCAGATTTCCATAGCCGGGCCGTGATTCGCGATTCGCGACCAGTAAAGTCCCGGCCCGGATTCGTGGCAAGTGCGAACCCGGCAAGGCACACGGCACAAACCTCCAACGGCCCGGATGGTTCGCCCAAAAAAACGCGCGCCGCACCACACCCGTCGTACCGTGCCGTGCCCGGTGCGAGTTCCTTCAAGAGGCGGGACGTCCCGTTTCGCCGCGGTTGTCTCCCGCCCGCGCCCCAAAAGCCGTCACCGGCAGGGGCCTTTCACCGGCGTTCGGATCCTACTCATCAGCCGGTTCCAATCGGATGATCCGATCCGGCCCGTTCAACGCGACGTACAGGTATCCGTCCGGCCCGGTGCCCACGTGACGGACCCGGCCGATTCCCTTGAACAGGATCTCCTGCTCGGCCACGGCATGGCCGCGAATCTCCAGTCGTCGCAGTTCCTGGGAGGCCAGCCCGGTCACGAAGAGGTGATGCCGCCAGCGCGGGAACCGCTCGCCCCGGTAGAAATCCATCCCACACACCGCGATGGAGGGGGTCCAGTGCACCNCCGGCTGTTCCATCCCCTCGGCGGCCGTGCGCGCGGTGATGGGCGTGCCGTCGTAGTTCATGCCGTAGGTGATGACCGGCCAACCGTAGTTGCGTCCCCGGACGATCAGATTCAATTCATCCCCGCCGCGCGGGCCGTGTTCGGTTTCCCACAATTCGCCGGTCACCGAATGGAACGCCAGCCCCTGCGGATTGCGATGGCCGTAACTCCAAATGGAGGGGAAGGTCTCCGGCTGCCCCACAAACGGGTTGTCGGCCGGAATGCGTCCGTCGTCGTGGATGCGGTGGATCTTGCCGTTGGGCCGGCGCAGGTCCTGGGCGTCCGGTCCGTGCCCGCGTTCGCCGTGGGAGAAGTAGAGGTAACCATCTGGGCCGAAGGCAATACGGCAGCCGAAGTGGATGTTGCCGGGGCGAAAACTCCAAAGCGGCGCCCGCCAGACGACCTCGGAGTCCGTCCAGGTCAGGCCCCGGAGCCGACCCCGAATCAGGGTGGTCATGCTGACGTCGCGGCCCTGCTGGTCCCGACGCGGTTCGCTGTATGCCAGGTAGATCCAGCCGTTGGTGGCGTAACCGGGGTGGACCGCCACCTCCATCAGCCCGCCCTGGCCACGGTACCGGACCTCCGGCAGCCCTTCAACCGCCTCCGGCAACAGCCGGCCATCCCGCACCAGCCGCAGGCGCCCGGGCAGCTCCGTCACCAACATCGTGCCGTCGGGCAACCAGGCCATGGACCACGGGGTCGCCAACCCCTCCGCCACGGTCCGAACCCGGAACCGGTGCAGTTTGCTCCCGACCACCTGATCGGGCCGCGGCTGTGCGTACCGGGTGGCCGCATGCCGCGCCTCCGTGGCCTTTTCCCGGATGTAAATGATCAGCGCACGGATCTCTTCGTCGCTCAGGACGTTTTTCCATGGCGGCATGCCGTTGGGCTCGTCCCCGTCGCGAATCACGGCGAACAACGTCGCGTCGTCCCCGCTGCCATGGACCCATTCGTCATCCAACAAGCTCCGGGCCTGGCCACCCCGCAGGTCCGGCCCGTGACAGTTGGCACACAATTCCTGGTAAAGAGAGGCCACGTTGCGCCGCGCACCCTGCGCATGCGCCTGCGGCGGATCCCATCCGAGCAGCGCCAGGACCAGCAACCAGACGAGTTGTTTCTTCATCCGGCTGACCCGGCAGAGCAGAACCTCTTGACTCATCATTCTCATGGGCGGCGCGGAAGTTGGACTGTAACCGTGGCCGGTGTCAAATGGTCCCCGGGACGCCGGCCCGGTTCATTCAAGCCCCGCCACGGGACAGCCGCGCAAAGAGCAGACTTGGGAGAAGGGCTTCTCAGAAAGTTTGCCAAGGTAAAGCCCCGGAGACTGACTTGTGCAACCCGCAAGCACGAGGCACGGTCACACCCCCCCGAGGTGGGCGTGGCAGCGGTTGGTTTTGCGAGGGAAGCACAGCACATCGGCGCCGGCACGGCTTCCGGTGGGCGCCCGCCTTCGGTGCCGTTCCTCCACCATCTGCCCGTGAATCCGGGCAACTCCGGACGGAACCGGTCGCCCGTCCCGCACCGGGACAGCCCTGCCCCGTGCGAGCGGGATCAACTTTGCCGTTGCCGGATCTTCTCCTTTTCAGCCTCGAGTTCCTCCTGGAGCTTGCGCCGCTCCGCCGCCAGTTCCTGCTCCAGGACAGCGGCCCGATCCCATTCGCCGGCGGCTTTGGCCGCGGCGATCCGCTGTTGGAACGTGATCTCCCGTTCCGCGATGCGGGCCTTGTACCGCGATTCCACCTCTGCAATGGCCCGCTTTTGTTCCTCCGTCAACGGCGTCAACGGTGCGGTCTTGTTGAGCCGTTCCATCGCAATTTCGTAAGCCGTCTTCATGGCATCCTTGCTCCCGGGTTGCTGCGCTTCCGCTCCATTCGAGCCTGATCTTGCACGCCCGACGCCCCCGACGTTACCTGCGGGGCTGCGCTCCTGCAACCGGGACGGTCCTCGCACCGCCCGACCCGCCCGACACCGACGGCTTGCGTCTTCGGTTCCCACGCACCCAGACCGATTGGGCAGCGGTGCCCAGCCACACCGAGGTTGCCATCGCCACCCCGTCAGGTTTTCTTGGCGCGGTGGAACTCAAGTTTCAAGCCGTGGACCTCGTCCTGACGCACCCCTGGGAAATCGCCAACGTGCCGGTCACCCGCACCCAGACGGTGGTGATCGTCGCCTTGCGCGATGCAGACGGCGTGGTGGGCTGGGGAGAGGCCGCGCCTTCCGTGCGTTACCGTGAGAGCGTGCCTGCGGTGCTCGATGCCCTGGCCCGAGTGGACGCGCGACAACTCTCGTTCGCAGACCTTGGGGCCAGCAGGTGGTATCTCGACGGGCTCGAGCCCATGCCAAGCGCCGCCCGTTGTGCACTGGACGTGGCCCTGTGGGACGGGGCGGCGCGTCGGGCCGGCCGCGCACTTTACGATTACCTGGGACTGGGTTTCGAAGAGGGCCGGCACGTGAGTTCCTTCACGCTGGGATTGGACGACCCGGCCGTCATGCGTCTCAAGGCACAAGCCGCGGCCCATCTCCCGGTACTGAAGGTGAAACTGGGCGGACCCAACGACGCAGCCGTGTGGTCGGCGGTGCGCGAGACCGCCCCGCAGGCGCGCGTCCGGGTGGACGCCAACGAGGGTTGGCCCACCCCCGAACAGGCTTTGCGAAAGCTCGAATGGCTCGCGCGCGATCCCGCGGTGGAGTTCGTCGAACAACCTATGCCCGCCAGCCGCCCGATCGCGGACTGGATCTGGCTCAAGGAACGCTCGCCCCTGCCCATCTTCGCCGATGAATCCTGTCAGACCGCGGCCGATGTGCCGCGTTGTGCCGAGGGTTTTCACGGGGTGAACGTCAAGCTGGTGAAGGCCGGGGGCCTGACCGGCGCACGGGCCGCCCTGGAGGAAGCGCGGCGGTTCGGACTTCGCACCATGCTGGGGTGCATGATTGAAACCAGCGTGTTGATCAGCGCCGGCGCGCATCTGGCCGGTTTGTGCGATCACCTCGACCTGGACGGAAACCTTCTCATAAGCAACGACCCGTTCCTCGGGGTCACCCAGGAGGCGGGCCGGCTGACGTTCGCAGCCACGCCGGAGCGCACCGGCCTGCGGGTCTGCCCCCGGCCGGGAACGCCCTTCGCCAGCTGGCTGACGGACTGACCCGGGCC
>NICF_comb_assmDRAFT_10004139_pt1 | contig 10188 bp, 7 predicted proteins | sample NewIslPassag4_SG_FD_11279 | JGI IMG/M metagenome (IMG submission 11279) | reverse complement strand
GCCGCAACTTTTCAACTGCTCTGGGCCGGATTAGATTAAGGGGGGCCAGAGAGTCATCGCTGCTTGGTGTTCGTTAACAGCACAAACCACGAACCCGGGTCGTTCATCCTGTTTCAACTGACCCATTTGGTTTGACTTCTGGCAGAAGGAGGTGGCGCATGACGAAAACGGCAATCATTCAGGCGCAGCAGCGATGGGAGTACATGTTTCTGACGCGACGCTCGGAGCTGGCCCTTCAGGACGAACTCAATGCCGTGGGCCAGCAGGGTTGGGAGCTTGTGGCGGTGGAGTATTACAAGGACGCCAAAGGAATCATGGGCTGGATTGCCTTTCTGAAGCGTCCTTGCGCGGGTCCCAAGCCGACCGGATCAGGGGGCGAGGGACACACCCAGCAGACAACCGGCCCGGAGGGCCATCACGCTCCCACGCTGTCTCCCGACGATGTGTTCGACATCAAAGAGAGTGGTTGACCACCTCCATTGATCGCGCACGACCACGGCCGATGCATGTCCGCCGGGAAAGGTCCGATAGCGCCTCTTTTTATTCGCCACTCCAAAAGCGCCACGCTCGGCTTTTCACAGAGTTCAAAGCCGTCCGGTTGGCGGGCGCTTTCCCGCGGCTATGATACCTTCACGCAACGATTGACGAAGCAATCCAATCAGAAAGATTCTCTTGGGCCAGCAAAAGCAGTATATTGAGGCTACCGGGAAGAACACGTGCGTCATTTGTCTTCTTTGTAAAGGGAGGGCCAGTCATGTCGGATCGTCGCCATTGTCCGTACGCCGCCGAGGCACCCGATTTCTCATCCGTCAGCCGCCGTCATTTCATCGGAAGCTCCGCAGCCTTCGTGGGCCTTTTCACTGCGACGAAGGTTGGCCGTGCTGAAGAGGCCGTTTCCGATCAGCCCGCCCCCCTCAAACCTATTGGCAAAGGAAAGGGTATTTTCCCCGGTCGTGTGGTCTGGACACATGATCCCGGGGTGGTGGAATGGAAAGGGCCCGACGACGGCCGGTGGTGGGAAGGAAATCGCGTCAAGCAGGACCGCGTCAACCAGATGATGGACCAGGCAGTCTGCCATCTTGCCGGAGCAAACACCGTCAAAGAAGCCTGGGACAAACTTTTCCACCATTTCAATACCACCCGCCAGGGTGTCGCTCAAGGGTATCAGCCGGGCCAGAAGATCGCCATCAAGCCGAATTGGGTGGGGATGATCTTTCGAGAAAACGTCGTTGATCCTGAAACCTACCGCTTCATCAGGCGCGAAAATTACATGAACACGTCACCGCAAATGATTCTCGCGCTCCTTCGACAACTGGTGGATGAAGTGGGGGTCAAGCCTGCTGATATCACGATTTGCGATACCCTTGCTTATCTCGTCCATGAATACTATGACATCCTTCATGCCCATTATAAGGACGTTCAATATGTGGACTATGCCGGAAAGTTTGGACGAATTAAAGTTGAAGCGTCGGAAGTCCCTCTCTACTGGAGTTCACGGCCACAGGGAGTGGCCCAGGACGTCATTCCCAGATGCTTCGCCGAAGCTGACTATCTGATCAATTTCGCGAACTTCAAAGCCCACAGCGGGGCCGGCGTCACACTCTGCGCCAAAAACCACTACGGATCGCTCATCCGCTGGCCCGTTCAGGAGAATTATTACGACATGCATCCCCATTGCTTCTCGAATACTCCCCGGATCTATCGCCCACTGGTGGATTTGATGGGGCACGCTCATCTCGGCGGCAAGACGGTGCTGTACCTGATTGACGGCCTCTTTTCCGGAGTGCATCCGCGTGATCCTGTTCCGCAGAAAATGCATATTCCACCCATGGAAGACCAATGGTCGTGCAGCTTATTCGCATCTCAGGATCCAGTGGCCATCGACTCGGTCGCCTTCGACTTTTTGTATGCAGAAGGGACGCCATTCCCGCGCAAAGGAGGTGTGGACGATTATCTCCACGAAGCCGCTCTCGCCGACAGGCCGCCTTCGGGAACGTTCTACGACCCCAACCATCCTGAACCCACAGAACGCCTGACCAGTTTGGGCGTCCATGAGCACTGGAATAATCCCCGAGAAAAGAAGTATTCGCGCAACCTCGGTGCCGCGGAAGGGATCGAACTGGTAACCGTTACGTTGTGAAGCCCTCGCGACGGTACCGTGCCTGCCCAATGCGGCCAAGCCCCCAAGCCGCCGGTGTTTACTCCGTCACGGCGATAATGCCGCGCTCAACGGCCTGACAGATGTGGTCGATTTCCTCCAAGCTGATCGCCAGCGGGGGGAAGATGACGATCACATCTCCCAAAGGCCGAAGGAAGACGCCCTCCTGTCGGACGTACTGGCAGACCTGCCACCCGCGGCGTTCCGTCCAGGGATACGGCCGTTTGGTGGCCTTGTCCTCGACCAACTCGATGCCGGCAATCAGCCCACACTGCCGCACGTGGCCCACATGCGGCCGTTCGGCGATCCTTTGCAGATGGCTGGCCAGCCGCTCGATTTTGGGGGGGAGTTGCTCCAGAGTGCGTTCTTCTTCGAACACATCGAGATTTGCCAGTGCCACGGCCGCCCCCAGCGGATTCCCGCCGTACGTATGACCGTGGAAGAACGTCCGCAGAGAAGCATAATCGCCCAAAAAGGCGTTGTAGATCTCATCCGTAACAAGTGTAGCGGCGACGGGCAGATACCCGCCCGTGATCCCCTTTCCCAAACAGAGCAAATCCGGCGTCACCTCCTCATGCTCGCAGGCGAACATTCGGCCGGTTCGACCGAATCCCACCGCCACCTCGTCAGCAATGAGCAACACCCCATATTTCCTCGTCAACTCCCGAACCCCCCGTAAATACCCCGGCGGATGAACGACCATACCCGCGGCGCATTGCACCAGGGGCTCCATAATCATGCCGACGATGCGTTTGTGTTCGCGGCGCAACACCTCCTCGAGCTGCCCGAGATAGTACTCGGCCAGCCTCTCGGGCGAGATTCCCTCGGGTGTTCGATACGTATCGGGACAGGGCAGCCGAATTGTGGGGAACATAAGCGGCTGAAACACGGCGTTGAACCGATCCACTCCCCCCACGCTCACCGCGCCCAGCGTGTCTCCGTGGTAGGCCTCGCCGAGTGCCAGGAATAGCGTCTTCTGCGGTTGAGGATCAGGAATCTGCCGCCAGTACTGAAACGCCACTTTGAGAGCCACCTCCACCGCCCCGGCACCACTGTCTGCGAAGAACACATGATTCAGCCCTGTCGGGGCAATCTCGGTCAGGCGTTTCGCGAGACGGATGGTAGTCGGATTGGAACAGCCCAGGGAAGTTACGTGCGCCACCCTGTCTAACTGTTCCCGAATAGCCTGATCCAGCCGGGGATGTCGATGCCCGTGCACATTGCACCAGAGGCTGGCCACCCCGTCGATATACTCTCGCCCATCAATATCGATGAGCCGACATCCCTGGGCACGCTCGATAATGAATGGCTCATATTCCGCCATTTGAGTAAACGCATGCCAATAAATTGTGCGGTCCCACTGGCGGAGCAATTCTTTTTCTTTCTCGTCCATCGTTTCTTTTACCACGTCACCAAAACAGGTGTGCCCACAACGAGTTTCGTCTGCTCGGCCGCACTCCCGTTGACGACAGCAATTTCCAAATATCCCTGCGAGCCAAACAGCGCAATCAGATCACCCGGCGCACGCTCACCATACGTCCGGCTGAGCTCTGTAAATTGATAAGCTCCTACTTTAATCAAAGGCCTTACTTGCCGGGGCCAGCAATCTTTCCTATATTCGTGATTAAATTGCCGAAGCGGTCGATAAATACAATCCGGCCCTGGATTTCACGATCGCCAATACGAGGCTGCCAGTCACCGGAAAGTTCCACCCACTTTTCTGCGGGCGGTCCAAGTTCCTCCAGCGGAACACCATGGGTCAACCAGGCCAGCGCTGGTCCCATCAGGTCCCGGCCGTGGAACGTGCTGCTGACCTCGGCACGAAAGTACGCGCGATTTTCCAGCGACACGGCTCGTCGGGGAGGCGATGACTGGAAGAGAAATGTCAGCAAACCATTGTCAGGTGCCACGATGTAGCGGCCTTCCCAATCCACCGCCAGACAACGTCGCTCGGTTCCCACGCCCGGATCAATCACCGCCAGATGAAAACTGCCTGCCGGGAAGTAAGGTACCGTGTGACGCAGAATCCATGCCCCGCCGACCACATCCTGGGGCGGGATTTCATGGGTAAGGTCAAGCACGGTAAGTCGCGGATTGATCGACAGAAGGACCGCCTTCAACTGCGCGACGTAGATACTGTCCCGGCCAAAATCCGTCGTGAGCGTTACAACAGGTGCCATACCGCCGTTTTGTCCTCCACTGACCGAAACCTTCGATGTGAACCCTCCGCCAGGAAGAGCTTCCCCNNGTCACGCCGCATTGACCGAGGCAAAGGCGGTTATTCAGGCTTGCCGCTGGATCAATTCGAGNCAGATTTCNTTCACCCGNGCNGGGTTGACATTCGGATTGCGTTTTTTCGCCTGACCAACGAGGCTNCCGATCGCCTTATCTTTCCCCGCTTTCACTTCTGCGACCACCCGGGGATTGGCGGCGACNAGTTCCTCACACAGNCGGCGCAATTCGCCTTCGTCCACCTGTACAATTCCCAATCGCTGAACGGCTTCCGCCGCCGAGCAACGTTGCTCCACCATCTCCGCGAAGACCATCCTGGCCTTGGCCGTGTCCAGTTCGCCCGCTCGCACCCTCCGAAGAAGCTCCGCGAGGTTGTCCGCACTCACAGGAAATTGCGCGATTGTCCATTGGCGCTCATTGAGCGTGCGGAGGACATCCTGCTGGACCCAGTTGGCAGCCATTTTTCCGTCCCCGCAAGCATCTGCCAGACGACAGTAGTAATCCACGAATGCCCGTCCCTGATTGACGATCACATCACTATCGTATGCCGTGATCTGGTAGGTTGTTTGCAATCGGCGGCGGATCTCCGCCGGCAATTCGCCCAGGGTTGCGCGAATGCGTTCCAATTCTTCCTCGGTGATCGTGACCGGTACCAGATCCGGCTCTGGAAAATATCGATAATCGCTGGACTCCTCTTTGGAGCGCTGAGGTCGTGTTATTTGGGCGTCTTCATCCCAGCCACGGGTCTGCTTGGGCACATCTCCCAATTTGTGCCCGGTTTCCAGAAAGGCCTCGTACTGCCGTTGCGCTTCGTAGGTGAGGGCTCGCTCCACCGCCCGAAAGCTGTTCATGTTTTTTACTTCCACGATGGGCGTGGCCACGTGACCACCGTCATCGGTGGGAATATGAAGATTGATGTTGGCATCCACCCGCAGACTTCCCTCCTGCATGTTGCAGTCGGAAACTTCCAGATAATTGAGAAGCAACTTCAGCTCGGAGAGAAACGTTTTCGCCTCCGTCGGTGAACCCAGATCCGGCTTGGTGACGATCTCCAAAAGAGGTGTGCCCGCCCGATTCAAATCGATTCGGCTGTCCGCCCGACCGGCTTTTTCATCGTGCATGCTTTTGCCGGCATCTTCTTCCAGATGGACACGGATGATCCCGATCCGCCGCATCCCTTCGCCATCCTCGGCGGGAATATCCAGGTAGCCACCTCGACAGATGGGGAGGTCGTACTGACTGATCTGATAGCCCTTGGGCAAATCGGGATAATAATAGTTTTTTCTGTCCCACTTGCTGAATCGCGCGATCTCGCCATTGAGGGCCAGTCCCGTCTTCACCGCAAGTTCAAACGCTTTACGATTCATCACGGGCAGAACCCCGGGCATCCCGATGCACACAGGACAGGTCTGTGTGTTCGGCGGGGCTCCGAATTTCGTGGAACATCCACAAAAAAGTTTGCTCTCCGTGAGCAACTGAACGTGGACTTCCAAACCGATCACAATCTCGTAGGGTCTGTCGCCCATGCTCATCTGATCTTTGTCACCCAGTCCTGTTCGATCCTGTCACGCGTGAATATTTCGTAGCGGGTCATTCAAGGCTGCCGCGCGGTGATTTCAAGACGGCAGTTGATTGTTTTCGATCAACGGCGGACGACGCCGGTGCCAATCCGTCACCTGCTGAAACATGTGCCCCGCCTGGAGCAAACGCTCCTCGGAAAGAGGAGGCCCCTGAAGTTGCAGACCGATGGGGAAGACCCTCTCCACTAAATCCCGCAGGAAAAGCCAGGGCAGGAATCCCGGCGAGGTTCGCACTGACCGTAAACAGATCAAAAAGGTACATCGCCAACGGATCGTTGATTTTCTCGCCAATCCGGAAGGCCGGTGCCGGTGTCACCGGCCCGAGAATCATATCCACCGTTTCAAACGCCCGGTCGTAGTCTTGGCGGATCAGCCGTCGAACCTTCAGCGCCTTGAGATAATAGGCATCATAATAACCGGCACTCAACGCGTACGTCCCGAGCATGATCCGCCGTTTGACCTCCGCCCCGAACCCTTCCGCCCGAGTCTTCCGGTAAAGCCTGACCAAGGCCGTGTCGAGATCTTCCAGCGCAGCCACATTGCCCTCTTGCTGCAGGCGCCGGCGTTCCTCGGCCAGTTCCGCCAGCATGGCCTTTTCGTCGGTCCGATATCCGTAATGCACGCCGTCGTAGCGGGCAAGATTGCTGGAGGCCTCACTGCACGCGATGATGTAATACGTGGCCACAGCGTATCGGGCATGGGGCAGCGTGACCTCCCGGATTTCCGCTCCCGATGATCGAAAGACGTTCAGTGCTTCTTCCATAGTCCGGACAACGTCGGGCGACACACCGTCGCTGAGCATTTCCGGAACATAGCCGATCTTGATGGACTCCGGCCGGTGCGAGATCACCTCACGATAGCGTGGGACCGGTCTATGAATCGACGTGGCATCCCGGGGATCGTGGCCCGCCAGGACCTCCAGCAGCAAAGCGCAGTCTTCGGCGGACTGAGCCAAAGGCCCAATCTGATCGAGACTGCTGGCAAATGCGACAAGCCCGAAACGACTCACCCGGCCATAGGTGGGCTTCAACCCGGTCACGCCGCAAAGCGCTGCGGGTTGCCGTATCGAACCGCCTGTATCACTGCCGACCGAAAGCGGCACCATTCGTGCGGCTACACAGGCCGCCGCACCTCCACTCGAGCCGCCGGGTATCCGTTCCAAATCCCAGGGGTTGCGGGTTTTTTGAAAGGCCGACGTTTCCGTTGACCCGCCCATCGCGAATTCGTCAAGGTTGGTCTTGCCAATGATGATGGCGTCCGCGGCCCTGAGCCGCGCCACCACCGTGGCATCGTAAGGTGGGACAAAACGCGCCAGCATCCGCGAAGCGCACGTGGTTGGCTCCCCTTCCATACAGAGGTTGTCTTTAACTGCCACAGGAAGCCCGGCCAGCAGGCCGAGTTTCTCTCCTCGGGCTCGCCGCCGATCGATCTCCCTCGCCTGATCCAAGGCCTTCTCGCCCCGCACCGCAAGGAACGCCCCCACGTGCGGATCGTATTTCTGAATCTGGACCAGCGCCGCCTGAACCAACTCTTCTGAAGTGACGTGCCCTTCACGAAGAGCCACCAGGAGTTTACTGGCACACCTGTCGAATGGGAATTTATCGAGACTCGTCATCGCCAATCGGAATGATTACCCGAAGCATGCACCACTGAAAGCTCACACATCGCCCAAAACCGCAGGAACGAGGTAACACTCGTCATCTCGATGGGGGGCATTCGCCAACGCTAATTCGCGATCCAGGCTTTTTTCTACACGATCCTCACGAAAAACATTGGCAAATTCCACGGCATGGGCCAGTGGTTCCACTCCTTCGGTGTTGACCTCATTCAACAAAGCCATGTATTCCAGAACCCGGCTCAGCTGCCCGGTCATCTCGTCGAGTTCCTCGGGCGTGAGAATCAGCCTGGCCAAAAGAGCCACTTTTTCAATTTCCTGGCGAGTCAGAGTCATAGCCGCCACGCTCAATCTCATTTCCACACAGTCCACTCTGTGGGGATGCAACCCCACCACTTCCGCGCCGTGCAGGCTCCGCGGTATGCGGGCACCAGAACAATCCAGTATACCGCGAACCGCACCCAACGAGTGACCTCCCCGGATTCGCATGGGACGAAAATTCCAGCCGGCCGACGTGGTTTCTCCGGCTGGACCCAGGTCACTTGTGGTGATTGGCCCAAACTTTTTCACATTTTCTGCTCTTCTTGACGATGCCACAGATTGGGCGACGCTCGCAGCATCTGTGAATACACCTCCGCGGCTCAAGAGCGCTGTTCACTTCAACCTCGGCTGGATTTCCTTTTAATCGATCACCCAGCAGTGCGGGTGAGAACTAGGGCATGACAGCTCTGGCCCGATTCACAGATCGTCGTTTCGTCAGTATGAGGCGGAGGCGTTGCAGCTTGTCGCCGTGGACTGCATGCGCGATCGCCGCTTTGGCGGGCTTTCTGGGCAGCCTGCTACCGGTCCCGTCTCGACCTCAGATGGTGGCGTTTGCCGACTGGAATTCTTCTGAAATCGCCGCTCCATCATCTTCCAATACCCCGGAAAATCCTCCCAATCTGGATAACCCTCTGCCCACCACGCAGAACCAAGGGGATTACGACATCTTCAAGCTCGATGTGGAACAACTCACACAGCTTGATGTGGTGGCGCCGGCTTTTCAAACAGAGGTGACGACCGTCACCCGGCAGGAAAGCAACGTGGGGCGTTCGCCCGCTGCAGTGTACGTTATCACATCCGAAATGATTCGCCGATCGGGTGCGCGGACAATTCCCGATCTTCTCCGACTTGTTCCCGGCTTCCACGTGGCCCGTATGGACGCCAACAAATGGGCTATCTCATGCCGTGGTTTTACTGACCGTTTTGCTGACAAACTTCTCGTTCAAATTGACGGCCGCACCGTTTACACCCCTCTTTTCTCTGGGGTGTACTGGGACGTTCAAGATCTTCTCTTGGAAGACATCGAACGGATCGAAGTCATCCGCGGTCCGGGCGCCAGCGTGTGGGGTGCCAACGCTGTCAACGGGGTCGTCAATATCATCACGAAAAACTCCAGCAACACGCAGGGAACCTTTTTCCAAGCGGGGGCTGGAACGGAAGAAAAGGGATTTGTGGAAGCACGCTACGGCGGAAAACTCAACAATCAGACTACGTTCCGAATCTATGGCAAATGGTTCGAAAGAGACGGCGGTTATCTCCCGCCGACTTCCTCTTTTTCACCGGACGAACCGGACGACTGGCGTCAGGCCCGAACCGGATTTCGGATTGACCACACCCCCACGCAGGACGATGTCCTGACGCTACAGGGTGATTACTATGACGGCTACTCCGGAGAGGGAATTCGGCTCCCCGGTTCATTCCCGCCAGATTTTCGCGTCTCGCTCCGCACCGACGTCCACGTGGAAGGCGGGAACCTGCTATGGCGCTGGTCGCATCATGTGGATGAGAATTCCAACTGGGCGGTCCAGATATACTACGACCGGAGCGAGCGTCATAGTACCGGGTATCTGTACGCGGAAGACCGCGATATATTCGACATGGACTTCCAACACAGCTTTCTCCTGGGAGATCGGCATACGATAACCTGGGGATTTGGATACAGGTACACCGAGGATTTTGTAGCCCCCCAGCCGTGGTATCTGGGATTCAACCCGGCCAAACGTGCCGACGATCTTTTCAGCTACTTCATCCAGGATGAAATAGCAGTCATCGACGAGCGATTATTCTTCCTCGTTGGGTCGAAGTTCGAACATAATGATTATTCCGGTTTTGAATATCAGCCCACTGGACGGGTTGTCTGGCAACCGAACCCTCGAACAGCTGTGTGGGGGGCCATCTCTCGGGCGGTGCGAAGTCCCTCGCGTGCTGACTCGGATTTAGATCTGGTTCTAATCTATGACATTCTGCCTGGCCCGCTTCCGGAATTTGCCCTTGTTCAGGGAAATCCCCACTTTGAAAGCGAAAGCCTTCTCAGCTACGAAATTGGCCTGCGTCGGCAGCCGGCTAAAACATTCTATTGGGACCTGTCTGTCTTTTATAACGACTATGAGGACCTGCGCGGTTACTTACCCTTAACACCGGTGAGTGGGACCACTCCCGGCGGCTGGCCTGCTGTGATCATCCCCGTCACCTGGACCAATGGCGTCAGAGCGCAAACGTACGGCTTTGAGTGGTCGGGTTCCTGGGAATTCAGCGAGACCTGGTCGGTCCGCGGGGGTTAT
>NICF_comb_assmDRAFT_10004137_pt1 | contig 10195 bp, 7 predicted proteins | sample NewIslPassag4_SG_FD_11279 | JGI IMG/M metagenome (IMG submission 11279) | reverse complement strand
GTGAGCGTGATCGGGCCGCCATCACGTATCTGCTGGCGGAACCTGGGCACCACCGAACCGGACGAGCCCAGCACATTGCCAAAGCGCACCATGCTGAATTTGGTGCCGCTTTGTGTGCCCGCTTGGGTTGCCGCCAAGGCCTGCAAGGCCATCTCGGCCAGGCGCTTGCTGGCACCCATCACGTTGGTGGGGCGCACGGCCTTGTCGGTGCTGATGAGCACAAAGTCGCTCACGCCGGCATCGAGAGCAGCCTGCGCGGTGCGCAGCGTGCCCAGCACGTTGTTCTTGATGCCCTCGGCGGGATTGTGCTCCACCAGCGGTACGTGCTTGTAGGCGGCGGCGTGGTAGACCGTGTCCGGGTGCCAGGTGGACATGATCTCGCGCATGCGGTCGCCGTCCTGCACTGAAGCCAGCAGGGGCACCAGAACGGGCGGCCTGACACCGTCTAGCCCAGCCAGTTTCTCTTCCAGTTCCTGGTGAATCGCGTAGAGAGCGAATTCACTCTGTTCGATCAGCAGCAGCTTGGCGGGATTTACCGCCAAAATCTGGCGGCACAGCTCGCTGCCGATGGAGCCGCCGGCGCCCGTCACTAGCACCACCTTGCCCGCGATATTCTTGGCCAGTAGGATGTGATTGGGTGTTACCGGTTCGCGGCCCAGCAGGTCGTCGATGTCCAGCTCCCGCAAGTCCGAGATGCTCACCTTGCCCTGGGCCAGGTCGCTCATGCTGGGCAAGGTCCGAACCGCCACATGCGCGCTACTGATCCGTGCCAGTATCTCGTTGCGCCGCTTGCGGCTCAGGCTAGGCATGGCCAGCAGCACAGTGCTGATGTTGAGCGTGGCGGCCAGATTGTCCAAATCGGCCGGATTGTAGATGGGGTGGCCGTTGAGCACGTGTCCATGCAGGCGGTCGTCATCGTCAAGAAACCCGACCACCTGCATTTCGTGGCTGTTGGCCATGGCGGCGGCCAACTGCCGCCCGGCACTACCAGCGCCATAGATCAGTACCTTGGGGCGGGATGCACGCTTGAGAATGCTCAGGTACTGGTCACCCAGCCAGAGCCGGGCCAGCACACGCGACGCCCCCACGAACAACAGCAGCAAAATGGGCTGGATGATACCCACCGTGCGGGGTACTCCGGCCACGCCAATGGCGGTGAAGACGGAGGCATAGAGCAATCCGTAAATGCCCACCGCGCGCGCCACCGCCAGCAAGGCTGGCCAGCCGCTGTAGCGGAAGATGGCGCGGTACAGGCCCGACACCACAAAGATAGGTAGCGCAATGCTCACGGACGCCACACCTGCCCAAACGGCCCCTTGAGCCCACTCGCTTGACCCTGCAAAGCTGATGAACTCGCCCAGGCGCAGGTAGTAAGCCAGCCATACCGTCAACACGCACAAACTGAGATCGACCATCAGCGCTACGAAGCGCTTCGCCGGTCTTGGCAGTGCCAGCACCGGAACGGCCAACTTGGACAGCGGCTTTTTCATCGTCAATCCTGTCGGATGCGATCACCCCGGCCTGCGCCGGTGACCGTCTTGATGATGTAGGTGAAGTACGCGGACAGTCCCAAGTTCTGCAACATCCGCGCATCCGTTTCGGCAAGCAGCTTCGGGGTTGACATATCGATTCCGTTGATCTGGGCCAGGCCGGTGATGCCAGGGCGGGCGGCAAAAACACCACGCGCAGCACGTTCTTCAATCAATTCCGTCTGGTTGAACAAACAGGGCCGTGGCCCTACCAGGCTCATCTCGCCCTTGAGCACGTTCCACAGTTGCGGCAACTCGTCGAGCTTGGTACGGCGTAAAAAGGCGCCCAAGGGCGTCACCGCTGCCGGGTTGGCGAGGTGAGTAGCGACCGATTGGGTATCAGGCCGCATGGTGCGAAACTTCACCAAGGTGAATGGCTTTTGGTATCGCCCCACGCGTGTCTGCTTGAACAAGGGCGCGCCGGTGTCGAACAGACCGATCATAAACAGAATCGCCATCAAGGGCAGAGCAACCAACAGCCCAAGGCCTGCGAGCACAATGTCCAGAAAGCGAAGCATCACACGACCGCCTTGGTTTTGCGGTACCACTGCGCAGTAACTTCAAGCCCCTCTTGCATGGTGTACGGAGGAGTCCAGCCCAGCTCTTCCCGAAGCGGTGAGATGTCCACGCAAAGCGAACCCAGCAGCCGATCGACAGCGGCCTGTTTGCCAAGCACCCGCCCAGCCCACCTCATCCACGAAACGGGAATCGGCAACAGAAACGGCCGACGCCCCAATGCGGCTGCGATCCTGCGAATCAACTCTGGTGTTGAGATATCATCCCCATCACTGACCAGCAAGGCTTTACCGGCCGCTTTGGGGTGAGTGAGGCAGAGGCGAATGACATCGACCAAGTTGCCCAGATAGATTAGGCTACGCCGGTTATGAATGGCGCCAAGCGGCAAAGGGCGATGCTTATCAATGGCCTGCATGAGGCGCAGGAAGTTGCCTTTGACGCCTGGACCGTACACCAGCGGGGGCCGAAGTACCACAACCTCCATGCCGGACTCGGCAGCAATCTGCCAAAGCGCCTGCTCGGCCTCCCACTTCGAAATGGCATACGCATCGGCTGGCAGGGCCAAATCCGTATCCCGGTAGGGTTCGCCCTTCCCTTCGCCCAGCACTTTGACGGTGCTGACAAAAATAAAGCGTTTAACCCCATGTTGGGCGCACTGGCGCGCGAGGTTGGCTGTACCCCATGTGTTGACTTCGGTGTACTGATCGCCTGGGGAACGAGAAGCACTGCCTATCTCGGGCACTTGAGCAGCCAGGTGAACGACCACATTGGTGTTTTGGCCCAGGGCTTCGCTCCAATCGGTGCTCTTATGCAAACTGCCAACCGGGACTTCCCCAGGCGCGGTTGATGTGCGAACAGCTCGCACGACTTGATGCTCAGTTTGCTCCAGCACAGAGCACAAGGCTCTGCCAACCAATCCATTTGCACCTGTAACCAGGATATTCATAAAACCCGACTGAGTGCCCCCATGGCCAATGCCCTGGCCACCTCAAGGCTTGCAGCCTCGGCATAGCAACGCAGCTCCGGCGCGTTGCCAGAGGCACGCAAATGGACGATGTCGCCATCGGCAAACGTCATGCGCACCCCATCGGTCATGTCCACCACCGAAGGGGGATTGTGCTTGCCAGCTATGCGCGACTGTAAGCCTTCCTCTACCGCCAGACGTGCCAATAGTTGTCGGGACTGATCGGGGGCAAATGCCTGCAGACGATCGCTATAGGTGAAGCGCTGTGGCAATGCCGCCACTAGCGAAGACACGCGTGTTTGCTGCGCCACCGCTGCTGCCAGCAGCGACAACATGGGTAGCAACGCATCGCGCGTGGGCAGTGCCGCCAACCCCCGCACAGTGGACCCCAACAAAAAGCCGCCATTGGCTTCAAAGCCTGCCACTGGCCCTTGGCCCTGGGCAGTCAGTTCGTTCATGGCAGCAATCACGAATGGTGAGCCGATCCGGGTGCGCAACACCTGCCGAAAGGCACCACATTGCTCGATGGCTGTATTACAGCTCACCGGCACAGCCAGCGTCTGGATGCCCAAGTCGCGCGCGCACATCAAACCGAGCAAATCACCCCGCACGAACTCGCCGTTTTCATCAAACACCAAGGGCCGGTCACCATCCCCATCGGTGGACACCACAGCATCCAGCCGATGTGCTTTGCACCAGTGACGGGCTTGCGCCAGTTCAGCCTCGCCAACGGCCTCGGTATCCACAGGTACGAAAGCGTCGCTGCGACCCAAAGAAATCACTTCCGCACCCAGTTGAACCAGGACGGATTTGGTCACATCCCGGCCCACGGCGCTGTGCTCGTACAGCCCAACACGCAACCCCTTCAGAGATTCCGCACCAAAGTGATCGACGTAGCGACGCACATAGGCTTCCGTGGCCGTGACGTCCACAGGGGGCAGCAGCGGCAGTGCAGGCAGTTTCCCGAGCATATGGCCCGGAATCGAACAAGACACGATCGCCTGTTCATCCGCCTTGAGAATTTCGCCCACCGGGCTGTAAAACTTGATGCCGTTGCGGTCGAAAGGAATGTGGCTGCCTGTCACCATGATGCCGGGTATGCCACCACTCAGGCACCGCAGTGCCAATGCGGGCGTAGGCAATGTCCCCAAAAACTCTGCGCGGTACCCCAGCACCTGCAACGCGCCACACACCGTAGTCGCGATTGAAGGGCTGCTCGGTCGTAAATCCATACCCACGGCAACCGCAGTCCCCTCGCGAACAGCGTGAACCACACGCATCTGCTGCATGAACGCGTATACATAAGCAAAAACCGCTTCTTTGCTCAAGTCGGCCACCAAGGCACGCACACCGCTGGTGCCAAAGCTCACTCTGGGGAAACGCGCACCAATCAAGAAAGATTCGTTCATAGTCATTTATTCAGTACATCCTGGTAGAGCTGTGCGTATGCCTTGCCCAATGCGTGGCCAGAGAACAGCGCTTCGTACCGCCGCCTGGCGGAACGACCAAATTTTTCTGCCAGTGGCACGTCACCCAACAGGGTATTCATGGCATGTGCAAGGGCCTCGGGTGATTCGGGCGCCACCACAAAACCCGTTTCCTCCTGCTGGTTGACGAAAGATGTGCCGGTACCAATTTCACAGCTCACCATCGGCTTGCCGAACATCGAGGCCTCGACCAGCACCATGCCATAGGCCTCTGAGCGCAGATGAGAAGGTAGCACCAAGGCACGACAGTGCTGCAGCAGGGCCACCTTTTCAGCGTCCGACACCTGGCCTGCGAAAACCACGTTCTGAAGCCCGAGTTGGCGAACTTGCGCCTGCAAGGCGGTATGTTCCGGCCCCGTACCGGCAATCACCACCTTTGCCTTCACGTGAGCCGATGCTTGCACCAAGATAGGCAAGCCCTTGTAATACCTCAGGACACCAATAAACAAAAAAAATGGCTCGCCTTTGTCAACCCCAAGGCGTTGCAGCACACCATCATCGCCACGCTGGGAATAAGAGCCCTCATCAATGCCAAGTGGTATGACCCGCACACGGTCACGATGCGCTACAGCAGAAAGAACCGGGCTCGTTTGGGCATAAGGAGGGGACGTGGCAACGATCGCACGCATACCTCTCAGCATGCCTTGCATCAGTGGAGCATAAATGCGCCCCAGCCAGCGCTGCCGAACGATATCCGAGTGATAGGTCATAACCGCTGGCGCGGTGTGCCGCACAACCAAGTGCAGCAGATCCGCGAACGGCCAGGGAAAATGGTAGTGAATCACATCTGCCCACTTGGTCGATTCAGCAAATTTTCTAAAAGCGGCAATCCCCCCCAAGTCGCATGAAGCCGGGGCAGCCCAGGAACGGCACCGCACCACCTTGGCTTCAGGTCTGCCCACCACACGCGGCCAGGGTTTGGGCGACAAGGTGAACACCTTGTTCTCTACCCCATAAGCCTGCGTGCTAATACAGATTTGCCTGATGGCTTCCTGCAGCCCCCCAGGAGGATCAGGGAAATACGTGCGGTAAACGTGCAAGACCTTCATGCAGGTCAAGCCTCAGAAACGGCACGGTAAACAGCTAGTGTCTCGCGTGCACATTTGGTCCAGGAGAATTGCCGGGCCTGCTTTAGCCCCGCTGCACGCGCTTCAGAACGCCAGACCTCATCCTCCAAGCCAGCAGCCAACAGGGCTAACAAGGCATCCTCGTCATCCGGGGCATGCATGGCCGCAGCACCGCCCGCCACCTCGGGTAAGGTCGATGCATTCGAGCACACCACCGGTACACCACTGGCCATGGCTTCCAGTACGGGTAACCCGAAGCCCTCATAATGCGACGGGTAGGCAAACAGGCGGGCTCCGGCCATCAGCAAAGGCAAGATGTGCTGCGGCACAAACCCCAGATATTTCAACCACCCTTGGCTCTGGGCCGCTTGCAGACTTTTGTGCAGGGCCTCGCTTTTCCAACCCCGGTACCCTGCCACCACCAAAGGCCAGCGCAAACGGGTGGCCGCAGGCAACCTGCCGTAGGCACTCAACAGGGTGGATAGATTTTTACGAGGCTCCACCGTTCCGGTAAACAGACAATAGCCACCAGGTTCCAAATCCAAAGCGCGCAACGCGGCAGCCAACTCGCCTTGTGATCGAGGGGCAAACTCCGGCCCGCTGGCCAGATGCACCGCAAAGATGCGGCTCAAGGGCCAGCCAAAATATTTGGCCACTTCCTGACGCATGTATTCCGTAACGGTAATGATGGCGGTCGCGCGCTTGAGCGAGAGTTCCATCTCGGCCTGCATATACCGGACCCGTTCGGGGGGATGCCCCTGCGTCCACACATAATGCGAAAGATCATGCACGGTCACCACGCTGCGCCCACCAAAAGGCGGAAGATAGTAGTTGGGTCCATGAAACACATGGTCCTCAGACCCCTTCAGGGCTCGCGCCTTCAACCAGGAATTCGCCTGACGAAACACCGCCACGGCCAAACGGTTGCGCTGGGCAAACCTTTTCCACGCGGGCGCGCCGGCCATGGGATTTTCATCACGCGGCTGCGGTAACTCACTGGTCAATCGATAGCCGTGCAAAAATTTCAGGCTATCTAGCGCCTCCCTCTGCAGGCCTTTGCCCAACTCATAGGTGTAACGGCCAATCCCTGTCAAAGGGAACTTGATGGGATCTACCGATAAGATCACCCTCAAGACACTGCCTCACCCAGCATCCAGCCCAAGGTATCCTCCAGTGGCTGGGTATCCCAATTTCCGATCAAGGCACGCAAATGGGATGGGTCGCCACACAGCGACCGAACCTCATTGGCCCGCACGAAGGCCGGGTTCACCCGCACGGCCATAACGTGCCCAGTGAGTCGCTCACACAGGGTCAGCACCTCGCGCAGGGAATACGTGCGTCCCGAGCAGACGTTAACGGTTTCACCAGCTGGACTTATCTCCAGTAGGCGCCGGTAGGCCTGGACCACCGCCCGCACGTCCGAAAAATCCCGCCAGACATCCAGGTTGCCCAGTTCGATCATCTCGGCCCGACGCTTGAAATGCGCCACGATCTTGGGCAAAAGAAACGACTCACTCTGCCCCACGCCCGTGTAGTTGAACGGTCGGGCAATCACGATGGGCAGCCTGTCCAGCCACAGCCGCGCCATGTGTTCCATGGCCAGCTTGCTCACCGCGTAATCGTTGGCCGGATTGGGCGGCGCATCTTCCCTCAGCACGCCCGCCGTGCTGTTACCGTACACATTGGCGCTGCTCGCCAGCAACACACAGGCCGGGCGCTTACCACAGTCTGCTAGAGCAGCAAGCAGATTGCGCGTACCCATCAGGTTCACCCGGTAGAAATCGTTCGCCTCGCCGTGGCCCACGAAAGCAATGCCCGCCAGATGCGCCACCCAGTCCGGTTGCACCCGCTGCATTTCCTCTGCCAAGCCGGTGGCATCGGTCAGATCGGATTGCAGCCCCACCACGTCATGGCCATGGGCGGCCAACTCGGCACGCAAGTAGCGGCCAGTAAAGCCATTCTGCCCGGTGATCAACACCTTCAAACGCGTGCTCCTGTCCTTAGTAGAGAGGGGCGCCTACAGGCGGGAGGTGTTCACACTCCCCCGCGCCCAGCGCATGCATTTCCCAGTCAAAACGACACCCCATGTGCCACGCGCTTGAGATCCGCTTCCACCATCATCTGGCAGAGCTCTTCAAGGGTGGTCTTGGGCTCCCAACCCAACTTGGCCTTGGCTTTGGCCGGGTTACCGATCAGCAGATCCACCTCAGCCGGGCGGTAGAACTTCGGGTTGACGCGCACCACCGTCTTGCCGGTGGCGGTATCGACAGCAGTCTCGTCCTCGGCGCTACCTTTGAATTCAACCGTGATGCCCGCGGCCTTGAACGCCATGCGCACAAAATCCCGCACCGTCTCGGTACGGCCTGTCGCCAGTACATAGACATCCGGCACATCCGCCTGCAACATGCGCCATATGCCCTCCACATAATCCTTGGCATAACCCCAGTCCCGCTTGGCATCCAGATTGCCCAGTTCGAGGCAATCCAGCTTGCCCAGCTTGATTCTGGCAACGCCGTCAGTGATCTTGCGGGTGACGAACTCAAGCCCCCGAAGCGGGCTTTCGTGATTGAAGAGAATGCCGCTGCAACCGAAGATGCCATAACTCTCACGGTAGTTGATGGTCATCCAGTGCGCATACAACTTCGCCACCCCGTAGGGGCTGCGCGGATAGAACGGCGTTTCCTCGGTTTGCGGGATCGCCTGCACCTTGCCGAACATCTCGGAGGTGCTGGCCTGATAAAAACGAATCTTCGGATTGACGATACGGATCGCCTCCAGCAGATTCAAAGGCCCCAGCCCGGTAATCTGCGCCGTCGTCATCGGCTGGTCGAACGATACCGCCACAAAGCTCTGGGCCGCCAGGTTGTAGACCTCGGTCGCCTCGGTCTTCTGCAACAAACGAATCGTCGCACCCAAGTCCGTCAGGTCGTACTCGACCAGATGAAAATTGGGATGCTCCTTGATGCCCAGTTCGTCGATCCGCCAGAAATTGGTGGAGGCGGCACGGCGGTAGGTACCGTAAACCGTGTAACCCTTATCAAGAAGAAGTTGCGCAAGATAGGCGCCGTCTTGACCGGTGATGCCAGTGATGATTGCAATATGAGCCATTTATTGCCTCTGTTATTTTGCCTGTGTTGAATTTCGAGGGGCTACCAGGGGTCCTGGCGGGGTGAGGCTGCGTGAATCCTGGATGCGAACAACCTCACCACCACACTCAATTTCCCCTAGCCATGTGCCAACTTGGCTTCGCCCTCAACCGAAGCCGATGACCAACTCAAATGAGCCTTCCTACCCAACACAATGTCGGCCAATTGCTTTGCGCTTTCCTTCCAGGTCAGATACTTCATGCCATCCGAGCGCGGGTAGTGCCCTTGACGGAAAAGCTGCAGCCAGTCACGGATCGCTTCGGCCAATTCTCGCCCGTCGTGGGCGGTGAAATAATAAGCGTGCTCGCCCGCCACCTCTCGAAAGACAGGAATATCTCTCGCGATGATGGGCAGCTTGTGTTGGGCGGCCTCGATGAGCGGCAGCCCGAAACCCTCGCCATAAGAAGCGGCAATCAGACACGTGCTGGCGGCGTAAACCTTTTCTAGGTATTCGTCGCTGATACCTTCGAGCCAGAAGAGGCGTTTATTCAATTCGGGATGTCGTCGCAGACGCTCGACGGTCTCGGGGATATTGCGCCGTGCATGATCAGGGAGCGGCTTCCACCCCTCCTGGCCGACGATAACCAAATTGCACTCCACGCCGGAGGCCCAAAGCAGCTCGAACGCGTCCAGCACTTGAGGATAGGCTTTGCGCGGCTCAACCGTGCCGACCATTAGAAAAGTGGGCTGTGTGGTGAGCATTTCAATTAGTTGAGGGGCATCGGGCGGAACTCCGCGGGTAGGCTTCGAATTAATAAGATCCGCTCCATGATGGAACCAACTAATGCTAAGAGGACGAGAACGCTTGGGACCATGTTCTTTCAACCACGCAAAGAGTTCATCGGCAGTGGTACGGGAAACGCACGCAGCACCGTCAAACTCTGCGATGGCCTGAAGCCAACGGTGGTGGATCTCTTGCGTTCCCTCTGGAAACACCTGTGGCATGGTGATAGGGAGCAAATCGTGGATGACGAACCAAATCCTGACCCCCCGACTGCGCCATTCATGCAACAAAGCTTTTTGCATGCAAACCACGCGGGGATTCCATTCCGGTCCGATAAAGACATCGCCCAGCCAAGTCTCAACAGGCTCATCCGCTTCCCAGTCATCGGAAATGTCGAGGAAGCGGCAGGTCCAGCGCCGGGCGTAACGGTAGCCCGGGATATCTGTTGTGGCATAAACTGGCTCAACCCGAAAGCCTTTGGGAGGATTCTTGAGCCATTCGGAAAGCACAGCCCGTGCGACTCGCTCAATACCAGTTTTGAGATCGAACTGAACCAGCGCGGAGATATCAACCAGCAATTGCTTGGGCCGTGGCGAGGGGGGGTGATTGCGCGCTAGGTCTTTGGCTAGCTTTTGCAGGTGTTCTTCAGCTAAAGGCTTCTTGGTCAGAGCCTGTAACACTCCGGGCAGGCCGAATTCAGCGCGACGGTAAATGCGCTCGATGGCCTCGGCGTAGGCATCGGCACAGCGGCGCGGTTGATTA
>NICF_comb_assmDRAFT_10004128_pt1 | contig 10210 bp, 12 predicted proteins | sample NewIslPassag4_SG_FD_11279 | JGI IMG/M metagenome (IMG submission 11279) | reverse complement strand
GCGGCCATTGGCCGGCGCGGCTGCGCCCGCCGCGCTCGGATCGACAGCCGGCCTTGCCGCGGGCGTCAGCGCGCCGCTCGCGGCGCAACCGTCCGACGCGCAAACCGAAAATGCGCGGATGACGAGCGCCGGGCATCGTGCGAACCCGCCGCACGCGCGCGATGCGGATTCATCCGCGTCCGGCGGCCCGGCGCCAATCACGTCCCTTTACCCGGCATCGGACATGTCCGTCATCCTGATCCCCCGCTCGGAGCGGCATCGCGCCCGCAAGAAGCGCTCCCTGTGGGCGCGGCTGTTCCGCCGCCGGCACGCCGGGACTTGAGCGCATGCGCGGCAGAAGCCGGCGCCGGATATGCGCCGTATCCCGCGGCATGGAGAATCAAGGCCGATCGGGAAACGCCCTCAAGGCACGCGCCCGAAACGTCATCCATCCGGGCCGCTTTGAGGGGATATCGCCCAGAGCCGCGGCTTTTCCGGCGTTCAAGCGGAATGGAACCGGAGAAGCGTACCCGGGAACGCCGCTGCCGCCATTCCGAACGGTTTGGCATGTCGACACCATTTCCCGGGTCAACTCTTCCTCGAGCGGCGCGTCGCCGGCTTCCTCCACGCGTGCCTTGTGCTCCTCGTATTCCCGGTAACCGCCGTCGAACACATGCACCCGGCCGTCCCGGATCTCGAGGATGCGGTCAGCCGTCCGTTCGGCGAACCGCCGGTCGTGCGTGACGAAAAGCATCGTCCCCATGTAGTCGGCCAGCAGCGACTCGAGCGCCTCGATCGACGGAATATCGAGAAAATTCGTCCGACCAGGCCGATCCGCTCGCCGGCCGCAATGCGAAGCAATTCGGCCCGAAAGAGCCCGCCGCCGACGAACATTTCCACTTGCGACGCTTCGAACAAAATCGTCATACAAAAAAACCTCCCGCATCCATTTGCAATGGACAGGAGGCTTGCGCCATGCGAACAGCGTCCGCGCCCTCCTGCCGCGCAGCCGGCGGAAGGAGGTCGGTCGGCATCCATATGACGGTCACGCCGGGGTCCATGCCGGGAAAACGGCAAATCCTCCTCGGCACGCGCGTGATCCTGTCCGGGAAACACCGCGAACGAACCCGACGCGTCCGGCGCCTGAATTCGCGCCCGAACGCAGTCTGAAACAAGCCGTAGCAGGCCTGCATCGCGTCCGTTCCACCTTCGGTCTCCATTCGTCAGGATCAGTTGCGCATCGGACCAACGTTCACCTTTTTCCGAAACTGGTTGCCATCAATTGTAGCGGATCATCCCGCGCGAATCAACCCGGCCCTCCGCAGGGCAAATTACAGCCGTTCGGCTTCCACGCCGTCCGCGCCCGTGCGTGCCCACAGTTCGTTCAGGATTTCGCCTTCCAACGCGAACAGCTCTTCGAAGGCGCGAGCCGCCTGCATCAAATGTTCCGAAATCTCGCGGCCGCGCTTCGGATCGGAAGCCGCGCCCGCAAGGGCGGCAATGAACCGGTCCAGCATGGCCTCCGACCGCCGAATGATCGCTTGCAGCTCGTCGAGCCGCGCCGAAGCGTCGCCGATCGCCCGCTCGAGCATCGGTTCGAGCTGTTCCTTCACCCATGCGGCATGTTCGTGAAGATCTTCGCGAAAAGTCCCGGCTTTCTCCGTTACCCAACGGATTTCGCCGGTATGGGAGCGGGAATTCCGATGCCGGACAATCGATCGGGTCAGGACGGCCAGTTCTTCCCATTCCTCCATGAGCAGACTGCGCTCTTCTTCCAGCCGCTGCACCGCTACGCCCAGCGGATACAACGGATGCCCGAGCACGGCGTTCAGATCGTCGATGATGCCATGAGCGTGCGGTTTCACGTCCACCCCTCCGCATACGAATGAGATTCAATTTCAGGGTATCGGACCAGGGGGTACATAACTGTGAAAAGAATCACAATCCCGCACACTGCCAATAAAGGGGACCGAACCCTTCATCGGATCGATCCCCTTATGCGCAAAGTCCTTATCCGCTTGCGCCGCTGCCATTCCTTCTCAGGCCAGCCGCATTCACGTTCCGAATCAGAACGCCATCGCCGCCCGCACCGCGCGCTGCCACCCGGCGTACAACCGGTCGCGCTCTTCGGCCGCCATCGCGGGCTCGAACCTCCTGTCAAGCCTCCACTGAGCGGAGATTTCTTCCCGGCTTCCGAACACGCCGGCGCCAAGTCCGGCGAGATACGCCGCGCCGAGCGCCGTCGTCTCGTAGTGCACCGGACGCTCGACGGGCGTTCCCAGCAGATCGGCCTGGAACTGCATGAGCAGGTCGTTCATCGCCGCGCCGCCGTCGACGCGAAGCGCCTTCAGGCGGAAGCCCGCGTCCTCCTCCATCGCATCCAGCACATCCTTCGACTGATAGGCGATCGACTCCAGCACCGCCCGGATAAAATGCTCCTTCGACGTGCCCCGCGTCAGCCCGAACACCGCGCCGCGCACATGGCTGTTCCAATACGGCGTGCCGAGCCCGACGAAAGCCGGCACGACGTAGACGCCTTCGCTCGATCCGACCCGCGCCGCGTACGCCTCCGAATCGGATGCCGCCTTGATCATGCGAAGACCGTCGCGCAGCCACTGGATCGCGGAACCGGCGACGAATACGCTGCCTTCCAGCGCGTACTCGATCCGTCCGCCCGCGCCCCAGGCGATCGTCGTGAGCAGCCCGTGCTTGGAAGGAACCGCCTTGTCCCCGGTGTTCATCAGCATGAAGCAGCCGGTTCCGTACGTGTTCTTCGCCATGCCGGGTTCGAAGCACCCTTGACCGAACAGCGCCGCGTGCTGGTCTCCCGCCGCCCCGGCGATCGGCACCTCGCAGCCGAAGAACGCGTTCGGCGCCGTGCGGCCGTACACTTCCGACGACGGACGGACCTCCGGCAGCATCGCGGCCGGTATGCCGAGCAGCCGGAGCAAGTCCTCGTCCCATTCGAGCTTGTGAATATTGAACAGCAGCGTCCGCGACGCGTTCGTCACATCGGTGACGTGCACGGCGCCGTCCGTCAATTTCCAGATGAGCCAGGAATCAATCGTGCCGAACAGAAGCTCTCCCCGTTCCGCCCGCTCCCGCGCCCCGTCGACATGGTCGAGCAGCCAGCGGATTTTCGTGCCGGAGAAATATGGATCGATGAGCAATCCGGTGCGCTCCCGGATGATCGGTTCCGCCCCTTCCGCACGCAGCCGTTCGCAAATATCCTCCGTCTGCCTGGACTGCCAGACGACCGCGCGATGGATCGGACGGCCGGTTCTGCGGTCCCAGACGACCGTCGTCTCCCGCTGGTTCGTGATGCCGATCGCGCTGATCGCATCCGGCCGGATGCCGGCCTGCGCGATGGCCGTTGCCGCGACGCCGTGGACGGAAATCCAGATCTCGTCGGCATCATGCTCGACCCAGCCGGGCCGCGGATAATGCTGGCGGATTTCCTGCTGAGCCTTCGCCGCGATATTGCCCTCCGCGTCGAACAGAATCGCCCGCGAGCTCGTCGTTCCCTGATCGATGGCGAGCAGATAGGGACCGCCCATGTGCCTCACTCCCCGCATGCGCCGGATACGTCAACACAACTGCGCCCCACCGTCACAACAATCGGATGAAAGCGCTGTCTCCACTATAGACGCCTTCCCGGCAAACTGTCAACGACGTTCAGCCTGCAAGAAGGTCTCCCAACGACGGACCGGCTGCCATTCGTTCGGCTGCAACCGGTCCGCATGAACATCATTCCGCGGCATGCGGCCCGCCGGCGTTCATTGGGCGCCTCCGCGGGTTCCGGCCTGTTTGACGATCAGCACGGGCACGGCGGCGTGCTGCGCCACATGATGGCTGACGCTGCCGAGCAGCATCTCCCGCAGCTTTCCGAGTCCGCGGCTGCCAAGCACGATCAGATCGCAGCCGTACGCCCGCGCGTACTCGAGAATGACCGGACCGGGCGCGCCGTACGCCAGCTCCGCCTTGAACCGGACAACGCCGCGCGCGGCCTCCTCCGCCTCCTGCAGCAGCCGGTGCGCGCGCTGCAGATCCTCCTCCGGGCTGATGGCCGGCGTGAACATCATGTCGCCGGCGAAAGCGGCTGGCACCGGCGCGACATGCAGCACCGTCAGCTTCGTGCCCCCGCCCGCTTCCGCAATGCGCACCGCTTCCTTCAGCGCGTGCCGCGATTGCTCCGAACCGTCGTAAGCGGCCAAAATATGCCGATAAAGCATGGACGTCTCCCCTTCGCATCCTTCTCCATCATAACTATAACTTGGCTCGGAGCAGGTTGGCATTGTCATTTTATTCGAATGATGCGCACCGCCCCTCTTCCTCCGACGGCGGGCCTTGTCCCGGCCTGCTGGAAATCATATGATAAAAACAAGCGCCGCGCGGCGAATCTGACAAAAGGAGCACATGTCCCGATGAAGAAACTGGATTTGATCCGGAAATTGCGCGACGCGGGCGTCGTCGCCGTCTTGCGCGGCGATTCGCCCGAGGACGTCGTGCGGATGGCGGAGAAATCGATCGAGGGCGGCATCCGGGCGGTCGAGATCACGCTGACCGTGCCGTTCGCCCTTGAAGCGATCACCGCCCTGGCAAAAAAATACCGGAGCGACGACCCGGCCGCGGCGAATTACGCGATCGTCGGCGCCGGCACCGTGCTCGACAGCGAGACCGCGCGCGCGGCGATCCTCGCGGGCGCCGAATTTGTCGTCTCGCCGGGCTTGGACGAGGCGACGATCCGGCTGTGCAACCGGTACCGCGTGCCCGTCATGCCCGGCGCGATCACGATCGCCGACATCACGAAAGCGCTCGAGCTCGGCGTCGATGTCGTCAAGCTGTTCCCGGGCAACATGTTCACGCCGTCCATCATCCCGACGCTCAAGGGGCCGCTGCCGCAGGCCAACATCATGCCGACCGGCGGCGTGTCGCTGTCCAACCTCGGCGAATGGATCAAGGCCGGCGCCTTCGCGGTCGGCATCGGCGGCGATCTGACGAAGGAAGCCGTCAAGACCGGCAACTACGATCTGATCGCCGACAAGGCCAGGGCCTATATGGACGCCTACCGCAAGGCCAGGGCGGAATAGCGTCCAAGCGAAAGCGGCGGTGCCGGCTGCGGACCGCTGCCAAACACGACCGACTCCGGCGGCCCGCCCGATCCGCCGACCCCCGGCCGGACCGTCACGTCCAGTCCGGGTACAGATCGGTCCGCCGGTCGCGCCACGTCGTCACGGAACCGCTCGCGCGCACCTCTTCCAGCAGCCGCAGGTCGAGGTCGGCGGTGATGATCATGTCCTCGCCGATCTCGCCTTCGGCCAGAATGCCGCGCGGCGGGAACGGCACGTCGTTCGGCGTAATGATCGCGGCCTGGCCGTAATTGAGCCGCATGAAATCAACCGTCGGCAGCGAACCGACCGTGCCGGATACCACGACATACACCTGATTCTCGACCGCCCTCGCGTGGCTTGTATAGCGGACGCGGAAGAAGCCGTGGCGATCGTCCGTGCAGGACGGGCAGAAAATGACGTCCGCCCCCCTCGCCTTCGCCATCCGCACGATTTCCGGAAACTCGATGTCGTAGCAGGTGAGCAGCGCGATCGTGCCGTGCTCCGTCTCGAACACGTTCAGACCGTCGCCCGGCGCGAGTTTCCACTCCTTCACCTCGGTCGGCGTCAGATGCAGTTTCGGCTGCTCGAACACCCGTCCGTCGGGCATGAACAGATGCGCGGTGTTGTACAGCTTTCCGCCGCGTTCGATGACGTGCGTTCCGGCGATGATATGCATCCCCGTCTCGCGCGCAAGACCCGCAAACAGCCCGCGGTAGCGGTCCGTGAACTCCGGCAGCCGGCCGATCGGCAGCGCCTTGCCGGCTCCGTCGCCGATCGACAGCAGCTGCGTCGTAAAAAATTCGGGAAACAGCACGAATTCCGCGCCGAATTCCTGCGCGGCGCGGACATAATGCGTCGACTGCGCGGCGAACTCTTCGAACGAACCGATCGTCCTCAGCCGGTATTGCACGGCGGAGACGCGAAATTTTCCTTTGCCCATGCGCTTGTCCTCCTTAACCTTCTCCGGTTCATGCTCCCATTATGCAGGCCGCGTGCCGCCGGAAGCAAGCGCCCGACCGCCTCCCGCGCAGCTCATTCCACGGATGCAAAGAAGGACCGGCCGCCCAAAGAGCGGAACCGGTCCTTCCGTCATGCATGGTGCATCATGCCGATCAGGCTTGCGCGACGGCCTCGACTTCGATGTGAATCTTCACGTCGTCGCCGACCAGCACGCCGCCGGTCTCGAGCGCCGCGTTCCACGTCAGGCCGTAGTCGCTCCGCTTGATCGTCCCTTCGGCGCTGAAGCCGGCCTTGTGGTTGCCCCACGGGTCTTTGCCGGAACCTTCGAACGTCACCTTGAACGTCTCGGAGCGGGTAACGCCGCGGATCGTGAGATCGCCCGTCACATCGTACTCGCCGTCGCCGGTCTTTACGATCTTCGTCGCCTTGAACGTCAGCTTCGGATGGTTCTCGACATCGAAGAAATCGGCGGAGCGCAGATGATTGTCGCGGTCGTCATTGCGCGTGTCGATGCTGGCGGCGTCCACGCTGAACGAGATATCCGCCGTCGTCAGATCCTCCGGATCGGCCTCGATCGAGGCTTCGAATTGATTGAACGAGCCTTTCACCTTCGCGATCATCATGTGGCGGATCGAGAAATCCACGCTGCTGTGGGTCGGATCGATGGCCCATTTCGTTTTTGCCATGGTCTCATTCTCCCTTCGACACATACTTACAAAATAATATCTACTTACTTTTCTGCTACAGTCATCATACCGGCTTCCGCCCGTGATGTCAACTCCCCCGGCGACGCTCCCCGCCGTCGCGCCGAAGCATGAAACGGCGGCATCTCCATGTCGGATGCGTTCGTCGACGCTGACCCGGACAGCGGGTATAATGAAAGGGTATTCCTGCCAAGCTTAGCCTTGAGGCTTCAAGGAGGGATTCCCCCATGGGCAGTCTGACCGGCAAAATAGCGCTCGTGACCGGCGCGGGCACCGGCATCGGGCAAGGCATTGCCATCGCGCTTGCCGAGCGGGGAGCCAAAGTGGCGGTTCACTACAACTCCAGCGCGGACGGCGCCAACGAAACGCTGCGACGGATCGAGGCCATCGGAGGCGAAGGATTCATCGTTCGGGGCAACGTCGCGAGCAAGGACGAGATCGATCGCATGACCACCGCTGTCGCCGAGCGGTACGGCGGCATCGACATCCTTGTGAACAACGCGGCCCTGCAGCTCAACCGCGATCTTCTCGACTACACCCCGGAAGAATTCGACCGGGTCATCTGCGTCAATCTGAAAGGTTACTGGCAATGCATCCAGTCCAGCCTTCCCTACATGAAGAACCGGCCGAACGGGCGGGTCATCCTGATCTCATCCGTCCACGGCAAGCGGCCGACCGACTTCGATCCCGTATACGCGATGTCGAAGGGCGGCATCAAGATGCTGGCCCGGGAAGCCGCCATCGAACTGGCGCGGTACGGCATCACCGTCAACGTCATCGAGCCGGGCGCCGTCCTGGTTGCGCGCACGGCGAAACAGGTCGAGATGACCGGCGAGGAGCGCGAGGCGTTCGAGACCCGGTTCCGCAAGAAATTTCCGCTCGGGCGGATCGGTCTGCCCCAGGATGTCGCCAGCCTGGTCTGCTACATCGCCTCGGAAGAAACGGATTATCTGTCCGGCGCGGCCATTCGGCTCGACGGCGCGAACATGCTGCTGTAGCGCCGTCTAATCCCGCTCCAAATTGCCAATACTAACCGGGTACGGCAATCCTGACAGCAAAGGAGCGGTGTGCAATGAGACGAAGGATGTCCATTCATGGGGCGTTTGCGGCAGGCATGGCGGCGGCGGTTTTCCTTGTCGCCGCGCAGCTCGCCGGCGCGCATCCGGATCTTCCGAAGAAGGAGCAGACAGGACCCAAATCGCAGTCCGTCGACAGCGTGGAAGCGCCGAGCCGCGCGCACGCAGGCATGCTGGCCGCGGCGGCGGAGGCACTGAAGCTTAACCGTGACGAGCTCCGGCGCGAGCTCAGGAAAGGCAGGACGCTCGCTGAACTCGCGGAGCAGCGGGGCATCGGGAAGGAAGAATTGATCCGCAGGCTGGCGGAAGACGCGGAGAAACGACTCGACGCGCGGGTTGCCGAAGGCAGGCTGTCCGCTTCGCGCGCCGCGCAGCTCAAGGCGAGCATCAAGGCGCACATTGAAGCGGCCGTGGATTCGCGCGACCTGCTGAAACCCATTCACCGTCATCCCGGCCACCGGTTCCTGATGCACAAAATCGCGGCCGTGCTCGGCATGCCGGGAAGCGAGCTGGAATCCCGGCTCGCCGAAGGCCGATCGATCGCCGAGATCGCGAAGTCCCGCGGCTTGTCGGAAGACCAGTTGATCGAGAAGCTGAAGGACAGCCTGTCCGAAGAACTGCGGCATTTCGTCCGCATGAAGCACCCCGTGCGGAAACCGCAGGACGCGAAAGACGAAGCGAAGCGGTAGCCGGTCTCGGAGCGCGGCCATGACATGAAGAAGGCCGTCCGGATATCGCATCCGGACGGCCTGTTCGTTTCAAGAAGACAACCGCGCCAATACTTCTTCCAGGGGCATGTCGGCCATTGACGACAACCTGAGATCATGTTCGCCGAACTCGAGCCGGCACGTCAGCTCGTTCGGCACAATGACGCATTTGAGTCCCGCCCGCTTCGCGGCGAGCGCGCCGTTCGGCGAGTCCTCGAACGCGACGGCTTCCTCCGGTTTGACGCCGAGCGCTTCCGCCGCCTTGAGATACAGCTCCGGGTCGGGCTTCACCTTCGCGACATCGTCCCGCACCCGAATGCAATCGAACCAGCTTTCCAGGCCGAGCTGCCGCAGATAGCCTTCGACCCAGGCCCGCGACGAGCTTGACGCCAGCCCGATCTTGAGCCCGAGCCGCCGCCCGTCGCGCAGATAATCTTCCACGCCCGGACGCGCCCGTTCGTTCGCGATCAGCTCGTCATACCGCGCCTTGCAGAACGCCCGCGCCGCCTCCCGGTCCACCGCGGCTCCGGCGCACTCCTCCAAATGGGCATAAAGATCGAACGACGAAGCATCGGTCCCGACAAACCGCCCCCACACCTCGACCGGCATTTCCGCGCCGTACTGCCGGTACAAATCGTTGCACGCGCGATATTCCGCCGTTTCCGTATCCAGAATCAATCCGTCGAAATCGAAAATGATCGCCTTAAACTCAGCCACCCGCATCCTCCTTGTGTCACGCGCCTCCGAATGTCCGCCGATGCGAAGCCGTCATGCTTCCGGATGCGGCCTGCGCCCCTGGTATCCGTCATGCCAGCCGTGGTAGCTGGTCGCCCGCTCCTCGCCTTCCTTCCAGCAAATGAGCACCTGCTTGCCGTCCACAATGGACGGAAAATCAAGCAGCCCCGGAAACACCGACTTGAGCAGCACGCCGTTTCGCTTGAAATTGCCCATGATCATCTCTGCTTCCATGCGCAGAAATTCGATCCGGCTCTCATCCAGGAAGAAAGGATCTTCGCCTTCGTGCTCCGGCCGTCCGCCGTTTTTCGCTCGCATGCGTTTCCGGTATTCCTTTTTCTTGAGATACAGCGCGTCCAGGCGGTGTTCGATCTCGCGGACCAACGCCTGCAGCCGGGCCAACTGAACCTTAAGCTCCGGCAGCATGGCGTTCGCTTCCGCCAAGGTAAACAAGCGGACGTCCACGTCAAACGCCTCCCATCCTCCGATTGCCTGTCTATAGATGTCTTCCACCCCGGCACGCCGAATTCCTGCCTGAATCCGAAAAACCTCTGCCGATTCCCGCTTGTGAGCCGTTGTCCGGATTGACCGGCTTGCGTTCCGACGCCCGCGCAAACCTTTTTTCGTGTGCCCGTTCCCCGTCCTTATCGACCATATCCCCCTCGCTCAACAAAGGTTGCGGTTTCGCCGCATTTCGATCATATCCCCGTCGCTCAACAGAGGGTGGGGTCTCGCCGCATTTCGATCATATCCCCGTCGCTCAACAGAGGGTGGGGGGGCACGCAAGTGTTCATTGCAACCAAAAACGGCTTGAAATACGAACATATGTTTGGTATAATGGACTTGCAATGCTTTTCCAACGGAGGAGATGGGCATGTTCATCAACCGGATCGCGCTCCGTTTCCTGGACTATGCCGAACAGCAATGCGTCGATCTCC
>NICF_comb_assmDRAFT_10004127_pt1 | contig 10212 bp, 10 predicted proteins | sample NewIslPassag4_SG_FD_11279 | JGI IMG/M metagenome (IMG submission 11279) | reverse complement strand
CCGCAGCAGCGCCTCGGCTGCCTCANCCTCCCGCAGCGCCGAGAGCGTCTCGAGGCGCGCCTGCTGGCGGGCGATCTCGACCCGCCGCCGCCCTGCGTCCCGGGCCACAGCCGCTTCGCGCAGGGCCAGTGCGTCCGCGTCCAGCTCGGCGCTGCGCCTGAGCGGGTAGCTGACGCTCACCGTCGTGCGCAGGCCGGAATCGGGATCCTCCGTCCCCGCCTCCCGCTGCGAGCTGTTGATAGAAGCGTTCAGCTGTAGGCCAGAGGGAAGCTTTAGGCCGGCGCTCAAGCCTACTCCCAGGGCAAAGGCCTCCGTGTCGCCGCCCGGAGCCCAGCGTACCCCCGGCCCCTCGCCCCGCAGCGTCAGGGTCGGCTTGTAGGCGGCCTCCCGCTGCGCCAGGGTGCGCTCCAAGGACTCCAGTTCACGCAGCGCCGCCCGCACTTGGGGATGGTAGCTGTCCGCCAGGGTCCACACGTCGTGCCAGGAGAGGTTAACCGTCTCCTCACCAGCCGCGGCTGCGGTCACCGCGTCCGGCGAGTCTCCCTCGGCCGCCGGGGCGGGCTGGCCGGCCAGGAGCCAAACCGCCAGCACCGCCCCGATGGCGGCCGTCCAGCGCCCGCGGCTGGTCACTGTGCAGGATCCTCCCCCAGGTCCAGCGGATGACCGATCAGGCTCAGCAACTCCAGACGGGCCAGCACGTATGTGTACACGGCATCGTAGTGGCTCTGCTGGGCGTTGAGCAGATCCAGCTCAGCCTGGGCCCAGTCCAAGTCCGTGGTCAGTCCGGCGTCATAGCGCCGCCGCGCTACGTCATGCGCGCCCACGGCCAGCTCATAGTCGACCTTCGCCGTCTCCAAGCGCCGGGCGGCGTCCGACAAGGTGTAGTAGGCCGTCTGCACGCTGTTTTGAAATGACCTTGCCGCCTGTTCCGCGCTCATCTGCGCGATCCGGTACTCATTCTCGGCCTTCTCCAACTGCAGCGGCGCCGGGTCCTGCACCCGCAAGGCTTCCAGGTCCATGGCCGCGATACGCAGGTTGGCGCGGCGCTCCCAGGCGGCGAAGGCGTTGTCCTCGGCATAGGCGAGCGTCTGCGCCAAATCCCACGTCCACGGCACAGGCTCAGGTTCGTCCACCAACTCCAGCCGGGTCTCCTCGGGCAGGCCCAAGCGCTGCAGCAGCGCCCGGCGGCGGCTCTCCATGTTGCGTTCGGCCGTCTCCAAGGAAAGCTCCAGCCCCGCGACGCGGTTCTCCTCCCGCAGCTCCTCCTGGGCTTGGCGTTCGCCGATACGCACCATTTCCCGGACGATGGCCAGTTGCTGGCGAGCGATCTCCAGCTCCCGGCGAGCGATCTCCACCTGGCGCTGCGCCTGCTTGAGGTCCAGGTAATCGCGGAAAACGTTGATCACGAGCGCGCGGCGGGCCGAACGGTAGTCATTTTCCGCACGCCGTTCCTGCCGTTCTTGTACGAGCCGGTCATAGGCGCTGACCGGACCGCTGGCTTGAGCAATGCGGCTGTCGATGCGGGCGTTCTCCCACTGCAACCGTGCGATGGCGTGCTCAAGATCGTACGCGAGGGCCAAATCCACGGCCTCCGCCAAGCTAAGGGCCATGGGCTGCGATGGGGCTTCTTGTGCTAGCGCCCATCCTGGCGCTCCCCACAGGACGACAGCCAGGGTCAGCGCTGCGGCCGCCGCGAGCAGGCCCATGGCGCGACGCTCCCAAAACCGCACCGGTGACGCAGGCACAGCACAGGTCATGGAACACGCTCCTCTCCGCCGTTGCAACATGGAAAACTGTTCACATGCAGTTCAGGCGCCCAGGTGCTCCCCGTTGCCGGCGGCGCCGTCAGGCACAGGGCCCCCCGTGGGCCTTCTCATGCCATTATAGACGCCTTCCGCTGGAAGAGGGTTCAGCAATTTCCTGGAATTCCTTCGCGTTTGGGGCCGCTGCCGGTGAAACCATGCGCAGGAACGGCCCGTCGAGGTGCGGAGGCTGCGCCCCGCAAGTTTAGAAGTCGGGTTCAAACTGCAGGTTGCTTAAGATTCGTTCGGCCTCGGCCTGCGTGAGGTCACCCACGACTAGAAACAGGTAACCGTCCCGCACGGCCCCCATCACCAGCACCTCGGCACCGCGGCCGTCAGACACCCGCCGCGCCACGCCTGCCAGGGGCGATGTCTCGCTCGCCTCTCCGGCCAGCACTTGAAACACCGACAAGAGATCCCGGCCGTCGTGGAACCGCAGGTGCAGTGCAGGGCTGCCGTCCACTTCCGTGATCCCACCGCCGGCCAGCATGTACCCGGCGGGGACGTAGGTGGGCACCGCCGGCGCGATGGGAGCGTGCCGCGATAAGGCGTGCAGCAGCGACCGCATGCGCCAGGTGATGGGGTCCGTGACGACCTGGGCGCCCTCGGGTGGCTCAAAAGCAAAAGTGTCCGGGGCCAGCTCCGGGTCAAAGTCAAGGTCCGAGCGGACCACGACGCCCACCAACTGGCAGCCGGGGCCGTAGTGTTCTTCTTTCCACAAGAAGTAGTGCACCTGGTCGATCCAGTAGCGGCTGTACGCGTAAGGCTTGCCGCCTTCCACCAAGTACACGGCGCGCCCGCCGGGTCCCTGGGCCTCGCTCCACGCCCACTGGCCCGGCGTCAACCGCCCGTGCGGCGAGGGCCGGCCAAACCCCAGCGGCGGGGCCACCTGGTCCCAACCCGGCGCGCGGGCCTCCGTGTGCAGCACATACGGGGAGCGGGAGTCGTAAAGCCACCGCTCTTCGCCGTTCCACACCGCGATGCGCCGGCCATCGTCGTGATCCTCCTCCACCCGCAGCTCCGCGGGGGGCCGCCACGCGATGGTCCGAGCCACCGTCTCAACACCGTGGCGCAAAATAGTCGTCTGCAACTCCCGGTAAAACACCGGCTGGAGCCACCGGGCTTCTTCGGCTTGCCGCAGCAGCCGCAAGGCTTCCGCAGCCGACTGTTGCTCCCCACTATCTCCGGCCGCCCCGCACGCCAGCGCCCGTGGCGGGGCAGGCGTGAACATCATGGCGAGGGACACCAGGAGGAGTCCCCCGGCGCCCCAACGCCGCATCGCCCTCGTCATCCGCCATCGCCTGTCCTTAACGGAACTCGCCCGACGCCACCAGCGCCCAGTCCATCCAGTCGCCGGCCCCGGTTTCCAGGAGCGACGCGTACCAGCTGTGCTCGTACAGCGCCTCCTCCACCGCGGTGGGCGCGGCCGCGTCGCGGACGGCAACGCGCGCCACCCAGCCGCTGCCAGCCAGCCAACCCGCGATGACCACCGCGGCGACGGCCCCGCCAGCCACCGCTCCCTGCCAAAACCGCACCCGTGGCCGCCGGCGTACTCGCTGCGCCTCGCGGAAGCGCACATGCCCCACGATGGTCTCCGCCAGACCTGCAGGAGGCGGCGGCGCCGGGGCGCGGGCCAATAGCTGCTTCACCGCCTGCATCCCGGCCAGCTCCCGCCGGCACGCGGCGCACCGGGCCAGGTGAGCCCGCACGCGATCCCGGACCTGGCGGGGCAGCTGATCATCCAAATAGGCAGACAGCAACTCCGACGAGCAGCGCAACCCCAACCCCTCCCGGCGCATCACGACACCGAAGCAGCTCCCGAGGCGGGCCGCTCGCCAGCCGCGTCCAGATACGGGCGCAGCTCTTCGCGTAAGGCCCGCCGGGCGTAAAAAAGGCGCGATTTGACCGTGCCCAGCGAACAGCGAAGGATATCCTTGATCTCCTCGTAACGAAAGCCGTACATGTCGTGCAGCACCAGCACCGCCCGGTGCTTGTCGCTCAGCCGCGCCAACGCCCCCTGAAGCGCCTCGGCCAGCTCCCGCTGCTCGGCCCGCAGGGCGGGATCTACCGCACCTGGGTCTGGCCGCGCCTCATGGCCGTTCCAGCCCGCCGCCGGGTCTTCGGTTCCCGGCGGCCCGCCGTCCAAGGACAGGACCCGCCCCTGCTGCCGGCGCACCCGGCGCAGGTGGTCTAGGCAAACGTTGGTCGTGATGCGGTAGAGCCACGTTTTGAAATCCGCTTCGCTGCGGAATGTGGGCAGCGCCCGGTAAACTTTTAAGAAGACCTCTTGCGTCACGTCCTCGGCGGCGTCCGGCCCCACCATGCGGCAGGCGTAGCCGTACACCTGGCCGTGGTGGGTTTTGACGAGCGTTTCAAACGCGCGCACATCGCCGGTCAGGGAGCGTTCGATGAGTTCGGCCACTGTGGGCTGGCCGGTCTTGCGGCTGGTCACGGGTGCGCCCCTCCTCATTTCCGTCTGACGTTGCACGGTTGTCCAGGGTTCAATGGCTAAGCGGAGCACCCAGTGTGACCGGGGGCGCCTACGTGCGTCTCGCTCTGAGTATAGCACAAGGCCCCGGGGAGAGGATTCCCCGGGGCCTTGCCTGTGCTGCGGCTTCCGGCCGCTTCCGTCCGGAACGGCGGTCTCCCCCAGCCGGACCGCTTAGAAGCTGACCTTCAGGCCGGCCGACACGACCGCTCCGTCCTCGGAGTTGTACTTAGCGCCGAGGCTGATGCCGTTGGGCGCCTCGTAGGTCGTGCCGACTTCGTACTCGATGTCGCCGCCCTGCACCACGACCTTGCCGTTCAGGCCAAGGCCCTGGAGGTACGGGATCGCATTGGTCGTGGTCTCGGCCTCGACCTCATGCTTCAGATCCTCGCCCGTCTTCAGGGTGGCGGTGTACTTGCCCTCGACCGCGTGGCCGTACACGACGAAGGTCTTGGCGGCGCTCAGCGTCGCCTCCTCCTTCGGCTGGTCGTACTCTGCGGTCAAGGTGATGCCCTGATGCACCGTTTCGACGCCGATGTTGAAACCGCTGGCGTCGCTGTCGGGGTCGAAGGGCACGATGTAACCCGTGTCCTTGTCCCGCTCAGGGTACATGGGCGCGAAGCCGTCCTGCATCTGGCGGAAGCCCGCCTTCAGCGTCAGGTTCTCCGCCGGGCTCAAGGAGGCACCGACCTTAAACGCGTAGCGCTGGGCGGAGTCGAGGGCCACCGTGCCGTCCAGCTTTACGCCGTCCAGCTCCGTGGCCGCGCTCACGGCTGCGTCGAGCCGGTCGGCCCGCCGCACCGCCATCGCGCTCAGGTCGATGCCGTTGATGGCATTCGAGCTGACGCGCAGGCCGATCGGCCGGCCGTCCTCGTCCTCATTCTGCCAGACGTAGAACACGTCGGCGTTGGCCACGCCCAGGTCAATGCCCTCCACGGCGATGCCGCGGCGGTCCTTCAGGTGCCCGACCCAGCTGTTCCACTTGAGGTCCTGGTCGCCGATGGTGGTCTTGACCTCGGGCCCACCGTTCCAGAAGGCGCCGTTGGTCTCGAGCCACACCCGGCTCAGGATGGTGGACATGGCACCGTGATCCGCCGCGAAGTCGCGGGTCGGTTCGTCGTCATCGTCGAAGTCGTCGGGCTGGGTCGTGAACTCCAGACCGAGCCGCACCCGGTCGCCCACGGTCAGTTTGGGCGACAGCGTGATGCCGGTCTTGCCGTCGAAGTGGTACTCGCCGCTGTCGTCCCGCTTGTACTCAAAGCGGGTCTCCACGGTGCCGGTGACGTCCACCGGCGCCGCGAAGGCCAGCGGAGCAGCCAGCGCCAAGACCAGCGCCGAGATGAGAGCGATAGCTGCTTTCCTCATGGTGATCCCCCTTGGTTTCTGCGATGATGCTGCGACGCATGGATTGTGATATTGGGACGAAGGCTGCGATGGATGCTGCATTGCCAGGCCCCGTCGTTGGAAGCGCCTGTCCATTCGGGAGTCGCCATGTTTCCTCGCCGGACGCCCAGGCACTTCCTGGCTGCTACTGTGGCTGCGTCGTCTAATTGCCCGCTCCAGCCGGCTCGGGGTTGGGGGCCGTCGTCACCTCCTTTCGTCACCCGGGACCAGGCCTTGTCGGAGGCGGGCAAACTGTAGGCCGTGGTCAGCAGGGCAACAAAAATGGGCTCTGCCTGCGGCGAGCCCTCCGTGACGCCCTGCGCGTCCTTGTTTGGTTGTCGTCCTCCATCCTTGTCCGCTGAGCCATTTCTACGAGCTATAGGCCGTTCCTGCCGCGCCGCGGCGGGGAACATATGGGCAGGCTGCCAGTCGCAGCCAGAAAAAAGGCAAAGCGGGCGTCCCGCCCCTTCGTCTGGGCGGCGCGCCCGCTCTGCAGCGCCCGCTCGGCACCTTGCCGGCTCAACGTCTTCGATTTCCCCTACTGGCGGCGGCCGATTTCAGCCGTGACCCGGTCTTGCAGCGCCCGCCACCGCCAGCCCTCGCTGGGATCCAGGTAGGCCACGCACGGCTCGACGCGCGAGCTCAGTACGTGGCGCAGCTGGACCCGGGTCAGGCGGGCGTCCTGCTGCAGCACCGCGCCGCCCGCGGCGGTGTCCACCCGGTACGGCATGCCTTCCCTCGCGACGATCCCGTCCACCGTAGCCAGTACGCTCTCGTAGGCCAGGGGCCCGCAATGCTCCGCGAGCGTGACCGCCTGCAGGGAGCTGGACGCGACCAGTACCAAGACCACCGCGACGACGAGAGTTACGGCCAAGGGGATGACGTCTTCCGCATGATACTCTTGCACGGCAATCACCTCCCTGCGGTCCAGGCCTTTGTCCTCGCCTTTGCGGCTTAACCGCCGCCCGTCAGTCAGCGGATGGCCATCTCCGTCTCCGCGTCAAACAGGTGCATCTTGTCCATGTTAAAGACAACCTGGTGCGGCTCGCCGTCTTTGGCTTTGGTGCTCGAATCAAGCCGGGCGATGAAGGTGTGCTCGCCCAAGGAGAAGTAGGCGTACACCTCCGCCCCCATAGGCTCGGTCACGTCCACCCTCGCGGTGATGGCCTGCTGCCGCTGTTCTTCGGGCAAGAGCTGTGCGTCGTCGATGTCCTCCGGCCGGATGCCGAAGATGACCCGCTTGTCCAGGTATTCCTGGATCCGCGGGTTCTGCTGCAGCTTGTTCTGGGGTACCTTGAGCCTAAAGGCCTGGCAGTCGACGATCACGTCGTCGCCGTCCCTGCGCAGCACGGCGTTGAAGAAGTTCATGGCCGGGCTGCCGATGAAGCCCGCCACGAACACGTTGGCGGGATTCTCGTAAATCTCGAGCGGCGCCCCCACCTGCTGGATGTAGCCGTCTTTCATGACCACGATGCGGTCGCCCATGGTCATGGCCTCGGTCTGGTCGTGGGTCACGTAAATGGTCGTAGTGCGCAAGCGGTTGTGCAGCTTGCTGAGCTCGGCCCGCATCTGCACCCGCAGCTTCGCGTCCAGGTTGGACAAGGGTTCGTCCATCAGAAACGCGGCCGGCTCCCGTACAATGGCGCGTCCCACCGCCACCCGCTGCCGCTGCCCGCCCGACAGCTGCTTGGGCTTGCGGTCCAGCAGGTTTTCGATGCCCAGCATGCGCGCGGCTTCCCGCACGCGCCGGTCGATCTCGTGCTTGGGGAACTTGCGCAGCTTCAAGCCGAACGCCATGTTGTCGTACACGTTCATGTGGGGGTAGAGGGCATAGTTTTGAAACACCATGGCGATGTCCCGGTCCTTGGGGGGAACGTCGTTGACCAGCCGGTCGCCGATGTAGATGTTACCCTCGGTGATCTCCTCAAGACCGGCGATCATGCGCAGCGTGGTCGACTTGCCGCAGCCCGACGGCCCCACCAGGACGACGAACTCTTCGTCTTCGATGACCAGATTGGCCTTGTTGACCGCCACGACGTTGCCGTACCGCTTGGTGACGTTCTCCAAGACTACCCTCGCCAAGGCTCCTACCCCTTTCGACGCACGCATGCCCACCTGCCGGACAAAACATTCTGCCTATAGGCACCCCTATCCTGCTGAAGCCCGGCAACTTCCCGGCTCCTCAACCCATGCGCGCGCCAGCCGGCTGGCCCTCCCCTGCAGCGCGCCCGGCAAGGCGAGGACGCCGCTCACCGGAATGAGCACGCTCTAGACCCGTCGATGGTCCGCAGGACGCGGCGCGTTCAACGGTAGCGGTACACATACCAGCGGGCCGGCGCAAACCAGCTAACCAAAGCGCCCACGATGGCGCACAAGAGCGCCGCCGCCAGGCCGGCGCCGAAGCTTTCGATGGTGAAACCGGGCACCAACCAGGCCACAAGCATCAACATGAGAGCATTGATGACAAGGGTAAACAGCCCCAGTGTCAGCAAGTTCACGGGCAGCGTCAAGATGATGAGAATAGGCCTTACACTGATGTTCACGAGCCCCAGCAGGCCGGCCGCCAGGATGCCGGCCAGGACGCTGTCGATCTCGACGCCTTTGAGCAAGGCGGCCGCCAAGAGCAGCGCCAGGGTATTGACCAGCCAGCGAAACACCCACACCGGCAACCGCTATCCCTCCCGCCGCGTTTCCCCAACAGAACACCCATGGTACACCTCACGAACGGTCACCCGCGCGAAACCCGCCGGCGGCCGCGCCCGTGAGCCACTCTTACATTAAACGCACCGCCACGTGGGTGCCGCCTTCCCGGATCTCGGCCAGCGTGAAAGGACCGTGGTCCCGCAAGCAGCGCACCGCCGCCGCCGGCACGTCCAACCCGGCCACAAGCCAGCTCTCGGGCACGGCTTTAGCCCAGCGCTGGCCGGCGGGCCAGCCTAACCACCGCACAAGCCGCGCCAGCTGGCCACAGGATTCGAGCACGTCCTCTAGCACGAACAAGGGGACCGGCAGCACCAGCGGCCAGCGCCACCCTTCGGGCCGAACTTTGACCAACAGAAAGCTGGATCGCGAACTCATTCCACGACGACCTCCACGCGCGTCTTCCCGTCGTCGTCCTCGATGTCCACGATCTTGCCCTCCATGCCCTCCTCCAGCAGGCGCACCAACTCCTGCAAGTCCAAGGGCTCGTTCAGGCCTTCGACTTTCAAGACGTCTTTTGGCAGAAACCGCAGCACAACCCGCGCCAGCTCCAGGGGCACGTTCACGTTGACCCGGGTTTTCTCTCCGTCCACGACCCGCACCCGCAGAAACCGGTTGCGCCGTCGTGCGGCCGTCCCGGCCCCCTTGCCTTCACCCAAAGCTTCCAACAACTTAACGGCCTCGTCCGCCGACACCTTGCCTTCCTGAACCATGCGCAGGATCTGCAAACGCTCGTCGGTCACCGACCGCCCCCCTTTCGTTCATTTGACTCCTCTTGGCACGGATCGTCCACCGCACCACCCCGTGCGACGAAGGCGCCGCGCTCCCGCGCCGCCCTAACGCAGGCAGGTCTTTCTCACTCGGCACCGGTGTCTTCGTCCTGGCCGACCAAGATGGAGCCGTCGGCGGTGCTGGCCCGCACGGTGAACCGCAGCCGCTTCTCGGCGAAGCCCGGCGTCTCTGCCCGCAAGGTGTGCCGGCCAGCCACCTGCTGTGCGACGCCGGGGACCAAGGCCCGCACCCGTCCGTCTGCCGTATCCAAGTCCAAGCGGTAACCGACGTGGTCACCGGTGGGCAAGCTGACCCGCACCCGGCCGTTGCTGGTGCGCAGGTCCCACTCCACCGACGCCGGCGCGTCCGCAGCCGTGGGGACGTAGCGGGCCTCAATGGACCCGTTGGCAGTGCTGCAGCGGGCCCTGTCCACGGCGCCCGCAAACCGGATGCTGCCGTCCGCCGTCCTCGCCTCCAGCTCGTCCACCTGTACCCCGTGGAGGCGAATGCTGCCGTCCGCCGTGGTCAAGCGAGCCTTGCTCAGCCGCAGGTCCCGGCAGCGGATCGACCCGTCGGCCGTCTCGCACTCGAGGCGGTAAGCCAGGCCGCGCGGCAGCCAGACGCGGACGGACGACTCCACATCGGCCCGGTCCGCGGCCACCAGCCGGAAGCCCCGCTCGGTGACCTCCCAGCGGGTGGCCTCCGCCGCCAGGTCGGCCGCTACGTCGGCGTCGTCGGCGTGCACGTGGTTCTGGACCTCTACCCGGTAGCCGGGCCCGTCGCCCGCCTCCACCCGGATGGCGCCGTTCCTGGTCACGAGCAGCACTTCCACCTCGGACAAGCCGACCGGTAACTCGCCCTCATACACCTGTTTGACCGCCTGCTCCGGCCACAGGCGCAACTGCCCGATCCAGCGGCCGACGGTCTCCGGCAGCTCGCTGAGGACTCGGGACAGGCCCCGCTCGACACTGCCGACGACCTCCTCCAGGCCCCGCAGGATATCGTCCCCGGTCCGCCCGCCCTTGGCGCGTGCCTCCTCCAGGCGCTGGCGGGCGGCTTCCAGCTTTT
>NICF_comb_assmDRAFT_10004126_pt1 | contig 10212 bp, 9 predicted proteins | sample NewIslPassag4_SG_FD_11279 | JGI IMG/M metagenome (IMG submission 11279) | reverse complement strand
TTTGGCGAAAACGGTGCTGCCGGCGCCGAGAAACGTGATCTTCGACAATGCGCTCATCCTCCATTCTGTAAGCGGTAATTTTGACTCGATTATAATGCCGGCACCGCGATCACACCATGGAAGTATGCCATCTTGATATGGAGAAATGCAGGGATCAATCTCCATTTGACACCCGTTCCCGCCCGCTGTACAATCAAAATAATGATTCAGTAATTTAGTAAATCAGTAATACCAATTAAACCACCGAGGCGATTACGCATGAAAATTCCCACCAATCTGAAACACAAACCGGTCATCGTCTGCGAAAACTACGAAAACGTCGACGGCAAATACGCCTATCGCTCGGACGCCAAGGGCATTTCACTGGGGCTGGCGCAATGGAACGACCGCGGCAAACTCGATATTTCCGCCAAGGTCTGGCGGCATACGGGCGGGAAATGGTCGCGGCAGTCGGAGGAATTGCCGCTGCACCGCGTGCTGGATCTCGCGATTCTCGTCTGCCGGGCGCAGCTGCATTTTCAGGACGCCCACCGGTACGAGAAGCTGTATGATCCGGAGAACCCCCGAATCGACCGGGTCGGCCTGCAGGGCGACGCCATGACGGTGGAAGTGTGCACGGACAACGAGATGATCGACGAGGACATCCGCCTGTTCAGCCAGGCGCTGAGCCAGGAAGGCGAAATTCTCGGCGAGCGGCTGCGCGTCTTGTCAAGATTGCTGAAAGAGATGGGATATTGAAATGACCAATCGAAGAAAAGAACTGATCGAACAGTACAAACAGATGAAACCGGACATGGGCATCTTCCGGATTCGCCTGAAAGACGGCGGCAAGTGTTTCATCGAAACGTCCCAGAATCTGAAGGGCAAAATGAACAGCACGAGATTCCAGCTCGACGCGGGGAATCATCCCAACCAGGAGCTGCAGCGGGACTGGAAGCAGTACGGCGAGGGCCGCTTCGAATTCGAAGTGCTCGAGCTGCTGCCCTACGCCAAAGACGAATCCAAGACCGATTACACCGAGGAACTCGAGATCCTGAAACAGATTTGGGAAGAGANNCTNCTNCANCAGCAGTTCGAATTCTACAAGAAAAAAATATGACCGGCGGCCGCGGCGCATTGCCGCGGCCGTCTTGTCTTGCAGCGCATTCCTGCGAACCGTGCTGTGCAAGCCGGCTTTCAAACTTCCTTCCGCCCCTCCCGCCGCAAGTCAAAATTTTTTCAATCGGATCAAAAAAGTGGCAAGGCACGCCGCGCGCTTTCCCCTACAATGGAACACAACAGCCGAGAACAGAGAGGTGAACCGCGGATGGAAGCCGCCCCGATGCTGAGGAAAACGGCGCCGCGCAAAGCGCGGACAGGACGTCTGCAACGAAGGGAATCGCTCGCCGGCTGGCTGTTCGTCGCGCCGATGCTGCTCGGCATTTCCATCTTCACGCTGTTTCCGATTCTCATCATGCTCATCCTCAACTTCGCCGACTGGGACTTCGTGCTCGGGCTGGAGAAGTTCGCGTGGGCGGGGCTTGACAACTTCGGGCAGCTGCTGGACGACAGCCGTTTCCACAAGACCTGGATGAACAACATGATCTTCATGTTCACCGTGCCGGTCTGCATGGCGATTTCGCTGCTGCTCGCGATCATCATCAACAAGCACGTGTTCCTGAAGGACTTCTTCAAGGTCGCCTACTTCATGCCGTACATCTCGAGCGTCGTCGCCGTCGCCGTCGTCTGGCAGGTGCTGTTCCACCCGTCGAAGGGGCCGGTGAACCAGTTCTTGCGGATGATCGGCATCTCCGACCCGCCGCGCTGGATCGCGGACCCCGACTGGGCGCTCCTCTCCGTCATGATGATCTCGATCTGGATTTCAATCGGGTTTAACATGATCGTGTACATGGCGGGGCTGCAGGCGATTCCGAAGGATCTGTACGAATCGGCCGAGATCGACGGCGCGGGCGGCTGGACGAAGTTCCGCAAGATCACGCTGCCGCTCATTTCGCCGACGACGTTCTTCCTGCTCATCACCGGCATCATCTACACGTTCAAGTCGTTCGACCTGATCGCCGTGCTGACGAAGGGCGGGCCGGCCGGCTCGACCAGCCTCATGGTCTGGTACATGTATGAAACCGCCTTCTTGAATCTGAAGATCGGCTACGCTTCCGCGATCGGCACCGTGCTGTTCATCAGCGTGCTCATCATCACCCTGGTTCAATGGGCCGGCCAGAAGAAATGGGTGAACTACTAAAGTGGAGGAACCGGGAGTGAACGCCATGTTGAACCTGAAACTGCCCGACATCCGCAAAACCGTCGTCACGCTCATCATGCTCGGCTGCGGCATCCTGTTCCTGCTGCCGTTCTTCTGGATGATCTCGGCTTCGCTCAAGTTCGAGAACGACGTGTTCACCTATCCGATCCAATGGATTCCGGACGAGTGGAACGCGGTGAACAACTACCGGAAAGTCTGGTTCGGCGACCATCCGTTCTGGCTCTACTACCTGAACACGATCAAGGTGGCCGTGCTCACGACGCTTCTCTCCGTGACGGTATCCGCACTGGCGGCGTACGGGTTCTCGAAGGTGAATTTTCCGGCGGGCCGATGGCTGTTCCTGATCGTGCTGGCCACCTTCATGGTGCCGCAGCAGGCGGTGCTCGTCCCGCAATTCATCCTGTACCGGTCGCTCGGGCTGTTCGACACGCACGCCGGCCTCATCCTGCTGAACAGTTTCAGCGTGCTCGGCACCTTCATGCTGCGGCAGTTTTTCCTGGGCGTGTCGAACGATTACATCGAATCGGCGAAAATCGACGGCGCCGGGCACTTCCGCATCTTCACGCGGATCGCCCTGCCGCTCGTCCGGCCCGCCATCGCCACCTATGCCATCTTACGGTTCATCTGGACCTGGAACGACTACCAGAACCCGCTGATCTTCCTCCGGACGGATCACCGGTTCACCCTGCAGCTCGCGATGCAGAAGTTCACGACGATCAACGGCGAGTACTACTCCCTGATCATGGCGGCGGCCGTATCGGCCATTCTCCCGCTGCTCATCGTGTTCGTCATCGGCCAGAAACACGTTATCGAAGGCATCTCCTTCGGCGGCGTCAAGGGTTGAAGAAAAGTCAAATGATTTTGAAAGAAGTAAAAGAATGCGCATGTGCCCGCCGACCGCCGTCGGTAAATTGAAGTTGAACGCCACATCTGCATGGAATGGGGAGGTTTTGGCATGAAGAGGACTCTGGGGTTCGGATTCGCCTGCATCGTCCTGGTGCTGGGACTGCTCACCGCATGTTCCGGAGGGGGGAACAGCAAACAGCCGTCTTCGGGGCAAAACGATTCCGCCGGAACGAGCACGAACGCGCCGCAAAACCAGACGGACAACGCGCCGGCCGACGAGCCCGCGCAGGAACAGGTGACGATCAAGTTCCACACCCACGGCGTGGAGCAGCAGTACAACTGGTCGGAGACGATCGCCGCGTTCGAGGCGAAATATCCGAACATCAAGGTCGATCTCGTCACGCTCAGCGAGAAAGGCGACTCCCAGGAAGCGCTGCAGAAACTGGACCTGGCCGCGGCGAGCGGCGAGCAGCTCGACGTGCTCATGTTCTCCGATCCCGCTTCCTACGCGCAGCGGGTCAGCATCGGCATGGTGGCGGCGATCGACGAGTTCATCGCGAAGGAAGGATTCAACGTCGCCGACGAATATCGCGTCGACACGACGCTGGGGGGCAAAGTGTACGCCCTGCCCGGCAAGTTCAACCCGTGGTACGTTCTGCTGAACAAGGATCACCTCGACACGGCCGGCCTGCCGGTACCGCAGGACTGGACCTGGGACGATTTCGCGCGGTACGCGAAAGAGCTGACCACGGACGATCACTACGGCACCTATTTCCACGGTCCGCAGAACGGCGGCTGGATGGAGTTCATGAAGCTGCATCTGGGCAACCGGCTGGACGAATCGACGGAGTTTCTGAAAGATGACGGTTCCTCCAACCTGGACAGCCCGCTTTTCCGCAAGACGCTCGAGCTCAGATGGCAGATGGAGAAGGAAGACCAGTCGGCGGTGCCCTACGCGGACATGCTGTCGCAGAAGCTGCATTACCGCACCCAGTTCTTCAATCAGGACGCGAGCATGATCCTGATCGGCAGCTGGATGAACAGCGAGCTCGGCGGCACGGAGCAGAACCCGCTGGACCACCATGTGGCGGTCGCGCCGTATCCGAAGAACGATCCTTCCGATCCGATCGGCGTCACGCCCGTCACGACCGATTTCATGGCGGTGGCCGAGAAGTCGAAGCACAAGGAAGAAGCGTACACGTTCATCCGCTGGTACACGACGGAAGGGCTCGCCGACTACGGGCGCAACATCCCGTCCTGGACCCGGGTGGACGGCAGCTCGCTGGAGAAGATCATCGATTCGATCCTGGCGGACACGCTGAAGCCGGAGCTCGTCGACAAGGCTTCGCTGATCCACGTCCTGTCGAACTCCAAGTCCGGCAAGATCATTCCGCCGGTCTCGTACCAATCGGAAGTGTACAAGGCGCTCAACGAAGAATTCGAGCTGTTCATCCTCGGCGAGCAGAATCTCGACGACACGCTGAAAAACATGCAAGACCGCGTGCAAAAAATTATTGACTCGAACAAGTAAACCTTCGCCAATGCTGGTACAATGGACGAAGAAGGAACGGAATTCCGGGGACGGACCTTTCCGTTCCTTTTGTCTACGGGGGGGCTGGACACGATGACCCGATGGATCCGGGCGCTCAAGTCCCGTTCGTTCCGCCTGAAACTGATGATCACGTCGGTGGCCTGCATCCTCATCCCGACCTGCATCACGCTCGGGGTGTCCAATGTGATGACCGAGAAGGCGATGAAGGAGCAGGCCGCCCAGAATGCCCGAAACACGCTGCAGCTTGTGGACGGCTATGTCTCCAGCCTGCTCGATCTCATGCTGTATGTCATCAACTACATCCAGGTGGACGCCGAAGTCAACGTCGTGCTCCGGGAGCAGGCGGCCGAGCCGCTCGAGGAAGACGCGGAATTCCGATACCGGCGGTTCGTCGACGAGTACTACACCGTCATCAAGAAGCTGGACAATCTCTCGATCGCGGGCGGCGAGCAATTTTTCATCACGATCCTGCTGCCGAACGGCAAATCCTACACGAACTACGCGAAGGATGAGCTGGATCCGGACCGGTGGCGGGACGAGCCGTGGTTCGAGGAGCTTCGGAAGCTGAGCGGATTCGACACGTACTGGGTCGGCACGCAGCCCACCATGTTCCGCACCTTGAAGAAAGATCATCCGCACCAATTGTCCATCGCCCGGCCCCTGCGCAACAACAGCAGAATTTACGCCTATGTCATCGTGACCGTGCTGGAGGACAACATCAGCTACATTTTCCAGCAGAGCGCGGGCGGCCGGGAGATCGCCCTGATCGACGGGACCGGGCGGATCCACTCCCACACCGATCCCGCCAAGATCGGCACCGTTCTGGACGAGGCGGCGCTCAAGACGTCCGGCTTCATCCGGCTGGACGGCGAGGCCGTTCTGGCCGTGCGGGAGGAACTGCGCTACGCGGACTGGTCGCTGCTCCTCCTGTCGCCGTACAAGGAAGCGATCGCCGGCGTCCGCAATATGAACAAGGCCGTCTTCCTCAACCTGCTCATCTCGTTCTTCACGTTCATGCTGCTGCTCATCCTGCTGATCGGCACGTTCACGAAGCCGCTCAAGCGGCTCGGACGGCTGGCCGAGACGGTGCAGCGGGGCAACCTGCAGGTCCGCTCGCACATCCGCGGGCAGGACGAGATCGGCTATCTCGGCTCGTCCTTCGACCAGATGCTGGACCGGATCAACGAGATGATCGCGGAGATCACGGCGGAGCAGACGAAGAAGCGGAAAGCGGAACTGGCCATGCTCCAGGCCCAGATCAACCCGCATTTTCTGTTCAACGTGCTGAACTCGATCCGCTTGAACATCCTGCGCAAGGGGGATCGCGAGAACGCGGAAGTGATCAGTTCCCTCTCCCGGCTGCTGCGCATGACGATCGAGCAGGACAAGGAGAACATCAGCCTCCGCGATGAAATGGAACTCGTATCGCACTACGTGCGGCTCATGAACATGCGGCGGAAGGAAAACGCGCAGCTCGTCCTCGACATCCCGGAGGAAGCGCTTACAGTCCGCGTGCCCCGCTTCTTCCTGCAGCCGGTGATCGAAAACGCGCTGATCCACGGCCTGAAGCAGCGCGGGGGCATCATTCGTGTCGGCGTCCGGTTCGAGCCGGAGACGATGGTGATCGCGGTCGAAGACGATGGAATCGGCATGGACCGCGAGACGCTGGAGAAGCTTCGGCGAAGCACCGCGTCATCCGGCGAGCGGACCCGGGAATCGGATAACCGGCAAAACTTCTCCGGCATCGGCCTGTCCAACGTCCGCGAGCGCCTGCGCTTCATCTACGGCGAGCATTCGGCGATGAGAATCGACAGCGCGGAGGGCCGGGGAACGGCGGTGACGTTCCTCATCCCCCGTCAGGAGGTGAACGCTGCCCATGTACAAAGTGATGCTGGTTGACGACGACTACCCGGTGCTGGAGTTTCTGTCGGAATCGGTGCGGTGGGAAGCGTACGGCATGGCGCCGCCGACCTTGCACATGGACGGAGAGGACGCGCTCGGCCACGCGATCCGCGACATGCCGGACATCGTCATCACCGACATCGGAATGCCGGACATGGACGGGCTGACGCTCATCGAGCGCATACGGGAGATGAACCCGAACGTCCGGGCGGCGATCCTGTCCTGCCATTCCCAATTCCACTACGCCCAGCAGGCGATGAAGCTGAAAGTGCAGGATTATCTGCTGAAGGATACGCTCGATCCGACGGAACTTGACGCCCTGCTCCGCCGATTCAAGTCCTCCCTGGACGAGGAGCGGCTTGCGTGCCGGCAGCGGGAGCAGCTTCGCCGCATGCTGGACCGGAGCCGCGAGAAAATGAAAGAGGCGTTCATCCGCGGCACCATCCATCAGCCGATCCTGCATCCGGAAGCGTGGCTGCAGGAGCTGAAGTCGTTCGGCCTGCGGACGGACGACGCGGTCTTCCTCCCGGTGCTGGCGCATGTCGATCACATGCGGCAGGCATGGAAGCGGTTTCTGGACGAAGATGTGCTCCGCTACGCCATCCAGAACGTCATCGACGAGATCACGTCCGGGCGCCCGGAGGTCGCGCATTTCTCCTACAGCGCGCGGCGGTCGATCTTCGTCTTCGCCTTCGAGCGGAGCCTGAAAATCAACCCGCACGACGAAGCCGCGGCCTGCGTCCGGGACGTGCTGCACCATCTGAGGCGCACCCTGAAACTGTCGATGTCGTTCATCATCGGCGAGCGGTGCGCCGCGCCGCGGGAGCTGCAGAAGGAGCTGGCGGACCTGCTCGACTGCGGCGGCCAGCGCTTCTATCTGGAAGAAGGAGCCGTGGTCAAAAAACATCCGCCGGCCTATGCCGGCATCGAGCTGTTCCGCTACTACGACCGGGCGAAGGAAGAGTTCCGGAACACGCTGCTCGACCGGCAGGCGGACGCGCTGTCCGCCGTCGTCCGGCGATGGATCGGCTTTATCCGGGACAATCCCCGTCCTCCCGAAGTGATCAAGGACTGGGTGTTGAAGCTGGCGCTCGATCTCAAGCTGAAAGTCCAAGCGTTGCAGTATTTCCAGCCGCCCTTCACGGCGGAAGCCCTGCACCGGGAAATCTTCGAGATTGACTCCCTGTCGGAATTGGAAATCTGGCTTGTCGAATACTTAAGGTCGCTACGCCCCGTCGTCGACGGCATCCTGCAGACCGGCAGCCGGCCGGAGATTCTGCAGGCCTTGCAATACGTCACCGCGAACATGGACAAGAAAATCGGGTTGGACGACGTGGCGGCCCATCTGCACATGAACCCGAGCTATTTCAGCCGGATGTTCAAGAAGGAGACCGGCGAGACGTTCACGGACGTCGTCATCCGGATGAAGATGGACCGGGCGCGGGAGCTGCTGGACACGACGGCATATTCGGTCGGGCAGATCGGCGACATGCTCGGGTACGACAACCAGAGCTACTTCATCAAGACGTTCAAGTCCATCGTCGGGGTCACCCCGATGGAATACCGGAGATCGGGGGCGGCGGCGAGATGAACAAGGAAGCGATTTTTCGCATCCTGCGCGGCGCGCCTGCGCCTGCGGACAACAGCCGGCTGCTGTTCCCGGACGGCGCCGCGGCGTGGCGCGAGCGGGCTTTCGCCCATTCCGATATCCGGCGCATGGCGGAGGAAATGAAGGAAGAAGCGGACCGGTTTCTCCAGCGGCCCCTACCCCATTTGCCCTGGTCGCTGTTCAGGCGGTTCGAAGTGGACGGCTCCCGCCTGCCCTACGAGAAGCCGTACTTCGAGAAGCGGACGCGGCTGACCGTCCTCGCGATGATGGACGTGCTGTACCCGGAAGACACCGCGTACCGGGAGGCGCTGTACGATACGCTGTGGTCGATCTGCGACGAGTACACCTGGTGCCTGCCTGCCCACTTGACGGGCCGGGACCCGGAGACGCACGTCGATCTGTTCGCCGCGGAGACCGCCTTCGCGCTGGCCGAAATTCTGACCCTCACCCGGCAGCACCTGCCGGAGCGAATCGCAAGCCGCATAGACCGCGAAGTGCGCCGCAGAGTGCTGGATCCGTACCTGAACCGGGGGCCGTTCGGCTGGGAGGACGCGCGGCACAACTGGTCCGCCGTATGCGCCGGATCGGTCGGAGCGGCGGCGATCTATCTGATGGATGACGCTCGGGAACTGGCAGGCGTGCTGGAGAAGGCGCTGGCTTCTCTCGACTGCTACCTGGACGGATTCGCCGATGACGGGGTCTGCCAGGAAGGGTACGGCTATTGGGCTTACGGGTTCGGGTTTTTCGTATATTTTGCGGATCTGCTGAAGAAGAGGACGCACGGCGCCATCGACCTCTTCTCCCGGGACAAGGTCGCCGCCGTCGCCCGCTTCCCGCAGCATTGCTTCATGAGCGGACGCAAGACGGCGAACTTCTCCGACACGCTGCCGGAAGCGGAGCTCGACCTCGGACTCTTCCATTTCCTGCACGCGCGGTTCCCGGATGTCGCCGTGCCGCAGGCGGGACTCCGCGGCCCGTTCAGGCCCGACCCTTGCGGCCGGTGGGCGCCCGCGATCCGCGGCATCGTGTGGCGCGATCCGGAGCTTGCCGGCGAGCCGTGGGGCGGGATGTCCGTCTGGTTCCCGGACGCCCAATGGCTGCTGTCCCGCCATGCGGAGAACGGGCGCACCTGGTTCTTCGCGGCCAAGGGCGGCCACAACGGCGAGCCGCACAACCACAACGACATCGGCCATTTCATCCTGCACGCGGACGGCGACACGTTCCTGATGGATCTGGGGTGCGGGGAGTACACGGCGGATTATTTTGGCGCGAGGCGGTATGCATTTGTCGGCAACGGTTCCCAGGGCCATTCCGTTCCGATCATCGGCGGGGCGGTCCAGCGGGAAGGCGCGTAACGGCGGGCCGTTGTGCTGGAGGCGGCCGCGGGAGCGCACGAGGATGTTCTCGCGCTCGACATCGCCGGAGCTTATCCGGACGCGCCACTCGAGCGGTGGGTGCGCACGTTCGTCTGGCGCAAGGCGGGCGTTCCGCATTTGCGGCTGGAGGACGCGTATCGATTTTCCGGCAAGCCGGTTGAGCTGGTCGAACGGTTCATCACACCGTACCCGCCGGAGTTTGCCGGCAGCGGCTGCGTTGTCCTGAAGTCCGGCGGAGGACGCGGGCTGCGTATCCGTTACGATGGCGGCTTGATGGAACCGGAAACGCGGACGCTGGCGTTTGCCGCGCACGACGGCGGGACGATGATGTTCCACGCGCTGGATTTCAAGGTTCGCGCGCCCGGATCGGAAGGACGGCTTGTGTTTGAGTTTGTGTTTCAATCCAATCACGAAGGAGAGGAACTGTGATGACCGCACATGCCTCCTGGCTGGACGAAGCCTGGAACAAGGTGTACGAGAAAGTGACCCGCACGTCGCAGACGATCGGCAGCCGTTTCCCCCATGCGACGAAGGACGGCAAATATGTGCTCGAGCGGCCGCACTGGTGGACCGCCGGATTCTGGCCGGGGCTGCTCTGGCTGCTGTACCGGGAATCCCGGCACGAGCCGTTCCGGCAGATCGCCGAGGAATGCGAGCGGCAGCTCGA
>NICF_comb_assmDRAFT_10004122_pt1 | contig 10215 bp, 4 predicted proteins | sample NewIslPassag4_SG_FD_11279 | JGI IMG/M metagenome (IMG submission 11279) | reverse complement strand
CACTTCAGGCATTCGCCAGCCGTGCGCGGATCTCCCTCTACACCACGTTTTTTCGCCAATTGCTGTCCCTCGGTCGAACCCAAACATGCATACGCCCTGGCGTGTTTACTTTCAAGCCACTTGCTGAACTGCCATCCGGAATGAGAACCATCGTGACACTCTGCACATACCGCAGATCCAACAAGGGCCGGCTGCGTCTTGTCCATGGGGGGTGCAGGCCGCTCCAGGGGTGAAAGCGACGCGTTATCTGGAACCGGATGCTTGATGGACTGCCAGCCCTTAGCAATATCGATACCGGACTTACCCAGTACGCGCTGGTGGGATTCCTTGGGCGCGTGACAGTAGATACAGCCTTCCAGGCCCGGCATGCGTAGACCGCGTTCCATGGCCTTTTGCCGGTCCCGCATAATAGCGGCATCCGCATATTCGCTCCCGGGGCCGTGACATTTCTCACACTGAACACCGTCACGGATCGAGAAGGTCGGGTCCAGTTCCCAGGGTTCCGCCTCCGCTGCCGTTGCGTGGCAACCCAGGCATATGCGAGACTGGTCCGGTTCCACGGCCACCCCACTCAAGCGAGCGATCTGTCTGGCCTCGGGTTTGTGAAGGGCCGCATATGCGTGGGCATGCGCAGACTGCGCCCAAATGCCGCACTGATCGCCCAAAGAGTTCCCTTCATGGCACTCAGCGCATACCTTGACACCGACATAAACCGGCTGAAAGTCGGGAGGTGCCGCCCCCACACTGTGAACCACCCAAGCGACAGCGCAGATACTGACGACGGTCCCCGATATCCTCTTCCGCTTGACAAACGTCTTGCCGAATCGGAAGATAATCGTTCTAAATCCCACCATGCTCATTATCGCCGCATCACACTTTCGCATGCGCATATTTCTTGGATACTTAATATATTACATTGACATCTTACTCGACAGCTCTTCTATCGTTTTCCAAACGGCTTTGATCAGCTTTCACAGCGATTCCTTACTTCGGTTCAACCACTTTGAGAACCTGGTTCGCCTTCACGTTTTCCAATCGGGTTTTCTTCCCATTGGGCCAGGCTATCTCGACCCAGTCGGCCACGGTGTGGTCACCCAACCCAAAATGGACACGCGGGTCCATCTGTGACAGATATCCACGGGTCGGCACGGCGTCGCGGAACTGAATAAGCGACCCGGCCCGGACCGTGACTCTCGCACCGATCGCGTCTGTCTTTCCATTGGAGCGCTTGGGCCAAACCATGAGCCAATTCTTACGGTTCCCTCCATCGTTGCGTAAAAGCACCGGCCGATCATTGAGATTGATTATCAGAAGGTCCAGATCTCCGTCATTATCAAAGTCGCCGCACGCCACTGCCCGTCCTACATGCTTCTCGTGGAAATACGTCCCTGACTGGTGTGACACATCGACGAACTGACGATTTCCCACATTCCTCAGAAGCACGTCCTCTTCGGGATATTCATGGTGGGCATCCCCATTCGCCACAAAGATATCCAGCCAGCCATCGTTGTCATAGTCGAAAATGACCGATCCCCAGCCAGTATACTGGCCGCACACGGCCGCGATTCGCGAACGCGCAGTCCAGTCCTCGAAATATTCACCGAAATTAATGAGTAAACAGCTATAATCCATATCCGGGATGAAAAGATCCAGAAGGCCATCGTGATCAATATCGCCAAAATCCGGTCCCATACTGGACACCCCCTGTCCTGCTTCTCCGAAGGCGAGTCCTCTAGGCAGGGCTTCGTTCCTGAACTTCCCTCCTCCCAGGTTCAGGAAGAAATCATTTGCCATTGCGTCGTTGGTGACATAGATATCGAGCAGGCCGTCATTATTCACATCGGCCACCGTCGCACTCATGCCGCGTCCTTCAGGATTCCACAGTCCTGTCTCTTTGGTGACGTCGGTGAAGGTGCCATCTCCGTTGTTTCGATACAGAGCATCCGGTTGACCTTCGTAACTCAGGGGGCCTGGATAGCCGTCCGCCTTATAAAAAGCGCGGAAGGCTCCCAGGTCATATTGCAGATAGTTACAAACATAGACGTCGAGAGGTCCATCACCGTTGTAGTCAAACCAGGGCGCTGACAGGCTCCAACGCGGATCATCGAGGCCAGACTGGCGGGAAACATCGGTAAATGTTCCATCGCCATTATTGTGATAGAGGACGTTTGGCCCATAGTTGAGCACATAAAGGTCAACAAACCCGTCATTATCGTAATCCGCGGCCGAACATCCGCTTCCGAAATGCGTGTCACCAACTCCGGCCTGATCGGTGACATCCGTGAATGTGCCGTCTCCATTGTTCCGGTACAGAGCGTTGCGAAGCTGCCCGCGCAGATGGCGTCCTCGGTTACTGCTGACACCTGGGGTCCATGCACCATTAACGAAGTAAATATCCATCAGGCCGTCGTTGTTGTAATCAAAAAAGAGTGCCCCACTTCCTGTTCCTTCGACGATATTACTCAGCTCGTCATCGCCAAAACTATGTTTAAAGGTGATACCGGCTTCCCGGGTTACGTCCGTAAAGGTGGGCAAATCCTGGCCGAAACCGCATGCGGCAAGCGTCATCCCATAAAGAGCCGCCAGGACCACCGCCCCCAGACGTCCATTTCGCCCAACTACTGCGTTTGGATATCGATATAAAGACCTGCTCATAGAATCGATGACCTCTGTAAATAACAGATGTGATTCGTCAAGTTACGGTATTTCAAAAAGATGCTGGCGATCATACACAGCACCAGTATCAATCCATTGAATGATGAGCTGAACATCACTCTGGGATAATGGTTGTACGCCAGCGTCGCGCGGCCACGGTTTATACGGTCGGGACGCCCATTCTCCATCCCACGGTTTTGCCAGGTTTTTGGAGACCACGTGCCAGACAAGCGGGCTTAAGCGAGCTGCGCCGGGCACCACGTAAACGGCTGCAGCATCGGCAGTGCGCACCGCAGACGGATTGTCAGCAGAACGCACTAGCTGCGTGTATATATACGCTGGTGAAGAGGCGGCGGGCCCAGGATGAACCGGGCCCGCGGAAGGCGCCAGCCATGGCTTATTCTGCGGTGGAGTATGGCAGTTCAAACAAGACCGCTGAATGATAGGCCAAATGTCATGCACGAAGTCGGGTACAGCCATAGAAGCAGACGGTTCAATCCGTGGTCGATCCTCCCACAAGGCGTCAGCCATTCTGTTAAATGGCACACGTTCGGGATCTTCATGACATCCGATACACCCCTGATGAATCCCACCTTTGACCCAAAACCACCCAGAGGTTCGCACATTGAGGCCCCGTTCATCAATCAGTTGGAGACTCAATGGTACGTCTGAAGGAACTTCCACCTGGAAAGACCCGTCGGGATAGATCGGAATTTCACCAAGCACGCGGAACGGGAGACGTGGATGCCGGCCGCCGGTGATTTTCGGGTCAGTTATAGCCTGTAAAATGCGCAACTTTTTAATCGATCCTTGCGGAAATCCCTTCTCTCCCAAGTCGTTGTCGTAAACGCTCAAGCAATAAAGAGTCCCGTGGGAGTCCGCGTCGTCAACTCCCGAGGATCGGCCATCCGGCAGGGGCCGGGGAGAAACAGGTCTGGCGAAAAGGTCGTGGTAACGCGGATCATCGAATAGGGGCGTCCATTTGCGGGTCTCCAGGTCGAAAACACCCAAGGCAAACGAACCCCCTCCGTTCCGGGGACGCCGAGAAACGAGCAAGCGCCCATCTGGAAGAGCACACGGTGAATGATAAAGCCAGGTGCGATCTTCCGTTAGACGTTGATAGGTGCGTAAAGGACGTCTTAAATCGACACAGGCCATTTGTCCGGCTCCGTCCGGTGTCAATTCGTCGTTCTCGATGAACACCAGTTTGCCGAGCAGGCCGCGGGGAATGACGGTCGGCATAAGCTTGTATCTGGCCCCGATTCCCGGCAGAAAGTTCGCGGGATCTGTCCCGTCTGTGTTGACCGCCAAAAGGTCCAGACGCATTTCTGGGTTTTGCGGGTAAGAAGAGCGAAAGCTCGGAAAAACGATCCTGCCATCCGGGAGCAGAGTGCCTGGCAAGTCAGGTGAATGATTGACCGTCAGACGTCGAAAATGCGAACCATCCATGCGACAAGAGAACAACGCCGACACCGGCGTACCTGTCAACGGGGATTTTTCTTCAGTCAATTCGCGGAAAAAGGTGATCTGAAACCAGGGAAGCGGGGCATCCAGAACATACTGGGTCGACTGATAGGTGGGACAGCGACAATCGCGAGTGTCATGAGTGATTTGACGAAGAGTTCGCGTTTCCAGATCGAGTTCATAAATGTTCCACGGTGCGTCCGCCGCAGGTTTACCCGCAAGGAGCAGCTTTTTCCCGTCGAAAAATACGTCCGCTTCGGCCGTAGCGAAAAAGGTGGGCAGCAAAATTTCAGGTTCGTGCCCCGGCTGAAGAAGTACGAGGCGGGAACGCTGCTTCACACCGACCAGAGAGCCGGGATATGGTGTGGCAAGCTGCTCCCCGCTTTCCTCAAGTGAAACTTGAGTCAGTACAATAGGATAGGGAAAATCATCCACCAGCGGGGGGACTGCCCTCAATTGCCCGATCGGAAAAACGGACATCACCGTCCCCAGCAGGAACACCCAAATCGGTAGATGGAAGACAACGGTTCGAGAGAGATCCCGGCACGTACCGATCGGCACTATCCGAGCGGAAATCATAATAGACGAACCCAAACAAGGACCAGAATAATTGCTATCGCGGATGACCTGATATCAGCGCGCTATTTTAGGACTGGATCTACTTGATTGCAACAAAATGGTACTTGATCACCGAAATACTTTCATGGTTCACCGGAAAAGATACAGATTTTGTAGACTTTGACAGTGATGCCTCTCGGGGATCGTCGACTGAAACCGCCCCGGAACCCACTACTTTCGGCGGTGAAGTAGTACAACTGTGGTGGGGGAGTCATGCGAGAACGGGATTCTAAACTGAGACGCCGTGTGGCATGGGAAGCGGCACGGCTGATGTATTTCCGCGAGGAGACGGAGTATTACCGCGCCAAGTTGAAGGCCGCCCGCCGACTTTTTGGCCCCGATGTTCGGCCGGCAGACCTTCCCAGTAATCGCGAGATCCGCGAACAGATCGAGGCCGTTGCCCGGGCTTTCGAGGGGGAGAAGCGGGTCCAAAAGCTGGGAGAAATGCGACTGGAAGCCCTCCGCATGATGCGGTTGCTGAAGGAGTTCCGCCCACGTTTGGTGGGCAGCACCCTGACAGGCCATGTGCGCCGCGGGTCGGACATCGACATCCACGTCTTCTCGGATAGCGTGGAAGCGGTCCGGTTGACGCTGGAGCACGCCGGACTGCCTCATGAGGTCATTCGTAAACGGGTTGTCAAACACGGAGAGGAGCGGACCTTCACCCATATCCACGTCACCGGGCAATTTGAGTTCGAATTGACTGTTTATCCGACGGAGCTGGTGAACTATCGTTTTAAAAGCTCGATCACGGGCAAAGCGATGGAGCGTGCGTCCATCGAGGAACTCGAAAAGTTGCTTGCCCGGGAGCACCCCCAACTCATGGTCGAGATAGAACCAGACGACATGGAGACGGTTGTCGATCGCTTCCGCGTGTACGAGTCTCTCCTGCTACCCCTCGAGAAGGTGAAAGAGGACCCAAGGTATCATCCAGAGGGTGATGTTCTCTATCACAGTCTTCAGGTGTTTGAGCGTGCCCGGGAAGAGTCGCCTTATGACGAAGAATTTCTTCTCGCGGCCCTGTTGCACGATGTGGGAAAGGCCATCGACCCGAAAGATCATGTGAAGGCGGGTCTGGAAGCCCTGGAAGGCTTTGTAACAGAGCGGACGGCCTGGCTTATCGAGCATCATATGGAAGCGCAGGGGATCCTCGATGGAACGATCGGGGCGCGCGCCCGCCGTCGGCTCGAGACGTCAGAGGACTTCGACACACTGATACTTCTCGCCAAGTGCGATCGTGCAGGTCGGCGGGTCGGTGTCAAAGTTCCCGAGCTGGAAGAAGTCTTCGAGTACCTTCGCAGCCTGGAGCGCGACTTCCAGTAGAGACGGTTCACACAGCAGAGACGATTCACACCATTCTTCTCAAGCGCTGCATACCTCGACATGAGTCGGCCGCTCACGCAACGCGCCGATCAGCCGCCAGTAGGGGTCTGGCGGGTCGAAATTGGCTGGTTTACAATAGCCGGACATTATTCCAGCACATTTCCAAGAAGCCCGCCGCACCAGTGCGAGCTATCCCGCACGTCACCCCCACCCCTTGATAAGGGGCAATTGTATCCCGCCTGAAAAAGCTGCAGAACACTCATAGAAACATCCATCGACCGGCCATTGGTAACCACGTTGGGAAGGGAGAGCAATCCATGCTATGGCTGAACCGGCTCGCGCCAACAACAAATACGAACCTTGTCCGGTGGAGCTGCCCGTTGCTCCTTTGGCTGTTGGTCGCAGGGGCTGATTGTGGGGTGGAAAGCGCATCCCTGGCAAGCGAACCGACAGGTCGTCCGGCGACGGCATCTGGCGCGATCGCGTGGCACCACCCGTTGTATCTGGGCTGGGAGGGTTACTGGAGAGAACGGATCCCTATCAGGGTTTCCAACACCAGCCAGCAGGATATTTTGGGACAAACTCTGGCGTTTCGCGTGGTTTCCCCGGAGGGGACCAGGACGTCTGGTGACCAGGGATCCTGGCCGGAATTGCCTATCGCTGGGCGGGAACTGCGCGAAATCCGGGTTTGCACAGAGGACGGTCGAGAACTCTTGTGGGGAGCCTTCGATTCCCAGGGGCAGCCCCTGCGGGCGGGTGTCCTGCCAGCGGGAGTGTTTTTTGTTATCCCCATCGAATGCCGTGCTGGCTCGACCACGCGAGTCTTTATTTATTTGGACAACCCAAGAGCAACGGCCGTGCCAGATTACTGGGACAAACGGCCCTTTCTTGCCAACGGTGGCATGGAATTCGGAAGCGGCAGCGTACCGTTCGGCTGGGTCCACGACCCCAGGGACGCCGATCACCAGGTTTATTGGACGGATGATCGTCCCCATTCTGGTTCGAAATGTGTCACTACTGTTGTTCGACCTGGTGCCGCACCCAGTTGGATCGCTACTCGGCAGACAGGAATCGCGGCAATCCCCGGAGCGAAATACCGTTTGCGCGCATGGGTGAGAGCCGAGAACGTGCAGGGCAACGCAGGGTGGTATGTTCACGCAGGAAATGAAGCCGATCCGATGATGATCGGTCCGGTATTTTCGGCCGGTGGCGGTACGTACGACTGGAGGGAAATTGAAGCCGAGTTCGTGGTTCCGCCAGAGGCAACAACACTTAGCGTGGGCACAGTCTTACGAGGAACCGGCCAAGCTTGGTTCGATGACGTCTCCCTCGAAGTTATTGGCGATTCGCCCTGGACTGTGACGGTCGAAAAGCGGGAACAGCGTGTTCTCAAAGAAGTGGCTACGGAAGAGCCGTGGCAGGCAGAAGCGACCTTTCATGGGGAGTGGCCCCTGTGGCTTCACGCGAAGGTATTTCAGTTTGCGGATGAGGAGATTAGAGACGTTCTGCTTGCCCTGCCTTTGGAAAAGTTTCGCTGGAAAAATAAAGCCGGTGACGGAACCCGGCTTGTCGTGCTCCACAATTCTGGCACGAAAGACTGCCTGGTGGTAGGTTCGTGGATCCTGTGGAACGACGATTTACCGGCCCGTTCAGTTTTGCATCGTTATTTGAAGTTGACAGCCGCGGGCCAACAGCCTGCCGGTGAATCTGAGCCTCATCGCGACTACGAACGGCTTCTTTTCAGCGGGAGAAATTTGGTCAAAAACCCCTCGTTCGAAGATGGTGAAAAACTGCCCGATGCGTGGATGCGAGTCGGCGAAGGGGCCAAAGGCGTGAAGTTTGCCGTGGACGAGGGCACTCCTTCGGTGGACGGGGGACGACGGTCGGCTTGCTTGGAAGTGAGCAATGACGCCAAGCCAGGATGGTACGGCTGGCAGCAAAAAGTGCCGGTAAAGGCTGGGCGCAATTACCTTGTGACGGGCTGGCTTAAATGCCGGGACGTGAGCCAGGGTAAAGTCCAAATCTATTTACACTTCCACGATGCGAGTGGCCGGCTCACAGCGCAGGGGGCGATGACCGGTGTCGGTCCGGAAATCTCAGGAACGCAGGATTGGACGCTACTCAGCGGGGTAGTACGGGCACCGGCTGATGCCAACGACATGACGATCCATTTGACGACGAACAGTCATGGTGTCTTTTGGTATGACGCGATCATGGTGACGGAAGTTGTCCCGGTAGATGCCGCAGAATGGGAAGCCAGGCCTGTCCCCGATGGCGAGTTGGCACTGTGGCAGGTACCGGGCGTTGTGAAGGTTTTCCAGGAAGATCCACCGGGCCCTGCGCCGAAGGAACTGTCCGTTTTCGCAGCAAAAGGGGAATGGGAGACGCTCCAATTCGTCGTGAAGTCGCACACGCCGTTGGAGAAGGTAACCGTCGAGGTTGAGCCACCAATCCACGAATCTGGAGCGAAGCTCGACGAGTTTCAAGTGGCCGTTGTCGGGTTTGTGCCCATCGATCACCCTTCCAACTATTTTCGCACCGAGGAGGCGGCCTGGTACCGGAAAATCGCTGTGGGTGCACAGGGCAGTGATGGTTGGGCAGGATGGTGGCCTGATCCCCTGCTCCCCAAGAATACCTTTGATCTCAAGGCGGAGAGGGCGCAGCCCGTCTGGATCATTTTCAGAATTCCGCGGGATGCCCAGCCTGGAGATTACCTTGGACAGGTTCGCCTTCGCGTGGGAAGTAGCATCGTGAAACGGGTGCCTTTACGGTGCCATATCTGGGATTTTGCCCTGCCAGAACGAACCAGTTTTCCGGCCATTTACGATGCGCGGCTTGGGCCGGGCAGAGAGTTCTGGGGAAGACGTTTTGACGAGGTTTATCCTCAGCTCGTTGCCTTCATGGCCGAACGGCGATTGTGTCCCGATGCCATTCGTCCCGACCCCGTGATCCGGTTTGAAAACGGAAAGGTGATCGCAGACTTTACGACTTACGATCGCGTCGCCGAGTGGTACTTCGATAAACTCGGATTGCCTTCATCGTATGCTCCGCACCTTTTCTATATTTTTGGATGGGGATTTCCACCCCGGGAGGCGTTCGGCCAGCGACCCTATCCCGGCGAGCCCCCTTATGAGGGAGTCGACCGTTCCAAATTGAGGCCGGAATATAAAGAGGCCTATCAGGCGTGCTTGCGCGCGTATTGGAATCACATGAAAGACCGCGGGTGGGCAGACCGGATCACCCTCTACATTTCCGACGAACCCTTTGCGGACCTTCCCGAAATCAAAGAGCAGATGAAAGCCGTTTGCACGATGATCCGCGAAGTCGATCCATCCATCCCCATCTATTCGAGCACCTGGGAGCATGTTCCGGAGTGGGATGGTTACATCACCGTGTGGGGGTTTGGCCACTATGGACGTGTGGCACCGGAAAAGTTTCCAGCCATCCGCGAGAAAGGAGCCAAAATCTGGTATACCACCGATGGCCAGATGTGTATCGACACACCCTATTGTGCTGTGGAGCGTCTTTTACCCCATTACTGCTTCCACAATGGTGTGTTGGCTTATGAGTTCTGGGGTGTCGCTTGGCATACCTATAATCCGTACGAGTTCGGCTGGCACTCCTTCATCCCTCAGAGCGACCGCCCAGGCCAATCGTTCTGGGTGCGTTATCCCAACGGCGACGGTTACCTGATCTATCCTGGCCAGCCGATCGGTTATGATGGCCTGGTAAGCTCGATTCGACTGGAGCAGGCCCGCGAGGGTGTCGAGGATTACGAGTACCTTGTCCTGTTGCGCGATTTAATCGCACAGGCAAAAGCCCGCGGCCAAAACACGAAGGAAGTCGAACAGGTGCTCGCCGAAGCCCGGCAACTTGTGTTCACGCCCAATCCTGGTGGCCGGTATTCCACAAAAATGCTTCCTCATCCAGAGCGTGTGGAAGAGGTGCGTCGGGAGGTTGCGCGGGCGATTGTGAATCTTTCCAAGAATTGAGTCGGGGAGCAGCGGCTCCTGCACGCTGCCGAGTGAGGCTTCTCATGGCAGAGGCTCATGGTTCCACGGTGCGTACCGGCTGGAAATCCTCGGAACCATCGGGAACGAGGCTCAGCCGTACCGGCCCCTGCAGAGATTTGACGGCATCGAAGAATTCGCGGGG
>NICF_comb_assmDRAFT_10004120_pt1 | contig 10215 bp, 9 predicted proteins | sample NewIslPassag4_SG_FD_11279 | JGI IMG/M metagenome (IMG submission 11279) | reverse complement strand
AAAAAACTGCTTGACAGTTGCCAATACCCATACTATACTTTTTCCATGTCAGGCAAAACGGTTTGTGCCTGGAATCCTGTAACAGGGAAACTTTGCGTAAGGAGGCAAGAACGATCATGGTAAGTGAATTCGTACAAACAGCCAAAACGAAAACACTTCCCGATCGTTCGATTGCAGCGTAGGTTTCTTTCGCGTTCCCTTTCCGTTCCATGGGATCAGGGATTGCGAAAGGCGAGCGGCACAGCCGGAACCATACATGCATGAACACAGACGTCGGGAAGAACCATGACGTCTTTTTGCGTTTGCGAGATGGCGGGGAAAGCCCGGCGTCTTCGTAATCCGCACGAGGCGTCAGATAACAACCTGGCGTCTTTTTGTGTTTGCGAGACGCTGGAGATATGTGCCGGCCTCTTTGTGCGCAGCGCGAGACGCCGGAATGATTAATGTTCCCGCGTCTTCGTGCACAGCGTGAGACGTCGGAAACGCCCGGCGTCTTTTTGCGCTTGACGAGGTGCCGGACACCCGCCATTCATGCATGGTAAAACCGCTGTCACATTTTACGTAAATCTGTGCGCTGCAATCGAATCAGTGGAGGGTTGCCCGATCAACGCAACAGGAGTGTGGAGAATGGGCAGCTGAATACCGGACCGGGACGCAACCGGACCACAGAGGAGTGATCGCCAAAACATGCGGCTGGACTTATTATCAGACATTTACATGTACATGACAAAAACACAAAAACAAAAGAAAGAGGGATGGTATGACAGCTCAAACGACTGCTAACAATTCGGCGGGAAATTTGTTCCGCAACCGGGTGGTACGGACCATTCTGCTGTCGGCGTTATTTTTGCAGATCGGCATCTGGGTCCGCAACTACGCTATTTTGCTGTACGTGATGGAGCAGACGAATGGGGACCCGATTGCCGTATCGCTCATCTCCGTGGCTGAATTTGCGCCGATTTTTCTGTTTTCCTTTATCGGGGGCACGTTTGCCGACCGCTGGCGCCCCAAGCGAACAATGATCTGGTGTGACCTGCTCAGTTCGCTTTCCATGTTTGTCGTGCTGCTTACGCTGGTGTTCGGCAGTTGGAAAGCCATCTTTTTCGCGACACTGGTCTCGTCTGTGCTGTCGCAGTTTTCGCAGCCGTCCGGCATGAAGTTGTTCAAACTGCACGTACCGGAACAGCTCATTCAGATGGGGATGTCCATGTACCAGACGCTGATTGCACTGTTCATGATCCTGGGACCGGTTGTCGGTACATTTGTGTATCAGCATTACGGCGTCGGCGCCGCAATCGCAATCACGGGTGCAGCCTTCCTGCTGTCCGCTGTCGTGCTTGTGATGCTGCCGCCTGATCGCGACGTGGAGAAGCAGGATGAGAACACCACCTTCTGGCAGGAGATGAAGGCAGGCTTGCGCTATGTGCAGGGGAACCGGACGTTGACCCTCCTCGGCGGCTGTTTTGCTGCAGCGGGGTTTGCGATTGGTCTGACGCAGCCGTTGGTGGTATTCCTCGTCACCGAACGTCTCGGACTGCCGAAGGAGAACCTGCAATGGCTGATGGCCGTCAACGGCGTCGCCATGATCCTCGGTGGAGGAGTGATGATGGGCCTGGCGAAAAAAATTGCCCCGCAAAAGCTCCTCATGCTGGGGATGACCGTGAGCGCCTGCGGTTTCCTGGTGATGGGACTGTCGACTGAACTGTGGCTGACGCTGACGGCCCAATTCATCAACGGTCTGGTCATACCGTGCATCCATATCGGAATCAACACGTTGATTCTGCAAAACACCGAAGCATCGTTTGTCGGGCGTGTCAACGGCATTCTAAGCCCGCTGTTCATGGGCGCGATGGTGCTGATGATGAGCATCACCGGATGGTTGAAAGCCACATTCTCGCTGGTGACGATGTTCGAGGTGGCTACCGCGCTGTTCTTCATTGGGGTGGCGGTGATTCTACCGCTGCTCAAACAGCAGCAGGGGGGAGCTCCGCAAAAAGTCGTACAGCCGGAATAAAACGGAATAAAATAGGAATACAAAAATCGAGTCGTGTGAATACGCAGGTACCCAGTAAGGCGTACCTGCGTTTTTCATTCGTTCCGTTTTTATTGGTTCAAAGAACGCATGGACATGGCATAGGAATAGATACAGCGTACATGGTTGAAAAGAAGCATATTATCAGTTCATGAAATGGCATTTTCATGAACTGATACAAAAAAATAGACAGAAAGCCATCCACAAGGCACCAGCTGTTCTCCATTTTTGGCGAACGATATTGTTCGTTCTTGACAACTTGCGTTTTGTATGGGCTTTGGCAACGTTGTCTATGCCAGGATGCTGCTTGAACCGCTAGCCAGCGACGAGTTCTTTGATGGAATATCATATAAAATATCCGACAACCATTGTGATGGTCGCATGTCTGTGTCTGATACCTTACTGATCGCATGTTTCCAATCAAGGACTTGTCATCGAGCTCTTGTCATGAGGATTGTCTGGTAAACGTCATCGGATGCTCATCGGATGATTATTATTGGATAATCATTGTTCGTGTCACTATTAGCGTTATTGCTTTGGAGTTTGCGACGCTGTCTGTATCATGGGATGCCTGCTGAGAACCGCCAGTACATGGCGATTCTTGAATGTTTATCAGTTTACATAATATATATTATCGGACTCAAAAGGAAATCGATCCGCTTCGCAATATCTTTCCGCTATAAATCGCTGTAAAGCTTTAGGAATCCGCAGAAAAAAGAATCCGCAGACATATTTGCCTGCGGACAAAAGTTCTTCCTCGATTGTGGCCGCGTGTTACTTCAGCAGCGCTGCATCCAGTGCCACTTCGATCATCGCGTTGAACGTGGTCTGACGTTCTTCAGCTGAGGTGGCTTCGCCGGTGAAAATATGATCGCTGACGGTCAGGATGGACAAGGCGTTGCGCTTAAATTTGGCGGCCAGTGTGTAGAGGGCGGCCGTCTCCATTTCCACAGCCAGTACCTGATAGCTGGCCAGTTTTTTGTACAGGTCCAGGCTTTCCTGATAGAACGTGTCGCTGGTGAACACATTGCCCACCTTCACAGACAGATTCCGGTCTTTGGCGGCCTGGTATGCCTTGTGCAGCAGATCAAAATTGGCCGTTGGCGCAAAATCAACCTGCTGGAAGCGCAGCCGGTTTGCCTGCGAATCGGTGGACGCCGCCATGGCGATGATCACGTCGCGCACCTTGATGTCTTCCTGGATGGCACCGCAGGTCCCGACGCGGATCAGGTTTTGCACGCCGTATTCCTCCATCAGCTCATGGATGTAAATGGAGATGGATGGCACGCCCATGCCTGTCCCCTGTACGGACACCCGCTTTCCTTTATATGTACCGGTAAAGCCCAGCATGCCACGAACGTTGTTGTAGCACACTGCATCTTCGAGAAACGTTTCTGCGATGTATTTGGCCCGCAGCGGATCGCCTGGCAACAGAATCGTATCCGCAATCTCATTGGCCTTTGCTCCGATATGGATGCTCATAAATCATCTGCCCCTTTTCTACTCCAGATTGTCCTACGAAGTAATCGTACTACAAACGACCCAAATCGCAAAGTATATCCGTTTACAGAATGAACCACCGCCGCCACCCCGATGAGGTGACAACGGTGGTACTGGCACATGGACAGTTTTTTATGTCTCAAACGGCAGTATGACATGCCGATCGCTGATGATCCGCGCCTTCTCCACGTGCGAAAACACGTCCCGCTGCCGAAACGGGTCTTCTAAACCCATCCGGTCAGAGTTCTTCACGTGTTGCACGTACTGTATCGCTTCCAGGTGATCGCCCAGGAGCAGCTCCTGAATTTTGGGTGAAAGTTTTCGGCGAAACACGTTCACACTCTCTGCCTGGACGACGACCATCCCGTTGGCAATCGCCATCGCCAGCGCTTTTGGCGGAACCATCAGACTGTCGAAACCAAGTGCGGCAGCAGCGCTTCGCTTCATCGCATGCGGTGCCGCGCTCAGTGACGAATAGCGCAGGTCGGGGCGGGACAGCATCCGGTTGAGATAATATGTCGCCATCGCGACGGCGTCCAGTTTGGCTGGCTGACGGTAAAACGGATTGGCGTTGTTCAGCGCGATGTCCGCCCCCCGATAGCAGGCGTTTGCAAATGACTGCAGCGACGCTGCGGGCACGACGTAGCTGCCATCAAGAAACAGCAAGACCTCCCCGCTGGCTTCCCCAGCGCCGATGGCCCTCCCCACGTCGCGTCCCAACTCGAACGGATAAACCACACAGGTGACCGGGTGACTCCAGACCATGTCCACCGTACGGTCGCGGCAGCCGTTGACAATCACAATGATTTCCTTGGGCCGCAGCTTTTCCACCTGCCGCAGCACCGCTCCAATCGTCTTTTCTCCATTGCTGACCGGGATAATTACCGAGAGCATCCGGCTGTTTCTTGCCAGCTGTTGGGGCGTTAGCTGCTGCCCGGATGATGGTTTAGCGCGGACGACGCGTTTTGGGCCCGGTTTTGCGCCGAGTCTTTTGTTTGGCTTTTCGAACGACACGCCAATCCCCCCCTGTCGTCCCTCTCATCATCTGACTGTATACGGTCCGCAGGTGCAACTGCGGAGGGACTAACAGCAGATCCCGATGACGTTCGTGATCGTAAAATCCTGCCCGCTCTCCCCTTTCTCGCAGACAGGTGGCGATGGCATCCGCGTGATCGCTCAATTCAAGATCAACAGCTCTATCGTTTCGCCCGGCGCGTGAATTGTTCAGCCGCGCCGTATTGATCGGGCAGACTCTGGTAATCGCCAGACCTTGCAGTGCGGCTTTGACCAGCGCCCTGGGCGGGACAGCCAAATCCTCGAAGCCGATCCGTTCGGCCGCCTGCCGGCTCATGGCGTGCGGAACGGTGGTCAGGGAGCTGCCGGCCAGATCAGGCCGCCCCACGATGTGATTCAACAGCCGTCTGACCTGGGTGACTGTTCCGTTATACCGACAGCCGGTGGAAGCGTTGAGCACCACATCCCATCCCTTTTTCACTTCGTCCACGTACTGACGAAGTTTGGAAGCCGGCACCAGACAGTCCGCATCGATGAACAACATGATGTCGCCTCTGGCAAAAAAAGCTCCTATGGCACGACCAACATCCTGACCGAGAGTGGGAACCGCTTCGATAACCTTGGCTCCTTGTTCCAGCGCCCGTTTGGGTGTGTGATCCGTCATGCCGCTGCATACGACGATCACTTCCGTTGAAGGGGACACACGCCGTGCCTCTTGGATGACCCGGACGATTCGCTGGGCCTCGTTTTGGACGGAAATAATCACGGACACTTCAGGTGCAGGACATGTCGTGCTGTCCATTGCGTTTCCCCCTTCGCAGGAATATCGGGTCTCATCCTACGATACGCCGGGAGGAGGCTAATGGACACGGCTGCTGTCACAGCCGTCCCTGAGCAGAATTAAAGGGCCGCATGTGCACCACCGATCCGCTCTGTCCCAACTCATGATCCCACATGCTCAGTGTTTGTTGGAAAGCGGTATTCCATACGAAAGAAGGACGCCCGGTTGGGGACGTCCATCCTCAGGAATCAGGACCAATGCGCACGGCGTGGCAGATGCCGCAGTCTCTCCCGACGGCGGCGGCGAGATCGCGCAACCGTCAGGACAAACAAAAACAGGTTTAACATCAGCCAGGCAAAGAAAATCGCGTATCGCGGCCATGCGGAATCCGCTTCCTTCTCCTTGGGTGCGGCATCCGCAATCGCGGCGGCGCGAGGGGGATCTTTCCGCAGTAACGGCAGCGTCTGCGTCATCTCCCCTGCCCTGACCAGCAGCTGGCCGTCGGCAGTCAGCTCCGTTTGCGGCTCCGTCCCTTTGGGGACTGTGGCGTACAGATCAGTCTCTGCCTGATAGGTGACCGCAGGTGCAGCATCGTTGGCCGCCGCTTCCTGACCAAATGATTGGCCGGCAGTGGCCACCTGTCTGGTCTCATAGTGGGCAAACCCATAGTCCAGCATGGCGGTCACGTCCTTGTAGGCGTATGCGCTGGACCCTGCTTTCATCGTGACCGCGATCAGTTCTGTTTCGCCGCGCTTGGCCGAACCCACCAGCGTGTGCATCGCCTGGTCGGTAAAACCGTTCTTGATCCCGGTCGCCCCTTCGTAATTGCGGAGCAGCTTGTTGTGATTAATCAGCTCCGTCTGCCATTCGCGACCGTTCCACGGCAGGCGGACAGTGGCCACGATCTCGCGGAAGGTCGGGTTTTTCATCGCATATTGGGCGATTTTGGCCATGTCTGCCGCAGTCGTATAGTGATTGGGATCATGCAAGCCGTGTGCGTTTGCAAAATGGGTCTCAGTGACACCCGCTTTTTCCTGCAAGTATGTGTTCAGCAGATCGGCGAAATGCTCGACGCTGCCGCCCAAATGCTCCGCGATCGCAGTCGCCGCGTCGTTGCCGGAATTCATCAGCAGCCCGTACTCCAGCTTGCGTAAGGTGACCTGCTCCCCTTCGCCCAGGTACACGCGTGTGCCTTCTTCGTAGCGCGCTCTTTTGGAGACGGTTACAATATCATCCGGATTGCCGTTTTCAATCGAGTAAATCCCGGTGGCGATTTTGGTAATGCTCGCCGGATACAGGCGAAGATGCGGATTTTTTTCAAACAAAATCTGACCCGTTGCCGCGTCAATCAGTATGGCAGATTCCCCGTAAATGCCGCTGGGTGTCAGATTGTCTTCCCCACGGGCGGATGCGGGCTGCACGTTGAAGCTGCACAAAACGCAGGCTGCAACGAGCAGGTACGTAAGCAGTAGACGCATGGTTGTCGGTTCCTTTCTTTGTACTTGCGGGCATCAGCACGTCCGTGCTCGGCTAGCCCAGTCGCTTGCCCAGCAGATCGTGAATCATTTTAAATTTCGGATTGTCTTGAAAAGCCTGTTCAAAACCGCTTACGTGTTCGCGGTACAACGCTGCCGCTGATTCAAAATCCTGCTTCACGTACAGCGAGAAGATTTCTTCCAGTTTTTCCTCAAGCGACGTGTTCACTTCCGGCGGCGTCAAAATCTCCTGGCGCAAGCTGTTCATCAAGACGTCCAACTGGTGCGTGATCACGGACGCCTCGTGGAGCTGCTGCATCACGTTTTCCGGGATGTTCCCGGCGTATTTGTAACGCAGCTCGTGTTCGTTCGTCGCCCAAAAATTCATGCCCAACGTACGAATTTGAATTTCGCAGAACAGCGTGATTTTTTCACTTCCGTGGTACACTGTGTAGGAAACGATCATGTGGATGCTGCGGTATCCGGAATCCTTGGGCGTTGCGATGTAGTCCTTGATGTCGTGGACTTCGATGTCCTCCCGCTCCTGCAACAGCTGCTGGACTTCACGCACGTCATCAATGTACCGGCAGACGATGCGCAGTCCGGCGATATCCGTAATCTCCCTGGCCACTCGCTCCTGCCAGGTGTCCTGCTGAAAATCGATCCCTCTTTCCTGCGCTTTCTTGATCAGGCTGTCAACCTTTTTCACCCGCCCGACGACGAACTCGATGGGTGAATAACGGCCTCTTTTCAAAAAACCGTACTTGATGCCCTTCAATTTCAGCTTGAGTTCATCGACAGCCTGTTCGTACGGGGCCAGAAAATGAACAAGGTTGTTCAGCACCTTGTTGGGTACGTGTGTAGTGCTCATGCAAATTCACCTCCATGTCACTCCCAGAGGAAAGGCGAGTCTCCACAGCGGCTGCGGGTTCATATACGTGTTGTGAGATCAGCATGCCGCAGTGCAGATGGATGGGGACCTGTGAAAAAAACGGTGCTCCCCATGCGGTCGATTATTCGGCCGCGTCTGAGCCTGTCCGCAAACAATTTGCGGCTTTCCCGTGACGACGCGCTGACAGCTAAACGGCGTCGTCATACGGCCTTGGGGCAGGCATGAGATACGTATCGGAAAAATACGGCATCTAAAGCGGAAGTGTGCCGCGTTTATCTCTGTCTGGTCGGCATCGATTCGTTCCGTGTTGTGCCGCATCTGGTTCATCTGTGTGCTGACAGTCAGCTTGTCGGCGGCATTCGTGTTGGGGGCGATGATCAGGCTGGCGAAATGCTGCTTGTCCACCGACAGCACCAGGTACGCGCCCGGCTTTCGCATTTAAGGGAATGGAAATCCAATGACCAGGTATATGGGCGAGCAATCAAAATGACGCATTCCCTTCCATTTTCCAGTATACCAAAAGAATACGGGAAAGGAAAAAGAAAAAGAAGGCTAACCATCCAGCCTTCCTATTGTTCCTGCTCCGCCTGTCTTTTGTTGTAATCGGCCATCATCTCCATGATGGATGTCATGTTCGTCAGCATCTCGCTTGCCCGTTTTGTCTTCTGCGAGATGGAGGTAAAGTCAATCTTCCCTTTTTTTCGGTCCTTCCAGCGCCTGAACAGCTCCCCTGCCTTTTCAGGATTGGAGCGGATACTGGAGATGCGAGCAGCGTCCTGCATCAGCCACGCCTTGAAATCGGGATTGTCCCGCAGCAGGCGTTTTACTTCTTTCTTTTTCATTCCCGGACGTCACTCCTTTCCGTCAGCCATGGTTAGTTTGCCTGTTCCCTACACCATATGACTAGTCCCGGAATATGATTGTGTGTTTACACCGGGAGAAAAAGAAAGGGCGTGTGCACCACGCACACGCAAAGAAAAGGCCCCTGTCCGGGGCCTCGTTCATCCAGTTATTTGCTTTTTGTCAGATGTTAGCTGCGACCAGCCAGTTGTTGTTCAGCAAAGCTTACCAGACGCTTGGTGATTTCGCCACCTACAGAACCGTTTTGACGGGAGGTGGTGTCAGGGCCAAGAACTACGCCGAATTCAGCAGCGATTTCATACTTCAGTTGGTCAAGCGCTGCGTTTGCTTGAGGAACTACCAGGTTGTTGGATCCACCAGTGTTGTTTGCCACGTGTGATTCCTCCTTCATAACAAGTTTTCTCCCGGGACGGGGTTGAACCGCCAGCGAAGCCGCTTCTCTCCGATGAGACCGAGAGGCGGTGGAGTGAGAGCAACTCTGGCTCTCTCGTGTTACTATCATCCCTCCGTTGAACGCATCCATGCAGTGTTCGTCGATGTAAAATCTGTCAAGGTTGATCGTACGCTTTGTGTTATAATGGGGCGAGACAGTTGGACACGAGAGGAGTCGCGTTTTTGTGAACCACCCCGAAAAAGTTCTGCTCATTGACGGTATGAGTTTTTTGTTTCGTGCGTTTTACGCCTCCGCCTGGGCGGGCGGGTATCGGCAGACCTCACAAGGCGTTTATACAAACGCTGTCTACGGGTTTACGAAAATGATGCTGGACTACATCGATCTGGTGCGCCCCACCCACGTCGCCGTCGGCTGGGATGTGGCTGCGCGGGAAACCCTGATTCGCTGTCAGTGGTACGAGGGATACAAGTCCAACCGGGTGGCACCGCCTGAAGAACTGGTCCCCCAGTTTGATCTGGTCAAGGAGGTGACGGATGCATTTTCCGTCCCCAACCTGGGCATCCCGGGATATGAAGGAGACGACATTCTCGGCACTGTCAGCACGCGGCTTCAGGCCGAGGGGCATCAGGTGGTCATCGCGACCGGTGACTATGACAGCCTGCAGCTGTTGTCCGAGCAGGTCAGCGTGAAAATCCTGAAAAATGGCGGCAAGCACGAACACTACACACCCGCCAGCCTGCTGGCCGTCCGCGGGATCAATCCGGAACAGGTCGTCGACGTAAAGGCATTGATGGGCGACGCCTCCGACTGCATTCCCGGCTGCCCGGGGATCGGCGAGAAGACGGCAGTCAAGCTGATTGCCGCCCACGGCTCGCTGGACGGACTGTACGCCAATCTGGATGCATGCACGCCCAAAATGCGCGCCAAACTGGAAGAACACCGCGAACAGGTGTATCTGAGCAAAAAGCTGGCGACGATTTTCCGCGATGCGCCGATCGACTTTTCACTCGAAGCGGCAAAATGGGAATACGATCCGGAGCGCGTTCGTGAAAAGTTTGCCGAACTGGAGTTTGGCCGCACGCTGGTCAGCAGGGTAAGCTGAGTCACGACAGCGCCGTCTGCCATGATGGTGACAGCTCGAGGACAGAGCAAGAATACGCTCGGAGCAGTCGTACCGCCAACGTGCACGCGAAAAATCCCGGCCCTTTTGAATAAGGGTCCGGGATTTTTTCAATTAACATGCGCGGCGGTTGTTCACGATTTGTA
>NICF_comb_assmDRAFT_10004117_pt1 | contig 10217 bp, 6 predicted proteins | sample NewIslPassag4_SG_FD_11279 | JGI IMG/M metagenome (IMG submission 11279) | reverse complement strand
TATTTCTTAAGTTCGCGTTTGAAGAAATCAGTCAAAATCTTTGCACCTTTTTCAAATGCCTCTTCACCTACCTCAGGCTGTAAATAAACCTGCAGGAAGTGCTTTGGCATAAATTCTCCATCTATCTTCAATGATTCTAATGAATATCCCAAAAGAGGGCATTTAGACTTTGTCAATTGATCCGGTCTGAATTTCGCACCGCCGCGCCTCGATAAGTATTCTCTAGCAATCCACTGAGGCATAAATCCAACTTTATACGCCCCAATATGCTGATTTGGTATCAACACGTATCTTGTAGCAGGTGTCTTTTCAATTTGATCTAATATCAAATTTGCGTGTCTGACCATCTTGCCTGTAGCAAATGGCCAATATGAACCGACTCCTTCACTGCTTAAGCCTTCTGTGTCTATTATGCTTGGATTTGCATATCCTCTTGGTGCTACAAGTCTCCAGAGCCATGCTATAGACGGCGGCAGAACGTGCAGCAAACCTAATATACCATATGATGGATTTTCTTTAGTACATGGTGGAGTCCTTACACCAAAACTTCTTATATCAACTTCAACAGCTTCATCAACAGTATTGGATATGAATCCTCTTGGCATTATAACTCTCGGATTTGTACATGGCTTTCCCGGACTATCTTCTATGTGCTCCCATATGAGACAGGTGGAATTAGGCACACCAACAATGTTTAAAAAAAGCAATGGCTCTTTAGGATGTATACATAATTTCTCAAGATCTGGGCTTGACCCGTACTCTGTAACATGATCCAGTCGTATAAACCAACCATTTTCTGCATCTTTAACCACCAATTTCTTGTTTGTATCTTGATAAATTGGATGGCAAAGGGCCATATCGTCTGTAACAGGCTGTAATTCGCTGTTCTCCTTTAGCTCCATGTAAAATTTCTCTTTCGTTACGATATTAGTACCAAAATGAATCCTTCCATCTAATTCCCTTGGAAGCTGCTCAGTCATCTCACTCTTTCCACCGCCACTGGCACCTTCATGCATAATAGTCATTATATTGTCATATGGTGTTATTACTCTTACCGTAGAAGCATGGGCTGTTATCCATCCTTCCCTTTCGCCTATGTCTAAGAGAACACTATAAACACCTTTTTTTGCACTTGGACCTGGGTACAAATTATATGAGAAAAGTTCTTGCATATTTTCAAGTCTGTTGTGAACAACAACCTGCTTGCCACCAAAGTGTGTATGTCTAAAAGGAGGTGCCACAAATATTATAGAAAGAGGTTTAAATTCTTTATTTATTTTGTCCTTCGGTATAAATCCTTGTATATCCGCAAGCGCAAGGACAAAAAAACCAGCATTTTTTGGTGCAATAACCAATGAAGCATATCCCAAGCTTTCATCGCCAGCCATAAATGGCATCACAATTAAGTCTTGCTCTTTCAGCCATTGAAATGTCTTTACCCTTAAAGGCTCAAAATCTTCACCAAATCTGTCTTTATATCTAACCTTATCAGTGTCTTTATCATCGGCTATCACCATGCAGTTTGGTTCCCGGCGCCTCATATAAGGTTCAGGATAATTTATAGCAAAACCATTTTTGCATTTTGCTACAGTCGCTTCAACAACTTTTCCTCGTCCAGGCACATCATATGATACCTCAAATGTATCGTTCTCGCCGCCACCCATAGTCAAATTTAACAGTTCTTCTCTGCTTTCAGGAATAATTATTTCTTTCCCACTTCTTAAAATCTCTAGGACATCATCAGGCAATATGAAATAATCTAAAATATCATTTTCCATCTCTTATATTCTCATTCCTTTCACTATGCATCCCGCAGAATTTTTTGAAATATTAGATATGATATAATGCAGAATTTAATATTTTTAATATTTTATAAAAGCCACTATCTATCTATTGCTCTAGATAAATACTGGCTAAACAACGATGATATTTAGTAAGATATTCATAGAAACCCCCTATTTGATTTCCTTCAATATATAAAAAATTCATGTAATTTATTCTATCATTTTCAAGCATTAAAGTCAATCCTAATTTAACAAAATTACACAATTAGCCGATATTTTTGGTGATAATAAATATTGTTTTAATAATATTATAGCACATAATATGACCTGATCATAATGCTTTTTAAAATTTTTTTTGCTGAAAATGAATAAATTTTTGACAAAAAATATTTTTATATTTTGATTATCTGTGATATAATTATCATGGAACTGTTATATAAAGTCTAAAGGTATATATATAAGCATTTTCAAAAAACTGTTATATAATCGCTTAACTGCTGTTGTATAACAGTACATGTTTGTTCACGCTGTATTATAATAGTTTGCTTATATATCCTTAGATTTAATATAAATTATAAAAGAGAGGGGAAATACGATGTCGAAGGTTATGAAAACCATGGATGGCAACACAGCCGCTGCACATGTGGCATATGCTTTCACAGAAGTAGCTGCCATCTATCCGATAACTCCATCATCACCTATGGCAGAACATGTTGATGAGTGGAGTGCCCATGGTAGAAAGAATTTATTTGGGCAAGAAGTAAAAGTTATAGAGATGCAGTCAGAAGCAGGTGCTGCAGGTGCAGTTCATGGATCTCTTGCTGCTGGTGCATTGACAACAACATTTACAGCATCACAAGGCTTACTATTAATGATTCCTAACATGTACAAAATCGCTGGTGAGCTTTTACCGGGTGTATTCCACGTAAGTGCTCGTGCACTTGCATCACACGCACTGTCTATTTTTGGAGACCATCAGGATGTTATGGCATGTAGGCAAACAGGATTTGCTCTACTTGCATCTGGCAGTGTTCAAGAAGTAATGGATTTAGGCTCCATTGCACATTTATCAGCTATAAAAGGTAGAGTGCCATTTTTGCATTTCTTTGACGGATTCAGGACATCCCATGAGTATCAGAAGATTGAAGTAATGGATTATGAGGATTTAAGAAAGCTTTTAGATATGGATGCTGTAAGAGCATTCAAGAAGAGAGCATTAAATCCAGAGCATCCCGTAACGAGAGGAACAGCTCAAAACCCTGATATCTACTTCCAAGAAAGAGAAGCATCAAATAGGTACTATAATGCTATTCCTGAAATAGTAGAATACTACATGAATGAAATAAGCAAGATAACTGGCAGAGAGTACAAATTGTTCAACTACTATGGCGCACCAGATGCTGAACGCATTATAGTAGCGATGGGATCCGTAACAGAGACAATTGAAGAGACAATCGATTATTTGATGAAGAAGGGCGAAAAAGTAGGTGTCGTAAAAGTACATCTATACAGGCCATTCTCATTCAAGCATTTCTTAAATGCAATACCAAAGACAGTAAAGAAAATTGCTGTATTGGATAGGACAAAAGAAGCAGGTGCTTTTGGCGAACCTCTTTACGAAGACGTAAGAGCAGCTTTCTACGATAGTGAGTTAAGACCTGTAATTGTAGGCGGACGTTATGGACTTGGTTCAAAAGACACGACACCAGCTCAGATATTGGCTGTATTTGACAACTTAAAATCTGACGCACCGAAAAACAACTTCACAATAGGTATAGTTGACGATGTTACAAATACATCACTTCCTGTCGGTGAAGAAATTGAAACAACACCAGAAGGTACGATAAGCTGCAAATTCTGGGGATTTGGCTCAGACGGAACAGTCGGTGCAAACAAGAGCGCTATACAGATTATCGGCGACAACACTGATATGTATGCGCAAGCTTATTTTGCATATGACTCAAAGAAATCAGGCGGTGTAACAATATCACACCTGCGTTTTGGTAAGAAGCCAATAAGATCAACATACCTTATAAACAATGCTGACTTTGTAGCATGCCATAAACAAGCATATGTATATAATTATGATGTTCTTGCTGGACTTAAGAAAGGCGGTACTTTCTTATTAAACTGCACATGGAAGCCAGAAGAACTTGATGAAAAATTACCTGCGTCCATGAAGAGATACATCGCTAAAAATAACATCAAATTCTACATCATAAATGCTGTTGACATAGCTAAAGAATTAGGTCTTGGAGCTAGAATAAACATGATAATGCAATCCGCATTCTTCAAGCTTGCAAATATCATCCCTATAGAAGACGCAGTAAAACACTTAAAAGAGGCTATTGTTAAATCATACGGTCATAAAGGCGAAAAGATAGTAAACATGAACTATGCGGCTGTTGATCGTGGAATAGATGCACTTGTAAAAGTTGATGTTCCAGCGTCATGGGCGGATGCTCAAGATGAAGTCAAAGAAACAAGAAATGTACCAGACTTTATCAAAAATATAGCAGATGTAATGAATAGACAAGAAGGAGATAAACTGCCTGTAAGTGCATTCGTCGGCATGGAAGATGGTACATTCCCGATGGGTACAGCAGCTTATGAAAAACGCGGCATCGCAGTAGATGTACCTGAATGGCAGATAGACAACTGCATACAGTGCAATCAATGTGCATATGTATGTCCACACGCAGCAATAAGACCATTCCTTCTAAATGAAGAAGAAGTAAAAAATGCACCTGAAGGATTTACTTCAAAGAAAGCAATAGGAAAAGGGTTAGAAGGTCTGAACTTCAGAATTCAGGTAAGTGTGCTTGACTGTACAGGGTGCGGCGTCTGCGCAAATACATGTCCTTCAAAAGAAAAGGCACTTGTTATGAAGCCACTTGAGACACAATTAGATCAAGCAAAGAATTGGGAATACGCTATGTCTCTCTCACATAAAGAAAATCCACTGGGTACAGACACCGTAAAAGGAAGCCAGTTTGAACAGCCATTACTGGAGTTCTCAGGTGCTTGTGCAGGATGCGGTGAAACGCCATATGCAAGACTTGTAACACAATTATTTGGCGATAGGATGCTCATTGCAAATGCTACAGGTTGCTCATCAATATGGGGTGGCAGTGCTCCATCTACACCATACACCGTAAACAAAGACGGTCATGGTCCGGCATGGGCAAACTCTCTCTTTGAAGATAATGCCGAATTCGGTTTTGGTATGGCGTTAGCTGTAAAGCAGCAAAGAGAAAAACTTGCTGATATAGTAAAAGAAGCATTAGAATTAGATTTAACACAAGACTTAAAGAATGCCCTTAAGTTATGGCTCGACAATTTCAATAGCTCAGAAATAACAAAGAAAACAGCAAATATAATAGTTTCTTTAATACAGGACTACAGCACAAATGATACAAAGATTAAAGAAGTATTAAATGAAATACTTGATAGAAAAGAATACTTGGTTAAGAAGTCACAATGGATATTTGGCGGTGACGGTTGGGCATATGATATAGGTTTCGGTGGACTTGACCATGTACTTGCATCTGGTGAAGATGTAAATGTGCTTGTATTTGATACAGAAGTATATTCAAATACAGGTGGACAATCATCAAAAGCAACACCAGTTGGTGCTGTTGCCCAATTTGCTGCAGCAGGTAAAGCAATCGGCAAGAAAGATTTAGGACGTATAGCTATGAGCTATGGATATGTTTATGTGGCACAAATCGCTATGGGTGCAAATCAGGCTCAAACAATTAAAGCACTAAAAGAAGCAGAAAGCTATCCTGGTCCATCGCTTATAATAGCGTACGCACCTTGCATTAACCATGGCATCAGATTAGGTATGGGCTGCAGCCAGATAGAAGAAAAGAAAGCAGTTGAAGCTGGTTACTGGCATCTATATAGATACAACCCAATGCTTAAAGCTGAAGGTAAGAATCCGTTTATCCTTGATTCAAAAGCTCCAACAGCTTCATACAAAGAATTTATCCTGGGTGAGGTTCGTTATTCATCCCTTGCCAAGACGTTCCCTGACAGAGCAGAGGCTTTATTTGAAAAAGCTGAAGAACTTGCAAAAGAAAAATACGAAACGTACAAGAAGCTTGCCGAACAAAATTAATTTACATTTATTAATGAGCGAAATTTCTTTCGCTCATTAATTTTTATACGTAAGTAAGCATCACCATCTAATAAATTTTTTCTCTTGTTTATCTATTTAATGTTTTATATAATTAATGTTATAAACTACAATTTAAGGAGCGGATGATATGAGTGAAAAAATCAAAATGACAAATCCCATTGTGGAGCTAGATGGTGACGAAATGACTAGAATCATCTGGCAGATGATTAAAGAAATGCTTATAGAACCTTTTGTAGATCTGAATACAGAATACTACGACCTTGGTCTAAAAAATAGAGATCTAACAGATGATCAGGTAACTATTGATGCTGCATATGCAATAAAAAAGCATAAAGTCGGCGTTAAATGCGCAACAATAACACCAAATGCTCAGCGAGTAGAAGAATATAGTTTAAAAAAGATGTGGAAAAGTCCAAATGGAACTATAAGAGCCATACTAGACGGAACTGTTTTCAGAACTCCTATACTTGTAAAAGGAATAAAACCTCTGGTTAAAAGTTGGACAAAGCCTATAACAATTGCCCGTCATGCTTACGGAGATGTATACAAAGACGTAGAATACAGGCTTGAAAAGGCTGCAAAAGCTGAACTCGTTGTAACTTACAAAGATGGTGACGTAGAAAGGCAGACTATTCACGAATTCGATGGTCCGGGCATTCTACTCGGAATGCACAACCTAGATAAATCAATAAAAAGTTTTGCAAAAGCATGTTTTAACTATGCATTAAGCCAAAAACAGGACTTATGGTTTGCAACTAAAGATACCATATCAAAGATATACGACCATACATTTAAGGACATATTCAATGATATGTATGAAAATGAATATAAAGATAAATTTAATGAAGCAGGTATTGAATATTTTTACACACTTATAGATGACGCAGTTGCACGCGTAATAAGATCTGAAGGCGGAATGATATGGGCTTTGAAGAACTACGATGGAGATGTAATGTCAGACATGGTGGCAACAGCCTTTGGAAGTCTAGCCATGATGACATCTGTGCTGGTATCTCCAGAAGGTGATTTTGAATATGAAGCTGCCCATGGGACAGTAACACGCCATTATTACAAATATTTAAAAGGCGAGGAAACATCCACTAATCCGATTGCTACTATATTTGCTTGGACAGGCGCCTTGAAAAAGCGCGGGCAGCTAGACAATAATAAATCCCTTGTGAAATTCGCCGAAAAGTTGGAAGAAGCGTCATTAAAAACTATAGAAAGCGGCATAATGACAAAAGATCTAGCTGCAATTTCTGAGCTGCCAAATAAAAAATCGGTAAACACAAAAGAATTTTTAAACGAAATTAAAAACCATCTGGAAAAACTAATATAAATCACCGGAAAAATGCTCTTTAGTACTTAAAGAGCATTTTTGACTTTTATTTCTACATGTATTATTATAAATGTATAATTTTCTCTGGGGGGAATAACATTGGTTTTCTTAAAAGGAATTGAAAGTATTTTGCCGATCGTCTTTATAATTATAATCGGGTACGTACTTGCTATGAAAAAATGGTTTGACGAAGACGCATCTGAATTATTTTCAAAAATTGTAGTAAAAGTTTCGCTTCCCGCTCTAATGTTTTATACAGTTATTGAAAACCTTCAAAAAAATCAACTATCCCATATGATATTAGGTTTAATTGCTGCCTTTGTAAGCATTTTTGCATCATATACCATTGCGTATTTCTTAGTCATATTTCTTAAATTAGACAGAAAAAAAATCGGTTTATTTTCTGCAATATTTGCTTTTTCTAATACGATATTCGTTGGACTTCCTATAAATCAGGCTCTCTTTGGAAATAAAGCAGTACCATATGTGCTTCTATACTACGTTGCAAACACCACGCTGTTTTGGACGATGGGGCTTTACAACATAAGAAAGGATGTAGAAAGTTCTCAAGGAAATTTCTCTTTATATCAGGCTTTTAAGAAAATCTTCTCTCCTCCCCTTTTAGGTTACCTGATGGGGATATTTTTCATTCTAATAGGATTCAAGACACCACAATTCATTGCAGATACAGCTAAATACATCGGACAACTGACGACACCCCTTTCAATGATCTTCATCGGCATATCAATATACCTTACAGACTTAAAAGATTTTAAATTCGACAACACTGTTGTNTTCTTGCTTTTAGGAAGGTCTATAATAACACCGTTAATCACNATACTGGTACTTCACTTTTTTAAGCTNAANNTATTGATGGAAAAAGTATTTGTAATTCAAAGTGCGCTTCCTGTAATGACNCAAATNGCAATTGTAGCACATGCCTACAATAGCGANCAAAAGTATCCATCNNTNATGATAGCCGCAACAAACCTATTAAGCTTATTTGTAGTCCCACTTTACATGTACATAACAAGTGTGTTGTTTTAAGGATAAAGGGCAGATTAAACTGCCCTTTATTTTTATGAATTTGACTGAGTTGTAGTGCTTGATGTACTTCCCGATTTGTCTTTATTGCCTTTAAAATAATTCAATATATCTTGCTTTTGGCTTTCCGTTATCTTATGGTCTTTCACTGCTTTATCAAGAGCATTTTCAAATCTCTTGTAAACACCTCCATTGAAATTTTTAAAGCCCATGAACATGCCTTTCATTCCCGGTGGGAAACCTGTTCCATCCCATTTATTTACCTTATCAGTGTAATTTTTAATAAGCTCATTCGCTTTATCCTGTGTTATCTTCCCATTTTGCACTTTCTTATTTACAGCAGCAGTATAATCAGTTATAAGTTTCTGCCTTTTTTGATCAAGTGTCAACTTATTAAAATCGTTTATTTGTTGCTCCATATTATTTATTTTTGCAATTATGCTGTCATACTTGTCCTTGCTTATTTTACCTTCATTGTATTTTTCAGTAACCTTTGCTTTAATGCTTTCTAATCTCTGTATAGGATCGACTTTGTTTGGTGCTGTCTGTAATGTAGTATTGCTGCTACTCTGTTGTGGTGAAGCAACTTCATCAGCAAAAGCTACAGTCGAAATCAGCATTGCGCTCATCAAAGTTACAGCCAAAATTTTCTTTCCTTTTGTCATCGACCATTACCTCTTTTTTCATATAAAGTGTAATTAGATTTTTCAATATTTGTACTTAACTTTGCACCTCCTTTTAACTTTGTACTACTATTATATCCATAAGTTGTGTCAAAATTTTGTTAGATCGATTAACAAATTGTAAAAGTTATATATCCATTATTTTAAAATCATTGAATAATATTAATACCTTGTAGAAAAATAATAAAGAAAAAAAGATACTAGGAGGAATAGAATGAAAACATCAAAAAAAATACTATCAATCATTTTAATATTAATTTTTGTATTAAGTCTCGTATCTTGTAAGACTACGACAAAATCTTCAACGCAAAAGCCTAAACCTCAAACGACACCTAAAACATCGTACAAAGATGGTACATATACTGGAGCCGGGCCAAAATGGTCTAAAGGTAGCGAAAATGCAACAGTAGTAATAAAAAATGGCAAAATAACAAGTATAACTTTAAGGCGATTAGACAAAAGCGGAAAAGAAATTAACTATGACAAATGGACAGGTAAAAAGGATCCTCAAACTGGCAAAGTCTATCCAAATTTAAAAAAATTCAGAGTCGATATAGCAAATGAAATGATTAAAAAACAAACGTATAATGTAGATACTATCGCAGGTGCGACAGAAACGACTAAAAACTGGAAAATAGCTGTCAAAAATGCCCTTGAAAAAGCCAAAAAGTAATACTTAAAAGCATATAATAATAAAAGGATATTATCAAGCGTAGTTAATCATTCACTTATGATAATATCCTTCCTTATTATAATTCGCTGAAGTCTCTATTAATTTAGAAAAATATTATTAATGCTCACAAATTCCGCTTATCAAATATATCATCGATTCTCTTCACTTGTTTGGCTAACGCCGTCTATGCGTTGTTGGGCTTTCGCTTCCGCTCATACGCCAAACTGTGTTACGTTCATCGTGATATATTACGAAAGCTCCATTAATAGTTCGCTTATAATAATATTTTTCGGATTTAGAGGCTTCTTCTTGTATATTTATACCACATATTATAAAATAAGACTTAAGGGAGTGAGTAGAAATGGACGCACTAGATAAAGCAAAAAAATTTTATTACGATGAATTTGAAGCAAAACAGCTTTATTCTTACTTGGCAAAAGTGGAATCTAAAAAAGAAATACGCGAAATATTTGAGGAACTTGCAAAAATTGAAGCAAAGCATACAAAATTTTGGTACACATTTTTAAGCGATAGAGGTGTAAAAGTCAGC
>NICF_comb_assmDRAFT_10004116_pt1 | contig 10219 bp, 10 predicted proteins | sample NewIslPassag4_SG_FD_11279 | JGI IMG/M metagenome (IMG submission 11279) | reverse complement strand
GCTGCGCTGGTCGTCGACGACCAGCCGCAGCGTCGCGCGGTCGATCGGCAGGGTGGGGTCGGTGAGGAGCTGGGTCCAGATCACCGGTCCACCTCCTCGAGCTGCAGGGCGTACAGGCGGGCGACCACCTCGGCCGTACGGACCACGCGCCGGGCCTGGTCGAGGTCGATCAGGCGCAGCAACGCGTCGAGCTCCGCCACGTGCTCCTCGTCGGCCTCTGCGTGGTAGAGGAGGAAGCTCAGCTGGTCGTCGCGCAGGCCGAGCCCGTCGCGCAGGCATCGGGCCCAGTGCGGCGCCATCCGGCGGCCCAGGTTCTCGATGACGAACATGGCCCCGAGCAGGTCGACCGGGTCGGGCTGGCTGGCCTGCTGGAACATGTACGCGGACAGGGCCTCCGACCCGGCGTTGCGGCGCGCCCCCTGGATCTCGGCCAGCGTGCCGCCGACGGCCACGTAGTCGCGCTCCAGCGGCTGGAAGTCGCCGTGCTCGTCGGCCGCGTGCGTGATGGCGGCCCGCCGGAAGGAGAAGTCGGTGAAGCTGGACGCGGCCCGGGAGATCCAGCGGCTGCCCTCGACGACTTGCTGTCGCAAGTGGACGAGCAGGCGCTTGTAGTCATCGAGGGTGGCGGTGCCGTCTTCGATGCGGCGCACGATGGGTACCTGCGACAGCGCCGTGGTGAACTCCTCCCACACCCGGGCCAGCTCGGTGACCAGATGCGCTAGTGACGCGTACGCAGCGCCCTAGGGTCGGGTACTCACCCGGTGGCCCGCGGTGGATGCGGCCGGTGACGGCGTCGGCCCGCCGGCGCGTCGGCGCTCGGTGATGTGGTGCCCCCGCGCGACGCCCGCCCGCGGGCCTGTCGGCACCCGAAGCATATTGCGTGCGCCTATCAAGCTGCTTACGCATGAGCGACACCCACGGACGTGGCGCTCATGCGTGACGGCGTGCGCTCATCTGTGAGCAGCTCGATAGGGAGTCGAGAGTGATGGTGGTCGGCGGCGGGACTGCCCGGCTGGCCGCCCGCTCCAGCCCTCCCTGCGCCGAGGGTGCCGCTAGAAGTCTCCGAAGCCGCCGAAGTCGCCGCCCCCGAAATCGCCGCGTCACCTCCGGTGTCGGCGCCGCCCATGCCGCTCTCGCCGAAGCCGGCCCCGTCTTGGAAGCCCTCGGCGTACCCGGCCTGGTACCCGGGGTCGGCGAACGCTGGCGAGAACAGCGCGTCGGCGATCAGCAGACCACCGATCGCCCCGGCCGCGCCGGCCAGCGCCGGCTTCCACCAGGGCTGCGAGTACCAGCCGGCGGGCACCGGTCGGCCCTGGTAGTAGCCACCGGGGTGGTAGTACGGCGTGTCCGGGCCGGGGTTCGGGCCGGCCTTGAACACCTGACCCTGGACCTCGACCGTGCGCTCCTTGGTGAGCTGCCCGACCCCCTGCGCCGCGGCCAGGGGCGGCAGCTCCGGGCCCGGGTCGATGCCCAGGGCGATACGGGCCGCGCGGATGTACGCCAGGCCCTCGAGCGCCGTCTCGCGGGCCAGCGCGTACTGCTTGGGCGTGCGGGCCTGCTCGAGCTGGCTACCAGCCGCCGTGTAGCGCTCGCCGGCGTCGGCCAGCGCCTGGCGCACGGCGGGCTCGTCGCCGTGCAGGTGCATCAGCTGGCCGCCGAGGCGCTCGTACCAGCGCTGTGCCTCGGCCCGCGCGTCGGCGAGCTCGCGCTCGTAGCGCTTGGCCGACTCGCCGCGGTACCAGACCAGCGCGCCGACGACCAGGGCGACCAGGACAAGGAGCCAGATCCATTCCACGACATCAACGGTAGCTGGCCGTGTCTTGTCGTACCCGTTTGGCATGCTTCGCGCGTGGATCTTCCGACGGTAGCCGTGATCGTGATCTGCCTGGGCCTGGGCGGGGCGGGCGGGTTTCTGCTGGCCAGGTCCCGGTCGGCGGTCGAGATCGCCCGCCTCCAGGCGCCTTCCAGCCGTTCGGCCCGCTCGGACGCTGACCGGGCCGGAACTTATTAGTCACCGCGTCTAAAAGTGTCATCTACCGGTCGGTATGGTGTGCTCCGGAGAGGAGTGCATCATGGGCAAAGGGCGCAACGCGGTGCTCGCGGGACTGGTCGTCGGTGCTGCTGCCGGAGTGGCTCGCCGGCGGAGAGCGGCCGAATGGGCACGGGAGCGGGCACGGCGCTTCCAGACCACCGGCCGTACGGTGACCGTCACCACCGGCGACGGCGTGCGCATCGCCGCCGAGATCGACGACCACCCCGCTCCCCAGGTGGCCGTGGTCTTCTCGCACGGCTGGCTGATGAGCCGGCACTGCTGGCGGTTCCAGCGGGACGCCCTCGCCGGCCGGGCCATGCTGGTCTGCTACGACCAGCGCGGGCACGGCGAGTCGTCGGCCGCGCCCCTCGACGCTTACACGATCGGCAATCTGGGTGACGATCTCGCCGCCGTCATCGAGGCGACGGTGCCGGACGGCCTCCCGGTCGTCCTGGTCGGTCACTCCATGGGAGGCATGACGATCATGGCGCTCGCCGAGCGGCACCCCGAGCTGATCGCGTCGCGGGTCGCCGGGGTCGCCCTGCTCAGCACGTCGGCCGGGCGGCTCGCCCGGAGCACCTTCGGCCTGCCGGGGCCGCTGGGGCGGCTCGCCGCGCGGGTCACCCCCCGGGTGTTCGAGAGCATGCTCGTCCGTGCCGAGGAGATCGACGGCCGGCCGCGGCTGAAGGAGCTGACCAACCTGCCGGTGACCAGGTACGTGGCCTTCGGCAAGGGCGCCAGGCTCGCCGACGTGCGGTTCGTGAACGCCATGGCGGCCGCGACGGCGACCGAGCCGATGGTGGCGTTCTTCCGCCAGTTCCAGGTGCATGACAGGCTGAGCGCGCTCAAGGCGCTGCAGGGCATGGAGACGCTCATCATCGCCGGCGAGCGGGACAGGCTCACCCCGCCGTCCCACAGCAGGCGGATCGCCAAGGCCCTGCCCGGAGCGCGGCTGATCATCACCCCGGACGCCGGGCACATGATCGGGATCGAGCGGCCGGGCCTCGTCAACCAGGAACTGCTCGGGCTGCTCCAGCGCGCGACCGAGCGCGGCGCCGCCGGCCGCCTCGGCATCGCCTCCTGAGGGCGCCCGGCCGGGTCAGGCGGCCCGGTAGTGCCGGCGGAGCGCGATCCCGGCGGCGATCCCTCCGGCGATCGCGCCCGCCGTCGCGGCGATCGGCAGGCCGATCAACGTGATCTTGCGGCCGGTGCGGAAGTCGCTGATCTCCCAGCCGTGCTCGGCGGCGTGCTCGCGGAGCTCGCTGTCCGGGTTGATCGCGTGCGGGTGCCCGACCAGCGAGAGCATCGGCAGATCGTTCGCGGAGTCGCTGTACGCCCAGCACCGGGAGAGATCGAGCCCTTCGCGGCGGGCGAGCTCGCGGATGGCGTCGGCCTTGGCCGGGCCGTGGAGCAGGTCGCCGACGAGCCTGCCCGTGTAGACGCCGTTCTCGGTCTCGGCCACCGTGCCGAGGGCGCCGGTCAGGCCGAGGCGCTGCGCGATCACCCGGGCGAGCTCGACCGGCGTGGCCGTGACCAGCCACACCCGCCGGCCGGCGGCCAGGTGCATCCGCGCCAGGGCGAGGCTCTGCGGCCAGATGCGGTCCGCCATCTCCTCGTCGTAGATCTCCTCGCCGAGGCGCACCACGTCCTCGACCTTGAGCCCGGCGACGAACGCCAGCGCCATCTCCTTGGCCTTGGCGATGTGGTCGGCGTTCTCGCTCCCCCTGATCCGGAACCAGGCGTGGCCGATCGCGAACTTCGCCAGGTCCCGCGTGGTGAACAGACCGCGTGCGGCGAGGCCACGGGCGAAGTGGTAGATCGACGCGCCGCGCATCATCGTGTTGTCGACGTCGAAGAACGCGGCGGAGGTCGGATCCGGAGTGGCCACCGCCTCCGTGGTCTCGGCAGCCACCTCACCGGCGACTTCTGGGGAATTGCGCCGCAGCAGTAGCCGCCTCATGGCACCTCAGCTTATCCCGTGGAATGGTGCCGGGCGGTTATCCGGAGATGACATTCAAGGTCCAGAAGACGTGAACGTTTCGATGTAAATCAGATACTTACGCGCTCTCGCCTGGTTTTCCCGATCAAGCTTGGGCAGCAGCGGCTCCACCACATTGCGCTGTTCCCGGGCGAACCGCCGCACCTCGGTGCTCGCCGCGCTGCCCTTCCGGGCGACATGGGTGAGCGCCGCCCGGGTGGTCACCTCCATGTCGTCGAGCGTCTCCCCGATGAGCCGCTGGCTGTCGCGGGCCGGCGTGCGGCGCACCAGCGAGGCGGTCTCCGCGGCGCGCCGCCGGGCCACCGTCATCTCCCGCTGCGCCCGCTCGTCGTCGTCGTGGGCGAAGCTCAGCACGGTGCACTCGGCCATCCGCTTCAGCGGGTAGAGCGGCTCACCCGGGACCGAGTGGTACGTCCGCACCCCGGTGCTGAACATGAGGACGAGCAGCGCGCTGAAGACGAGCGAGGGGAGCATCCGCACGAGGACCGGCCGGCGGCGCACCGGGGGAGCGCCGGCCGGCGCCGGGGCGGCGGGCCGGGACGCCCGGGCGGCCGCCTGCTCGGCGAACCGGCGCATGAGCTCGTCGCGGAGGGCGGCGCGGAACTCCGGCCGAGGACCTTCACCGAACCACGGGCCGAGCTCGGCGATGCGCGCGGTGATCTGGCCGCTCCTGCGGCTCGCCCATCGGCCACGTCGCCGGCGCGAGAATCGCCACCAGCCCATGAACCTCCCGCCCATCGCGTGTCCGTGAAGAGGGCGCTCGACGATCCGCGTCCGGCACGGCCGGGGAACGTCGGCACCTCCCCAAACGACCCGCTGGGAATGAGGTTACGGCAGTGCGCCGGATGGTGCCCGGTGACCGCCGGGCAGGAGGGCATGATCAGATGTCAGTGCACATTGAGATCTTTGGGCAACGCCCGGGCTAGTGCCCGAATTGCTCGGAATTGCAATGCCTTGATGGCATTGCTCTTCTTGCCCATGATCTTGGCGGTCTCGGCGAGCGACATGCCGTAAACGAAGCGCAGGATCACGCACTCCTGCTGCTCGGCGCGGAGCTTCTTCACGGCCTGGATCACGTGCTCGTTGACGATGTTCGCCACGACCGCGTTCTCCGGGATCTGGGTGCTGTCCAGCGGCCGGTCGAGCACATCGGCCGTGGTCACCTCGAGACGGTTGCGCCCGGACTTGAAGTGGTCGGTGACGAGGTTGCGGGCGATCGTCACCAGCCAGGCCCCGAAGTCACGGCCCTGCCACGCGTACTCGGTGATGCCGCGCAGTGCCCGGAGGAAGGTCTCGCTGGTCAGATCCTCGGCCAGGGCGTGGCTCCCCACCCGGAAGTAGATGTAGCGGTAGACCAGGTCCACGTACCGGTCGTACAGCTGGCCGAACGCCTCGCTGTCGCCGGTCTTGGCGCGCAGCACCAGCGTCCGCAGCTGCTCGCCGTCGATATGATCATGTTCTTCCCGTGTGGACAGGCCCGCTGTTCGCGTGGACTGCGCCGCATGGGCGGCCGGTGGGGACGGCCTGGCCAACGGCCACGTGTTCGGCATCCGGTATCCCTGGGGGAAGTGGCGTCGGCGTGCCCGGAACACTTTAGAAACCATCCGGGCATAACACAATCCGTTTCGCATCGGGAAAGTCACCGGGCGTCTCCAGAGCCGCCCGGTCCCCAGCTACCGATCGCGCCGCGATGTCCGGCAGCATTGTGCCACCATGGACATCCTCGTCGCTCTCCTCGCGTTCGCCGGCGCACTGCTCGCCGGGATCACGACCGGTGTCCTCGTAGGTCGCCTCCGCGACGAGCCCAACGGCTGGCTGATCGCGTGGAGCGTCGCCACCGGAGCACTGGCTCTGTCGCTCGCGGCCATCGCCGTCGGCCACCTGACCGGGTTCGGCGCGCTGACCTTCCGCGCCTACCAGATCACCGGTTCCCTGCTCGCCCCGCTCTGGCTCGCCGCCGGGACGATCCAGCTCCTCGCCGAGCGCGCGGCGACCCGGTTCGGCGTATGGCTGGCCGGAACGGCGATCACGGTCGTCGGTGTGGTGATCACCATGGTCGACCCGATCTCCGAGTCGTTCAGCAAGCGGCTCCCCGTCGGGTCGGTGCACTGGGACATCTGGCCGGAATGGCTGCTGCGCGGGGTCCACGGCCTCGTCATCCTGACCATGCTCATCGCCCTCATCGTCGCCGTGCTGCGCTGGCGGGACGGGGACGACTACGACGCGGACAACATGAACGCGAGCGCGGTGGTCGCCCCCGCGGGCATGGCGATCGCCGGGGCGATGGAGCTCGCGCTGCCGGGGATCGTGGTCGTGGCGCTCATGGCCGGCACCGCCGGGGGTGTCTGGTACGTCGTGGCCCGCCCGCTCGCGCCGTACGAGGACGAGGAGGACGAGGACTACCTCGACGACGAGTGGGAGGACCCCCGCGAGGGCGGCCGTGCGGCGCCCGCGCCCGAGCCGGCCCGCCACCCGGCCGCCGCGGCCCCGCCGCGCCGCTCCGGGCTGGGCGACCTCGTCGCCGAGTACCGGGCCGGGGAGCAGGGCGAGGCCGCCCACCATGCCGGGCCGGGGCGGCCGGAACCGGCGGGCGACGACTTCTCCGGCCCCGCCACCGGCCAGATCATGATCGGCGACCAGATGTCGCGCTACGCCGGGATGCAGCCCCCGCCGCCGGCGCCGGTCGAGGAGGACGAGAGCATGCCGGCCACCGGCGTCGTCCTCTCCGGCGGCGAGCTGCCGATCTCCGAGGAGCTCGCCGCGGCCCTCGGGGTCGGGTTCAGCGGCGCCTCCCGGGAGGCCGGCCGGGCCGAGCAGCGGCAGAGCGGCTCGGTCAAGCCGTCGCCGGGCATCTACGGCCTGCTCACCGTCTTCACCCTCATGGACGGCTCCGGGGAGGCGTTCGACAAGCTCGCCGAGGAGACCGTCGAGGCGGTGCGGCAGCACGAGCCGGACACGCTGCTCTTCGTCTGCCACTCGGTGAAGTCCGCGCCGCTCCAGCGCATCATCTACGAGCTCTACCGGGACGAGGTCGGCTACGCCGAGCACCAGCGCCAGCCGCACATCGAGCGGTTCGTGACCGAGCGCCAGCCGCTCGTGCTGGCGGCGAACACCATCGAGCTCAAGGTCAACGCGGCGAAGGTGGTGCCGCTCCCCACCCGGTTCCGGTGAGCCCGCGCGCCCGCGGCCGAGGCCGGGCGGGTCCCCCGGGCCGGCGCGGGCTCCGGCGGCGCCCGGTGCCGGGGCCGATCCGGCCGGGACGCCGCTTCGCACCGGTGTCGCCGTACGCCGGGGTCGCGCGGCCGAGCCGCCGATCCCCGGCACGGGCCTCCGGCACCTTGCAGAGGCTCCGGCACCTGGCATGGGTCCCCGGCGCCCGGCACGGGTCTTCCGCACGCCGTGTCGCCGGTCCCGGACGGTCCCGCCACGGTCCGGTGGTCCGGGCGGTGCCGGAGAGCCGCCGGGGCAGCGGCGGTACCGGAGGTCAATGGACCCGAGGGGCCCCGCGATCCGGTGCTCCGGGCGGGGCGGCGCGGTGAGCGGCGCGCGCGAGCGGTGCCGAGGGCGATGGCCAGCGGGGCCCGCCGTGGCCGGATGAGGTCCGGGGCGGCGCCGGAGGGCGGTCAGGCCCCGGAGCCCGCGGACCCGTCGGCGGCGAGGAGCTCGGTGAGCGCGGCGCGCAGCCGCGCCTCGTCGATGCGCCAGTAGCCGTGCTGGACGCCGTCGAGGAAGACGACCGGGATCATCTCCCAGTACTCGGCCTGCTCCTCGGGGGAGAGGGTGATGTCCCGCTCCTCCCAGGGAACGCCGAACTCGGCGGCGACCTTGGCGACGACCGCGCGGGCGTCGTCGCACAGGTGGCACCCGGGCTTGCCGAGGAGCGTGATGCGATGATCGCTTGGCGCCATGAAAACCAGACTATTCCCTGGTCCTGGGGGTTGGGCGGGCCCCGTGGTGCGGCGCACCATGGGGGTACCCCCCTGTGGGGACCGGTTCACAATGGCACTAATCTGATGAGGACGTAGCAATCACCCGGCCGGGAGCGCGCCCGGCCGTCCGTACTTTCGGGGAGCACCGCCACGTGATCCGCCGTACGCACCACGCACGTGACCGCGGCATTCCGGACGCGACCGTGGCGAGGCTGCCGCTCTACCTGCGCGCCCTCAACGCCCTGGCGGAGCGGGGCACGCTCACGGTCAGCTCCGAGGAGCTGGCGGCCGCCGCCGGGGTCAACTCGGCCAAGGTGCGCAAGGACCTCTCCCACCTCGGGTCGTACGGCACGCGGGGGGTGGGCTACGACGTCCAGTACCTGATCTATCAGATCTCCCGGGAGCTGGGGCTGACCCAGGACTGGGCCGTGGCGATCGTCGGTGTCGGTAACCTCGGGCGGGCCCTGGCCAACTACGGCGGGTTCGTCTCCCGGGGGTTCCGCATCGCCGCGCTGTTCGACGCGGACCCGGCGGTGGTGGGGGAGCGGATCGCGGGCCTGGTGGTCGAGCACGTCGACGCGCTGGAGTCGGTGATCAAGGATCGGGGGATCTCGATCGTGGTGATCGCCACTCCGGCGAGCGCGGCCCAGGACGTCTGCGACCGGGTCATCGCGGCGGGAGTGACCAGCATCCTCAACTTCGCCCCCGTGGTCCTCGCCGTGCCCCCGGAGGTCAACGTCCGAAAAGTCGATCTTTCGATTGAATTGCAGATCCTCGCGTTTCACGAGCAGCGGAAGGCTAATGGAGGGCCCATCATGGCCGATCAATGGCCGGACGAGGTCGGTCATGTTCGTGAGCGATCGATGGGAGCGGGCTCATGAGCATCCTCGTTGTCGGGCTCAGCCATCGCACCACGCCCGTCTCGCTCCTGGAGCGGGCGACGGTCAGCGGTGACGCACTGGTCAAGCTGCTCCACGACGTCCACCGGGACGAGGACGTGGCCGAGGTCCTCGTCGTCTCCACCTGCAACCGGGTCGAGGTCTACGCGCACGTCGCCCGGTTCCACGGCGGGGTGACCGCCATCACCGACGTGCTCGGCAGGCACTCCGGCCTCCCCCACGAGGTGCTCGCCCGCCACCTGTACGTGCACTACCAGGAGCGCGCCGTCCAGCACCTGTTCACGGTCGCCTGCGGCCTCGACTCGATGGTCATCGGCGAGCAGCAGATCCTGGGCCAGATCCGGTCGGCGCTCCGGCTGGCGCAGGAGGAGGGCACGGCGGGCACCGCGCTCAACGAGCTCACCCAGCACGCGCTCCGGGTGGGCAAGCGGGCGCGGACCGAGACCGCCATCGACCGGGCGGGCGCCTCCCTGGTCGGCGTGGGCCTCTCCCTCGCCGAGCAGGCGATCGGCCAGCTCCCCGGCAAGCAGGCCCTCGTGGTCGGCGCGGGTTCGATGAGCTCGCTCGCCACCGCCACCCTCGCCCGCGCCGGCGTCACCGGCATCGTCGTCGCCAACCGCACCCTGGAGCGGGCGGTACGGCTCGCCGAGTCGGTCGGCGGGCGGGCCGTCCCGCTCACGGGCGTGGCCGGGGAGATCGGCCGGGCCGACCTGGTGGTCTCCTGCGTCGGCGCCGGCACCTACTCGATCACCGAGGAGATGGTCGAGGCGGCGATGCGCGACCGCCGGTCGCCGCTGTTCGTGCTCGACCTCGCCATGCCGCGCGACGTGGACCCCGCCATCCGGCGGTTGCCCGGGGTGACGCTGGTCGACCTGGAGTCGATGCAGCAGGACGGCCTCGGCAGCGAGATCGACGGCGGCCGGGCCAAGGCGATCTGGGAGGTCAAGCAGATCATCGCCGAGGAGGTCGACGCCTACCTCGACTCCCAGCGGGCCTCGGTGGTGACGCCGACCGTGGTCGCCCTCCGGAGCAAGGCCGCCGAGGTGGTCGAGGCGGAGCTCGCCCGGCTCTGGTCCCGCATCCCCGACGCGGACACGCGCACGCGCGACGAGATCACCAACACCGTGCGGCGGGTGGTGGACAAGCTGCTCCACGCGCCGACCGTTCGGGTGAAGCAGCTCGCCACCTCTCCCGGCGGCGCCCAGTACGCGCACGCGCTGCGCGAGCTCTTCGACCTCGATCCCCAGTGCCCCGACGCGGTCACCGGGCTGGAGGTGGAGCGATGAGCGCCCCGCTGCGGCTCGGGACCCGCAAGAGCCTGATGGCGACGAGCCAGTCGCGGCGCGTCGCCGAGCGGCTC
>NICF_comb_assmDRAFT_10004115_pt1 | contig 10220 bp, 9 predicted proteins | sample NewIslPassag4_SG_FD_11279 | JGI IMG/M metagenome (IMG submission 11279) | reverse complement strand
TCGAGGTTGACGCCGATGATGATCGGGTCCTGAGCCATCGCGGCGGTGAGGAGAGCCAAGAACAGCACCAACAGGGGCCTTCGCATCGAGTTCCTCCCAACTTGACCTTGCTGGCGTTCGACCCCGGGAACACGTTCTCTAGCGTCCCAGAGGCGACAACTGTCGACGTGGCCGACAGCGCGATGATAGGCGGGCCTCCTGAGGGTGTCAACGCGAGCCGTGGTGGGTGAAGACACGGTACAACCGCCGCGTCGGCCCACCAGATGTGGGCTACCGCACGTCCAGACGGTCGCGCCTCACGTTCCCTGCCGCTATCCTCACGGACGGCGGAGCTAGGGGCCCACGCTGCCCGCCGCCACGGAGGGACGATGCGCAGACCTGTCATCCTCGCCGCGCTAGCTCTGACGCTCGCGGCCCTCTTCGCCGCCTGCTCCCAGCCCCCCACGGGGCCGTCCATGACCGCCCAGGAGGCTGGGGACGAGGTCGGCTCCCTCAGCATCCGCTTCGGCGAGGTGCTCAGCGACCCCGCCGTTTCCGGCTTCGCCGAGGTGCTCGCGGGCCTCACGCCGTCCGGCCTGCCCTACGAGGACGGCAACGAGCTGCCGCGCGGAGCCTACGAGTTCGACGAGGTCAGCGAGACGTGGGTCGAGGTCGGCGACTCCGACGACCTCGAGCTCAACTGGACCGTCGAGCCGGGCTCCCTGGCAGCCAGGCTGCTTGTCGACTGGGACGCGAGCACACCCACAGTCACCCGCACGGTCCCAGGCGGCGAGGAGTTCGAGCTGCCGACCGGCGCGAACGCGACGCTCACGGTGGGAGGCGAGGTGAAGGCCGACATCGACCAGACGGCCACGTGGCCCGTGAACCAGTGCGGGACGCTCACCGAGCCGGGCGACCTCTTCTTCGACGGCGTCGTCACCCACGGAGCCGCGTCGCTGACCATCGACGGCGTGGGCCTCAGCGTCGACGCCGGCGAGACGACGGCGTCCGCCGGCACCTCGGGACGCCTCGAGCTGGCGGTGCCGGCCGGGGAGGCCTGGGTCGACTGGGACGTGAACCTCGACCTTGCCATCGCCCGCGACGAGGCCACGTGCATCGTCGCGGACGGCGACGTCACGTCCGGCCGCGTGCAGCTGGGCGCCGGCGTCGAGACGTCGGACGGGAGCGCCAGCGCCGGCGTTGCCACGGACTTCGCGCCCGTCTTCGACACGGTCACGTCCGCCCTCACCGGCGTCGAGCTCACCAACGGCCGCCTCACCCTCGACGGCGTCCTCGCCGTGACCTGGGAGGGCGTGCTCGACGACGCGGACGGCGACGGTGTGCCCGGCGAGAACCTGGACCTCACCTTCGCGGACGGCACGACGACCCTCGAGGACTTCATCAGGGAGCACTTCGGGCTTGTCGTCCTGGGCTCGCGGGTGCTGTCGGCGGTGCGCTGAGGCGCGCCCGGGTCCGGCTGCAACGGCGTCGGGTTCGGCGCGACGGCGCGCCGAGGATCATTCGAGCTCGACCGGCAGGCCTTCGCGCGCCGCCCTGTAGATCGCCTCGACCAGCTCGAGGGCGCGACGGCCGTCCTCGAGGGTGCACTCTGGGGCCGCGGCTCCCGAGACCACGTCGAGGAAGTGCTCGACGACGTAGGCGTGCCCGTGCTGGTGCCAGGGGTCGGCAGTCGGGAAGTGCCAGCCCCTGGTGCCGGCTACGTGCGGCCGCGTCTTCGCCTCCTCCTCGACCGAGGGCCCGTACCCGCCTTCGCTGTAGGCGAGGATGCCGGTCTCCCCGCGCGCCTTGTCGACGAACAGGGTGCCCGCCGTGGCGTACACCTCAGCCCGCACGTCGCGGCCGCCGGCGACGGCCCAGCTGTTCAGCAGCTCGCCCATGGCGCCGTTCGCGAAGCGCAGGATGACGAACGCGCTGTCCTCGGTGCCCGGTCCGCACCGCTCGCGCCACTTCAGGGTGCCCAGCTCGGCGTAGACGCGCCTGACGCGCGAGCCCATGAGCCACTCGGCGACGTGCAGGCCGTGGATGCCCATGTCGATGACGGCCCCGCCGCCGGCCGCCTCGGCGTCCCAGAACCAGTCGGCGTGGAACGGGCCGTTGTGGACCTCGGTGGCGCGGAAGAGGATGGGCGTGCCGATGCCACCCTGGTCGATGATCTCCTTGACCTTGCGCAGCGCCGGCGAGAAACGCATGTTCTCGCCGTAGACCGCCGGCACGCCCGCGGCCCGCGCCGCGGCGACGACCTCGTCGGCCTCCTGCAGGTTCCTGGCCAGAGGCTTCTCCACCAGGAACGGCTTGCCGGCGGCGACGGCCGCCAGGGCGACGTCGCGGTGCCAGCGGTTCGGCACCGTGATGTCCACCGCGTCGACGTCGTCGCTGGCTACCAGCTCCCTGTAGTCGGTGGTCCAGGCCGGCGCGCCGAACCCGCGCGCCACCTCGCGCGCGCTCTCCTCCGACCGCGCTGCCACCATGGCGATCGCGGCCCCGCTGGAGAGGTAGCACTCGGCATGCGCCTTGCCCATGAAGCCCGCCCCTACCAGCCCGACGCGGACCTTGCCTCTCATCTCCCAGCCGTCCTTCCCCTCACGTGTCCGTCTTGATCTCCAGCCGCTGCGAGAGCCCCGGGTAGCGCATCGCGTCGGGATCAGCTCCCCACGCCTCCGCCGCCAGGACCGCGAAGGACTGGAGGGCGACCACGACGTCGACGACGTCGAGGCCCCCGACCCTCGCCGCGACGGGCAGGCGCGTCACTCCTGGAGGTTCCGCCGCCCCGTCGACGGTGCTCAGCACCTCGGCCGCCACCCCCAAGGTCAGCAGCACACCGGCCGCCGCCGAGGCGACCGCCTCGTCCTCCTCCTCGCCCACGAGGAACAGGGCCAGGTCGCCCTCACTTAGGCCGTGGAAGCGGCCGTGCAGGGACTCCTCGAGCTCGAAGCACGAGGCCGATGTCCCGGCCATCTCCTGGAGCTTCAGCGAGCCCTCTAGCGCCGCGCCGTAGAACCTTCCCGTCCCGACCACCATCACGTGGCCGCGGCCCGAATGCGCCGCCGCGAGCCGCGCTCCCAGCGCGACGTGGCGCGGCACGAGCTCGCGCAGGGCGCGCTCGTACGCCTCGGCGTCGGGCAGGTCGCCGCCGGTGCTGCCGGGCGGCGCCGTCAGCTCGGCGAGGCGTGCCAGGCCCGCTACGGTGGCCGTGAAGCCCTTCGTCTTCGGACCCACGTCCTCGCGACCCACCGGCAGCACCACGGTCTCCCTAGACCGCCTGCCGAAGGGGCTGCCAGGGTCGGCCGTGACGGCGAGCGTCAGCGCGTGGCTGGCTTGGGCCGCCTCCAGGGCCTCGATCGTCGTGGTGGAGGTCCCGGTCTGGGAGACGACCACGGCCAGGTCCCCCTCCCCGTTCCCGAGGTCCGTGCGCAGGTACTCGCGCGGACCCTCGACGGTCACGGGGCAGCGGTGGAGGCTCGAGAAGCGATGGGCTGCGACCTGGAGCGCGTTGCGCGAGCTCCCGGACCCCACCAGCCGCACGGCGCGGTACGGCCCCTGCGCCCAGCGCCGCGCACGCGGGTCGGCAGCCAGAGCGCGTAGGGTAGCCGCCAGCACCGCGGGCTGCTCGGAGACGTAGCCGCTGACCTTCCTCAGCTCCGGTAGGAGGGGCTCGTTCATCCCTTCACCCCACCGGCGGCCGCGTCAGGCCTGTAGTAGCGCTGGGCGAAGGCGAACGGCACTATCACCGGCAGGCTCAGCAGCACGGCCGCGGCCATCAGCCGGCCGTAGTCGATCTGGTGCTGGCCCAGGAAGAAGAACAGCATGACGGGCGCCGTCTGGGCGGCGGGGGTGCTGGTGTAGAGCAAGGCGAATATGTACTCCTGCCACGCGAGGATGAAGGAGAACAGCGCGGCGGTGGCCACGCCCGGGATCGTCAGGGGCAGCACCACGCGCCACAGGACCTGCAGCTCGGTGCAACCGTCGATACGGGCGGCGTCCTCGAGTTCGGGCTCGACCTGCTGGAACGCGCCAGCGACGAGCCAGACGGCCACGGGCAGCGTGACCGCCAGGTAGGTGACGACCAGCCCACCGCGGGTGTTGATCAGGCCCAAGCGGCTCAAGTAGACGTAGAACGGCACGAAGAAGATCATCGGCGGCAGGAACTGCGTGCTCAGGAAGCCGAGCAGCAGCGGCCGCGAGCCGCGAGGCCTCAGCCGCACCAGCCCGTACGCGGCGGGGACGCTCACCAGAAGGTTGATCGCGGTCACCGAGACCGAGACGACGGTGCTGTTCCAGACGGACCGCAGGAAGCGCGGGTCGGCGAGTATCCGCCGGTACTGCTCCAGCGTCCAGTTCTCGGAGGTCCACCGCAGCGGGTAGGTGAAGAACTCTTCGATGGGCTTGAAGCTCGTGAGTCCCATCCAGACGTAGGGGAAGACCACCAAGCCCCCGACCAAGGCGACGACCAGCCAGGCCCAGAACTGGGCCGTGAGGCGCCTCAGCCTCAGTCCACGGCCCCTCATGACTGGTCCCTCACCAGCCGCAGGTAGGCGACGACGAACAGGAGGATCAGGAGGAAGAGCAGGATCGACGCCGCGGCCGCGGCCCCGAAGTCGAAGGACGTGAACGCCTGCTTGTAGATGTAGAGGCCGAGTACCTCGGTCGAGCGCAGTGGGCCGCCGCCCGTCATGATGAACGGCAGGGTGAAGGCGTTGAACGCCCAGATGCCCGCCACGATCACGGCCGTCGAGATGCTGGGGAGCATGGCCGGCACGGTGACGTGGAGGAACATCTGCAGACGGTTCGCGCCCTCCGTCTGCGCCACCTCGTAGTAGTCGGACGGAATCGCCTGCATGCCCGCCAGCAGCGTGATCATCACCAGAGGGAAGAACTTCCAGGAGTTGGCGGCAACGAGCGCGATGAAGGCGAGCTGCGGATAGGCGAGCCACGCGACGGGCCTCTCGATGAGGCCGAGCTTCAGCAGGACGTCGTTGAGCACGCCGAGCTGCGGGTGGTAGATCCACAGGAACAGCACGGCCACGATCACGTAGGACGAGATCCACGGCACGAGGAACAGGCCGCCGAAGACGCCGCGCCCGAACCTGATCGTGTGGAGGGCCAGAGCCACGGCCATGCCCACCACGAGCTGGATGCCGACGTTCGCCGCCACCCACAGGAGCGTCACCTCGAGCGACTGCCAGAACAGCGGCGCGGCCAGCACCTTGCCGAAGTTCTCCCAACCAACGAACGTCCACGTGCCGCGGACGGGCTCGTAGTCGAAGAACGACACGCGCGCGTTGTAGAAGAGCGGGTACACCACGACGGCGGCCATGACGACGAGCAGCGGCAGCACGAAGAGGTAGGCGCGCTGCTGCTTGGTGAGGTGCCGGCGAGGTCTCCGAGCGCCCTCGTCTCTGGTCCACCGCGCCGTGGTCATCTCACACCCGCTTCCAGGCGCCGTCGCTCGCCGACGCGTACATCGCGTCGATGACGCGGTTGACCTCGAGACCCTCGCGGAAGGTGCACGCGGGTTCGCGCCCAGCGGCGATGCGCTCGATGAAGTGCTCGAGCTCGCCCTGGTAGCCGTACTTGCGGTACTCCTCGACCATCGGGAAGAGCCAGCCCCTGTCGCTCTCCGCCTTCTCCATGACGTAGGTATCGGCGGCACGGCGGGCGAAGATCCTTATCGGCTGGGCCAGTGCCGTCCGGTCGTAGAGGAGCACCCCTTCGTCACCCCAGACCTCGAGGACGACGGCCATGCCGCCCCTGACGGTCCAACTCGCCTCGACCTGACCGACGACCCCGTTCTCGAAGCGCATCACGCCGAGGGCGTTGTCCTCGCAGTCCGTGCGGTGGTGGAGCGTCTCGGCGACGCAGAACACCTCGCGCGTAGAGCTGGGGACCAGGCGCTGGAAGGCGCCTATGACGTGGCAGCCCATGTCCAGCAGGGCCCCGCCGCCGCTCGTCGCCTTGTCGTAGAACCAGGCGCTGTGAGGGCCGAAGTGTCCCTCGCGGCCGCGCAGCCACAGGGGCCTGCCTATCAAGCCCTCCCCGATGCGCGCCTCGACCTCGACCATGTCGGGGCTGAACACCCAGTTCTCCCCGTAGCAGTGGATGACGCCGGCGTCTTCGACGGCCGCCAGCATCTCCCGCGCCTCCTCAGCGGTCCTGCCCAGCGGCTTCTCGCAGATGACGTGCTTGCGTGCCCCGGCCGCCACGCGGACCGCCTCGAGGTGCAGGTGGTTCGGCAGGCAGACGTCGACGACGTCGAACTCCGGGCCGCGGAACAGGGTCTCGTAGTCCGTGCAGTGGTGGGGTATCCCGTGCTTCTCGGCCAGGGCCCGCGTGCGGCCGGGGTCGCGCCCCAGCACCGCCACGACCTCGGCGCCTGGCGTCTTGGCGTAGGCCCGGGCGCGGAAGTCGGCGATGAAGCCCGCACCGAGGATCGCCACGCGCAACCGGCTCATGTGTTCCCTTCCGCGAGCGGCGGGGGGCGGCGCCTACGCCGCCCCCTCCCCTCCGTCACCGCTGCAGCAGCGCGTCGATGCGCGCCGAGGCGTCCTTCGCGGCCTGCTCGGCGGTCTTCACGCCGAGCAGGACCTCCTGGATGGCGTCGCCGACGACGTCGGCGATGTCGCTGTAGGCAGGGCTGCTCAGCTCGGGCGAGCCGTACTGGGCGGCCTCGATGAAGGGCGCCCAACGCTCGGTCTGGAAGCGCTGGTGCTGCTGCGCGCTGTACCGCGCCGGGAGCGTGACCACGCCTACGGCCATGTTCTCGGGCCGCAGCATGAACTCGACGAAGCGCGCGGCCTGCTCTGGGTACGGCGTGTTCGAGAAGACCGTGTAGTACCACGCGCTGAGCACGGAGTTGCGCTCCCTGCCTGGCACCTGCGGGATCGGGCAGACGCCCCAGCGCACGTTCGGTGACGTCTCGTCTATGGTCCCCATGGCCCACGGACCGTCGACGAACATCGCCAGCTGCTCAGTGAAGAAGAGCTGCCGCACCTGATCGCGGGAGTCCGCGACGGCCGACAGCTGCGCGATCCCGTGCACCTTGTGCAGGTCGGCGTAGAACTGCAGCGCCTCCATGGCCTCGGGCGAGTCGAACACGGACCTGCTGCCGTCCTCGCTGACGAAGTGGCCGTGGTGCGCGTACAGCCAGTTCGCGAACTGCATGATCTGGGTCGCGTGCTTCGCGCCCACCAAGCCGAAGCCGGCGACGCCGTCACGCGTCAGCCGCTTGCCGAACTCGATGAACTCGTCGGTCGTGGCGGGGGACCTGTCGATGCCCGCTTCCTCGAACAGCCGGACGTTGTAGTAGATCATCCACGGGTCGACGCGGTCGGCGATCGCGAAGAGACCGTCTTCGGTCTCGACGCCGTAGAACGTGCCCTCGATCCAGTCCTCGCGAGGCAGGCGGGCCATGATGTCGCTCATGTCCCTGAGGAAGCCGCCGTCGCGCAGCTCCTGCAGCCAACGGGCACCGATGTAGCCGACGTCCGGCGGATCACCGGAGCGCAGCGAGACGAACAGGCGCTCCTGGAAGACGCCGAACGGCGTGCTGATGATCTCGATGCGTACGTCCGGGTTCTCGGCCTCGAACCTCTCGATGAGACCCTTGACGGCGATCTCCTGCTCGGTGCTGTCCCAGCCGGGGTAGAAGAGCCTGAGCGTCACGGGCTGAGCCAGCGCCGCCGAGGCCACCGCCAAGGCGAGGACCACCCACACGACCCTCGCCAGGCGTCTCCCGAACGAAGTCCTCCGCTCCATCTTTCCCTCCCTCTCGCTGTGGCTAGGCGGCCGCCAAGGCCGCTACGAGCCGTGCTCTCGGACCGGCGCCGGGTTCACATGCTCTCTCCCCCTTCCCTCGCCCCTTCAGCTCGCGACCCGCGTGCAGCGCGCGTCGCCAGCACGAGGGCGCCGAGCACCGCCGCGTCGCCGCCCAGCACCGCGGGAACAACCCGCAGGCCGTCCGGGTCGAGGAAGGGGCGTGTGGATCGCAGCTCTCGCTGGATCGCGGGGACGACGATGGGGTTCAGGCCCAAGCCTCCACCCACGACGAAGAGCGGGACGTCGAGGAGGTTGGCAACGTTGACGATCGCCGCCGCTACACGCTGCGCGAACCCGGCGACCTCTTCGCCCGCGAACCCGTCTCCGGCCGCGGCGTGCGCGAACAGGTCGCGAGCGCTCACGGCGCCGTGGGCCGCGAGCGGCTCGCGGAGCGACGTCGAGACCCAAGGGTCATCGACCAGGCGCTTCGTGATGGCGGCGGCCAAGGCCTTGCCCCCGCAAGTAGCCTCGAGGCAGCCGCGGTTGCCGCAGGCGCACTGCGGCCCACCCAGGTCGACGGTCACGTGGCCGATCTCGCCAGCGAAGCCCCTGGCGCCGCGGTGCAGCTCGCCGCCGAGCACTAGGCCCGCACCGACGCCCGTCCCCAGGGCCAGGTAGACGAAGTCGTCGACGGCGCGCCCCGCGCCCCATAGCTGCTCGGCGAGGGCGCCGGCGTTGGCATCGTTGTCGACGAGGACCGGGCAACCCGTCCTCGCGGCGATGAGGCCACCGAGTTCGACTTCGGTGCCCCAACCGAGTGCGTCGAGGCCGTGAACGCGGCCGGCGGTGTCGACCCCAGCGCAGATGCCCACCCCGAAGGCCCTGGGTGGAGGCATGCCTGCGTGCTCGAGGCCATGCGCCGCCTCGAGCACGCTGTCGACGAGGGTCACCGGGTCGCCGAGAGGCGTGGGGAACGTCGTGCTCGCGCGCACCTCCCCGTACTTCGTACCGAGGGCAACGGCCGTCTTGGTGGCGCCGACGTCGACGCCGACGTACGTATCGTCTGCTTCTCCCGCCCGTCCCATGGTCGGGACCTCCCTCAGCGGCGCGTCCCGGAGTTATTCCTAAAGCTGCTTTAGGAATACGGCGGTGGGACCGGCTTGACCAGGGTCATTACTCCCCCTAGGACCGGGTCGCGGAGGCCAGGCCCGCCAACGCCGGAACTACGGCTTCCAGGCCCACCAGCGAGGCGCCCGCGAGGACCGAGTCGTCGCCCAAGAGGCTACGGCCCGTGTGGATCGCGTAGGGAACCAACACCCGGAGTAGGGACTCGAGCTCGGCGATCCAGTCGTTGCCCGCCTCGACCTCGGAGTGCAGGACCACGCCCTCGAGGTCGAGCACCGCGAACGTGACCGCCAGCACCTGGGCCAGCTCGCCCAGCGCGTCGGCCGAGATCGTCGTGAACGTGGCGTCCAGCGGCGTCCCGCCGGGCCGCAGGCGCAGGTTGCCGATCTCACCAGCGCGGCCGTTGGCGCCCCGGTAGAGGCGACCGTCGAGCACGAGCCCCATGCCGATGCCGGTCCTGCGGACGCCGACGAACGCGAAGCGCGACCAGCCGCGGGCGGCTCCGAGCCTGTGCTCGCCCACGGCGGCCAGGTTGAGGTCGTTCTCTACCGCCACGCGGTCCGTGCCCAAGGCGTCCTGGAGCCGCCGGGCGAGCGGTACTCCGTGGAGCATGCCCGGCGTCCCGTAGTGGCGGACCACGCCGTCACCGCCCACGGGCGCGGGCACGGCCACCACGGTGGCTGCGGCCACGCTGCTCGCAAGCTCGGCGCCCGCCAGGCCGGCGATAAGATCGACGAGGCCGCTAGGGTCGGCCGGGAGGGCGAACGTGCCCGAGCCGATCTGCCTACCGCGCAGGTCCACGCTGCGCCACCCCACTGAGTCGAAGCCGACGTCCACGGCCAGCGCGAGGCCCGAGCGCGGCACCAGGTCGAGGAGCACCGCCTTCCGCCCCACGCCCCGCCCGCCCCTGCCCGTCTCGACGAGCACTCCCGCCGCGACCAGACGCTGCGCGATCGTCGCGACCGTCACGGCGCTTACGTCCAGGCGCCGCGCCAGCTCCGGCCGCGAGAGCGGCCACTCCTCCCTGAGGCGGTCGATCAGCCTGTAGGCGTAGCCGTCCCTGGCGCCATGGGGTGGGCGGGCATCGTCACCCGCGAACGCACCCGAAGGCATGGGCACATGTTACGTGCGCGCGGCCGGAGCGCCGCAGCCGCTCTCCTCGCGGGGTGTCGGGAGCGCCGCAGCCGCCCGGCTCGCGGTGCGCCGCGGGCGGTCGCGGCCTACTCGTCCCTGGGGTCGAGCGCGTCGCGCAGGCCGTCGCCGAAGAGGTTGAAGGCCAGCACCGTGAGGAAGATCGACAGGCCCGGGAAGACGGCCATCCACGGCGCCTGTACGAGGAAGTT
>NICF_comb_assmDRAFT_10004113_pt1 | contig 10222 bp, 10 predicted proteins | sample NewIslPassag4_SG_FD_11279 | JGI IMG/M metagenome (IMG submission 11279) | reverse complement strand
GTGAATGAGGGTGTGTGCTGCGGACGACTGGTGCGTGTGACCCCGGAACGGCGCGTTACGCGGCGGCCCTGAACGAAAGTCTCGGCTGTCCGTACGCTGCGGCGGGGTAGCTCGTATGCCGTGCGGGGTAGCGACAGCGACGAGCGAGCCGTCAAGAAGAGGCCGGACGCGTCGCTGCGCGTCCGGCATGGAGAGGAGTGCCGGAGACCAGAGCGCCGCCTTCGCTAGCAAAAGCAAAAGTACGATGCCCATAGTTGCGGCGGCGGACAGGGGACCATCCAGCGGGCGAAGAGCCGCTGGTGCCGTCTGGCTGACGTGCTGTGGCGGGCTTTACCCCGCCGCGCTCACCCAACGAAGTATGACCTTGTGGGCGCGTGACTGCTCATGCGTCTTGCGCTCGTTGAGGCGGGCAACGTCGCCTCTACGGGGCTAGGCCTCCTCGCGGACCCTGTTTCGCAGGACACCCGCGCCGGTGATTTCCACTTCCACCACGTCGCCCGGCGAGAGCGGACGGGGTTCGCCGGGCGTCCCGGTGAAGATGATGTCGCCCGGGACGAGCGTCATCACGGAGCTCACGAGGCGGACGATTTCGGGGATGTCGCGAAGCAGTTCGGACGAGTTCGCGCGCTGCACTTCGGTCCCATTCACGCGCGTTCGTAGCTCTATCTGGTCGTGCCGGAGACCCGTCACGATCGATGGCCCGAACACGCCGAACGTGTCGCACCCCTTCGCACGCCACCACTGGCCGTCGGACTGCTGCCACACGCGCGCCGACACGTCGTTCCCGCACGTGTAGCCGAAGATCGCGGCCTCCGCTTCCTCGCGGCTCACACCCTTTATTTCCCGCCCGATGACCACCACGATTTCGCCTTCCGGGTCCACGCGCCCGGCGCCCCGCGGGAGCACGATGTCGTCGTCCGGGCCGGCGATGCTCGAGAGCGGCTTGAAGAAGAGGGTCGGCGGATCGGGAATTGGGCGCCCCTGCAGGTGGCTCGCGTAGTTCAGCCCGACGCACACGATCGACCGCGGTTCGCAGGGCGGCAGCAGCCGGACCGACGCCAGGTCGATCTCCTCGCCGGTTTCCTCCACCGACTCCCAGAACGGCTCCTTGATAACGCGAATTCGATCTTGTGACAGGATTCCTGCGCCAGTGGTGCTATCGCTCCGCCGAAACCGGACGAAATTCATGAGTGTCCCCCCGATTCAACATCCTGACGCGAGTCTAGCGAACCCCGGCACGGGGTGCGCGGTTCGCTCCCGGCGTATCCGGTGATCAATACTGCGCCGGGTCAGGGTCATGGTGGGACGAAATAGTGACAACACATCGTCATACTGCCCTGCATCGATCAGCGAATTTGCAGGAATAGGAGCAGAGCATTGCCACGACGAAACTTATTCGCGATCGGCGGCTACTTTGCGAGCCTGGTTCTCATCGTTTTCGGGCTTGCGTGTATCGTCATCGGCTTCCAGGGCCGGGACGAGGTTCGCGACAGTCTCCGCCGGGAAAACATTATTGGGCCTGAAGATTCTCGAATTCCCGGCCAGCTCGTCGATACCGGCAGCGAGGCGAAAGCCCAGGCCGACATCATTCGCGAACACCAGCTCCGGCGCACCGGTGGCCTCACCTACGCCGAGATGGGTCGCTACGCCACCCCCGACGGCGACCCAAAGGGCACCAACGACCCGGAACTGGCGGCGAAGGACGAGAACGGCAACCCGATTAGCAACGCCGCGCGCGACCAGTGGGTGACCGCGACTGCCCTCTCGACCTCCCTGAACACGGCGTACTTCGCTGAGCAGGTCGGACTCTTTGCGATCGTGATGGGCGTGGCCCTCCTGCTTACCGGCATCGGCTTCAGCGTGCTCACGTTCGCCGCGCTCGCTCGCTTCCCGCTTCCCCACCGGAACGGTGAGGGGGATTCGCACTAGGCGAGTCTCCCCGCCGCCCCCAGTTTCCCGGCGCAGGTCTCCGGAGCCTGCGCCGTTTTTGTTTGCGTTCGAATGTCCGGGCCATGCCAGGGCCGGCCATGGGACTACCGGGGAACCCGGCTGTGGCCATTCGTCGCAACGTTTACCCGGTGGGACTAACGGGCCATCCGAACGGGCCAATTGGTAGCTGCGGCACCAAAGCGGATCGAGGAAGGTCTAGTCAGAGCCGCTGGTTGAACGCAGTGCTGGAACACCAACAACGCGACAACAGGTGGCACAAAAGGCACACGAACACTCGCTCAAAGGAGCAGGAAATGTCACCACGCAAATTGTTCGCACTGGGAGGAATCGTCGCCAGCGTCGTTCTTATGGCGTTCGGCATCGCCTCTATTGTGATTGGCTACCAGGGCCGCGAGGAGGTTCGCGACACGCTCCGGCGAGAGAACATCATCGGGCCGGAAGACTCACGCATCCCCGGACAGCTCGTTGACACCGGCGCCGAAGCCAAGGCGCAGGCCGACATCATCCGCGAACACCAGCTGCGGCGCACCGGTGGCCTTACCTACGCCGAGATGGGCCGCTACGCCACCCCCGACGGTGACCCCAAGGGCACCAACGATGTGAACCTGGCAGCCAAGGACGAGAACGGGAACCCCATTAGCAACGCCGCTCGCGACCAGTGGGTGACCGCGACCGCCCTGTCGACATCGCTGAACACGGCGTACTTCGCTGAGCAGGTCGGCCTCTTCGCAATCGTGATGGGTGTCGCGCTCCTGCTCACCGGCATCGGCTTCGCCGTCCTCACCTTCTCGGCACTGGCCCGGTTCCCCTTCGCGAAGAAGGCGCACGCGGACGCGGACCAGGGCACCACGGTTGGGAAGTCGGTCGCCGCAGGGATCTAGTAGCCAACCACGCGGGGGAGGCGGAGCGCCCCAGCCTCCCCCCGGTTGCTTCTCCCGGAAAGAGTCCCGGCTGCAGCCGGGACCTTTTTTCGTGTGCCTCTACTTCGTGAATTCGACGACGCCGAAGCCCCGGACCGACGGCTGCCCTTCCTTGTTGATAATGACCAGCTCGAGGTCGGCCCGGCGCGCCCCGTCTTCTTCGTATACGCGCGCCACGCGGCCNGTAATCACGATCGGGTCCCCGGTGGTGTCGGGACGGCGATGTGCAGCACGCACCTGGCGCACGAACCCGTCGCCAGCCAGCCACTCATCGAGCGCCCGGTACAGCAGCCCTGCCTTAAGCGGCCCCGGGACGAGGGTGCCGGGCATTCCCATCGCTCGCGCCGCATCGACGTCGTAGAAGAAGGGCGGGAACGCCCAGTGCAGCGCACAGTAGCGAATGACCTGCCCGAGGTCGGGGGCGAGTTCGAGCGCGGGGAGTTCATCCCCTTCCTGTAGCGTCTCCCAGCGGCTCATTCGTCGGCCTCCTCGTTCGCGGCGCCCTCCGTGTCGTACTGCATCATCGTGTTCCCGGTCCGCGCCACGAGCTTGCCGTCCGCATCCCGGTACTCTGTTTCGGTTCGAATGTAGATGCTGTAGCCAAAGCGCCCGCCGAGCCGTTCGCTGATGTCGGCGATGCGCTGCTGGACCGTGAGCGTTTCGCCCAGCCGGAGCGGCCGTTCGAACCACATTTCGTTCGAAATCAGCAGCGAACGCGGCAGCACTTCCGGCGACTCAACCGAGCGAGCATCCGCTTCGAGCGCAACCGTAACGATGCCGGGCACCGGGTCGCCGGGTGCGAACGTCCGTGGCGGCATCCCGTAGGTTTCGAGCGCACGCGCGACGGCCTTCGCGGTGACGACCACCGTAACCGGCTCCGAGGTGCGGCCGATGGCCGCGCGAACTTCCGGGGTAAGGAGCGATTCTTCGGGCACGTGCGCAGCCTACCGGGCGATTTCGACCCGAACAACGCGCCCGGCCCGTTTGCTACCCTCTGCGTGTGATCTATCTCGACCACGCCGCGACAACGCCGCTTCGGGCCGAGGCCCGGGAGGCTATGCTCCCCTACCTCGATGGCCGGTTCGGCAACCCGAGCGGCCTCTATGCCCTCGGGAGAGAGGCGCAGCGCGCGGTCGATGACGCTCGCAAGCGTGTGGCCGCCTGCCTCGGCGCCCGCCCGGCGGAGATCCTCTTCACCAGCGGCGGCACCGAGAGCATCAACTCGGCGATGGTCGGCATCGCCTACGCGATGCGCCGCGCCGGCGCCGGCAACCACGTCATCACGACCGCCATCGAGCACCACGCCGGCCTCCATACCGCCCAGTTCCTCGAGGAGCTCGGGTTCGAGGTCACCTACGTCGGCTGCGATTCCCACGGGCGCGTTCGCGTCGAGGACATCGAAGCCGCGCTGCGCCCCGGGACGGTGCTCGCCAGCGTCATGCTTGCGAACAACGAGGTGGGCACCCTCCAGCCGGTTGCCGAGATCGCCCGCATGCTGCGCGAGCACGCTCGCGAACAACATCACCGGGTCCTGTTGCACACCGACGCGGTGCAGGCCGCGGGCTGGCTCGACCTCGATGTAGGCGAGCTCGGCGTCGACGCGCTCAGCCTCTCGTCGCACAAGTTCGGTGGTCCGAAGGGTTCCGGGATCCTGTACTTGCGGCGCGCCACGCCGTTCCGGCAGCTCCTGCACGGCGGCGGCCAGGAAATGCAGAAGCGGGCCGGCACCGAGAACGTGGCCGGAATTGTGGGCACCGCTGTTGCGCTCGAGCTGAGCCAGCAGGGTGTTCAGGAGCGTGCAGCCCGCGTCCGCGCGCTCCGCGACCGCCTGCGGGACGGCATCCTGGCCAACGTCCCGGGCACGCAGGTGAACGGCTGCCAGGAGAACTGCCTGCCGAACAACCTCAACATCTCGTTCGAAGGCGTCGAAAGCGACGTGCTCGTCGCGGAGTTGGACCGCGCGGGTATCGCGTGTAGCTCAGGTTCGGCGTGTTCGAACTCCACCTGGGAGCCTTCGCACGTGTTGATGGCCATGGGCGTCCCGATTCGCCGCGCGGTCGGGAGCGTTCGCTTCAGCCTGGGCGAGGAAACCACCGCCGCGGAGATCGATGAGGTGGTCGGGAAGCTTCCCGAGCTCGTCGTGCGGGCGCGCGAAGCGAGCATCGTCGCAGGCCGGCTCGCCAGCTAGACAACAAGAAAGGGCAGGCCGCTCGCCTGCCCCGTCGTTCGGTGCATTCGCCGACGGCTACCCTGCTTCGCTCGCAAGACCACGGAGCGACGCTTCGTAGGCGATGTCGGCCATGCGCCGCTGATGCCGCTCGAGCGCCTGCAGGAGGGACTTGGCTTTCTCGGTGAACTCGACCATCTCCCAGATGCCGGGGTTCGTCAGCACCTGGGCGTCCTCCGCGAGCTGGAACACCTCGAGGAGCAGCGTCTCGTGCTCACCGTTCTGGCGCTCAATAACGGGCCGCAGCTCCGGCCGTTCGGCGCTCAGCAGGTTGATCGCCGAATCGGGCCGTTCGGCGCGAAGGATGTGAGCGACGACGGCCTTGCGGGCATCGTTCACAAGCGTGCTGAACTGGCGGGCCCACTTCCGCGGCCGCCGCGCTTCGAACGGCAGGCGCGCCGCCTTGCGAAGCAGCAGGCCGGCTTCGGTGATGGGGTCGGCCTTGAACGGGCCGGGCAACGCTGGCAAATCAGCGGTCGGAGCGATGTGCATACTCCGATGTACCTCCTTGGTGGCGCCGCGTACCCGGCGGGGTGTGGGCTACGCGGCGTGCTGCGGCAGATATCTGCCTCGATGATTAAGACGCTGTGTGCGCGCGGTAGGTTCCGCCACCCATCGAACATCCGCCGTCTGGGTTAACGGAGAAAAAACGCCGGGTTTCGGCTCTGCTAAAAGGCCTGGGCGAGCTGCACCCGCTCGGAACTCAGCGGCGAATCCATCACCGGAACGACGAGCGTCCCCTCTGCGAATCCTCGTTCGCCCGCATGGAACTCGACCGGACCGGCAAGTCCACAGGTGCGGTCGAGCTGCTCTGCGAGGAGCGGAGCGAGTTCCAGGGCGCGTTCGAACGTTACGCGTTCGACCGACGCGGTTTTCCCTGGTTGAAGCCGCCCGGGAATGACGCCCGTTTCGGGCCGTGGGTCAGCGCAACCGACGATCGGCAGGTGCACGATCATGCGGTCCGCACCGTTGAGCCGAATGAATGGCCGCCCTGCGATGTGTACTTCACGCACGATGGCCCAGCTTCGTAACCGCGCGACCGAGGCTTCCACCGCCTCGAGCGTAGGCTCGGAGAAGCGGCACACGGTCGATTGCCCGGTGCGCTCTCCTGCTACCAGTGCGATGTTCATGGGACCTCCCAGTCTCGTCGCGGCATTTTCCACGAAGTGGCTGGCCGCTGCCGAATGTGGAGGCAAGAGCAGGGATTGCCATCGCCTCCCGAACGCCTACGGGGTTAGCTGACGGGCTTGGCGTCGGAAGGTCGCCTATGCGCGTTTGCGCAACACGCCCCAGGAGTGGGTCCCCCGTTCCCGGCAGGGCGCCGGGATTCGGCGAATTTCACGATAGCAGGCAGCCCGGAAAAAGGNGCGGAAATGGGATGTCAGATGCATTACAAGCGACATATGCACCTTTCTCGCATCGCGACAGAACGCATGTTCGGCGCTTCCAGCAACCGCTACACTCGATCCCATGGCTTCCTATGCTCCCGCTGATGCCCCTTCTGGCTTCGAACTGAAGGCCGACTTTCAGCCAACCGGCGACCAGCCCCAGGCCATCGAAAAGCTGGTCGAAGGGGTCAATCGCGGCGATCGTTACCAGACACTCCTGGGCGTCACTGGCTCGGGCAAGACGTTCACCATCGCGAACGTCATCGCGCGTACCGGGCGTCCGACACTTGTGCTTGCGCACAACAAGACGCTCGCGGCGCAGCTCGCAGCCGAGCTCAAAGAGTTCTTCCCAAACAACGCGGTCGAGTATTTCGTCTCGTACTACGACTACTACCAGCCCGAAGCCTACATCCCGCGGACCGATACCTACATCGCGAAAGACGCGGACATCAACGACGAGATCGACAAGCTGCGCCACGCGGCCACGCGCGCGCTCTTCACGCGGCGCGACGTCATCATCGTCGCGAGCGTGAGCTGCATCTACGGCCTCGGCGAACCGCAGCAATACCAGGAGTTCGTGCTCTCGTTCCGCAAGGGCCAGCGGTTCGACCGCAGCGATGCCATTCGCCGCATGGTCAGCATGCAGTACGAGCGGAACGACACGAACGTGGTGCGCGGCAAGTTCCGCCTCCGTGGCGATTCGCTGACCATCCTGCCGAGCTACGAAGAGCTCGCCGTTCGCATCGACTTCTGGGGCGACGAAGTCGAGCGCATCGTCGAACTCGACCCGCTGACCGGCGAGATCGTCGCCGAGCGCGACAGCATCGATATCTTCCCGGCCAAGCACTTCGTCACGACGAAGGAGCGCCTCGAGGAAGCCATCCGGCGCATCGAGGCCGAGCTCGAGGAGCAGCTCGAGTTTCTGCGCAGCCAGGGCAAGATTCTCGAGGCGGCGCGCCTCGAAGAGCGAACGCACTACGACATCGAATCGCTCCGCGAGACCGGCTACTGCCCGGGCGTCGAGAACTACTCGCGCCACCTGCAGCTCCGCGAAGCCGGCGAAACCCCGTGGTGTCTGCTCGACTACTTCCCCGACGACTGGCTGCTCGTCGTCGACGAGTCCCACATCACGCTGCCGCAGGTGCAGGGCCAGTATTTCGGTGACCGCTCACGGAAGGAGACGCTGGTCGAGTTCGGGTTCCGCCTCCCCAGTGCGCTCGACAACCGCCCGCTCACGTTCGAGGAGTTCGAAGAACACATCAACCAGTGCATCTTCGTGAGCGCAACGCCGGGCGACTACGAACTCCAGCGATCGACACAGGTGGTCGAACAGGTCATCCGGCCGACCGGCATCCTCGACCCCGAGATCATCGTTCGGCCGACGAAGAACCAGGTCGACGACCTCATGCACGAGATCCGGCTGACGGTCGATAAGGGCCAGCGCGTCCTCGTGACGACGCTGACCAAGAAGATGGCTGAAGACCTGGCCGACTACCTCACGGAGATGGGCATCAAGACCCACTACCTCCACTCTGAGGTGGAGACGCTCGACCGCGTGGAGATCCTGCGCGACCTGCGGTTGGGCGTGTACGACGTGGTGGTCGGCATCAACCTCCTTCGCGAAGGCCTCGACCTGCCGGAGGTTTCGCTCGTCTGCATCCTCGACGCCGATAAGGAAGGCTATCTGCGTTCGAACCGGTCGCTCATCCAGACGATCGGCCGCGCCGCGCGCCACGTCGAAGGCCGCGTGATCATGTACGCCGACACGATAACGCAGAGCATGAAGACCGCCATCGACGAGACCTACCGCCGCCGCGCCATCCAGGAGCAGTACAACCGCGAGCACGGCATCGAAGCGAGAGGCATCGCCAAGGCCATCAAGGACATCACCGACCACGTCCGCCAGGTCGCCGAGAAGGAAGCCGAGTACCGCGACACGAAGGACCTGCCGAAGGACGAAATCCTCCGCATGGTGAAGGAGCTCGAGTCGCAGATGAAGGCCGCGGCCAAGAACCTGGAATTCGAGAAGGCAGCCGCGCTCCGCGACCAGATCGTCGAGCTTCGGCGGCAGCTCGTCGGCAGCGACGAAGAGGAACTAAAGGCGTTCGCGGCAGTGGCAGGCCGCGGTGGTCCACTGCGTTATGGGCGAAGCCAGGCGGGTGGCCGCGACCGCAGCCGCCGGGTCCGTCGCCGGTAGGCGCCGCTAGCCCAGGAAGCCCGTCACCTCGGCGACGTACCGGTCCGTTTGCTCGATTGGCAGCATGTGACCGGCGCTGTCGATCTCCACGAGATGGGAGTTCCGGATGCGCTGCGCGAACACGGGGCCATAGGCCGGCGGCACCAGCCTGTCCTGCTTTCCCCAGAGGAGGAGCGTCGGCGCCGCGATGCGGTGGATGCGCTTCTTGAGCCCCTTGTCCGGGATGGGCCACATGAACTTCCCCGCCGCGGCGAAGTTCGTGATCTGCAGGTACATCGCCTGCGCCAGCGCATCCTCGTCGGCGGGCGGCTTGAAGAGCTCGGCCACGGCAGGGTTCGCCGGGTCGGCGAACAGCAGCCCGGGCAGGTCCTGCGGCAGCAGGATGAACGGGTCGGCGACCGGCGTCTCGTCGAGCCAGAGCCCCACCGGCGCAACGAGCACCAGCTTCTTCACGAGGTCCGGCCGGGCGGCGGCCAGCTCTGCGGCGAAGTTCCCGCCGATCGAGTGGCCCAGCAGGTTCAGCGGCGTTCGCACCTGCAGCGCGTCGATGAGGTCCTGCAGGAAGAACACCATGTCGTGGATGTCGTCGATGTGCTGGAGCCCTTCCGTGTCGTCCCAGCCGGGGAGGACCGGGGCGATGACCTCATACGACTCGGCGAGCCGCTGCAGGTCGGGCGTAAACCCGCGGCTCATACCGCCGGCGTTGTGCAGGTAGAGCAGCTGCTCGCCCGAGCCCGCGCGGTAGACGGGAACGTTGAACTGGCCGTCTTTGACGGCCACGCTGACCGGTTCGATCGCCATGCTCACCCTCCGCTGCCAGGCGAAGTCGCCGCCTGAGGCGCGAATCGTATCAGCGTCATTCGCAAACGTCACGACGCCGAACCGGTTGTGCCGTGTTCTGTCTTTGCTACTGCCGAGCGATCGGCCGGAACAGCGCCTCCTGCGCGACCGACGCTACCCGCGTCCCGTCGCGAGAGTACATCGCGCCAAAGATGATGGCGCGCGCAGCGTGCGCCGCGGGGCTTTCGCTCGTGTAGAGGATCCAGTCGTCGAAGCGCGGCGGGTGGTGCCACCAGATCGCGTGGTCGAGGCTTGCGCCCGTCGTCGTCGCCCAGATCCCGTACGGCGCGGCCACCGTACCCACGAGCCCACTGTCGCTCATGTAGGCCATGAACGCGGCGTGGATGATCGGGTCATCGGGCAACGGCGAGAGCGGCCGTGTCCACACCGCACGCGAGGGGAGTTCTTCACCGCGCCTCGCCGGGTCCTGTCTCTCGGCACTGCGGATCTCGATCGGAGGGTTCCAGCGCCGCCGCATCCGCGAGGGCATCGGGATCTTCAGCGTGTCCCACCAGGGTGGCTGACCTTCGGGGCCAGGTGCGTCCGGCATGGGCGCCTGGTGTGCGATACCATCCTCCGGCAACGTGAACCCCACCGAGGCCTCGAAAATTGCGTCGCCGCCCTGCAGCGCAGTCACCCGCCGCGTGAGGAACGTTCGCCCTTCGCGAATGCGCTCGACGACGTACTCGACCGGTGTTGC
>NICF_comb_assmDRAFT_10004112_pt1 | contig 10227 bp, 9 predicted proteins | sample NewIslPassag4_SG_FD_11279 | JGI IMG/M metagenome (IMG submission 11279) | reverse complement strand
CAAAAAAAAATAGAAATTCCTCTAAAAACCCGCTATGCCGTTACCGATAATGGAAATGTAGGGACAAAGTCGCAAGCGCGCGATTGCGATGAGTCTCAAAACTCAGCACAGTCACAGGGACGTGACTGTACCAATCAAGGAGGAAAAACTCATGATTATCAACCACAACATCTCTGCTCTTAACACGCATCGCCAACTGGGTGTAAACACTAACAACCTGGCGAAAAACGTGGAAAAGCTGTCTTCCGGCTACCGCATCAACCGTGCCGCTGACGACGCTGCGGGTCTCTCCATCTCCGAGCGCATGCGTGCACAAATCCGCGGTATGGAACAAGCTAGCCGCAACTCCCAAGACGGTATCTCTCTGATTCAAGTTGCCGAGGGGGCTCTGCAAACTGTAAACAACATGCTTGTTCGCATCAAGGAGCTGGCTACGCAATCTGCGAACGGTACCTATGACGACGCGGCGGACCGACAACGACTGAAAGAAGAGCTTGATGAACTGACAAAAGAAATCGAAAACATCCAAAACAATACCACTTTCAACGGCATTCATCTTCTGAATGCTTCAAGCAGCGGGGTAATTAGCTTCCAAATCGGTGATAGTTCTACCCAGACGCTGGATCTGGATTTGACCCGCTTCTCTCTTGCTTATGCTAGCGGTAGTGCTAGTGGTAGCGGTAGCGGTGGTGCTACTAGTGTGACGGATACGGTTAAAAATTGGGACATTTCAACTCAATCCGGTGCACGCGCTGTTTTAGCGGGTATTGAAGCAGTAATTAACAAAGTAAGTGCAGCCCGTTCCTATTTGGGTGCTAACCAAAACCGTTTGGAAAACACAATTAACAACCTGAACATCACAACTGAAAACCTTACGGCTGCAGAATCCCGCATCCGTGACGTGGATATGGCAAAAGAGCAAATGCAGTTCACCAAGAACAATATTCTCACCCAAGCTTCCCAAGCGATGCTGGCGCAAGCGAACCAGTTGCCGCAGGGTGTACTGCAACTGCTCCGTTAAAAATTATAAAAAAGGCCTTAGGAAAGCTAAGGACTTCAGAACAGACAAACTCCCTCTATTGCTAGTGGCAAGGAGGGAGTTTGTCGTAGATATATTCGAAAAATAAAGCGGGAAATAAGAAATATTGTTCCGTATTGCCTACAAACAAAAAATATCGCCTTCATTTTCACTTTTCCCGGTCATTCATATAAAGAATTGGTACCTTTTTTCCGATATAATGTAAGAAGACAGCATGGACAGAATGGGGGGAACAACTTGGAAGCACGGATAGCTGATAAACTTTTTGTTTATGAGAACAACGAGTCTGGAGTACAACAACTATTTACTGATATCAACCATTATTTGAAAAAGAATGGGTCGTTTCTGGAAGCCCTAATAGTTGATGGTATTGAGGTTTTGGAAAACCATCACGATTATGTTCTATCACATATCCAAGATATTCAAAGAATTGAAATTTTGTTCAAATCAAATGAACAGTTTATCAGGGAACTGCACTTCTCTATTAGTGAATATGTAACACGGGCTCTTCCGGAATTGGAAAAGTTAGCGACTGAATTTTATCAAGGCACGAACGCTGCTACGTGGGAAAAAGTTGTCCATCTTATGGAAGCACTGGGGTGGATTCATCAAACACTTCAGTTTATTAGTGGGAGAGCCCCTGCCATTAAGGATCTCTACGCTGAATTTAATTTGCAGGAGGAATTGGTTTCTTTTGAGCAAGCTTTGAAAGAAAAAGACTACATTTTTGCTGGCGACATCATACAGTACGATGTCATAACAAAATTGCAAGATTTGCAAGTCATCTGTGAAAATGCACTAGATGAAGAGGTAAACAGAGATGCGCTTAATTGACAATATCTCTTTTCTAAAGAAGCACTTCCCAGTGGTTTGGGAGAAGGTAAAACCGGTTGAAAACTCTCTGGAACTCCAATCCTATCAAATAGAAAAAGCAAAGAACCATGATCTGACACTCTATTTGCAAGCTGAAGGTTATCGGCGTCTATATATTCATTCTAAATACAATCCAAGAAACGAAGCTGAAAAATTTCTTGAACAATATAAAATAGAAGAGAATCAACATGTTTTTTTTTATGGAGTAGGACTGGGTTATTATCTCGAAGAGTTTGTACGTAAGTACCCACATGTTTCGTACAGTATCTATGAACCATCTCCTTTTATTTTTTATCGATACATATCTGAGAAAAACTTGAGGAATGACCTCGTAAGACTTCCGGATAACATTTATGTTGAAGGAACGGACTCTGATGTATTGCGTTACGCTAGTCATTTTGTAAATCAATACCAAGGTGATGTGCAATTTATTTTTCATCCCGCTTATGAAAAGATGTTCCCAGACCAATACCGAAATTTTATTGAAGCTTTTCGAAGCGTCATTCGAGAGAAAAAATCGTATTATCATACAAATCTTGCGTTTGAAAAACGTTGGACGATCAACAGTTTAATGAACCTTCCTGTTACCTTATCTACTGCTAATATATTGCGGAAAAAAATTTTCTTCCAATATAAACCTGCAATACTGGTATCGGCAGGCCCCTCATTAACAGAAGAAATAGAAAATCTACGATATGTAAAGGAAAAGGGACTTGCTTACATTTTTTCGGTTGGTTCCGCAATCAACTCGCTTATTGAGCATGGCATTTATCCAGATGCGTTGTGCAGTTATGACCCATCAGTACGGAATGTAAACGTTTTCCAAAAAATCATTGACCAAAATATTGACAATATCCCACTTATTTTTGGAAGCACAATTGGATACGAGTCACTGGAACAATATCTAGGTCCTAAGTTACACATGTTAATAAATCAAGACAAAACTGCAAGTTATTTGCTAAAGTACGAAGATGGACAGAAGGCGATTTTCTTAAACGATGCACCTTCTATAGCTGTCGTTACCCTACAATTGCTCCATAAACTGGGATGCAGCCAGGTCATTTTAGTTGGGCAGAACTTTGCTTATAAAAACAATCGTATGTATGCTAATGGAGTTGAATATGAGAACCGTCCCTCCACTTGGACCGAGGAAGAGGAAAAAAATGCAATTCTAGTGGAAGACGTTTATGGAAATCAAGTATACTCGAGTCCGTTGTTTAACAGGATGAGACACCAAATGGAAATGTATATCGAAGCATATAAAGATCTGGAGGTAATCAACACCACTAAAGGCGGAGCAAAAATAAAAGGTACCGTTTTTATGCCACTTTCTGAAGTGATAAAAACAAAACTCACTGTACCTGTGGTGGATCCGGAGTGGTTTACAAATAGAGAGAAAAAAACAGGTTATGACCTTGTTCACGCCGAGCGGCGCTTACAGCACTTAATCCAGAATGCTGCAGAACTGAAAAAGATGCTGTTGGATTTGAAAAATCTTGTATCGAAAATTGCTCAACAAGTAGATGCTGGGGACGAATCAAAGTTGCTCCTGTTGTTTACCGACTTTGATCGTACCTTTAATACTATGCAGAAAAATAAATGTTATGATCTCATCATCAAACCAATGAACCGGGTACGTTTCGAAATGATTGCCAAGTTGCTTGCTGAGTTGCGCTTTGAACAGAATAATTTTCTGAAAGCACGGAGGGTTCAAGAACAGTTCCCTCAATTCATCACAGAATGTATCGCAGATCTAGTGGTGATCGAAAAAGTGTTGGGCAAACTTCCCGAAAAAATAAAACGACTTCAAGGTGTTTCGTAAAAGGAAATATGAAAAAGTTTTGAGGAAGTCGGTTCATCGAAAATGAAAAGGCTAAACGTGTAATCAATGTGTCATCACTACCAACCAGATATAAAAACTCTAGTTACTTTACAAGACATTTAACGAGATTTTAAAAACGTCACATGTGTAATGGAGATCAACTATGCAATTGAGCGGTAAGAAAATTCTCGTTACAGGAGCAGATGGCTTTATCGGCTCCCATTTAACAGAAGAGTTGATTCGTCTAGGTTATGATGTAAAGGCGTTCGTTTACTACAACTCCTTTAACTCCTGGGGCTGGTTGGACCATTCGCCAAAGGAAATTCGAAATGAATTGGAAGTGTTCGCAGGGGATATTCGTGATCCGCACGGGATAAAAAAAGCCATGGAAGGTTGCGATGTGGTGCTCCACTTGGCGGCGCTGATTGCCATTCCATATTCTTATCACTCACCTGATACGTATGTAGACACCAACATAAAAGGTACACTCAACGTCTTGCAGGCTGCCCGCGAGCTAGAGGTAGAAAAAGTAGTTCACACCTCGACAAGCGAAGTGTATGGCACAGCCAAATTTGTTCCGATAACGGAAGAACACCCGCTCCAGGGCCAGTCACCCTACTCGGCCAGCAAAATTGGCGCAGATCAATTGGCCTTGTCGTTTTACAGTTCGTTTGGTCTGCCGGTTTCCATTATTCGGCCGTTCAATACATATGGTCCAAGGCAGTCTGCTCGGGCGGTGATTCCCACGATTATCACTCAACTAGCAAGCGGCAACCGAACCATCCGATTGGGATCGCTTCATCCGACCCGCGATTTTAACTATGTAAAAGATACCGTTCGCGGCTTTCTCGCAGTTGCCCAATCAGACAAGTCTGTGGGTGAAGTCATCAATATCGGGAGCAACTTTGAGGTATCCATCGGTGAGACGGCGCAAATCATCGCCGAATTGATGGAGAGCGACATCGAAATTCTGACTGACGATCAACGAATCCGACCCGCCAAGAGTGAAGTGGAACGCCTGTGGGCAGACAATACAAAAGCGAAAGAACTGCTTGGTTGGGAACCGATGTACGGGGGATTGGAAGGGTTTAAACGCGGCCTGGCCGAGACGATTGAATGGTTCTGCAACAAGGAGAACTTAGCTCACTATAAGGCAGGGATTTACAATCTATGAAACAGCCGAAACAGCCCTTTTCAGTAGAAGCCGTTGTCGCCTTGTTGAAGGAAATGCTGCCTCGGGACAAAGATGTTGTGGCACTGCACGAACCATGCTTTCAAGGCAACGAGTGGGCCTATGTAAAGGAGTGCCTGGATACAGGGTGGGTTTCCTCCGTTGGGAAATACGTGGATCGCTTTGAACAGATGCTGCAGGAGTATACGGGTGTGAAGAGAGCGGTTGCCGTCGTCAACGGAACCGCTGCTCTTCACATTTGCCTCAAACTGGTGGGGGTGGAGCCGAATGATGAGGTTTTGCTCCCGACACTGACGTTTATCGCTACGGCCAATGCTGTTTCGTATTGCGGTGCCGTGCCGCATTTTGTGGACAGCAGTGAACAGACATTGGGTCTTGATCCGGTAAAACTTGACGACTATTTGCGAGAAATTGCCGAGATACGCAAGGATGGGTGCTGGAATAAACAGACAGGTCGACGGATCAAAGCAGTAGTCCCGATGCATACGTTTGGTCATCCGGTTGATCTGGACACCCTTGCCGAAGTATGTGCCCGGTATCGGCTTGAATTGGTGGAGGATGCGGCGGAGTCGCTCGGCTCCTTTTACAAAGGTCGGCATACCGGTAATTGGGGACGTGTCTCTGCCCTCAGTTTTAACGGCAACAAAATCATCACGACGGGCGGGGGCGGAGCGATTCTCACAAACGACGAGTCACTTGGCGCATTGGCCAAGCATTTGACGACAACAGCCAAGAAGCCGCATCGGTGGGCGTTTGAACATGATGCCGTGGGGTATAATTACCGCTTACCCAATATCAACGCCGCCTTGGGCTGTGCCCAGTTGGAAATGATTCCCCGCTTTGTCTCCGAGAAGCGGGCTCTAGCCGAACAATATATCCAGGCATTCGCGGGTATGGAGGGAATCTCGGTATTCACGGAGCCTGATTTTGCTTCCAGTAACTATTGGTTAAACATCTTGCTGCTCTCTCCTGAGAATGCGGTCCAACGCGACCGCTTGCTGGAATTGACCAATGAGCAGGGAATCATGACTCGGCCGGCATGGCGTCTGCTTCACGAACTGCCGATCTACCGGGGAGCGCCAAGCATGGACTTGTCTGTCGCCAAGGATCTGGAAAGCAGAATCATCAACATACCAAGCAGTTCTTTTTTGGGGGCCAGCTATGTCCAAACGTAAGATTTGCGTTGTAACCGGAACACGTGCCGAATACGGCTTGCTTTACTGGTTAATGAAAGAGATTCAGGACGATCCGGATCTGGAACTGCAACTGGTGGTTACGGGAATGCATTTGTCTCCCGAGTTCGGCTTGACGTATCGAACTATCGAACAAGACGGTTTTCCCATTCACGAAAAGGTGGAAATGCTGCTGTCCAGCGATACGCCGGTTGGGATCGCCACCTCAATCGGGTTGGGGACAATCGGGTTTGCCAATGCTTTTGAAAGACTGAAGCCGGATATTCTTGTGTTGCTGGGGGATCGGTTTGAAATTCTGGCGGCTGCGCAGGCAGCCATGGTGGCTCGCATTCCGATTGCTCATTTACACGGAGGAGAAACAACGGAAGGGTTAATTGACGAGCCAATCCGTCATTCTGTCACAAAGATGTCCCACATCCACTTCGTTGCAACAGAAGTATATCGAAAGAGAGTAATTCAGTTAGGCGAACATCCCGAGAGAGTTATAACAGCGGGAGCCCTGGGGCTGGACAATATTAGAAGGTTGCCTTTGTTAGACAGAAAGGCCTTTGAAGAATCAATTCAATTTAAATTGGGGGAAAAAAATTTTTTAATAACGTATCATCCGGTTACCCTCCAAAAGCGCAGTCCGGAAAAAGACATGAAAGAACTGTTGTCAGCCCTTGAACGCTTCCCGGAAGCCAAACTACTTTTCACGAAACCAAACTCCGATACAGACGGGAGAATCATATCTCAATTAATTGATCAATTTGTACAGAAGAACCAAGAGAGAGCTGTTGCATTTACTTCCTTGGGGCAGATTCGGTACTTGAGTGCGATTAAACACGTTGATCTAGTTATCGGCAACTCTTCAAGCGGTTTGATCGAAGTTCCTTATTTCATGAAACCAACGATAAACATTGGGGATAGACAACGGGGACGCTTAAAAACCGTTTCGGTTATCGATTGCAGGGAAAGAGAAGAGGATATTGTAGAGGCAATTAAAACAGCCCTTTCCCCCCAATTTAGAGAAACGTTAAAGAAAATGGATTATCCCTATGGTGATGGATATGTTGCAGGGAAAATCAAAAACTGTTTAAAGAATGTGGTACTGGATGATATCTTGATGAAGACATTTTATGATTTGGGTGGAAACGAATGAGAGTCGTTTTTATTGGATGTGTTGATTTTAGTAGAACGGCTTTACAAACGGTTCTGGAGCAGACCGAAGCCGAAGTTGTGGGAATTGTAACAAGGAAAGCAACGAGATATAACGCAGACTTCTGTTCATTGGAGCCATTAGCCAGAGAATACGACATTCCATATCTACTTGCTGATCAAGCCAATGACACGGAACTCGTTCATTGGTTGAAAGAGCGTAAACCAGATGTAGTTTATTGCTTCGGTTGGTCATACCTGTTGAGCAAAGAGGTTATTTCTATTCCGCCTCTTGGGGTAATCGGTTATCACCCGGCTGCATTACCTAAGAATCGTGGCAGACATCCCATTATTTGGACACTTGCTTTGGGATTGTCGGAAACTGCTTCAACCTTCTTTTTTATGGATGAAGGAGTTGATTCAGGCGATATCCTCAGTCAAGTGGTTGTTCCTGTAGCCGTAGAGGATGACGCGTCTACCCTCTATAAAAAATTATCTACGGTTGCAGTTGAGCAAATTAGACAATTTACGCATGAGTTGGCACGGGCCACTTATCAACGCATCCCACAAGACCACTCCATTGCAAATTATTGGAGGAAGCGAAAGAAAAAAGATGGAGAGATAGACTGGAGAATGTCTGCCACTTCTATTTACAATCTGGTAAGAGCATTGACTCGACCTTATGTAGGCGCCCATTGTGTCTATGAAGGCAACGAAGTGAAAATTTGGCGAACTCAAGTGATCCACAGCCATCATACGGATTATCGAAATATAGAACCCGGAAAAGTTGTCAAAGTAGAAGGTTCTTCGATTACGGTAAAGTGTGGAGAAGGACTTATCAAAATCCTGGAACACGAGTTTGTGAATCTACCTAGCGAAGGGTGTTATCTATGAAAAATGTTCTGGTTGTTGCTCCGCATCCAGATGATGAAACGCTTGGCTGCGGCGGAACCTTGTTAAAGCACAAGGAAGCAAATGACCGCATTCATTGGTTAATTGTTACTGGAATGACGGATCAAACGGTATTTTCCCCAGATAGAATTAAATCTCGACAAAACGAAATAAAAAAGGTTGCGGACAGGTATGGGTTCTCGGAGGTAATTTCTCTTGATCTCCCCACCACGAAATTGGACACTATCCCTATGTCCGATATTGTATCTTTGATAGGAGATTCTTTTCAAAGAATTCGGCCGGAAATTGTCTACCTTCCATACAGAGGGGATGTACATACTGACCACAAAGTGGTGTTTGATGCAACTGTAGCCTGCACAAAATGGTTTCGATATCCTTATGTAAAAAAAGTGCTCGTTTATGAAACCCTTTCAGAAACAGACTTTGGGTTAACTCCTTATACCGGAAGCTTTCGACCGAATGTCTTTATTAACATTGAGAAGTATCTAGATCGCAAAATTGAGATCATGAAAATATTTGCGACTGAGATGGGACAATTTCCTTTTCCGAGAAGCGAAGAGGCAATTCGAGCCTTAGCCCATGTAAGAGGGGCAGCATCTGGATGCAAAGCGGCAGAGGCCTTCATGTTGCTGAGGGAGGTGCAATGATGCCTCAAACATTCATCATTGCCGAGGCAGGAGTGAACCATAACGGTTCGTTGGAACTGGCGAAGGAATTGGTTTATCAAGCAGCTAAAGCAGGTGCAGATGCCGTAAAGTTTCAAACCTTTAGAGCGGAACAGGTCATAAGTCGGTATGCAAAAAAGGCAGACTATCAAAAAAAGGCAACTGATGCGGAAGAGTCTCAGTTAGAAATGGTTAAGAAGCTGGAACTGACTGCTGCCATGCATGAAGAATTACGTGAATGCTGCAAGCGTTTCAATATACAGTTTTTGTCCACTCCTTTTGAATTGGAAAGTGTTGACCTGCTTGCCAACCAGATTAGAGTGGATCAATTAAAGATTCCCTCTGGAGAGATTACGAACGCTCCATTACTTTTGAAAGCAGCTCAAACCGGATTGCCTATCTTTCTCTCTACGGGAATGGCAACTTTGGGGGAAGTAGAGTTGGCACTTGGCGTCATTGCGTTTGGGTACACTTGTAAAGGAAGTCAACCGTCTTTGCAAGCTTTCCAGCGGGCATTTTTAAGTGAAGAGGGACAACAGGCCTTGAAACGCAATGTCCGATTGCTTCATTGTACCACTGAATATCCTGCTCCTTTTGAAGAAGTGAATTTAGCTGCGATGGATACGCTAGCGACAGCATTTGGCCTACCAATTGGACTGTCCGACCACACGGAAGGTATTGCAATTCCCATTGCAGCGGTGGCAAGAGGGGCGACGATTATTGAAAAGCATTTCACGTTAGACAAAAACTTACCTGGGCCTGATCATAAAGCTTCATTGGAACCGCACGAATTAAAAGAGATGGTTACCTCAATTCGACAGGTGGAACTTGCTATAGGCTCTTCTGTGAAACTTCCGACGAGATCTGAATTAAAGAATAGGGATGTTGTTCGAAAGAGTCTGGTAGCTACCACGAATATCCGTAAGGGAGAGCCATTTACCCTTGCAAATCTAACCGCTAAGCGGCCAGGCACGGGCGTTTCTCCCATGTTTTACTGGGAGTGGCTTGGGAAAACTGCTGACAGGGATTACGAGGAAGACGATGTGATCTTCCCATGACAAGTATTATCGTACTTGGTGGCGGTGGTCATGCCAAGGTGTTGATCGAGGCGGTTCAGTTGTCAGGCAGAAACGTCATCGGGTACACCGATCCTGTCGAACGATCAACGCTGCTGGGAATTCCGTGTCTGGGAGAAGATTTAGAGGTTTTGCGCTATCGTCCGACGGATGTTGATTTAGTAAATGGAATCGGCTCTATTTGGAACAACACGAAACGTCGGCAGATCTTTGAGGCATTCAAGACGAGAGGATACAGCTTTGCAACGGTGGTCCATCCGCAAGCTATTGTTTCTCCAAATGCCATATTGGAAGAGGGAGTTCAAGTAATGGCGGGGG